>ENA-ORVC01001619-ORVC01001619.1-human-gut-metagenome-genome-assembly--contig:-NODE-1619-length-17863-cov-3.535490_pt1 | contig 17863 bp, 10 predicted proteins | sample MGYA00242092_ERZ509234 | MGnify/ENA primary metagenome ERZ509234 (study PRJEB26280, sample SAMEA2338800) | human gut metagenome | biome: human gut; feature: human-associated habitat; material: faeces... | reverse complement strand
CTCAGGAGCCGGAACCCACTCCCTCTCAGGAGCCGGAACCCACTCCCTCTCAGGAGCCGGAACCCACTCCCTCTCAGGAGCCGGAACCCACTCCCTCTCAGGAGCCGGAACCCACTCCCTCTCAGGAACCGGAACCCACTCCCTCTCAGGAGCCGGAATCCGACCCCTCTCAGGAGCCGGAATCCGACCCCTCTCAGGCATCCGAACCTGCACCCATACAACTGGATCTGAACTGGAGTCTTACGGGAGAGTTTTCCACCCTGCCCAAAGGTGGAACTCTGACTGCTACGGCAAGCCTTCCCGATGGATATGTTTCGGCAGCGGACAGTCCGCTCCCGACCATCACAGTGCAGGCAAAAGACCCCTGGGCAGAATTTGCGCTGTGCGAACGCCAGGGCATCGACCTTCTCGGCACCAAAATCAACCTGTTCGATTACTGGACTGAGGTGGACGAAGAGGGGAGAGCGACACCGGAAACTCGTTTCGAACCCGATTTTCACGGATTTAATCACGCACCGTTCTATGCCTTCCCCCTGCGGCATAATGGCATCAACAAAGACACGCCCCTCAAATTCTGGCAGGGTGGTCCTAAGGGCGCCGCAAATCCTGATGCGTATGAGTACAATATCTGGACCGACAACAAAGGTGCGCCCCTCCCCGGGATCGTAAAGCCTGTTCTGGAGAACCGATATCCCTTCCTTGCCGCTGAGCCCAAGGATATAGACGATACATATAATACGATTTCGACAGGATGCTCCATCCCTGAACATAATTTGAACACTGGGGAACGCTGGTACGCCGCCAGCGACAAAGCCCGCTCCCTGGACTATCTGTTCGATCCGACGATCCCCTATGAGGGCAAGGCCTCCTTTGAGCGGGTGACGGGTCTGCTCCAGGTGGACGAGGATGGCTATTATTACTACGACAGCACCAAGAACTTCGCCGCCTTTGACGAGAAGAACAATAAGTTCCACTTGTATAATCTACCGGGCGTTCCCGGCAAGAACACTGATATCACTTCAACCGGCCAGTTCTTCCCCTTCAACACCCCGGATCAGGTGTTCAAATTTGATGAAAATGGCGTTTTCACACCTAAGATCGTAGATGATGTTATAGCCTCCGGTGAGCTGCCCGAAAATCTGCCGGACTGGAGCAATGCTATGAACCGTATGCCTTTCATCAACCACTACTTCGGCATGACAATGACCACCCGTTTCGCCCAGAGAAACGGCGGCACGACCTATCGCGGAGAGCCGACCACCTATGAGTTCTCCGGAGACGACGATGTGTGGGTGTTCATTGACGATGTGCTGGTGGCCGACCTGGGCGGCATCCACAACGCCGCCAGCCTGTCCATCAACTTCGCCACCGGCGATGTCACAATCACCGCCTATGACGCAACTACTGAAGCAAGAACCCCGTATACCGTCGAAAAAACCACCATCCTTCAGAAATTTAAGGACGCCGAACGTGAAGGTTCCGAGGAGGACTGGCGTGGCAACACCTTCGCCGACGACACCTACCACACCCTGCGGTTCTTCTTCATGGAGCGCGGCAACAACGAATCGAACGTCATGCTGAAGTTCAACATGGTGGTAATCCCGGAGAGCCAAATCTTAAAGACCGACCAAGCGGGCAATCCCGTTGACGGGGCAGGATTCGCGCTCTATCCGGCAAAGGAAGACTATACCATCATTGGCCGCCCCATCAAATCCGGCACTACAGTGGATGGCAAACTGCCCCTGCTGGACGATGAGACCGGCGGCCCCCTGGCCTTTGCAGAATTGGCCAAAGAGGCCGGCACCAACTATTTCGTCCTGAGAGAGACGAGCGTCCCAGACGGATACCGGCAGAATTCGGACACCTATCTGCACTTCTACCCGGAAACCGGCGTGACCCTGTCGGAAAAGCAGTGGCAAACCGGCTCCTATTCCCAGACCGTGCTCACCGCCACCGTGGGAAATGAACTCCAAGAGGTGGGCGCGGACGGTAACCCCACAGGCATGACATGGTATCCCTATGACGAAGGGATCGCGGGTGGCGGACTCAATGGATGCATCTACGCCGTGCCCTTCCGGTACATGGGAGAGACACCTATTTACACGCAAGACCAGTTGACAAACATCAAAGACAGTGATTGGCACCCTGTGATTCCCAGTGATGATAAACTCAGCTGGGAGGTGTTGAAGGGCAATGCTTGGGAAAACATCGTGGACGCTGTGACGAGCACCACATACAGAATGGAGTCCGCCATTGACGGCTCCTACAAAATCAAAGTTCCCGCACTGCCCGGCAACCCCAACTCCTACTATTTCCTGTGGGTGAAAAGAGCCGCAGACCGTAATAACACCGTCCCCCTGCTGTACACCGTCAACTACTACTATGTGGAAGACAACAACATCAATGATGCAGAAAGCTATCACCGCCTGGAGCCCTCCACATTCGGACGGGACTTCTCCGTGAGCCTTCATATCCCCAACATCAAAAACTATCTGGTGGTACATAAATATGGTACCAAGGATAACGCGTCGGAAAGTCTGGATAATGTCACATTCCACTTGTACAAGGCAGAAGATGTCCAAGTGAATGACGATGGCAGCTACACCATTCTGAATAACGCAAAACCCTACGACTCCGTGACCACCCAAACCAGGGACAACACGCAAACGGTCCAGGGGACAGGTCTTGCCATATTCCCCTCCGCCAGAAAAAATCTGGAAATGGGCGATTACTATCTGGTGGAGGATAAAGGTACAACACCCGCCGGGTACGAGCCTTATTCCGGTGCCATCCATGTGATTGTGGATAACGCAGGCGTGTATGTGGACGCAGGCGAGGCAAACGACGGCCTGACCACCTCCCGCTATGTGGGTACTGTGGTACACAGTATGCGGCAATTCGCCATGGATGACCAGGTAGACGCCACCCTCCACGACATCAAAGTCCAGATGCAGACCACCAACGACTATCGATATGACGCAAACAACGCCTACGCCAACCAGTGTACATGGTCTGACTGGAAAGAGAACCTTGGCATAGCGGATGCAGGGGAGCTGCATTTGCAGTACAATAATATGGGTAAACCGAATAAGTATGGCTCTACATTTGACAATCACCCCGATGAGAACGAATCCATCCTCGACGAAGTGGACGAAGGTTGGTCTCAGCTGTATATCCGCCAGTGCAAAGGCATGTGGGACAGTGTGGAAAGTCCCAAGCAGGATTTGGGAACAGATAACCTGCGGAACCTGTTCTCCACCGTCATGGTAGTCCATGTGGAAAACAAGTCTACGGATTCGCCCATAACACCGACTCCCACGCCGACTCCTACCCCGTCCCCTGGTCCGAATCCCGATCCGACGCCGACCCCGACGCCGACTCCCGGTCCAGATCCCACGCCGAGTCCCAGTCCTGACCCCAGTCCGAGTCCCAGCCCTGACCCCGGTCCAGATCCCAGTCCGAGTCCCAATCCTGACCCCGGTCCGAGTCCCAGTCCGAACCCCAGTCCGAACCCCGGTCCGAATCCCAGTCCGAACCCCAGTCCGAATCCCAGTCCGAATCCCAGTCCGAATCCCAGTCCTGACCCCAGTCCGAACCCTGGAATCGTGCCTGGATCGAACGACCCCGGTCAGCCCGGTCAGCCCGGTCAGCCTGGCAGCTCCGGAGAGTCCAAACTTCCTCAGACTGGTACCGGCGGCCGCTGGCTCCTGTCTGCCGGACTTGGTGTTACCGGCCTGATTCTCCTGCTCCTGGGAATTTACGAAGAAAAACGGAAACATGGGAAACACGAAACATAATCGTTTGATATGGAGCGGGCTGCTCCTGATTGGCGCAGCCCTCTTCCTCCTCACCTGGAGCATCCGGGAAGAGCAGCGCGCCTCCCACACCGCCCAACAGGTGTTGGAAACACTGAGCAAACGCTCTATCGAACTGCAATTTCCGGAACCGATTGCTGATTTGCCGGAGCCTATCCCGGAAATGCCCACCAATACAGTCAACGGCGTGGAGTATCTGGGCACACTGGAAATCCCCTCTTTGGGGCTGGATTTGCCGGTCATCAGTCAGCTTTCCAACAGGCTTTTACAGCTGGCCCCCTGCCGATACCAAGGCTCCATCTACCAGGACAATATGATTCTGGCTGCCCACAATTATCGCGCTCACTTCGGCAGACTGAAAGAGCTTGTCGTGGGAGATGAACTTTCTTTCACCGACGCAGAGGGCAACTGTATTCCCTACACGGTCTCCGCTATGGAAACACTGGACGGTACCGCCGTGGCGCAAATGGAAGAGGGAGAATGGGATTTGACCCTGTTCACCTGTACCATCGGCGGCCGCTCCCGGGTGACTGTCCGCTGTGTCCGTGCCGAGGACTGAAACATCGCAACGCAAAAACAAAAGAGGGACCGAATGTTTCGGCCCCTCTTTTTCCATTCTTTCACCGCAGCAAAAAACGGGAGACTGTGCCAAAGCACAGTCTCCCGTTTTTGTATTTCCGAGATATTCCGGGCAATCAGTACTCCAGTTCGCCCACATACACCAGATTGGTGTCGCCGGACAGGAGCACCCGGTCGTCATTGTAGTTGACCACCAGATCGCCGCCCCGCAGTTTCACGGTGATGTCCGTGTCTTTCCGGCACAGGCCGCTCTCCACGGCTGCTGCCACAGCAGCGCAGGCGCCGGTGCCGCAGGCGCGGGTCTCGCCATTGTCAATCTCCCAAGTGCGAATCCGCAGGGTGTAGGGGTTGATGAACCGGACAAGCTCCACATTCACATGCTCGGGGAACTTGCCGCAGGCCTCGATCTCCGCCGTGATCTGCTGCAAATCCTTGTTATCCACCCGGTCCACGAAAATCACGCAGTGGGGGTTGCCCACAGACAGGCAGGTCACGCTGCACTGCTTATCGCCCAGTTCCAGGGGATAGTTGATCACTTTTTCCGAATCCACCAGCATGGGGATCTCTTTGGGAGAGAACCGGACCTGCCCCATATCCACCGTGACGGAAGAAACTTTTCCGCCGGTGATATACAGGTGAGCCTCCCGCACGCCGATCTTCGTTTCGATGCTCATGTCCTCTTTCTTCACGATGCCGTTATCATAGAGGAACTTGGCAGCGGAGCGGATAGAGTTGCCCATCAGCTCCCCTTCCAAACCGTTCTGGTTGAAAATCCGCATTTTGGCATCCGCCACTTCGGAATTTTCAATCAGGATCAGACCGTGAGCGCCCACACCGGTATGACGGTCGCACAGACCGGCACACAGGGATTCGGGGGTGGGCACACTGCCGTCCCGGTTGTCGATGAAAATATAGTCGTTGCCGGAGCTGGTCATCTTGGAGAAGGTGAGTTTCTGCCGGCTGGTGCGCATCTGATTGATGTTCACCAGTTCGGTGTTCTGCTCGGTAAACCGGCTGGCAATGATATTGGCATAGGCATTGGCGGTGTCCAGAGAGGTCAGGCAGGGAATATCGTGCCGCAGGGCAAACCGATGAATCGCCATATAATCGCCCAGGGTATCATCCACCAGAGCGCCGGTATACACCACGCAGCGGATCTTGCCGCTCTCCATCAGGTCAAACACCTGATCCGACTCGCTCACGCCGTCCACGGAAGTAACTTCGATATCCAGAGTCCGGATAATCTCCGCCGTGCCGGTAGTGGCATAGAGTTTGATGCCCAGGTCATAGAACTTTTTGGCCAGATCCAGAATCTCCAGGTAATCGTGATCATCCACACTCAGCAGCACGCCGCCGTGTTTGGGGATACCCCGAATGCCCGCAGCGGTCAGGCCCTTGAACAGCGCCTCGGCCGTGGTCTTTCCGATGCCCAGCACTTCGCCGGTGGATTTCATTTCCGGGCCCAGAATGGAGTTGGCATCCGTCAGTTTCTCGAAAGAGAACACGGGAACCTTCACCGCGTAGTACGGCGGGGTCTTATACAGGCCGGTGCCATATCCCAGGTCGGCCAGATTCTGGCCCAGCATGACCTTGGAGGCCAGATCCACCATGGGAACGCCGGTGACTTTGCTGATATAGGGCACGGTACGGGAAGCCCGGGGGTTGACCTCGATGACATACAGATCCCCGTCATAGATCAGGTACTGGATATTCACCAGCCCCTTGGTGCCCAGAGACAGGGCCAGTTTTGTGGAGCAGTCCACAATGGCGTCCTGCATCTTATCCGTCAGATTATAGGGAGGATAGACCGCGATGGAGTCGCCGGAGTGGACGCCGGCCCGCTCCACATGCTCCATAATGCCGGGGATCAGCACATTTTCGCCGTCGGAGATTACATCCACTTCCAGCTCCGTGCCGGGCATATACTTATCCACCAGCACCGGGTTGTCGATGCCGCCGGACAGGATCACATTCATATACCGCTCCACAGCCTCCCGGTCATGGACGATCATCATATTCTGGCCGCCGATGACATAACTGGGGCGCAGAAGCACAGGGTAACCCAATTTCTCCGCGGCTGCCACAGCCTCTTCCAACGTGTTCACACCCATGCCTTTGGGACGTTTGATGCTGAACTCTTCCAGCAGTTCATCAAACCGCTCCCGGTCCTCGGCAGTATCGATGCCCTCGGCAGAGGTGCCCAGGATGGTCACGCCGTTTTCATCCAGGAATTTTGTCAGCTTGATGGCCGTCTGGCCGCCGAATGCCACCACGACGCCCACAGGGGACTCGGCACGGATAATGTTCATCACATCTTCCGGGCAAAGGGGTTCGAAATACAGCCGGTCAGCGGTATCGTAGTCCGTGGAAACCGTTTCCGGGTTGTTGTTGACGATGACCACATCATAGCCCAGAGACTTCAGCGTCTTTACGCAGTGGACAGAAGAGTAGTCAAACTCAATGCCCTGACCGATGCGGATGGGGCCGGAGCCCAGCACCATGACCACCGGGCGGCCGCTGCGGGCAAAGTTCCGGGAGTCGCAGTACGCACCGTAGGTGGAGTAGAAATAGGGGGTGGCGGCGGCAAATTCCGCGGCGCAAGTGTCCACCATTTTGTAGACAGCCTCTTCATGGGGCAGCTCTGCTGCACCGGACAGCCGTTTCAGCGCCTGGTCCGTGTAGCCATACTGCTTGCCCTGGTGGTAGTCCTCCTGAGACAGCGCGCCGGTACCGTCGATGCGGTTTTCAAAGTCTGCCAGATTTTTCAGCTTGGAAATGAACCACTCGTCCACTTTGGTGATTTCGTGGATGGATTCCACCGTCCAACCGGCTTTCAGCGCCTCAAAAATGGTGAACAGCCGCAGATCGTTGACCCGTTTCAGCCGTTCCTCCAGAGGCTTTCCGCTGGTGGGCACCCGGTTCAGGGTGTCCAGACCGATTTCCGCGCCTCGAACAGCCTTCATAATGGCCATTTCAAAACTGGGGGCAATGGACATCACTTCGCCGGTGGCCTTCATCTGGGTACCCAATTTCCGGGAGGCAGAGGAGAATTTATCGAAGGGCCACTTGGGCAGCTTGGCCACAATGTAGTCCACCGTAGGCTCAAAGCATGCCGTGGTCTGCCCTGTCACATCGTTTTTAATCTCGTCCAAGGTGTATCCCAGGGCGATTTTGGCCGTCACCTTGGCAATGGGGTAACCGGTTGCCTTGGAGGCCAGCGCGGAAGAACGGGACACGCGGGGGTTGACCTCGATGACCGCATACTCAAAGCTCTCGGGATTCAGCGCAAACTGGCAGTTGCAGCCGCCCTCAATACCCATTTCCGTGATGATATCCAGTGCCGCATTGCGCAGCATATCATACTCCCGGCTGGACAGCGTCAGCGCCGGTGCCACCACAATGGAGTCACCGGTGTGCACGCCCACGGGGTCAAAGTTTTCCATGGAACAAATGGCGATCACATTGCCGGCGCCGTCCCGCATGGCCTCAAATTCGATTTCCTTCCAGCCTGCGATGTAGCGCTCCACCAGGATCTGGGTGATAGGAGACAGATCCAGACCGGTGAAGGCGATGGCCCGCAGCTCCTCTTCACAGTATGCTACGCCGCCGCCGGCGCCGCCCAAAGTGAACGCAGGGCGGACAATCACCGGGTAACCGATGCGGTCGGCAATGGCCACAGCCTGCTCCACCTCATTTGCGATTTCCGAGGGGATGGTGGGCTGACCGATCCGGTCCATGGCGTCCTTGAACAGCTGGCGGTCCTCCGCTTTATCGATGGCCTCCAGAGATGTCCCCAACAGGCGGACATTGTGTTCCTCCAAAAAGCCGGATTTGCCCAGCTGCATGGCAATGGTCAGACCCGTTTGTCCGCCCAGGCCAGCCAGCAGGGAGTCCGGCTTTTCCTTTTCAATAATCCGCATGATGGTCTCTGCCGTCAACGGCTCCAGATAAATGGCATCTGCCATGGATTTGTCTGTCATAATGGTGGCAGGGTTGGAGTTCACGAGAACCACTTCTACGCCGGCCTCTTTCAGAACCCGGCATGCCTGTGTTCCAGCGTAATCAAACTCTGCTGCCTGTCCGATGACAATGGGGCCGGAGCCGATCATCAGGACTTTTTTAATGTTCATATCTCTAGGCATTAGCGATCTCCTCCCATCATCGTCACAAACCGGTCAAATGCAGTCTCCATATCCCGCGGGCCGCCGTGGGCAACCGGGTGGAACTGCAGGGAAAATGCTTTCTGTTCCGGATATTCCACGCCCTCGCAGGTGTTGTCGTTCAGATTGACATATGTCATCTTGCCGCCCGCTTTTTCCAGACTCTCTGCCACCACGGCATAGCCATGGTTCTGGCTGGTGATATAGCTGCGGCCAGTGTGCAAATCCCGCACAGGCTGGGCTGGTCCCCGCCGCGATGACCATACTTCAGCTTGGTCGTTTCTGCGCCGGCAGCCAGTGCCATCATCTGGTGGCCCAAGCCAATGCCGAACATCGGCAGCTTGCCCCACAGTTTCTTCAGCTCTTCAATGCAGGCCGCATTTTCCGCAGGGTCGCCGGGGCCGTCGGAGAGCATCACGCCGTCCGGATGGAGTTCCAGGACTTCCTCTGCCTTGGTATCATAGGGAAGGATCGTGACCTTGCATCCTCTGGCCAGCAGATCTTCCACGCACTGTTTCTTCGCGCCGTAATCCAACAGAGCCACATGGCACACCGCCGTGCCTTCCGGCATCCGCTCCTCTTTCCGGGCGGAAGAGGTTGCTTCCACTGCCCCGGTGATCCGGTACTGTTTCAGTTCAGACAGCAGATTTTCCGGCACTTTTTTGGTAATGATCGCATTCATCACGCCGTGATCCCGCACGATCTGCGTCAGCCGCCGGGTATCTACGCCGCAGATTCCAGGCACGCCCTGCTCCTTGAGGTAGGCGTCCACGGTTCCCTGACAGCGGAAGTTGGAGGGTGCATCGCACCACTCATGGACCACAACGCCTTTCACATGGCATTTCCGATCTGCGTCATCCATGGGCGTCATGCCATAGTTGCCGACCTGGGGGAATGTAAACAGCACGGTCTGACCATAATAGCTGGGGTCGGTCAGGCTTTCCACATATCCCACCACACCGGTGGTGAATACCAGCTCTCCGATGCTCTCTGCATCTGCACCAAAACTGGTGCCTTCAAAAACTTCGCCGGTTTCCAAGATCAAATAAGCTTTCTCCATACGGGCACACCTTTCATTTGATTGTTTGAGCTGCGGCTCTTTTGGGTCTGTTTTCGTCTGCAAACGGGCTTTTGAGCGCCTGTCTGCTTAAAAATGGGTAAAATTTTTTGCCGCATCCGCGGCAGTGAGCGCCAGGCAGCGGTTATTCGCCGCCCAGCAAACGGACAAGCACCGCCTTCTGCCCGTGCAGCCGATTCTCCGACTGGGTGAAGATCTCTCCGGCGTGCTGCTCCAGCAGTTCCCCTGTGATCTCCTGCCCCCGACGGGCCGGCAGACAGTGCAGGACGATGGCGTCCGACTTGGCATTTCGAACCAGTATACCATTAACTTGATACTTTGCAAATACTTTTTTCTCACTTTCCGAAAAATTTTTCTCATTTTTCAGATTCCAACCCCCGGAATACACCACATCAGCCCCTTCCACAGCCTGGAACGGGTCCTCTGTCATGGAAAAATGGCCAGTCTGAGCCGCCCATTTCACAATCTCCTCCGCCGGGGCAGCGCCGTCCGGACAGGCCACTGCCACTTCCATGCCCACTTTCAGTGCACCCACAATCAGGGAATTGGCCACCGGCCCGCCGGGGCCGATGTAACTGACCTTCTTCCCTTTGAAAGTGCGTTTATATTCCCGAATGGTCATCAGATCCGCCAACACCTGACAGGGATGGGCATAGTCCGTCCGGCCGCTGAGCACCGGCACAGCAGCCGCCCCCGCCAAAAGTTTCGCCTCTTCCTGGCTGTCTGTACGGATCATCATGCCATCCAGATATCCGCTGAGGGTCCGGGCAGTATCCTGCAACGTTTCCCCCAGTTCCCACTGCAGATCCCGTTGGGACAGAAACAGCGCCTGTCCCCCCAGTTGGTACATTCCCGTTTCGAAGGAAACGCGGGTTCGGGTGGAGGGCTGCTGAAACAACATCCCCAGGGTCTTGCCCCGGAGTCTGGGATGGGCAATCCCATGTTTCTGTTCGTACTTGAGCTGATCGGCCATATTCAGCAGTTCCTGCAATGCCTCCCCGGACCAGTCTCCCAGAGTCAAAAAATGCCCTTTCCGATTCATGCCATTCCCTCCAAAACGGTTTGCAGGATCTCCAGTCCTCCATCCAGTTCCGCCCTGCTGATGTTCAGCGGCGGCAGCAGACGCACCGAGTCGCTGCCTGCCGTCAAAGCCAGCAGTCCGGCATCCAACAGTTTGCCCACCGCCTGCTTGTGGCTGCAGGTCACGCCGATACCCACCATCAGGCCCATGCCTCGCACGCTCGTGACCACCGGCAGATGCATCTGTTCCACCCGCTGCCGGAGATAGTCTCCCTTCTCCCGCACGGACTGCAAAAAGGCCTCGTCCATCGTTTCCAATACCACGCAGGCCCCGGCCGCAGCCACCGGGTTGCCGCCAAAGGTAGTGGCATGGGTACCAGGCCCCAAAACCTTTGCACACTTGTCATTGGCCATCACGCCGCCGAAGGGCAGTCCTCCGGCAATCCCCTTGGCAAAACTTACCGCATCCGGCCGGATTCCGTACTGCTGAAAACAGAACAAACTTCCCGTCCGGCCCACGCCGGTCTGCACTTCATCGATGAGCAGCAGCAAATCTTTTTCCGCACACAGCTCTGCCACAGCCTGTACAAATTCCCGCTCCAGAGGCAGCACGCCCCCTTCCCCCTGGATTAGCTCCATCATCACCGCGCACACATCCGGCGTGCAGGCTGATGCCACACTGTCCAGGTCATTGGCCACGGCATACCGAAATCCTTCCGTAAACGGGAAGAAGTAATTGTGGAACACATCCTGTCCCGTGGCAGCCAGGGTGGAAATGGTCCGGCCGTGGAAAGACTGACGCAGGGTGACGATGGTAGAACGGCCCTGTCCGTACTTGTCAAAGGAATACTTTCGGGCCAGTTTGATCATGCCCTCGTTGGACTCTCCCCCGCCGTTGGCAAAAAAGACATTGGCCATGCCGGTACGCTCCGTAAGGAGCTTTGCTGCTTTGGCCATGGGCGCGGAATAATAGAGATTGGAGATATGCTGCAGTTTTCCAACCTGCTCCGTCACCGCCGCTACCCATGGCGCATACCCATAGCCCAGGGAATTGACGCCGATGCCGGAGGCAAAATCAATATAGGTCTTTCCGTCAAAGTCTGTGACAGTCGCCCCCCGGCCCTGTGCAAACGCCACCGGGAACCGCCCATAGGTGGGCATCACACAGTCGTCCGCCATTGAAATGATCTCTTGATTCGTCATGATATCCATTCTCCCATCCGTTCCGTAGTAATTCCAATCCTCTTCCGCTGTTATAAGGTCAGCAGGGTGCCAATGCCCGCATCCGTCAGCGTTTCAATCAAAATGGAGTGAGGCACCCGTCCGTCGATGATACAGGCCTGTTTCACGCCCCGCCGAATGGCATCCACACAGCACTCCATTTTGGGAATCATGCCCCCCTGAAGGACGCCTTCGCTCATCAGCTGCGGCACTTCGCTGACATAAATATGCGGCATCAGCGTGGCCGGATCGTCCTTATCCCGGAGAACGCCTGCAATATCCGTCATCAAAATCAGATTTTCCGCCTGTAGCGCCCCGGCGATTCGGGCCGCCGCGGTGTCGGCGTTGATATTATAGACATGCCCTTCTCCGTCGCAGCCTACCGTAGAGACCACCGGGATATAGCCCTTGTCCAGCAGGTCTGTGATAGGTTCGGTGCGGATTTCCGTAATCTGCCCCACATATCCCAGCCGCTCGTCCTGCATCTGCGCCCGGATCATGTGCCCATCCATTCCGGACAGGCCGATGGCCCTGCCGCCGGCATTCTGCAAAAGGTTCACCAGGTTTTTGTTCACCTTCCCCGCCAGCACCATCTGCACAATCTCTGCCGTCTCTTCATCCGTGACCCGCAATCCATCCACAAACCGGCTCTGCTTGCCCACCCGGCGCAGCATTTCGTTGATCTCCGGGCCGCCGCCATGGACCAGAACCACTTTCACCCCAATCAGGCTCAGCAGCACCATGTCCTCCATCACTGCCTTTTGCAGCTGGGGACTGACCATGGCGTTGCCGCCATATTTGACCACAATGATTTTATGATAGTAGTGTTGGAGATAGGGCAGCGCCTCTACCAGAACCTGCGCCCGCTCTGCATGGTTCAGTGCCATTTTTCATTCCTCCTGTGCGCCGTTTCAGCTGCGATAATCGCCGTTGATCTTCACATAGTCATAGGTCAGGTCACAGCCCCAGGCCGTGGCGGTGTAAGGGCCGTCTCCCACAGAAATCAAAATTTCGATTTCCTTCTCCGAGAGAATTTTTTTCGCCAGATTCTCCTCGAAGTCCACACCTGCCCCATGTTTACACACCAGAATCTCTCCGGCAACGGAGCGGAACACCAGTTCCACCTGCTCCACATCCACCTGGGCGCCGCTGTATCCAATGGCGCACAGCGCCCGGCCCCAGTTGGCATCCGCTCCGAACATGGCTGCCTTGAACAAGCTGGAGCAGATCACACTTTTGGCCGCCAGTGCCGCGTCTGCATAGGCATCCGCTCCGGAAACGGTACATTCCAGAAACTTGGAGGCGCCCTCCCCGTCAGCAGCGATTTTTTTGCACAGTGCCGTCATCACCGCCCGCAAAGCCGCATCAAAGGCATCGTATCCCGCGCCAGGCGCCGTGATGGGCACATTGCCTGCCATGCCGTTGCACATCACGCTGACCATGTCATTGGTAGAGGTATCTCCGTCCACAGATACCATGTTGAATGTGGTCTTCACATTGTCCGACAGGGATTTCTGAATCATTTCCGGGGTAACTGCCGCATCGCAGGTGATGAACACCAGCATGGTGGCCATATTGGGATGAATCATGCCGCTGCCCTTGGCGATGCCGCCCATGCGGCAGGGAACGCCCTCCACTTCAAACTCCACAGCAAACTCTTTGGGCGCCGTGTCCGTGGTCATGATGGCTGCCTCCGCCTGGTCACTGTGGTCCCCCAAAGACGCTTTCAGCGATTCCATCCCCGACTCGATCCGCTCAATGGGCAGCGGTGCGCCAATCACGCCGGTGGACCCGACAATCACATCCCCGGCCGGAATTCCCATGGTCTTTTCCACTGCCGCGCACATCCGCTCCGCCATTTCCACGCCTTCTGCCCGGCAGGTATTGGCAATCCCGGAATTGCAGATCACCGCCTGGGCATATCCGTCGGACAGATTTCGTTTCGTGACCTTGATGGGCGCACTTTTCACCAGATTGCAGGTATACACCGCCGCTGCCGCTGCCTTTTTTTCACTGACAATCAGTGCCAGATCCTTTTTACTTTGATTTTTGCGGATACCGCAGTGGATGCCCCCTGCCGTATATCCTTTTGCGGCGCAAACACCGCCGGTGATCTCTTTCATAACCCTTTCTCCTTTGTCCTGCTCTCGTTCCGGTTTCTCTCGTCACAGCGCCAACCCCGTGCTTTCCTCGATTCCCAAAATAAGGTTCATATTTTGGACAGCTGCGCCGGACGCCCCTTTGCCCAGATTGTCAAACAGAGCCGTAACGGCGGTCTGCTCCTCATTTCCGTACACAATCAGCGTCATAGTATCCTTTCCTGCCATGGTGTTTGCCGCGATCATAGGCGTTTCCCCGCCAAAGGGCGCCACCTGCACCATCTGCGCCCCGGCATAGTGGGCGCTGAGCTGCTCCCAGACCCTCTGCGCCGTTGTCCCCGGGGCAAGCCAGCGGTTGGAAAGCAGAATCGTGGTGGCCATTCCCTTATAATAGTCATCCACCACCGGCAGGAACACCGGCGGCACGGCCAGTCCGCAGACTTTCTGCATCTCCGGCAAGTGCTTGTGATGCAGTTCCAGACCGTAGATCCGGGGGCTGAACAGTTCCAATTCCTTCTCCCCCTCATACGCGGCAATCATTTTCTTCCCGCCGCCGGAATATCCCGTCAGGGAAAAGCAGGTCAGCGGATAGTCCGCCGGCATCACGCCCCGGGTCACCAGAGGACATACTGCGGCGATCAGGCCGCTGGCATGACAGCCGGGATTGGCCACTCTATGACTGTTCCGAATCTTCTCCCGCTGTTCCTCCGACAGTTCCGGAAATCCGTAGGTCCATCCCGGAGCTGTGCGGTGCGCCGTACTGGCATCGATGATACGGGTCTGGGGGTTGACCACCAGTTTGACCGCCTCTCTGGCCGCCCCATCTGGCAGACAGAGAAACACAACATCCGCCGCATTCATCAGTTTCTGCCGCGCCACCGGGTCTTTTCGTTTCTGCTCATCGATCAGCAGTAGGTCAATGTCTTCCCGTTCCGCCAATCGGTCATAAATCTGCAGACCGGTGGTTCCATCCTTCCCGTCAATATAAATTTTCGGTTTCATTCCCTCATTCCTCCAACGCCGCAGCATGGGCCACTAGGAATTCCCGCAGCCAGGCAATCTGCCGGGTGGTCTCGCTGACTGCCGGGCCGCCGAAACTGGACCGTGCCGCAGCGCAATTTTCCAGATTGATGGCCGGAAACACATCTTCCCCGAACAGTGGCGACACCGCCTGCAGTTCTTCCAGGGGCAGCTCTTCCAGGGTTTTTCCCGCCTGGGTACACTGATACACCAACTGTCCCACCACCGTGTAGGCATCCCGGAAAGGCATTCCCTTTTTCGTCAGGTAATCAGCGCAGTCCGTGGCATTGATGAACCCATTGCCCGCTGCTTTCCGCAGATTTCCCGGCAGCACCTTCATGGTCTGGATCATCCCGGTGAACACCGGCAGGCACATCCGCACCGTGTCGATGGCATCAAACACCGGCTCCTTATCTTCCTGCATATCCTTGTTGTATGCCAGAGGCAGGCCTTTCATCACCGTCAGCAGACTCATCAGATCGCCGTACACCCGGCCGGTCTTGCCCCGCACCAGTTCCGCCACATCCGGATTCTTTTTCTGGGGCATGATGGAAGACCCGGTGGAGTAGGCGTCATCCAGCTCGATGAACTTGAATTCCCAGCTGCACCAGAGAATGATCTCCTCGGAAAACCGGCTCAAGTGCATCATCAAAATGGACAGGCCGCTCATCAGCTCCAGGGCATAGTCCCGGTCCGAGACTCCGTCCAGGGTATTCTGCATAGGCCCTCCGGCAAAGCCCAGTGCGGCAGCCGTCATGTGCCGGTCGATGGGATAGGTGGTCCCTGCCAGGGCGCAGGAGCCCAACGGACATTCGTTCATCCGCTCCAGGCAATCCTCCAGACGGGTCACATCCCGGCAGAACATATTGGCATAGGCCAGCAAATGCTGGGCAAAGGTGATGGGCTGGGCCCGCTGCAGGTGGGTATATCCCGGCATCACCGTTGTCTGGTGCTGCTCCGCCTGTTCCACCAGTGCCTGCTGCAGTGCCAGAATCTCCGGCAGGATTGCCCGGATTTCTTCCCGGACATACATCCGGAAATCCACTGCCACCTGATCGTTCCGGCTCCGGGCGGTGTGCAGCCGCTTGCCCGCATCGCCGATGCGCCGGGTCAGCAGACTTTCGATATTCATATGAATGTCTTCCTGCTCTGCGGAGAATTCCACCGTTCCCGCCTCCACATCCTGCAAGATTCCGTCCAGTCCCTTTTGGATTGCCTGTTCGTCTTCTGCGGAAAGGATGCCCTGGGCGGCAAGCATGGCGGCATGGGCCTTACTGCCGGCAATATCCTGCCGATACAGCCACTGATCAAATGCAATGGACGCGTTCAGGTCATTGACCAATGCGTCAGTCTCTTTCTGGAATCTTCCGGACCAAAGTTTCATATCATTCTTCCCCTTTTTCTACCGTCCCGACGCAATGCCGGGGATATCCACAGGAAGGGACAGTTTCCTGTCCCTTCCTTTTTCGATTCTTACAGTTTTCCCTGATCGACCATGGCCTGAACCTTGATGGGCAGGCCATAGAGATTGATGAATCCCTCGGCGTCTTTCTGGTTATAATCGGACTCACCGAAGGTGGCAATGGCCTCAGAGTACAGAGAGTTGGGACTCCAGACCCCAGCTTTGATGAGATTGCCCTTGTACAGTTTCAGCCGGACTTTGCCGTTGACCCGTTCCTGGGTCTTATCCACAAAGGCACTCAGCGCCTCCCGCAAGGGGGTGAACCACTGGCCGTTATAGACCAGTTCACCGAACGTGATGGCCAATTCCGCTTTTTTGTGCTGCGTCAATTTATCCAGGCACACCGTTTCCAGGTACTCATGGGCCGCATACAGAATGGCGCCGCCCGGCGTTTCATACACGCCCCGGCACTTCATGCCCACCATCCGGTTTTCCACAATGTCCAGCAGGCCGATGCCATTGGCGCCGCCCAGTTCGTTCAGTTTCAAAATCAGTTCCTTGGCGCTCATGGTCTGCCCGTCCAATGCCACCGGCACGCCCTGGACGAAGTCCAGTTCCACATAAGTGGGCACATCCGGCGCCTGCAGAGGAGATACCCCCATTTCCAGAAATCCCGGTTTCTCGTACTGGGGTTCGTTGCCGGTGTCTTCCAAATCCAGTCCCTCATGGCTCAGATGCCAAAGATTTTTGTCCTTGGAATAGTTGGTCTCCCGGCTGATCTTCAGGGGGACGTTGTGGGCCTCGGCGTAGTCGACCTCCTCGTCCCGGCTCTTGATGTCCCACTCCCGCCAGGGGGCAATGATCTTCATTTCGGGGGCAAAGCGCTTGATGGCCAGTTCGAAGCGGACCTGATCGTTACCCTTTCCGGTGCAGCCGTGGCAGATGGCGTCGGCGCCCTCCTGCTTGGCGATCTCCACCAGCCGCTTGGCGATGATGGGCCGGGCAAAGGCGGTGCCCAGCAGATAGTCCTCGTACTTGGCCCCCATCATCATGGAGGGGATGATGACCTCGTCCACCATCTGGTCGGTCAGGTCCTCGACGTACAGCTTGGACGCACCGGTCTTGATGGCCTTCTCCTCCAGGCCGTCCAGCTCGGCCCCCTGTCCCACGTCGCCGGAGACGGCGATGATCTCGGGGTCGTTGTAGTTCTCCTTCAGCCAGGGGATGATAATGGACGTATCCAGACCGCCGGAGTAGGCCAGGACGACTTTCTTGATCTCAGACATGTTGATGACCTCCTGTGGGGCGGCAAGGCCGGCCGCCCAGCTGATGTGTCCCCAGTATAATCCAACCCGTATAAAAACGCAATAGTCATTCTGTATAAATATCCATAATACCGGAGTTATAACAGTTAATTATTTTTATATATTTGTTATAAGAATAGTATAGTGAATAAATAGCCAATTCAA
>ENA-ORVC01001589-ORVC01001589.1-human-gut-metagenome-genome-assembly--contig:-NODE-1589-length-18088-cov-3.165086_pt1 | contig 18088 bp, 10 predicted proteins | sample MGYA00242092_ERZ509234 | MGnify/ENA primary metagenome ERZ509234 (study PRJEB26280, sample SAMEA2338800) | human gut metagenome | biome: human gut; feature: human-associated habitat; material: faeces... | reverse complement strand
GGGCGGCGGGGTATCCGAGCGGCTGTTCCTGGACGATATTTCCACCGGCGCATCCGGGGATATTCGCCAGGCTACCGATATCGCCAGAAATATGGTTACTGTTTACGGTATGAGCGACCGGCTTGGCCCCATCAGCTTTGACTCTTCGGATCACAGCATTTTCATCGGAAGAGACTTTGGACAGACCAAGAGCTATTCCGAAGAAACGGCTGCGGTGATTGACGAGGAAGTGAAGAAGATTTTTGATGAGGCCTGCGCCCGCTGCCAGGAGATTCTGCTGGCTCATGAGGATGAACTGCGCCTTGTGGCGGAGTATCTGTTGGTTCATGAGAGTATGGAAGGTGCAGATTTTGCCTATGTCTGTGAGCATAAGCAGTTGCCTCCGGTCAAAAATGACGGAACCGTGGAGGCTCCTGCAAAGCACATTTCCATGGTCGAAGGTTTGATCGATCGGGATGTGACGGAGACAGACCCGTTTCAGGAATTTTTGAAAGACCGTAAGGATGATTCGGAGCCGGATTCCCCGGTGTCTGAGTAAGTCCGCAGCGTATGAAATCAGAAACAGCGTGTGACCTGTTTGATCAGGTGACACGCTGTTTTTTGCTTATGAAAAATGAAAATGGGCTTGACTGTACAGTTACTGTATGAATTATACTGTCCCCCGTAGTAAAAAAGAAATTTGGAGGATCACAATATGTTAATCAAAACCACCGTCCCGACCCAGTGGGATGAAGTACAGGAGATCTACCGGGAGGCCTTTCCGAAATCAGAGCAGAAACCCTTTCGTTCGTTCAAAAAAGCGGTGACCAGCGGGCGGGCAAGACTTTTGATCGCCGAGGAAGAGGGAATGGTTCTGGGCTTTTTACTGGCTTTCCCCTATGGCAATCTGGTTATGGTGGACTATCTGGCGGTTTCCAATCAGATCCGCAGTAAAGGAACAGGAACAAAGTTATTGCAAGCTGTGTTGGAGATGTTTCCCGGAAAGCGGGTCGCTTTGCTGATTGAACGGTTGGACGATGCAGCGGAAAACCGTGAGCAGCGGATTGCACGGCGCAGATTTTACGAGCGGAACGGGTTTTCTTCAGACGGCGTGTTTTTGAAAGTGGGAGAAGGGGAAATGGAACTGATGCGCTATGGCGGCGCGATCGATGCCGGGGAGTATCTGGAACTGCAAAAATACTCTATGGGACGGTTGTTCTACTGGCTGTCCGGGACAAAGCGCATCCCGTGACCGGCGCGGCATAGGACAGGGCAGGAATGAAAAAACACCGCCCCGGAGGACGGTGTTTGCTGCAAAATAGAACGATTGAAAAGGAATCAATATTCATTCCCGGCGGGGCGGCCTGATTAGGTCGCCCCGTATTGCATGGGTCAGAAACGATGGAGCAGTGCAGCCACCTGCGCACGGGTTGCGGTGCTTAAGGGGGAGAGAGTGGAAGAGTCGGTACCTTTCATCAATCCCGTGGCACATGCCCAGCGCATAGCGGGCAAAGCATAGTCGTGAACATGGGAGGCGTCACTGTATTTGGTGAGATCCATCGAGAGGGAAGTATCCCTGCCAGTGTGCTGGGCATAGCGATACAGGATTGCTGCCAGCTGTTCCCGCGTGATCGGGTCGTCCGGGGCGAACTGCGTGGAACTATACCCGCTCACGATCTGGTTGGCAAAGGCCCACCGAACAGCCTTTTCATAGTAGCTGTCCTGGGAAACATCGGAGAAGGGATTTTCCGCTGTGGGTTCCGGCTCGCCCTCCATGCGGTAGAGGGTGGTGACCAGCATTCCGCGGGAAACGACCCTTTCGGGACTGAAGTGGGTATCCGAGGTTCCCAACATGATTCCGCTGGTGTAGACGAACTCCAGGTCGGCCTTGTACCAGGCGTCCGCCGGAACATCGACGAAGTTGGGAACCTGACCGGCCCCGGACTTTGACCACTTGGCATAGACGGTAGTATCGCCCGTCAGCTTGACCGAGGTGATCTTTTTGCTCAGGACAGCGTCGGCATACCAACCCTCAAAGGTATAGCCCGCTTTTGTGGGGAGGTAGCCGGTGAGGTCCACAGGGGTGCCGGAGGCTCTTGTGATATCCTTCAAAGTGCTGCCGCCATTGGTGTTGAAATGCAGGGTGTAGGTCATAGTGGTTCCGGAAGAGGGAGGTGTGACGCTCAGGTCGATAATCCCCTCTGCGGACTGACTGCTCTCAGGTCCGGTGATTCCGGAGGAGAGATCCAGAAGGTCCATGGGCGCAGCGGTGACCTTTGTGCCGTGGCTCAGACCATTGATGCTGCCCACGAAACTGCCTTCGGAAAATGTTCCGGTTCTCTGTACGGCGTACAGACGGATGGTTCCACTGGCGCTGTCATAGCGGTAGGTCTGGAAAACGCCGGAGCATTCGGCCGGACGGAAGTCAACGGATGCGGAGGGAGAGGAGAGCGTGAAGTTGACCTGCATGGCGATGGTACCAGCCTGCCGCCGGGCATCAAACTCCATCGTGGCGCCCTCCGGCGTCAGTTTCACCCGGGAGGTCGTTCCGCCGTAAACAGCGCCGGTATCGCCGTAGAAGTCTGCCAAACTCTGTTCTTCCCCGGCTGTGAACAGTGTCGGTTCTTCTTCCTGCAGTGTGAAGAGACTGGTGTCTTTCACATGGGCGGCGACCTGTCCACTGTTTCCGGTCAATTCAACATCGGGGCAGGTCTCGGGAATGGTCATGTGCAGAGAGGTACTGGTCAGGCGCTGGCCTTCCAGGGTGGTGGCATTCTGGACGCGGTACAGCTCTGCGATCACTTTGGTGACGCCCTGCATATCCTCTTCCTGAACGCCGTAGATCCAGCGGCCGTCGCTGGTTTCACCCAGATATCCCTTGTCGGCGACCTGTGCCAGAATGATCACTTCGCCGTTGATAATCTTTCCGTTTTGATCCTTCAGGATTACCGCATTGTAAGAGGGATCGCCCTTGTACGCACCGTAAAAGACGATGGTGCCGGCGTTCAGTGCAGGCTCGGTCTCTCCTTCAGGGATGAAGTCCGATTTCAGCTTTCCGTATCCATCGGTCAGGAGCTCCACATTGTCGCTGGTGGGGCCCAGTACATCCAGCTCGGCAATGGCGAGGGAGGACATTTTAGGCGCTGTCAGTTTCACATAGGCGGCGTCGTAGGTGTACAGATAGGGGTCCATTTGGCCGTCTTCAGTCTTTTTATTGAAGAACAGAGTGTAGGAACCGTCATCATTGTAAAGAATGTCCTCCTGCTTTCCCCAGGTGTCCGGTTTGAATGCGTTGGCGGTGTCGGAATAGCAGTTGCCTTCCTTCACCGTGGTCCAGTTGTTACCGTCCATACTGATCTCTACGCGGTAACCAAACAGCCGGAGATGAGAATTTTTGCCTGCATCCGGGGTGAATTTCAGTGCCGTGATCTGCTGCACGCCGCCGAGATTCAGAATGACATAGGGACGACTGTTGCCATTGGGTTGATTACCATGATAGACAGTTTTGGGGTCGTTGTCGATGGCAAGGCCGATGGCGGACTGTTTGGAGATTCCCGAGTTGATGCCGCTGTCCGGATCTTCATCGTCCTTATCAATGGTGATGTCCTGGTCAGAGACCATGTTGGTGGAGGCGGTCCATGCGGATTTGTCGATGGCACCGTCATGGCAGACTTTCACTTCGTCCAGGGTGACGGTTTTGGTCTCCTGCAGCAGCCGGTCGATTCCGGTGACGGTATAGGTGAAGGATTTGTTGTTCTCCGTTGTCACGATGTCGGTGTAGCTGCTCTGTGCGGCGGGGACAAAGGCGACTACCTTACCGTTGCGGGAAATCTCATAGCCCAGCATGGCGTCCTGATTGCTGTTGGTGTTTGCCAGGGAAATCTCCACTTTGTTCCCGTTGATGCGGGAATTTTGAGCGTTGGTGATGGCTGCGCTCACCATTGTGCCGTCGGACATGCCGGGCTTTCCCTCCAGGCGGTAAAGGCGGCTGTCATCGTCAATGTACTGAATCTTCCGGGGTTCCGCATCGAATTGCGCGGCATAGGCCTTTGTCTGTGCATTGGGGATGATGCCCCAGGCAAGGAAGAAAGGAAGGATATTCTTTCCCGCCGCAGCGCAGGCCGCCTGCATGAACCCTTGGTCACCAGAAGTTGACTGGAGGGGGAACTTTGCCTTGCCGGGAGTACGGAGATAGGACTCCAATCGGGCATAGAACAGGCCGTCCTGCTGGGACGCAATGTCTTCATAGAACTTGAAGGAGTAGTCATTGTCGTAGGCCAGATGCAGCTGCCAGTACATGGCAAGCTGAACAGCCAGGTTTCCGGTGTGTCCGGTGGTGCCGGTGACCACCGCCTTGTATACCTGGTTGTAGTCCTGCACGCGGGAGGTTTTGTTGGTCTCATCGGTCTGGGCCAGCTGGGGGAACAGGTTGTTGGTCACTTCCACCCGCTGGTAAGATGCGGCGTTGATGCAGTGACCAATCTCATGGGCGATACCCCATCCGGAATAGCTGCCGCCGGTCTTTTTCCCATTCTCGTCCGTGGTGATAGGAGTAGTCTGGAACAGTCCGGCTACGCTGTCATACTCAATGCCGATGTGCTTGCCGCCGGCATACATGAACGCACCGGTGAACATCTGATGATAGCGAATGTTCAGGCGGGTGTTGGGGTAGGCATCGTTGTCGGTGGCCTGTTTGTTCAGACCCTTGAACTGATAGAAGTACTCGATCTCCTGCTCCATGGCAGCAATGGACTGCTCCAGTTTCTGGGCAGGGGCATCGGAGATTGCCTTCCACACCTGTGTGGCGGGTACGCTGAACATCATGTTCTCCATGGTGATCTCTGTGGAGTTCAGGAAACATTCTTTTTCATTGTAAGCGTAGCCGATATCCTTATGGATGCTGTTGTGCAGATCGGGCAGACCCTTTACATAGGTTTCCAGTTCTTGCACATAAGTCTGGATCGCAGCAGTGCGTTCCTCGCCGGTGACACCGTCCAGACGCAGGACAGGAATCTTTGTTCCGCCAATGACGCGGACTTCATACTGATTGGCGCCCTTTTCTCCCGTATAGTACAGATAGAGCGCACCGCCGAGTTCCTTTTCGGCGGAACTGATTTTGGTGATATCGATCTCATTGCGGCCTACCACCAGCTGGGAGAAGGGGGTGTGCCAGGCAGAGGCCTCAGGATGATACTGGGTGGCTACCAGCTGCAGGTTTACCTTGCCGCCGGGAGCAGTTTTCCCACTCAGATCAGACACATAGACGATGATCCTGCTGCCTGCCTCGGCCACATACCCCAGAGGCTGATAGTCGGACAGCTGCTGGGCGAAGTTAGAGTTGGGGGCGTTTTTGGCGGTAATCTGATTGTCCACCGTTAGTGTGTCAGTGGGTTTGCCGTCTTGTAAAACTTTCTGGGCATACGCAAGATCAGCGAGGATGGTAGTTTTGTGAGGATGGAACTCCTGGCTCTGTTCGTCCATGGTGTTGGCCCGGGCCATCAGTTCCTGAATGAGCTCCTCGGTGACATGCTCTTTCAGCATCGTGTGAGAATCATCTGCGAAGAGGTTCTTTACCTGCGTTTCCAGATCGTTATACGCATACAAACGGAGTTCACAGATGGTGTAGTTCCTGTAACTACCGTAACTGGTGGAGGTCCGAACTTCCAGATAGTCCGTGGTGATTGGTTGGTCCAGAACGGCCTCATAGTACAGTCTGCCCTGACTGTCGCGCCGTTGAGAAAGCTTAGCGACAGCATCTTGGAGGGCACCATCTCCGTCCTTGTAGCGGATCTTTACCGCATTTATTTGGGAAACGGTCCCTTCTTTGGGGGTCATGCGGATGGTGTCCATGGTGTATTTCTGATCCAGCTCGAGAATGGGGCCGCGGAAGTTGCCATAGCTCACGCCGCTGTCCCAGTCGGGGATCAGAAGATAGGTGTTGGGGTTGTTATCCAGCAATGCCTGCCAGTCTTCCGGGGTAGCGTTGTCTTGGGTTACGGTGCTGCCGTCAGCTTTGTAGATGGTGTAGTCCTGATTCTGAACGCCATAAATGCTTGTGATGACGCTGTTATCCAAAATATCATATTTTGGCAACTGTGCACCGGTAGGCGTGGTGGGTGTTCCCACGGCATTCTGCGATTTGGGACTATCGCCGTTGCGGTTATGAGCCACCACATAGACGGTGTGCTCCACGCCGCCCGTCAGATCAGTGAGGGTATAAGAGGAACCGGTGATGCCCTTCACTTCCTGAAAACTGTTGTTGCCGGACTCCTTGTAAAAGAGGGAAAAGCTCTCTGCGTCATATTTACAGACCCAGGAAACTGTCAAAGCCTGAACGTCGGCGGTGACTTTGAGGGATTCCGGGGCAGGAGGCGTCTGGGAGCAGGTCACGGTATGTGTGTAGGGGGCCGACCAGTCGCTTTTCCAGGTGCCGTTGAGGGAGCGAACTTTGACAGTGTAGTCTTTGAAAGACAGCACTGTGCCATTGAAGGAGTCCCCCTGGAAGGTATAGGAGGTGTTCTCCGTGGTGGCAGTTTTGTTGTATCCCGGGCCGGAGACCGAAACCTCGTACCCCGTGACATTCTGCTGAGCCGTCCAGGTGACGGTCAGGTTTTTATATCCCAGTCCGTCGGACTCGGTGTTGGAAACGGCGGTGACAGTAGGGATATCCAGCTTGGGTTCGGGGATTCTGTTTGCAAAGTCCTGGAAGAATTCCACTTTGGCAATCTCGGCCAGAGTCCCGCCGGACTGAGTGCCGGTCACCTGAATGGTGATTTTTTTGATGGCGACCCGTTTGCCGAAGTCAATGACAATGGTTCCGTCGGACTCCTTGGTAATCTCGCCGGGGGCGGCAGCTCTGCCGGAGCGGCTGTAAGATTCCAGCTCCGCAAGAGAATAATTAAATGTACCGTCGTCTGTTTCCACCGTGACGATGCCCTGGGTGATGCTGTTCTCAAAATTTTTCGGGGCGGCAAGCACAATGCCCTCCACCTCGTTGTTGTCGGCAGGGGTGAGATCGACGGTTACGGGATGCTCCTGGGAGATAGGAGCGTCGTCCGCAGGCGCAAGGGTCAGTCCGTCGGCGGGGGTGCCCGTCATTTCGGTGCCATCCTGAGCATCGGCAGTGGGGATGGTATACTCGATCACAGGGGCAGTGCCGGTTTCACCCTGGTTGCGGACGACCAGTGCCAGGTCCTGCAAATCGGTCTTGCCGTCGCCAGTCAGGTCGTAAGCAGGGGCGTCCAGCACCTTTTCTGCATCGCTGTCGTCGATTTTTCCATCGCCGGTTATGTCGCCGACAGCAACCACGCCGTATTTTGTGCTGTCCGTGACCATATCGCGGCTGTTGCACAGGTTCAGCATGACATCTGTATTACCAATCGTCACTTCCTGCGTGTAAGGCACATGGTACTTCCCGCTTACCGTGAGGGTGTAGGTCCCGCTGGGAAGATTCTGCAGGGTCAGAACGGTTTTTTGATGCCCGGTGGCAGCAGGGGCGTTCAGCGTGCCGCTGAACTGCCTGTTTTCGCCGCTCAGCTGCACAGCCAGTTCGGTAGCGGCGGACGGTCCGGAGCGATACAGGTTCACGGTCAGCTCATGTCCGGGCGCGGCGTTCCCTGCGAATGCCGGCGTCGGGAAGATCCCCAACAGCAAACAGCAGATCATAAGGACGCTGAGCGCTCGTTTCATATGGTTCATGTAGTTCCTCCTTCAGAAATCAAACAAATGAGATTTCCTGTAATGCAATGATTTATGTAAACAGCAAAACGGCAAACGGTGCTGCCGTCGGCCTGCTGGTTTCTCCTGTTTCGTAAAATATGGCGTACAAAAACCCAGTATAATTGTAGCGAAAAAGAACGGAAAAGTCAAAAAGAATCGCGTGCCAGAGCTGTACTTTTTTTGGAACAGCCGATGATTTGACAGCGTTTAAAACGCAGCAGGCCAGATTTTACGCTGACCTGCTTTTTTATTAAAAAATGGCTCCGCAGAATGTTGCGGAGCCATTTCCTGGACTAATATACATATGGTGTAGTTTCTAATCTTTGAATCCATTTTGCGAAAGGAGATCCGAATGTGAAGAAGTAACAATTCCCAATTTTCACAAAGTTGCTGCCAAAATTAAACCACTCAAAGATTGTATCTGTATAGTTTTCCCCGAATTGGTAGTAGATTTTAAAGGAATTTCGACCACCAGCGAGTTTGACAGGAGAGCCAGGCAACCAAAAGATAAAATGGGCGTGGTTGAGTGCGTCTATAAATTCCTGACACTCCGGCGTGCCTGACACCAGATCATATCCTACCGGGCCGTGACTGACTGAAATACCGGAAATATCGGATTCTGACAGTTGAAAGAATCGGGTAGAAAGAAGTTTTTTGTCTGTAAATTGGGAAGAGGCAGCACATAAATTCGGAATAACCAGTGTGATAATAAGCAAAACAATGCAAAGAATCACCCGTTTTCGCTTTTTTCGAGGGGCGGGCATTTTAGTAAGTCACCTCCTAATCATTCATACCGTAAAATACACTGTCTCAAACTGTGTACGGTATTGCACCAGACCGTATCTGACCTATGAATCTGTATAATTTGAACCAAATCGGTTGAAAGAACCGGGGGAAAGCAGCTTTCTGTCCATTATAGCAAAAATAATGGTGGATTTGAATGATTTTCGTGAAATAAATGACATTTTGATGTAAAAAACAAAAACAGGCAATACGCATTGGTGAGTATTACCTGCTTGAGATAACATGAACGAGAATGGGACAAGGCATATAAACCAAACCATGTTAACGAAATTGCACTTTAAACGTCTTCAAAACTGTGGTAAGATGTCTCGGATTAAAATACAAAAATAAGGAGGAAATGCAATGAAGAAAAAACTTCTGTCAGCACTCTTGGTTCTGGCTATGATACTGACAATGATTCCCACCGCGTTTGCGGCAGAGGTGGATACGGCGACATCTTCAAATGATTTAGTTCCGTCTGAAGATAAAGCGGCAGAGAATGCTGTTGCTGAAACCGAGGTCACAACTGCCGAAGAACTCAAAAATGAGATTGGCGAGGGAACATCTTTAATTGTTTTAAAGAACGATATTACGCTAACAGATAAGCTGGTTGTAGACAAACCGGTGACGATTGATGGTAAAGGAAATACCATTACCGGCACAGTCGAATTGAAAAACGGCACGGTGCGTAATACGACCTTCACAAATGAAGAAAAGAAGGAAATCCTTACAATCGGCAATACAGAGAAAACAACGATCAATCTTTTGGGGTGCACGGTGCTGTATCCCTCTGGGGCAATCACGTCATCTGACCAGAGAGATACCATTTCCCATACGCTTGAGGGAAATGTTTCTACCATCAATATCAAAAACTCAAAATTCACAAATAATGGTCGGAGCGAGACGGAGTGGTCATACGGTCTCTATTTTGGCAGCAACTCTGGCACAATCAATTTTGAGAATAATACTTTTGATGGCACGTTCCGAACCATGTTGCCCAGCATCAATGGAAATGTGAACATCATAGGCAATACATTCATAAATTACTTGGGCGAGATCCAGTACGGCTCTCAGAACGGTGCGTACGACACATGTACTGCAATTACTACTGGCACCGCAGATCAGAACCATTTTGTGATCAACAATAACACCTTTACAGATGCGGGGTGTTTCTTCTTCCAAAAGCTCCCCGCCGAGATGACCGGAAACACATTCAACCTGACACTTGAGGGGAATTATCCTTATTTTCAGGTAAGGGCTTCCACTGCGTGTGGAGATTTAAATCTAAACGGCAATACTTTTAACCTAGGAAATCAGTGCTACTTCACATATGAGACACCCGGTGGAAAAGTCATTTTACCTGCTGGCGTGCCTGCCATCCACGGCTGGATGTATGCCGACGTTGGTACGAAAGTAGGCGATTCGCACGAGAATTATGCCTACACCTATCTCGAAAACGGAAAGATCCAGTTCAACACCGGTAGCAAAACAGCGTTGACTGCCATTTTAACCGACGCAAATGGTAACTGGGGTGTACAGGATGGCGATGTCATCAACTTGACGCAGGATATCACATTGAATAAGGCAATCCCTCTAAACAGATCTGTAACGATCAATGGCAATAATCATGTGTTGTCTTCTGTTGATAACACCCAGAATTTGCAGGGCTGCATCTTCACAATCCAGAAACCTGACAGCAACATCCAGGAATCCGACATCACAGTCAAACTTGATCAGGTCAATCTGCTGATTCAAACTGAAAATGCAAAGCCGTTCTATTTTACGCAAAACAATGGTTCTATGAACTTCGAGATGACAAACAGCAAAATTAGCTGTGCATCAGATAAGAACGCTTATCTGATTAACCTGGTGCAGGGCGGTAAAGTTAAATATAACTTTGTTGGCAATGAGGTAACTGTCCCTGCGCGTGGTCTGTTGGTCAGCATTGTGAACGGTTCTGTTATTAAGGACAACGTGATTGATCTTCAGGGTGAGAAATCTCCCACCGGCCGCAGCGGCATCATGGCTCTTGTTGCTGCCAAGGGCGGCGATTCGGTCACAATCACCGGTAATACTTTTAAAAATGCCAACCGAGCTTTGGGCGTAGACCATTCCGATTTGGAAGCAGCTAGGCTGACCTACAATCAGAACAAGTTCCTGAATGTGCGCTTTGCATTGGAATTTGATCCGAGCGCTGAAAGTGCCAATGCAGGAACCGGAACCTATGACCTCAACAGGAACTATTACAGCTTTGACGGGAAGGTATCTGCGCCGAAAGTGGAGGATGCGTCCAGTAAAGAAGACCACTTGACCGGCGCAACCGAGTACAAGCCTGAGGGCGAGAGCCGCGTAGATAATTCTGTGTATTATGTAGCCGAAACCATGCGTGATCCGCAGGATTTGAACAACTACACGCCTCCTGTCACTGGCGGCTCTTCTTCCGGCAACAAGACCGAAACGACCGTCAATCCCGATGGTTCTACCACCACGACTGTGACGAAGCCGGACGGCACGATCACTACCACGACCACTGATAAGGAAGGCAACAAGACCGAGACCGTGGAGAAACCGGACGGTTCTTCTGTCACCAAAGTGGAGAATAAGGACGGTTCCGGCTCCACCACCACGGTGAGCAAAGACGGCAAAGCTGAGACTGTTGTTAAAGTTCCCCGCAGTGTGATCGAGGGGGCAAAGGGCAACGCAGTCCCGCTGCCGATGCCTGAAACAGAAACGGCTAAGGATGCGGACAAGGCACCCAGTGTCACGGTTGACCTGCCCAACGGCGAGACCGCAAAGGTGGAAGTCCCGGTGAAGGATGTGACCGCCGGTACGGTTGCAGTGCTCGTGAAGAAAGACGGCACTGAGGAAATCATTAAGACCACTGTCATGAGCGAAAACGGCGTGATCGTGACGCTGTCTGACGGCGATACGATTAAGATCGTTGACAACAGCAAGGATTTCGTCGACGTGGCAGACAGCGCCTGGTACGCCGATGAGGTCGATTTTGTCACCAACCGTGAACTGTTCAGCGGTACAAGCGCAACGACATTCTCTCCGAATGCCGCGATGACCCGGGCCATGATTGTCACCGTTCTGGCGCGTCTGGATGGCGTGGACACCAATGGCGGTGAGACCTGGTACGAAATCGGTCGCAAATGGGCGATGGAGAACGGTATTTCCGACGGCTCCGGCATGATGGATGACCTGACCCGTGAGCAGTTGGTCGCAATGCTGTGGCGCTATGCAGGCAGCCCGACCAGTACGAAATCTCTGGCAGCGTTCAAAGATGCAGGGACTGTAAGCGGGTATGCAAAGGATGCCTTTTCCTGGGCTGTGGAGCAGGGCATCATTGCCGGTGTGACCGCAGATGCACTTCAGCCTCAGGGCAACGCGACTCGTGCGCAGGTAGCAGCGATTTTGATGCGTTTCTGTGAGAATATCGCGAAGTAAGTAAAAATAGCAAAAAGGGAGTACGCTGTATGGTGTACTCCCTGTTTTTGGTCTCTGGGAGTTTCAGCGTGGTGGTATCGGGCGTACCATTTCAAGTGTTGCGTACCAAAAGAGAAAAGATGTTGAAATATCAGGGCCTTTATGCTAGACTAATAAGTCATGATGAGCTGATTTCTACGCTTTTGGCTGGAGAACTGTTCACTGGATGGAAAAATAAAATGAAAAGCATGAGAGAAAGGCGCTTTCCGGCGGAAGTCAAGTTATGCACAGATTCGTGCGCCGCAGAAGTGAAATCTTTTGTTGTGTGCGGGTGCTTTGAAACCACACTTTTTTTTTGAAAAATTGGTGCGGAATTGGTGCGGTGCTCATCGGCAAAAACCCGGAAACCCTTATAAATCAAGGCTTTTTTAAAGGAGAATAGAGCAATATGAAATTAGGAATTGTTGGCCTGCCCAATGTGGGAAAATCCACATTGTTCAATGCCATTACCAACGCCGGAGCAGAGTCGGCAAACTATCCGTTCTGCACCATCGAGCCCAATGTGGGCATGGTGACGGTGCCTGACGAGCGCTTGGATTTCCTGGCGGAAATGTATCAGCCGAAAAAATTCACCCCTGCTGTAATCGAGTTTGTGGATATTGCAGGTTTGGTAAAAGGCGCGTCGAAGGGCGAAGGTTTGGGCAACAAGTTTTTGGATAACATTCGCTCCACGGACGCTATTGTGCATGTGGTCCGCTGCTTTGACGATGAGAATGTGATCCATGTGGATGGCTCCACAGACCCGAAACGGGACATTGAAACCATCGACCTGGAACTGATTATGGCTGACGCAGAAATGGTGGCGCGCCGTATCGATAAGGCCGGTAAGGCGGCCAAGGGCGGAGACAAGAAATTCCAGCACGAGGCCGAAGTGTTCAAAGACCTGTTGGAGCATCTGAACAACGGCCGGTCTGCCCGCAGCTTTGATTGCAGCGAGGAGGACATGGAACTGATTCGCACCAGTGATCTGCTGACACTCAAACCCATTATCTATGCGGCCAATATGGATGAAGATGGTGTGGCGGATTATGCCAACAATGCCTACTATCATACTGTGGAAGAGATCGCTGCGCAGGAAAATGCCCAGGTGCTGCCGATCTGTGCCAAGACCGAAGAGGAGCTGGCATCTTTGGAACCGGAGGAACGGGAACTGTTTTTGACGGAGCTGGGAATGACGGAATCCGGTCTGGATCGAATGATCAAATGTTCCTATGCGCTGTTGGGACTGATCAGTTTCCTGACTTGCGGGCCGGATGAGTGCCGGGCCTGGACAATCAAGAGAGGCACGAAAGCACCGCAGGCTGCCGGAAAGATCCATACGGACTTTGAACGGGGCTTTATCCGGGCAGAGATTGTAGCCTTTGATGATCTGAAAGCTTGTGGCAGTATGAATGCAGCCAAGGAGAAAGGTCTGGTTCGTTCCGAAGGCAAGGAATATGTGATGCAGGACGGCGATGTGACCCTGTTCCGTTTCAATGTGTAAACAGACGGGGAAAGAAACGCCTGTTTGACCGTATCGGTGAATACAAGGGAGTTTCTGCCAGAGCTGAATGGGCACTTGACATTTGAAAATGGCAGTGCTATGATACACCTGTTATTTTAACTATAGAAAATGCGCAGATGGAGAAAGTTTGCAGTGAATACCGCACAGAGAGCCTGACATGAGGTGGAAGTCGGGAAGGTGGAACTGCAGAAAACTACCCCTCCGGAGCAGGCGTCCGAACAGCAATCAGTAGGCGCGCCCGGCTGACGGCCGATATCCCGTCGCTGAGTGAAAGCTCAGGGTGGAACCGTGTCATCAAGCACCCCTGGTATTCCGGGGGTGCTTTTTTGATTTTAAGCAAGTCTAATCAATTCTGTGAAAGAGAGTGCTGCAATATGGATTACACATTCGAAAACAAAGAGTACCGCGATATGTATCGCCATTCTACCAGCCATATCCTGGCGCAGGCTATCAAACGCCTGTATCCGGATGCAAAACTCGCCATTGGCCCGGCCATTGACGACGGTTTCTACTACGACATTGACTGCGAGACGACCTTCACGCCGGAAATTCTGGAGCAGCTGGAAGGGGAAATGCGGAAGATCTGCAAGGAGAAACTGAAGATCGAGCGTTTCGAACTGCCCCGGGCAGAGGCTCTGAAACTGATGGAGGAGCAGGGCGAGCCGTACAAAGTGGAACTGATCAATGATCTGCCTGAGGATGCAATCATCAGTTTCTATAAGCAGGGCGAGTTCACCGATCTGTGTGCAGGTCCTCACCTGGACAGCACCGGTCGTGTGAAGGGCAACGGCATCAAGCTGATGAATGTGACCGGCGCATACTGGCGCGGCGATTCCAATCGGAAGATGCTCCAGCGCATTTACGGTACCAGTTTCCCCTCCAAAACCGAACTGGAAGAGCATCTGCGGATGATCGAAGAGGCGAAAAAGCGCGATCACCGGAAATTGGGCAAGGAACTGGGCCTGTTCATGCTCACCGAGGAAGGCCCCGGATTCCCCTTCTTCCTGCCGAAAGGTATGGTGCTGAAAAATCTGCTGCTGGATTACTGGCGTCAGGTTCATAAAAAATACGGCTATGTGGAAATTTCCACGCCCATCATTCTGAACCGTCAGCTGTGGGAGCGTTCCGGCCACTGGGATCACTACAAACAGAATATGTACACCACCGTCATTGACGAAGAGGATTATGCCATCAAACCTATGAACTGCCCCGGCGGTATGTTGGTATATGCCAGCGAGCCCCATTCTTACCGGGAACTGCCCATGCGTGTGGGAGAGATCGGTCTGGTTCATCGGCATGAATTGTCCGGCGCACTGCACGGCCTGTTCCGGGTACGCTGCTTTAACCAGGATGATGCCCATGTGTTCATGACACGGGATCAGATGAAAGATGTAATTCAGGAGACCGTCCGCCTGTTCGATGAAGTGTACTCCACCTTCGGTCTGTCTTACACCATCGAACTGTCCACTATGCCGGAAGACCATATCGGCACCGTGGAAGAGTGGGAACAGAACCAGGAAATCCTGAAGAACGCAATTATCGATATGGGCAAAGACTTCGTGATCAACGAAGGCGACGGTGCGTTCTATGGCCCGAAACTGGACTTCCATCTGGCAGATTCTCTGGGTCGGACCTGGCAGTGCGGCACCATTCAGCTGGACAGCCAGCTGCCTGAGCGGTTCGAACTGGAATACACCGGTGAGGACGGTCAGAAACATCGCCCGGTGATGATCCATCGTGTGGTGCTGGGTTCCATCGAGCGTTTCATCGGCGTGATCACCGAGCACTTCGGCGGCGCCTTCCCCGTGTGGCTGGCACCGGTGCAGGTGAAGGTTCTGCCTATCACCGACCGTACCAACGATTACGCTGTTTCCATTGCCGAAAAACTGGATAAACTGAACATCCGGGTGGAAACCGATCTGCGGAACGAGAAGATTGGCTACAAGATTCGTGAGGCCCAGATGCAGAAGATTCCCTATATGTTGGTCGTGGGTGACAAAGAGGCAGAGGCCGGCAACATTTCTGTCCGTACCCGTTCCGGCGGGGACATGGGCGTGATGAGTCTGGAAGACTTCATTGCCCGGGTTCAGGACGAAGTGGAGACCAAAAAAATTACGGAGTAACGATCTGTTTGTCTGACAGTTTTTGCCGGACATAATCAAAAGACTTCCTCAAACACTATTGGTAACGATAGAGTGAGGGAGTCTTTTTTGATGTTTTTTCGTAATAAGCGGGGGATCTGCCTGAGTTTGGCAGTGCTGTTCGCCGTGAATATAGCGGTTATCCTGATCGCACAGTCCGTAAGTGCGGCCACCTATCAAAAAGGTTCCAGTGGACAGAAGGTGACCGAGATTCAGACGCGGCTGAAAGAATGGGGATATTACTCCGGGGAAGTGGACGGGGTGTTCGGAAGTGGCACTGAGACGGCTGTGAAGAAGTTTCAGCGGAAGAACGGACTGACGGCAGATGGAAAAGTGGGCCCGGCCACGCTGGCTGCTCTGGGCGTCTCAGATCGCTCAGGCGCGGCGTCTGGAGATCTGCAGCTGCTTGCCCGGCTGATTTCTGCTGAGGCCAGAGGAGAGCCGTACATGGGTCAGGTGGCTGTTGGCGCGGTGGTACTGAACCGCGTGGATCATCCCTCGTTTCCAAACACGATTTCCGGGGTAATCTATCAGGCGGGGGCATTCAGCTGCCTGCAGGATGGACAATTTGAACAGCCGGTAGCGGACAGTGCCTACCGGGCGGCGCGGGAGGCCATGGCCGGGGCAGACCCCACCGGGGGAGCAATCTATTATTTCAATCCTGTGACAGCTACCAGCAAATGGATCTGGTCTCGTCCGCATATTCTGACGATCGGAAAACATCGTTTTTGTGCGTGATTTTGCATCAAGCGGAACTTGTTGCAAAGTTGATGGGATGATGGTATACTTTTTCTATATGAAGAGAGAAGGTGTTCCTATGAGCTATTGCCCCATGTGTGGATCATATATTCCGGATGCCTCCCGGACCTGCCCGGCTTGCGGCAGACCGAAGTTCAATGCTGAAGAAAGTTCGCAGGCTTACGAGAAGAAAGCGTATCAAGGGGCCTCTGCTGCAAAGACGGCAGCGGAACGGTCTCATCGGCAGAAACAGGCGAATACAGAGTCCGGGAAAACGACCCAGTGGCGCTATGATACCCAGTCGTGGTCGGGGGATATGGATGAACGGGCATATGAGGATTTTGGTTCTCAGGCTGAGGATTCGACTGGAGATCAGAACTTATTCGCCGCATTGGGGTATCTTGGCCCACTGGTGCTTTTGCCGTTGATTGCCCATCCACATTCGACCTATGTCCGTTTTCACGCAAATCAGTCGCTTGGGATTTTATTGCTCTTTATTTTGTGTAACATTGCTGTCTTTTTACCGTTTGGCGGTTTGATCAGTATGTTTGGCAACATTTTTACTGTATATGGAATCATAAAAGGGATGCACAATGCCCTGCGGGGTCGTATGGACAAATTACCCATTGTGGGTGATTTTAAAATATTGGGAAAATCAGGAGGTAAGAAATGAAACTGCTGACGTATGTATGTGATGGGCAGGAAAAAGTCGGTATCATCGGAACAGATGCCGAAAAAGTCGTGCCTGTCAGTAAACTGGGATATGCGGCCAAGGATATGGTGGCATTGATCCGGGAGATGGGGGGAGAAATCCCTGGCGATCTGCTGGCAAAAGTAGACGCTGCGGATGGAGACGCCTTTTCCGCGTGCAAGCTCCTTGCGCCTATTAAATACCCGGAACAGGATGTGATGTGCCTGGGGACAAACTATCAGGAGCATCGGGACGAGACAGAAAAATCCACGGTTGCTTATGATGCTTCCAAGACGGATACGATCTATTTTGGAAAACGCGTTGCAGAGGCAGTGGATCCTTTCGGATACATAGAGGGACATTTTGACATTGTGGAACGCCTGGACTATGAAGTGGAATTGGCGGTAATTATCGGAAAAGATGCAAAAAATGTGCCTTTGGATCAGGCGAAGGACTATGTGTTCGGTTATACGATTCTGAACGATGTCAGCGCACGGAATTTGCAGACTATGCATCAGCAGTGGTACTTTGGCAAGAGTCTGGACGGATTTACACCGATTGGACCCTGGATTGTTGCGCGGGATGACCTGGAATGGCTGCCGGAGAGGGCAATTTGTTCCTATGTCAATGGAGAATTGCGTCAGAACAGCAACACCAATATGATGATCACGAATATTGATACAGTGATTTGCGAGCTGACCCAGGGAATGACACTGAAGGCCGGAACGATTATTGCCATGGGAACGCCTTCCGGCGTTGGGATGGCTTTCGAGCCGCATAAGTGCATGAATCCGGGGGATGTTGTGCGCTGTGAGATCGATGGAATCGGTGTTCTGGAAAATACCGTACGGTAAAAATAAAGCAAAAACCAAGTAAAATGGGTATCCCGGAGTGTTTGACGACTGTAAAATCGCAGACCTCCGGGAATTTTTTGAAAAAATTGGGAAAAGGGGTTGACAAATTGGGAAAAACGTTGTATTATAACCAAGCTGTCGCTGAGGCGGACAGGCACGGATAAGGACAAAGACGAGCTTTGAAAAACCT
>ENA-ORVC01001588-ORVC01001588.1-human-gut-metagenome-genome-assembly--contig:-NODE-1588-length-18095-cov-3.996563_pt1 | contig 18095 bp, 16 predicted proteins | sample MGYA00242092_ERZ509234 | MGnify/ENA primary metagenome ERZ509234 (study PRJEB26280, sample SAMEA2338800) | human gut metagenome | biome: human gut; feature: human-associated habitat; material: faeces... | reverse complement strand
CCGCCGCGTCAGCGGCGTCAAGCATTTTGCGGAGCAAAATCTTGATGCCGGGCGGATTCACTCCGCCCGGACAGATGGAGAGAAACGGGGGCCCAAACCGCCTGCGGCGGTTTGGGCGGCGGAGCAGAATGCGGCTAAGGCTGCGATAGAGAAGCTGAGGGCGGGGGAATAACCGGCCCGCGGGCGACCACAAGGGTCGCCCCTACGTGCAGGGGCTGTCCGGCTCCTCTGTAGGGGCGGCCTTTATGGCCGCCCGTCCTGTCAGGCCTTCACAGGGCCTGGGGTAGTGCAAAACCTGGTGTACGGCGGGCGGATGTAGGTATCCGTCCCTGCGAAATGGTTTGCCCGCCGTGTACCACCAAACCAGACGCGGAGCGCTCAGGCGCTCCGCGTTTTTGTGGAAAAGGGTTTGCAAAGGACGCCGTTCCTTGGTATAATAATTTATTCAGAATGATAACATGGCGAGGTGCAGACCTTGTATTTAAAAGCGCTGGAAATCCAGGGGTTCAAATCCTTTCCGGACAAGACGGTGCTCTCCTTCGGGGAGGACATGACCGCCATTGTGGGCCCCAACGGAAGCGGGAAATCGAATATCTCCGACGCCATCCGCTGGGTCATGGGGGAGCAGTCCTCCAAGGCCCTGCGGGGCGGCAAGATGGAGGACGTAATCTTCGGCGGCACGGCGGTGCGCAGACAGCAGGGCTTCGCGGAGGTCTCCCTGGTGCTGGACAACACCGACCACATCTTCCCGATGGAGGAGAGCGAGGTGATGGTCACCCGGCGGTACTACCGCTCCGGCGAGAGCGAGTACTACATCAACCGCCGTTCCGTCCGCCTGAAGGACGTGAACGAGCTGTTCATGGACACCGGCCTGGGCCGGGAGGGCTACTCCATCATCGGGCAGGGCCGCATTGACGAGATTTTGTCCGTCAAGAGCGCCGACCGCCGGGAGGTCTTTGAGGAGGCCGCCGGTATCTCCCGCTTCCGCCACCGGAAGGAGGAGGCCGAGCGCAAGCTGGAGCGCACCCAGGAGAATCTGGTGCGCATCACCGACAAGATCGACGAGCTGGAGCTCCAGGTGGAGCCCCTCCGCGCCCAGAGCGAGAAGGCCCGGAAATTCCTGGTCCTGCGGGACGAGCTGCGGGGGCTGGAGATCTCCCTGTGGCTGGAGCAGTTGGAGAAAATACGGGCGGGGGCCATCAAGACCCTGTCCGACTACGAGAACGCCGTCCGCCAGAAGGAGGAGGCCCAGGGGGCGGTGGAGGCCCTCTACGCCGCCGCGGAGGAGCACGCCGCCCAGATGCGGGACAAGGACGTGGAGGCCGAGGGCGTCCGCTTCCAGATGATGCAGCGGGAGGCCGACGCCAACGGACTGGAAAACGCCGTGGCGGTACTCCGGGCCAACATCCAGAACAACCTGGAGAACCGGGACCGCATCCGGCGGGAGCTGGAGCAGCAGGAGGGGCGGGCCGACTCCATCGGCGCCCAAATTGCCGAGCGGAAGGAGCGTCTGGAGGCGCTGGTGGGCGAGCTGGACGCCCTGGCGGCGGAGCTGTCCGCAAAACAGGGGGAGGCCGAGGAGACCGCCCGCTCCGCAGGCACCCTGGCCGGAGAGCTGGAGGAGCTGCGCCGGAAGGAGGCGGTGGAAAACGCCTCCGCCTCCGAGGCCAGGGCTCTGCTCTCCGCCCTGGCCGCCGCGGCCCAAGAGCTGCTGGACCGGGATGAGGCGGTGCATCAGGAGCTGTCCGCCGGTGAGGAGCGGGTGCGCCAGCTTCAGGAGGGCCGGGACGCGGCCCAAAAGGAGCTGGCCCAGGCCCGGGAGGACCGGGATTCCCTCCAGAATGTGCTCAACGGCTATGGCCTGCGGCTGGAGTCCCGCCGGAAAAAGGCCAAGGAGGCCGAGGAGCGCCATGTCAAGCTCCAGATGGAGGAGAACGCCCTCCACTCCCGTATCCACATGCTCTCCGAGATGGAGAAGCTCTACGAGGGCTACTCCAAGGCGGTAAAGCTGGTGATGGGGGAGGCCCGGCGGGGCCAGCTCAAGGGAGTTCACGGCCCGGTGGCCGGGCTGCTCCACGTGCCCGACCACTGCACCGTGGCCATTGAGACCGCCCTGGGCGGCGCCATGCAGCACATTGTGGTGGAGCGGGAGGAGGACGGCAAGGCCGCCATCCAGTACCTCAAGCGCCGGGACGGCGGCCGGAGCACTTTCCTGCCCCTGACCACCATCCGCCCCTCCGATTTCCGGGAGCAGGGCGTGCGGGGGGAGGCGGGCTTCGTGGGCCTGGGGGACGAGCTGGTGCAGTTCGACCCCCACTACCAGAGGATTTTTTCCAATCTGCTGGGGCGCACCGTGGTGGCCGAGGATATGGACGCGGCCATCGCCATGGCCCGCAAATACGGCCACCGCTTCAAAATCGTCACCCTGGACGGCCAGGTGCTCAACCCCGGCGGCTCCATGACCGGCGGCTCGGTGTCCCGCAGCGCGGGCATCCTCAGCCGGGCCAACGAGCTGGAGCGGCTGAACCGGCAGCGCGCCGGTGTGGAGGAGCAGCGCACCACCGCCGCCCAGGCCATGGAGGAGGCCAGGCGGGAGGCCACCGCCGCCGCATACGAGGTGGAGACCGCCCAGGCCCAGCAGCGCCAGCACGAGGACGCCATCCTCAAGCTGGAGGAGCGGCTGGCCCATTTCGACGCCCAGCTCGCCGATGCCTCCCGCCGCCGGGACGAGCAGCGCCGGGAGCTGGAGCAGATTCAGGCCCGCTCCGCCCAGACCGAGGCGGATACCGCCGCCGCCCGGGCGCGCATTGAGGCCCTGGAGGGCTCGGCCGCCGCCCTGCGGGCCGAGGCCGAGGGCAAGGCCCAGGGCCAGAGCGAGCTCCAGGCGCGCACCGCCGGTATCCGGGAGGCCATCGCGGAGCTGAACATGCGCCGGGCCGGCCTGGAGGCGGAGCAGCAGGCCGCCGGACAGAGCCTTACCGAGCTGGAGGCCCTGCGGCGGGATCTCACCGGCGACCGGGCCGAGCGGGAGCAGATGCTCACCGCGTTTGAGGAGAAGAACGCCGCCCTGGAGGAGGAGATCCTGGAGAAGGAACGGCGGCTCCAGGCCATCCGCCAGGAGAACCGGGAGCGGCAGGAGGCCATCGCCCGCATCAATGAGGAGAAGCTGGCGTTGGAGGCCCGGCGCAACCAGGCCGACAAGCAGGCGCGGGACAAAAACAGCGAACTGTTAAACTTAGAGCGGGAGGTCTCCGTCTTAGAACAGAGGAAGGCCGCCGCCGCCCTGGAGGAGAAAACCCTGCTGGACAAGCTGTGGGAGACCTATGAGCTGTCCCATGAGGCCGCCCGCGCCCAGCGGGTGGAGTTGGAGAGCGTCCCCAAGGCCCAGCGCCGGGTGGGCGAGCTGAAAAAGGCGATCTCTGGTCTGGGCAACATCAACCTGGATGCCATTGAGGAGTTCCAGCGGGTCAACGAGCGGTACACCTACCTGACCGACCAGCGGGACGACGTGCTCAAGTCCAAGAAGGAGCTGGAGGGCATCATCGCCGACATCACCGAGGAGATGAAAACCATCTTCGCCCGGCAGTTTTCCGTCATCAACGAGGCGTTCCAGCAGACCTTTACCGAGCTGTTCGGCGGCGGCAAGGCCACCCTGGAGCTCGAGGAGCCGGAGGACATCCTCAACTGTGGCATTGAAATCCGGGTGCAGCCCCCCGGCAAGGCCCTCAAGGTGCTCTCCCTCCTCTCCGGCGGCGAGAAGGCCTTCGTGGCCATCGCCCTTTACTTCGCCATTCTGAAGGTGCGGCCTACCCCTTTCTGCGTCATGGACGAGATCGAGGCCGCCCTGGACGACGCCAACGTGGTGCGCTTCGCCCGCTATATGCGCCAAATGGCGGACAAGACCCAGTTCATCGTCATCACCCACCGCCGCGGCACCATGGAGGAGGCCGACGTGCTCTACGGCGTCACCATGCAGGAGCAGGGCGTGAGCCGGATACTGACGATCAACCTGAACGATGTGGAGAAGGAATTGCACATCAAATGACGCCGGACGCGGCGGACGGCAACACCCAGCAGGGGCAGGCCGCACCTGTGCCGCAGGGTATGAGCAGACCCCGGCGAAGCCCAGTGAAACGGGTTCGCCGGGGAGAGGAGACGCAAGGGAGCGGGCGAGGAATTTCCGCCTGCGGGAGTTCCGAGCGAAGCGGACTTTGCGTCGACGAAGGAGCAGGGCGTGAGCCGGATTTTGACCATCAATCTGAACGACGTGGAGAAGGAGCTGCACATCAAGTGACAGAGCTTCCAAAGTGGGTGCATCCGCGCCTGCGCGGGTATGATTACAGCCGGAGCGGAGTATATTTTCTTACCCTCTGCACCCAGAACCGGCTCCCCATCCTGAGCGAGATTGTAGGGCGCGGCATCCCTGACGCGCCGCTGGTACGGTTGTCGGAGACCGGCCGGTGCGTTCAGGACGCGATGGACTATCTGGCCGGACATGACGCCCAAATTCAGATTGCGGCGTCGGTCATCATGCCAAATCATGTTCACATTTTGCTGTGCGTCTGCGGGGAGGGAAACGGCGCGTCAGGGATGCCGCGCCCTACGGGGATGCGCGTGCCGAGTTTTGTCTCCTCTCTCAAGCGCTACACCAACCGCGTGTGCGGCCGCCCGCTCTGGCAGGCATCCTATCACGACCACATCATCCGGGATGAGAACGACCTTCTCAACCACTGGAGCGATATCGAGCATAACCCCGCCCGCTGGGCGGAGGATGAATACCATGTTTGAACGACGAAAGGAACCGACACCACATGGGCTTTTTTGAAAAGATCAAGGCGGGGCTGACCCGCACCAAGGAGAACATCGGACACTCCTTCGACCAGCTCTTCGCCGGAGAGCTGAACGACGACTTCTACGACGAGCTGGAGGAGACGCTGATTCTGGGCGACATGGGGGTGGACACCACCATGAAGGCCGTGGAGGAGCTGCGCCGCCGGGTGAAGGCGGAGAAGATCAAGGACATGGAGGGGGCGCGGGCGTGCCTGCGCCAGGTGCTCACCGACATGCTCCAGGTGGGGGAGCCCGCCCTGAAGCTGGATACCGCCCCGTCGGTGGCCCTGTTCATCGGCGTCAACGGCGTGGGCAAGACCACCACCATCGGCAAGCTGTCCGCCCGGATGAAGGGGGAGGGCCGCCGGGTACTGATGGCCGCCGCCGACACCTTCCGGGCCGCCGCTGCCGACCAGCTCGAGATCTGGAGCGAGCGCAGCGGCGTGGAGCTCGTCCGCCAGTACGAGGGGGCCGATCCTGCGGCGGTGGTCTTTGACGCCCTGTCCGCCGCCAAGGCCCGCAGCGCAGACGTGGTGCTCATCGACACCGCAGGGCGGCTGCACAACAAGCAGAACCTGATGAACGAGCTGAACAAGATCAGCCGCGTCGTGGACCGGGAGCTGCCCGGCTGCGACCGGGAGACCCTGCTGGTGCTGGACGCCACCACCGGACAGAACGGCCTGATCCAGGCCAAGCAGTTCAAGGAGGCCGCGGGCATCACCGGCATCGTCCTGACCAAGCTGGACGGCTCGGCCAAGGGCGGCATTGTCATTGCCATCGCCCAGGAGCTTCAGGTGCCGGTGAAATTCATCGGCGTGGGGGAGGGCATCGACGACCTGATGCCCTTTGAGGCGGAGAAATTTGTCGAAGCCCTTGTTTAAAAAGCAGTATGGGCCGGTGCCCTCATCGGCCCGCATATTGGAGATTGGAGGCCGTAACATGGCGAGAATCGACGGACGGGCGGCGGATCAGCTCCGGCCCGTGGAGATCATCCCCAACATCAATCAATTTGCGGAGGGCTCCTGCCTGATCCGCTGCGGCAGCACCCATGTGCTCTGCTGCGCCAGCGTGGAGGAGGGCGCGCCCCGCCACGTCCCCGAGGGGGAGGGCTGGGTCACCGCCGAGTATTCCATGCTGCCCCGGGCCAACCGGGAGCGATCCCGGCGGGATATCGCCAAGCTGAAGCTGTCCCCCCGCTCCGCGGAGATCCAGCGGCTCATCGGCCGCGCCCTGCGGGCCTGCGTGGACATGAAAAAGCTGGGAGAGCGCACCATTACGATCGACTGCGACGTACTCCAGGGGGACGGCGGCACCCGCACCGCCTCCGTCACCGGCGGGGTTGTGGCGTTGAGCCTGGCCCTGCACAAGCTGGTGATGGACGGTGTCCTGCCAGAGATGCCGCTGACCAACTGTGTGGCGGCGGTGTCCGCCGGCATCGTGGGGGACGAGCCCATGTTGGACCTGTGCTATGAAGAGGACTCCCACGCCCAGGTGGATCTCAACTGCGTCATGACCGGCGCGGGGGAGCTGGTGGAGCTCCAGGGCACCGGCGAGGGCCGGCCCTTCACCATCGTGGAGCAGCGTGCCCTGGTGGAGCTGTGCGCCAAGGGCATCCGGGAGCTCCAGAACATTCAGAGACAAGTGTTGGGGGGCTAAATGTATGAAACTGGTATTGGCCAGCAAGAATGCCCATAAGCTGGTGGAGATGAGGGACATCCTTTCCCAGTTGGGGGTGGAGGTGGTGCTGGAGTCCGAGGTGGGCGTCGATGTGGACGTGGAGGAGACCGGCGCCACCTTTGAGGAAAACGCCTTTTTGAAGGCCCGCGCGGTGATGGAGGCCTCCGGCCTGCCCGCCATCGCGGACGACTCCGGCCTGTGCGTGGACGCACTGAACGGCGCGCCCGGCGTGTACTCCGCCCGCTACGGCGGACCCGACCTGGACGATGCGGGCCGGTACCGACTCCTGCTGGAGAACATGCGCGGGGTGCTGGACCGGAAGTGCCGGTTCGTCTCGGCCATCACGCTATGTATGCCCTCCGGCGACATCGTGACCGCCCGGGGGGAGTGCCCCGGCACCCTGGCCTACGCCCCCAAGGGGGAGGACGGCTTCGGCTATGACCCCGTTTTCTTTGTCCCCGCCCTGAAAAAGACCTTTGCGGAGCTCTCCCCAGCGGAGAAGAACGCCATCTCCCACCGGGGGAATGCGCTCACGGACTTTCGGGAGAAGCTGGAGCAGTATCTGAACAAGTAAAATGCCTTCCCGCAGGAGGGCCGATCAAAAGGAGAACGATCTATGGAAGATTTGACAAGCAAGCAGCGGGCCCAGCTCAGGGGCCTGGCCAACAGCATCGACACCATCCTGCACGTGGGCAAGGACGGCATCGGGGACAACCTGGTGAAGCAGGCCGACGACGCCCTGGAGGCCCGGGAGCTCATCAAGGGCAAGGTCCTGGAGAACAGCCTGCTGAGCAGCCGGGAGGCGGCCGAGGCCCTGGCATCGGCCACCCGGAGCCAGGTGGTACAGGTGATTGGAACCAAATTCGTTTTGTATCGTCCAACCCATAAGAAGGACAAAAAGGACAAGATCGTACTGGTGACGGACAGGAAGCGCAAGTAACGCAGAGGAGGGGAAGCCTATGAAGCTCGGCATCTACGGCGGCACCTTCAACCCGCCCCACCTGGGGCACCTGACCTCCGCCCGGCTGGCCCTGGACGCGCTGGGGCTGGACGAGCTGCGGTTTGTCCCGGCGGCGCTGCCGCCCCACAAGCGCCTGCCCCCCGATGCCCCCGGGCCGGAGGCCCGGCTGGAGATGGTGGAGCTGGCCGCCGATGGCCTGCTCCTGCCCGGCCGGGTGAGCGTCAGCGGCATGGAGCTCTCCCGCCCCGGCAAGAGCTACACCGCCGACACCCTGGCGCAGCTCCACGCCCAGAACCCCGGCGCGGAGCTGTGGCTGATGATGGGGACGGACATGTTCCTCACCCTCCAGAACTGGCGGGAGCCGGAGCGGATCACCGCCCTGGCGGGCATCTGCGCCTTTGCCCGCACCCAGGCCGACTGCGGGGAGCTGCTCACCATCCAGGCCGAGCATCTGCGCAAGACCTTCGAGGCGAAGGTGTGCGTGCTCCAACTGCCCCAGGTGGTGGACGTGTCCTCCACCCGGCTGCGGGAGCTGCTGGCCCAAGGCGGGGGACAGGAGTACCTGTCTCCGGCGGTGTACGGCTACATCCTGCGCCACGGGCTCTACGGGGCGGGGCGGGATCTGAAGCGCCTGCCCGACCGGGAGCTGCGGGCCTGCTCCTACTCCATGATCCGCGCCAAGCGCATCGCCCACGTGAAGGGCACGGAGGAGGAGGCGGTGCGGCTGGCCCGGCGCTGGGGCGCCGACGAGGAGCACGCCCGCCGGGCGGCGATCCTCCACGACTGCACCAAGTATTTGGAATTGGACGAGCAGTTGCAATTATGCGCGAAATATGGTATCGTACTGGACGAATTGGAGCAGCAGGCCGTCAAACTCCTCCACTCCAAGACGGGCGCGTGTGTGGCCCGGCACGTGTACGGGGTGAGCGACGACATCTATGAGGCCATTTTCTGGCACACCACCGGAAAGGCCGACATGACCCTGCTGGAGAAGCTCCTCTATATCGCCGACTACATGGAGCCAACCCGGGATTTTCCGGGGGTGGAGCGCCTGCGGGCGCTGGCCTATGAGGATCTGGACGCGGCGGTGCTCCTGGGGTGCGAGATGAGCATACAGGAGATGGCGGAGCGGGGCCTGCCCGTGCACCCCAATACGGTAAAGGCCCGGGATTGGCTGCGGAGCAAGACGAAAGGAACTAGTGATTGATGAACCCGGAACAGAGAAAGAACCACCGGGGCGGCGCCCGGGTACAGAAGCCGGAGAGTCCCCGGCGGGAAAAAGAGACCAAGCGGGAGAAAAAGCCCGGCCGGCCGCGCACCAAAAAGCAGAAGATTCTGTTGGGGCTGTATATTGCCCTGACGGTGGTGGCGGCCATCATCGTGGCGGGGGCGATTGTGTTCGGCCTCATGAGCGCCCCGCCGGAGGTGGCCCTCCCCACTCCCACCCCCCGGCACACCACCATCATCAACGAGCAGGGTGAGGAGGTAGAGGTGGAGATCCCAGGCCTGTCCGCCGGCCGCAAGGAGCAGTTTTACACTTTCCTGGTGGCGGGCGTCAGCGGCGGCAACACCGATACGATGCTGTTGGCGGCCTACGATGTGCCCAACCAGAAGCTCAGCGTCATGAGCCTTCCCCGTGACACCTATGTCATCTACAACGGCCGCACCGTGATGATCAACTCGGTCTACAGCCGGGGCGGCGGCGAAGAAGGCGGCGTGGAGGCCCTGAAAAAGGCGGTGGGCTCCCTCACCGGCGTGACCCCCGACTTCTATGTATTGGTGGAGTGGGAGGCAGTGGGTGAGCTGGTCGATGCCATCGGCGGCGTATATTTTGACGTGCCGCGGCGCATGTATTACAATGATCTGTCCCAGCACTTCAAAATTGACCTCCAACCTGGCTATCAGCTTCTGGACGGCAACGGTGCCATGGGTGTGCTCCGCTGGCGGCACAACAGCGATGACAGCGGGCACATTCTCAACAGCGGCTACGCCATGGGCGATCTGGGCCGCATCGAGACCCAGCAGGCATTCCTCAAGGAGGTCGTCCGCAAGTGCCTCCAGCCCGATGTGCTGCTGAGCAACCTGATGGACTATATCAGTATCTTCCAGAAGAATGTGACCACCGATCTTAGCGTGGGCAATCTGGCCTACTTCGGCAAGTCGGCCATCGGCAAGCTGGACATGGACAGAGTGGAGTTTGTCACCCTGCCCAACCAGTCCGCTGGGGACGCCCACCTGCTGCCCGTGGGCAGCCAGATTGTGGAGATGGTCAATGAGGGCTTCAACCCCTATCAGTCGGACATCAGCCTGCGGGATCTGAATCTGGCCGGAAAGCGACCCGGCTCCAGCAGCACGGGCACGACGCCCAGGCCCCAGGCTACGACTAAGCCGGAGACCACGCCCAGCGCAACCTCCGCTCCGGTCGAAAGCCCGCCGGGCACGCCGCCGGCCACGTCCACCCCGGGCGGGCAGACGCCGCCTCCGGTCCAGACCCCGGCGGCCACTCCGGCGCCCGCCGTCCCCTCCGCGGAGCCGACCCCGCCCCCGGCGGAGAACCCCCCAGCCATGACGCCGCCCCCGGCCGCCACGCCGGACGGCGGCTACGGACCCGGCATGGTGCCGGTGGAATAAAGGAAGATAGAAACGGATGAATCCTGAGAACAAAAAGACAAGCCGGGGTGGAACGCGGGCTGGAAAGCCCCGCGCGCCCCTCACACCGAGGCAGAAGGCCCTGCGCATTGCGTGCCTGGTTTTGGCCATTCTGGCGGCGGTTCTGGTGACGGTTTTCGCCGCCTACCGCCTCCTGGTGGTCAAGCCCTCGCTGCCGGAGCCAGGTGTGGAGCGGCCGGACGAGGACCAAAACTATGAGTTTGGCGAGGGCCCCCGCCTCTCCGGCGACCGCAAGGAGGAGTTTTATACTTTCCTGCTGGTGGGCCGGGACACGGGCGGCGGCGGCAATACCGATACCCTTATGGTGATGGCCTACGACATCCCAAACCAGACCCTAAACGTCATGAGCATCCCCCGGGACACCATGGTGAACGTGCCGTGGGACATCAAGCGCATCAACTCGGTATACAACTACGCGCCCTACTACGATAAGGACGGCATCCAATTTCTCAAGGAGGAGGTCTCCTACCTCATCGGGTTTCAGCCGGACTACACCATCGTGGTGGAGTGGGAGGCGGTGGGCGAGCTGGTGGATGCCATCGGCGGCGTAGAGTTTGATGTGCCCATCGACATGAACTACGACGACCCCACCCAGAACCTGCACATCCACCTGAACGCCGGGCTCCAGGACATCGACGGCGACAAGGCCATGCAGCTTTTGCGCTGGCGGAAGAACTCCGACGCCTATGGAAACGTATACGGCGGCTACCCCAACGGCGATCTGGGCCGCATCGAGACCCAGCAGGCCTTTTTGAAGGCGGTCATTGAGAAGTGCCTCAACAGCATCAGCCTCGGCACCATCCCCAAAATGGCCCAGATCTTCCTGGATAACGTGGACACCAACGGCAGCCTGACGGTGAACAACCTGGCTTGGTTTGCCAAGGAGGCCATCGTGGGCGGCCTGAGCATGGAGAATGTGCACTTTATGACCCTGCCCAACCGGGGGGCCAGCGTCTACAGCCGGACGTACCACAACTACCAGTCCTATGTTACTCCCATTCCGGACGAGATGCTGGAGCTGGTGAATACCTGCTTCAACCCCTATTTGGAGGACATCGAGCTGAACGAGCTGGATCTGATGCAGGTCAACGAGGACGGCAGCCTGTCCTCCACCCGCGGCCATGTGGAGGATACCAAGGCCACCAAGCCCCCCGCGAAGGGGAACTCCGGCAGCTCCAAGCCCACCGACAATCCCGCGCCGGAGGTGCCCGACACCCCGGAGCCGTCGGTCACTCCGACGGCCACACCGGAGGCCACGCCAACGGTGACGCCGGAGACCACGCCCTCCGCCCCGGCGGAGAGCCAGCCCCCCGCCGTAGAGACTCCGGCTGTCACGCCTGCGCCGGAACCCACCCCGGCCGCAACCCCCGTACCCACGCCGGCTCCCACGCCCATCCCCGCCTCCACCCCGGCGCCCGACGTGCCCGTGGACGGCTTTGGTCCCGGCATGGAGCCCATTGAATAGAAGGAGAATGAGATGACTGCAAACGAGATTGCCCTGACCGCCGTGAAGGCGCTGGACAGCAAGAAGGGCCAGGATATCAAGTGCCTGGAGACCGGCCACCTGACCACCCTGGCGGACTATTTTGTGCTCTGCACCGCCACCTCCACCACCCAGATCAAGGCCCTGGCCGATGTCTGTGAGAAGACCCTCAAGGACGCCGGGGAGCCCCCCCACCATGTGGAGGGCCACCGGGGCGGCACCTGGATTCTGCTGGACTTCTCCTCCGTTGTGGTGCACATCTTCAACGAGGAGGCCCGGGAGTTTTACGACCTGGAGCGCCTGTGGAGCGACGCCGCGCCGGTGGATCTGTCCGGCGTGCTGACCGAAAACTAACGCAAAAAAGCCCGGCGGGACTCCCGCCGGGCTTTTTTTGCGCGGAGAGGGAACCAAACCGCCCGCCCATGCATCTATAGGGTGTCCGGACAAGGAAAGACGAGGTGAGCACATGGAACAGACCAGAGACGGCGCGGGCCGGGCGTCGGCGCGGGAGGAATTTGCTGCGGCGGTGACCGAGCACAGCCACGGCATGTTCCGGGCGGCCCGGAGCATCCTGGACAGCGACGCCGACGCGGAGGACGCGGTGGGCGAGGCTGTTCTGCGGGCCTGGCAGTCCTGGGACCGCCTGCGGGCCCGGGGAGCGGTCCGCGCCTGGCTGCTGAAGATTGCGGTCAACTGCGCCTATGAGCAGCGGCGGAGGGACAGCAGGGTGATCTATACCGACGAGCTGGAGCCGCTGGCCGGCGGCGCGGAAGACGCGCTCCCCGGCGGCCTGTGGGATGCGGTGCTCCATCTGCCGGAGGAGCCGCGGGCCGCCGTGACCCTCTACTACTACGAGGATTTACCCGTGGCGGAGATCGCCCGGGTGCTGGGGGTGGCCCAGGGAACGGTGAAGTCCCGGCTGGGCGGGGCCCGCCAGCGGCTGAAGGAGCAACTACAGGAGGAGGACAAAATATGAACCGGTTGGATGAACGGTTAAAAGAGCGGGCCCGGCGGGAGGACTGCCCAATTCCGCAGGGCTTTGACGGGCGCATGGACGCCATTTTGGAAGGGCTGCCGGAAGGACGGAGAAAGCCCGGCCCCCGCCGTCTCCGCCGGTGGGCGGTAGCCGGTGTTCTGGCGGCGGCCCTGTGCGTGGGCGGCGTGGCGGCGGCCTCCGGCGCGCTGGAGCTGATCGCCCGGCCCGGCGGCTTCGGCGGTACGGCGGAGGGCTTCCAGCCCTATTCCGCCGAGGTGGGGGCGTCGGTCACCGACCAGGGCTACACCCTCACCCTGGACGGCATCGGTGTGGACGAGGCGTTTATTACACTCTACGCCACCATCACCGGAGAAGAGCCGATCCCCAGGAATGACCGGGGTGAGCCGGAGCTGTGGTCCTTTTCCCTGAAGGCTGAGGGAAAGGAGCTGGAGTTCTGGGATCAGGATCGAGAAACCGAGTGGGTGGACGACTATACATTAAAGGTGATGCAGCGTTGCCCGGTGGCCCGCGCGTTGCCCGATGTGGTGGAGCTTCAGGTCTACACCAATGAGCTGTTTTACGGCCTGTCCGGGGATTGGAGCCTGAACCTGCTGGTGGACAAGACCGCCCCGGACGGAGAGAGCCTGGTGGCAGAGCCACGCCAGAGCTTTACAATGCTGGGTCACCGGGTACGGGCGGACAAAGTAGTGGTAGCCCCCTCCGGCGGCGGGCTGGTGCTCAGGGAGGCCGCCTTTCCACCTCTGACCGATTTCCTGCTCCGCGATGATACGGGGAATTATCTCTATGCCGAGCGTTATGGAACAGCAGGCGGGTGGCTGCCGATCTCAAACTTTGTCGCCTTCTATGGAGGGCGGCTGGACATGGAGTCCATCACTCTGGTGCCCTATGAGCGGGTCTACCCCGGCGATGAACCAGGCGGAAATCACAAGATCTTTGGCGCTGTGGACGAACTGCCCCTTACCGACGATTCCGCGGAGACCGGTTATACTCTGATCTCTCTGGACATCGGGGCAGAGCAGGCGGTGGCCCGGTTCCAGACCGGGGAAGAGCTGCTCCAGTACGAGTACGGCGGTGACGGCACTTGGTTCACGTTGCTGGACGCCGACGGAGAGAGCGTGGAAGCGGATTCGTGGCAGGTCAGCCGGGAACGGGACTACGACTGGGAGACGGGCGTGTGGACCGTGACCACACACTATCCGGGAGCTACACCGGAGGAGCTGGCCCGGGTGGCCCGTGTGTCCTTCTGGCAGCCAAACGATACCATCCGCGTTCTGGAGGACGAGGCGGTAACCATCCCGCTGAACTGAACACGGGGAAACAGGCCGGCGGCGTGCGGGGGAATTCCCCCGCACGCCGCTTTTTGCCGCTTACTTCGATGGAAATGTGTATAGTATATATTTCGTAAAGAGAGACGGCCGTGCTGCTGTAGAACGGAAAGAGGCGGCCTCTGAACGGTTTTAGGAGCAGATGCGCTCCAGGAGGGCCGTCAGCTCCTCCGCCTGTTCCGGGGAGGCGGAATAGCGCCGGTTGTCCTGGTAGACGCGCCCTTGGCTGTCCACGCCGAAGGTGCGCCCCTCCTCTGCCGGGGCGGAATAGACCGTGACGGTATAGGCGGCGGGGGAGACGGGGACGCCGCCGTCGCTGCGTTCCACCACTACCTGCCGGAGGGACGCGCCCTCCGCCACGCTGATCCGCTCCCCCAGGGAGGCTGGGCGGAGAAACCGGAGGGCGGCCCCCAGCCCGAGCGCCAGTGCGGCGGCCAGCACCAGCACAGGCCAGAGATACTTCCATTGCACGCCCACGGCCTACACCTCCCCGCAGACGGCGGAAACCAGCTCGGAGAGGGGCGCCGACTCGGTGGAGCGGAGCGCGTAAATCCGGTCCCCGATGTAGATGGCGTTGGTATCCAGGTTGTAGTCAAAGGAGCAGATGATGTTATCCTCCCCGATGATGAGAACCATGCACATGCCGTCCAGGGGGGCGGTGGAGCTCCGCCGGACCAGACGGAGCCGGGCGGTGTCCACCAGAAGCTCCATCTGCTCCAGCAGGGCGGGATCGTATGCCTGATATTCATGGAAGGTACCATTCCCGTCCAGCTCATCCAGGCGCACCACGACCGCCACCTTGGGCTCCAGCCCTGTGCGGGCGTCCGCCGCCTCCGCCAGCGAGACCGGGCGGTACGCCCACAGGGTGCCCGCCAGCATGGCGGCCATCAGCACGGCCAGGACGATTCCGACGATCTGCATGCGCCTGCTTCCCATGTCCATACACGCTCCCTTCTTTGTCGCCTCCATCTTATCTGGATAAGCGGGAAAAGTCAAGCACACCCCTTGCAAACCGGCCGCTTTTCGATTATAATATCACAGATTATATGCCCGTCGCGGACGAGACAGATCGAAAGAAAGCGTGAGAGATTTGAAATACGATTTTGCCGCCATTGAGCCGAAGTGGCAGAAGAAATGGCAGGAAACCGGAGTCTATCAGACCGGGAATCACAGCGACAAGCCCAAGTTCTACGCCCTGGTGGAGTTCCCCTATCCCTCCGGACAGGGCCTGCATGTGGGCCACGCCCGGCCCTACACCGCCATGGACGTGGTGGCCCGCAAGCGCCGCATGGACGGCTACAATGTGCTCTTCCCCATGGGGTATGACGCCTTCGGCCTGCCCACGGAGAACTACGCCATCAAGAACCACATCCATCCGGCCAAGGTGACCCACGACAACATCGAGAATTTCCGCAGGCAGCTACAGATGCTGGGCTACTCCTTCGACTGGAGCCGGGAGGTCAACACCACCGATCCAAGCTACTACAAGTGGACCCAGTGGATCTTCCTCCAGCTCTATAAGCACGGCCTGGCCTACAAGACCACCATGCCGGTGAACTGGTGTACCTCCTGCAAGTGCGTGCTGGCCAACGAGGAGGTAGTGGAGGGCGTGTGCGAACGCTGCGGCTCCCCCGTTATCCGCAAGGAGAAGAGCCAGTGGATGCTCAAGATCACCGAGTACGCCCAGCGCCTCATCGACGATCTGGACGGGCTGGACTTCATCGAGCGGGTCAAGACCCAGCAGAAGAACTGGATCGGCCGCTCCACCGGCGCGGAGGTCACCTTCCAGGCCACCACCGGCGACGCCATCGTGGTCTACACCACCCGGCCGGACACCCTCTTTGGCGCCACCTATATGGTGCTCTCCCCCGAGCACGAGCTGGTGCGCAAGTGGCTGGAGTCCGGCGCGCTGAAGAACGCCGCCGAAGTCACCGCCTACCAGAAGGCCGCCGCCTCCAAGTCCGATCTGGAGCGCACCGAGCTCAACAAGGAGAAGACCGGCGTGCGCCTGGACGGCGTGCGGGGCGTCAACCCCGTCAACGGCAGGGAGATCCCCATCTTCATCTCCGACTACGTGCTCTCCACCTACGGCACCGGCGCCATCATGGCCGTACCCGCCCACGACGACCGGGACTGGGAGTTCGCCAAGAAGTTCGGCTGCGAGATCATCGAGGTGGTCTCCGGTGGTGAGGACGTGCAGCAGGCCGCCTTCACCGCCAAGGACGACACCGGCATCCTGGTCAACTCCGACTTCCTCAACGGCAAGACCGTGAAGGACGCCATCCCCGCCATGATCCAGTGGCTGGAGGAGAAGGGCATCGGCGCGGCCAAGGTCAACTACAAGCTGCGCGACTGGGTCTTCTCCCGCCAGCGGTACTGGGGCGAGCCCATCCCCATGGTGTACTGCGAGAAGTGCGGCTGGCAGCCCCTGCCCGAGGAGCAGCTCCCCCTGTTGCTCCCCGAGGTGGACTCCTACGAGCCCACCGACGACGGCGAGTCCCCCCTGAGCAAGATGACCGACTGGGTGAACACCACCTGCCCCTGCTGCGGCGGCCCCGCCAAGCGGGAGACCGACACCATGCCCCAGTGGGCGGGCTCCTCCTGGTACTTCCTGCGCTATATGGACCCCCACAACGAGAAAGCCCTGGCCTCCAGAGAGGCCCTGGACTACTGGAGCCCCGTGGACTGGTACAACGGCGGCATGGAGCACACCACCCTGCACCTGCTTTACTCCCGCTTCTGGCACAAGTTCCTGTACGACATCGGCGTGGTGCCCACCAAGGAGCCCTACAAAAAGCGCACCTCCCACGGCATGATCCTGGGCGAGGGCGGCGAGAAGATGTCCAAGAGCCGCGGCAACGTCATCAACCCCAACGACGTGGTGGCCCAGTACGGCGCGGACACCATGCGGCTGTATATCATGTTCATCGGCGACTTTGAAAAGGCCGCCGCCTGGAGCGACAACGCCGTCAAGGGCTGCAAGCGCTTCCTCGACCGGGTCTGGAACCTGGCGGAGAACCTCACGGAGGAGGCCGGCTATTCTAAGGCCAACGAGAGCGCGGTGCACAAGACCATCAAGAAGGTGTCCGACGACATCGAGGCCATGAAGTTCAACACCGCCATCGCCGCCCTGATGGCCCTGGTGAACGACTTCTACCAGAATGGCTGCTCCAAGGGCGACTACGCCGCCCTGCTGCTCATGCTCTCCCCCTTTGCCCCCCACATGGTGGAGGAGCTGTGGGAGACCCTGGGCTTTGCCGCCGAGAAGGGCGGCATGGCCTGCGCCCAGCCCTGGCCCGCCTACGACGCCAGCAAGACCATGGACGCCGAGGTGAACATGGCTGTCCAGGTGTGCGGCAAGCTCCGCGGCACCATCACCGTCCCCGTGGACAGCGGGGAGGAGGCCGTGGTGGCCGCCGCCCTGGCCGATCCCAAGGTGCAGAAGTTCACCGAGGGCAAGAAGCTGGTCAAGACCATTCTGGTACCCAATAAGCTGGTCAACCTGATTGCGAAGTGAGCTGGTGAGGAGCCGCCGTTTTTCCAGGAACAGTAAAAACAGAATGCTGGAAATCAAAATCCGCTCTTGACAACTGCAAAAGGATCGAATACAATGGTTCTGTTAAAGCCATATCTATGTGGCCCTTTGGCGGTGGAATCCCGCCGCTTCGGAGGGAGGGGAAGTCAATGTCGGAAGTCCATGTGAAGGACGGCGAGTCCTTGGAGAACGCACTCAAGCGCTTCAAGCGCAGTTGCGCCAAGTCGGGCGTTCTGGCCGAGGTTCGCAAGCGTGAGCACTACGAGAGCCCGAGCGTCAAGCGCCGCAAGAAGTCTGAGGCCGCCCGTAAGAATCGCAAGAAGTTCTATTAAGCAGTTAAACCGCCGCAGTATTTACTGCGGCGGTTTTTATTGCAACCCGAAAACTCCCGTCTGTGCCGGGGGAATCATGATTCAGAGCGGTGTGGGAATATGGAAGGGTATGTGACTCTCTCCATCTGATGTGGGACAGGACATCTGGACTAGGACAGACAAAAAAGTTGAAAAAAGTTTGAATTTTGCGTTGACAAACCAACGCCTTTCTGGTAAGATATCACTTGCGCTGAACAGGGACACCTGACCTGTAAGGCTTTTATTTGGGGGTATAGCTCAGCTGGG
>ENA-ORVC01001565-ORVC01001565.1-human-gut-metagenome-genome-assembly--contig:-NODE-1565-length-18268-cov-3.018339_pt1 | contig 18268 bp, 12 predicted proteins | sample MGYA00242092_ERZ509234 | MGnify/ENA primary metagenome ERZ509234 (study PRJEB26280, sample SAMEA2338800) | human gut metagenome | biome: human gut; feature: human-associated habitat; material: faeces... | reverse complement strand
ACTGCCGTCCCAGGCCATCTCTTTTACAGATGCACTGGGCCATGATGTCACGGTGGAACATTGGGACACCGTGGTGTCACTTTATGGCAGTTTTGCCGAAACATGGATGCTGGCCGGGGGAGAATTGGCGGGCGCTACCAGTGACGCCGTGGAGGAACGGCAGCTGGATTTGGAGAACGCGGCCATTGTGGGCACGGTGAAAGAGCCGAATTTGGAAGAAATCATTGCCGTTCAGCCGGATTTTGTGATCCTGGCGGCGGACATTGCGCCGCAGGCCAAACTCCATGAGGCACTGACCCAGGCGGAGATCCCCCACGCTTATTATCGTACAGACACTTTTGAAGAGTATCTGTCCATGCTGGAACAGTTTTGTTCCATGACCGGGCGGCAGGACCTCTATGAGCAGAACGGACTGGCGGTTCAGGATCAGATCGAGAGCGTTTTGGAGGCAGTGGACGGACAGCCGTCCCCCACGGCGCTGCTCATCCGAGCCTACTCCACCGGCGCTAAGGCCAAAGGAGAGGACAATCTGGCGGGAATCATTCTGCGGGATCTGGGCGTGGACAATCTGGTTTCCCGCCATGAAAGCCTTTTGGAAGAACTGAGCATGGAGGAGATTATTGCGGCCGATCCGGATTGGATCTTCGTGACTACCATGGGCAGCAGTGACGAGGCGGCAATGGCCTATATGTCCTCGACTTTTGAGAATGATCCGGCCTGGGCCGGCCTGTCTGCCGTGAAGAACGGGCAGTATGTGCTGCTGCCCCGGGAGCTGTACCACTATAAGCCCAATGCGCGTTGGGGGGAAAGTTATGCCTATCTTGCAGAGATCCTCTATCCGGACGTCCAATTACCCTAAGCGGAACGCACTGGTGCTGCTGGCGCTGACGGCGGCACTGGTCGGTGCATTTTTACTGAGTTTGCGGTGCGGCAGCCAGAATTATACCGTATCGCAGCTGCTGTCGGCGGCTTTGACCGGAGACCGGGAGAATGTCATCTGGCGGGTGCTGGTCCATGCCCGGCTGCCGAGAACCGTGGCGGCGATGCTGGCCGGAGGCGCGCTTGCACTGGCCGGTGCGCTGATCCAGGCAGTGCTGAACAATGCCATGGCCAGCCCCAATGTGATTGGCGTCAATGCGGGAGCGGGATTTTTCTCCCTGCTGGCAGCGGTGATACTGCCGGAGGCCGTGCAGCTGACGCCCTTTGCCGCTTTTTTGGGGGCGCTGCTGACGGCATTTCTGGTGTATCTTCTGGCAATCCGCGCGGGATTGTCCCGCACTTCGCTGATTTTGGCAGGTCTGGCGGTGAGCAGTATGCTCACTGCCGGCACCAACATGATTGTGCTGTTGGCACCGGAATTGGTGCTGGAGGCGTCCAGTTTCATGCTGGGCGGATTTTCCGGCGTGACCCTGAAAATGGTGGGAAATGCGGCGGGATACCTTCTTTTGGGCGGCGCGCTTGCAATGCTGTTGGCGCCGGACCTGAATGTGCTGAAACTGGGAGAAGAGAGCGCCGCGGCACTGGGGCTGCATGTATCCAGGGTGCGTTCCCTGGCGATTTTGGCAGCGGCGTTACTGGCCGGCGGTGCGGTGAGTTTTTGCGGTCTGCTGGGCTTTGTGGGACTGCTGGTCCCCCATGCGGCCCGTTGGCTGGTAGGCGGAGATGACCGCTGGCTGTTTCCGGCGGCAGCGCTGCTGGGCGGGACCTTTGTCCTGGTATGCGATGTGTTGGCCCGGGTGCTTTTTGCGCCGTTTGTCCTGCCGGTAGGGGTGCTGATGTCCCTGTTGGGCGGGCCGTTTTTCCTCTATCTGCTGCTCAGTCGGAAGGGAGGACGGATCTATGCTTGAATTTCAGTCTGTCTGTGCCGGTTACGGCAAGGAAAAGGTATTGCAGAAAGTGGAATTTTCCGTGCCGGAGGGGTCTGTCACCACACTGGTGGGCCCCAATGGCTGTGGAAAAACCACGCTGCTCCGGGCGGCGGTAGGGCAGCTGCCTTTGCGCGGCGGGGAGATTTTACTGGCCGGGCGGAAACTGGCGGAGTATGACCGGCGGGAACTGGCCAGAACGGTGGCATTTATGCCCCAGGTGCGGGAGGTGCCTGCCATCTCGGTAGAGATGCTGGTGTCCCACGGTCGGTTCCCCTATCTGGGGTTTTCCCGGCGGCTGCGCCGGAGCGACCGGGATGCCGTGCAGCGGGCCATGGAGGAGACCGGGGTGGCCGACTGGGCCAGGCGAGATTTGCGGGAACTGTCCGGCGGCGAGCGGCAGCGGGTGTATATCGCCATGGCGTTGGCACAGGACACGCAGGTGATTGTTCTGGACGAACCTACCACCTATCTGGACCCCGGGAAACAGTTTGAACTGTTGGATCTGATTGCCTCACTTCCCAGCCGGGGAAAGACGGTGGTGATGGTGCTGCATGACCTGGCCCACGCTTTGCGGTACAGCAGCCAGATGGTGCTGATGGAAGGGGGGCGAACGGTGATGTGCGCCCCACCGGAGAGACTGTATGAAAGCGGCACACTGGAACGGGTGTTCGGCATCCGTATCCACCGGGTCGGGCAGGGATACTACTTCACACCGGACTGAACCACTGGTGGAATAGGAATCGGCGGGGAAAGAATCAGGAAACCCGGACGGTATCGGTGGCGACTGCGTTTTGAAAGGCCAGGTCATGCTCCACGAAGATCATCGTGGGAGAAAATTCCTGGATTAGCGTTTCAATTTGCATCCGGGAGTATATGTCGATGTAATTGAGAGGCTCGTCCCACACATACAGGTGTGCCTGTTCACAAAGGCTTTTGGCCAGCAGCACCTTTTTCTTCTGCCCGGCGGAGTAGTTTTCCATATTCTTTTCAAATTGCACCCGGGAAAAGTCCATTTTACGCAGAATGGTCTTGAACAGACTTTCATCAATCTGGTATCGTTTTGCAAAGTCAGTCAGCGACCCGGTCAGCCAGGAGGTGTCCTGGGGCGCATAGGAAATCACCACCCCGGAGCCGACGGTCACCGTGCCGTGATGGGGAATCTCCTGACCCAGAAGTAACTTTAACAGGCTTGTCTTTCCGGACCCGTTTCTGCCGTCCAGGGCGATGCGATCCCCCTGATGCACAGTCAGAGAGAGGGGGCGGCAGATCTCTGCCCCATCAAAGACGGGGGCAACGCCGGACAGCGTGACCAGAGTATCGGCAAAATAACGCAGGGGGAACAGTTTCAGATCTTCTGCGGTTTCCAGATTTTTCAGCAGGCCGGAGGTCTCTTCCATGGCGCGCTGCCGGCGGTTCTCAATGTTTTTGGCGCGCTGCATCATCTTTGCAGACTTATGACCAATGTAACCTTTGTCGGCTTTCACCCCGCCAGTACGGGCGCCGTTTTTACTGTTTTCCACGGCATCTGACCAGTGTTTTGTCTGCCGGACGGATTGCTGCATCTCAGAAATGGACTTTTTCAGTTTGGCATTTTGTGCCAGCTCAAACGCCTGCTGCCGCTGGAAATTGGAAAACCACGAAGAAAAATTGCCTCGCTGCACCTCGATATTGGCGCGATTGATGGATAGAATGTGGTCTACACACCCATCCAGAAAGCAGCGGTCATGGGATACCAGGATGAACCCCTTCTTTCGGTTGAGATAGGCAGATACCACTGCCCGCGCCCGGGTATCCAGATGGTTGGTGGGCTCGTCGATGAGCAGAAAATGCCCTTCGTTGAGAAACAGCGCCGCCAATAAGACTTTTGTCTGCTCTCCGTTGGAGAGGGTGGAAAAGGGCCTCCAGAGCACATCCTCGCGGACTTCCAGGTAGGATAACTCTTTCAGCAGTTCCCATTCCTCCGCCTGTGGGCAGACTTCATAAAAAATCTCCACCGTCATCCGCTCTCGGTTCTCTACGGGATAGGGGAAGTAATCAAATTGTACGGAAGAGCGGATGTGCCCCTGGTATTCATATTTGCCCAGCAGCAGGGAGAGAAATGTGGTTTTCCCCCGGCCGTTTCGGCCCACAAACCCCAGTTTCCAATCTGTATCGATTTGAAAGTTCACATTTTCAAAAATAGTATCATAGCTGGATGGATAGGAAAAGGTAAGATTCTCGACTTGAATCATTGACATAAGACAGTCCTCCTTCATTCTGAAATGGAACGGAACAAAAAATAAGAGCTGCAAGAAAGCCAATTCTTGCAGCTCGTGACAACAGAACGGTATCCCCCCATAAAGGCGCGATACGACTATGATATTCCCAGTGATTCGAGCGAATAGACTTTTAACTTTCTTGCAAAGGGCACAACGATGCCGTACAGATACAGCAGCATTGTATTGTCCGATTTATTTGCAAGAAATGTTAATCATCTTTTCACCTCACATACCGTATTTTTCACGAGTATAGCACAGTGATTTTGTGTAGTCAAGCACCATGTGAGGCTCACGGACATTGCCTGATGCCCTGAACTGTGCGAGAGGTTGAGAGAAAACCGCCCCTGGAATGTACCGCAGTACATCCGGGGGCGGTTTTTTGTTCAGGTGCAGTTCAGAAGAGAATGGTTCAGCCGTTGACGGAGGCAGCGATGGCCTGGGCCAGGGCGTCCATGGCATCGTTCTGGTCCGGCGTCATGGTGGACATCAGGGACAGACCTGCATCCAGATAGGTCATATTTTTGCAGGGCTCCAGAATCTGTTTCATCATTCGGCCGGCCACGGGACCCCAGGAGCCGTTTTCGATAAAGGCGACCGTCCGGTTCTGGAGATTGTGGGTGACCAGTTCCCGCAGCACTTCATCCATGGAAACGAACACACCGCCGTTATAGGTGCTGGCGGCAAAGACCAGATGGCTCCAACGGAAACTGGCGGAGACCACATCTGAGGGGGCTTTCATGGACAGATCAAACATCACCGTGGGGACACCCAGTTCCCGCAGACGGCAGGCCAGCACATCGGCTGCATTGGCGGTATTGCCGTAAATGGAGGCGTAGGCGATCATCACGCCCCGGCACTCCGGCTGATAGCTGCTCCAAAGCTGATACTTTCCAATGTAATAGCCCAGATTTTCTCTCCAGACGAATCCGTGGAGGGGGCAGATCATCCGCACATCCACTTCGGAAACCTTTTTCAGCAGGCTCTGTACCTGAATGCCGTATTTGCCCACGATATTGGTGTAATACCGGCGGGCCTCGTCCAGATAATCCCGCTCAAAGTCTACCTCGTCGGCGAACAGCGCGCCGTTCAGAGCGCCGAAAGTGCCAAAAGCATCGGCAGAGTACAGAATGCCGGCAGTTTCATCAAAGGTCACCATGACTTCCGGCCAGTGCACCATGGGTGCCATAAAGAACCGGAAAGTGTGGGTGCCGGAAGAGAAGGAGGTGGACTCGTCCACCACCTGCAGGCGGTCAAAGGTTTTGCCGGGGAAGAAGTTTTTGAGCATATTGACCACTTTTGCGTTGGTAACGATGGTGACTTCCGGATGGCGCAGCAGCAGCTCACAGACGGTGGCGGAGTGGTCCGGCTCCATGTGCTGGATCACCAGATAGTTCAGTTCCCGACCGGCCAGAATGTGGTCGATATTTTCAAAAAATACCCGGCTGATGGCGGAATCTACCGTGTCGAACAAGACAGTTTTCTCGTCCAGCAGCAGATAGGAGTTATAAGACACGCCATCCGGGACGGAATAAACACCTTCAAACAAAAACAAACGGCGGTCGTTTCCGCCTACCCAGTATAAATCATCGCAGATCTTTCTTGTGCAGTACATCGAATCAGGTCCCCTTTCAGCCGGCATTTTCGCCGTGCAATTTCCTCTGCTCACCAGTATATCACAGGAATGGCGGGATGCAACCGTTGGAATTGTAAATTTTTTCCCGGCGTGGTATACTTTCTCCATCTCACATATTGGAGAACATACATGAAACATTTGAACATTGGCATCATGGCCCATGTGGACTCCGGAAAGACGACCCTGTCGGAGGCGCTGCTGTATGAAACGGGGACGATTCGGAAACTGGGCCGGGTGGATCATAAAGACGCCTATCTGGATACCCATGCCCTGGAGCGGGAGCGGGGCATCACCATTTTTTCCAAGCAGGCCCGGCTGCGGACGGAGACGATGGAAATGACCCTGCTGGATACCCCGGGCCATGCGGATTTTTCCGCGGAAATGGAGCGGGCGCTCCATGTGCTGGACTACGCCATTCTGGTCATCAGCGGCACGGACGGTGTGCAGGCGCACACGGAAACCGTGTGGCAGCTGTTGGAGCAGTACCGCATCCCTACATTTTTGTTTGTCAACAAAATGGATCTGTCCGGTGCGGAGAGGGGACAGGTGTTGGCGCAGCTGCAAAAAAGACTGTCGGAACACTGTCTGGATTTGGCGTCCGGGCAGGATATGACGGAAGAACTGGCCATGTGCGATGAGGCGCTCCTGGATCGATATATGGAAACGGGGGAAATTACCGAGGAGGATATCTGCCGATTGGTGGAGCAGCGGAAACTGTTTCCCTGTTACTTTGGCTCGGCGCTGAAACTGGAAGGTGTGGCGGAGTTTCTCCAGGGGTTGGAGCGCTATACTGTGGCGCCGATATACCCGGAGACCTTCGGGGCAAAGGTCTATCAAATCGGCAGAGATGCCCAGGGAAACCGACTGACTTACCTGAAAATCACCGGCGGAGCGCTGAAGGTTCGGAGCGAATTACAATATGTCTCTTCCTCCGGGGAGACCATGACGGAGAAGATCCATCAGATCCGTCTGTATTCCGGGGCGCAATTTGAAACGGCGGAGCAGGTCCCGGCAGGGACGGTGTGTGCCGTGACAGGACTGACGGAAACCTGGCCGGGGCAGGGATTGGGCGCCCAGGCGGACGCTGCCGCGCCGCTGCTGGAGCCGGTGCTGTCCTACCGCATTCGGCTGCCGGAGGGCGTGGATGCCCGGGTAATGCTGCCCAAGCTGCGGCAGCTGAGCGAGGAAGATCCGCTGCTGCACATTGTCTGGAACGAACGGCTGCAGGAGATCCATGCAGAGCTGATGGGCGCGGTGCAGATCGACATTTTGAAAGAACTGATCCTGGAGCGGTTCGATACCGCGGTGGAGATCGATTCCGGGCACATTATGTACCGGGAGACCATTGCAGGCCCGGTGGAGGGTGTGGGACACTTTGAGCCTCTGCGCCACTATGCGGAAGTACACCTGCTGTTGGAACCACTGGAACCGGGCAGCGGTTTGGTGGTGGATACCCGATGCAGTGAGGATGCACTGGATCGGAACTGGCAGCGGCTGATTTTGACCCATTTGCAGGAAAAACAGCATCTTGGTGTACTCACCGGGTCCCCCATTACGGACATGAAACTGACCCTGATTGCCGGACGGGCCCACCCCAAGCATACAGAGGGGGGAGATTTCCGACAGGCCACCTATCGGGCCGTGCGCCAGGGACTGATGGAGGCAGAGAGCGTTCTGCTGGAGCCGGTGTATCGGTTCCGTCTGGAGGTGCCGGCAGAGCAGTTGGGCCGGGCCATCAGCGATGTGCGCACCATGCACGGAACATTTGATTCCCCGGACAGCGACGGGGAAACGGCAGTGATTACCGGCACGGCACCGGTGGCCTGCATGGCGGACTATCCCACCACCGTGGCGGCGTATACCCGCGGCCGAGGGCGGCTGAGCTGTACCCTTGCCGGGTATGCCCCCTGTCACAACAGCGAGCGGGTGATTGCAGAATTGGCCTATGACCCGGAGGCAGATGTGGAGAATCCTACCGGTTCCGTGTTCTGTGCCCATGGCGCGGGATTTTATGTGAAATGGGATCAGGTGCGGGAGTATATGCATGTGGACAGCGGCCTGACACGGCGGGAGACGGAAACGGAACCGCTGCGTCCGGTGATCCGCACCCGGAACCTGAACATCGATGACAAGGAACTGGAGGAGATCATGACCCGGGAATTCGGGGAGATCCGCAGACCTCAGTATCGCTCTGCAAAACAGGAGATGCAGTTGGAGCGGATGGCGCAGCCGGTGCGGCGCAGGGAGTATGTGATTGTGGACGGATACAACATGATCTTTGCCTGGGAGGGATTATCTGACCTGGCCAAAACAGATCTGGACGCTGCCCGGACCCATCTCATGGACGCACTGGCGGATTACCGGGCTTTCAAAGACTGCGAACTGGTGCTGGTATTCGATGCTTACCGGGTTCAGGGAAATCAGGGGTCCCGGTTTGACAGAAACGGGGTACATGTTGTATACACCAAGGAAAATGAAACCGGGGATATGTACATCGAAAAACTGGCCAACTCCATCGGCAGGAATTTTATGGTGCGGGTGGCCACCTCGGATGCTCTGATTCAACTGTCGGCGCTGCGCTCCGGCGTATTGCGTATTTCCGCCCGGGAATTCGAGCGGGAAGTGTTAGAAATTCGCCGCCAGATCGGCGAAGTCATTCGAAAAACTGCAGAAAAGTGAAAGAACCCGTCGTTCGGTTTTTGCCGGACGGCGGGCTTTTTTGCCGGAAAGTGACGAAAAATGACAAAATCGGAATCGGACGAAATGGCGGATAGGCGGTCGGGTTCTGTCGAAAAGTGTGAAAAATAATAGAAGAATGATGAAAAATGGAGAGTTTTGTTGAGAGAAAGTTGTAAATTTTTACCAATTTGTTATTGAAATACTACTTTTTGGTGTGTAAAATAGGGGACAAGTTCAGCGGCATTTTTGGCTTAGAAGGATAGATGCACGCCGTAATATCAAATTTGGAGGAATAAAAGCAATGGAAACCAAGGTACGGATCCTCATCGCAGAGCCGGAGGAGGGATTTCGGCTGATGCTGAGGGAGATCATTTCTGAGAGGGAAGATTTGGAGATCGTTGGGGAAACATCAGATGGACAGGATCTGCTCTTGTTGGCAGAGCAGTTTCAGCCGGATGTGATTCTGATGGAACTGATCTTGACCAGACTGGATGGTTTCGGCGTACTGCGGAATTTGCAGGAGAAAGGGTTCCGCGGAGATGTGATCGTCCTGTCTGCTCTGGTGAACAATCAAAGTGTACGGGACAGCATGGAGCTGGGGGCATCTTGTTTCATTCCGAAACCCTGTGATATTCCGTCTGTGCTGGCCCGGATTCGTCAGCTGCGGGATCAGAGAACTCTGCGGATTGTCGGACCGGCAGATACGGAGGAGGTGTCCTCCGCACTGGAGGCCATGGTCACGGAAATCATCCACGAGATCGGCGTTCCGGCGCACATCAAGGGGTATCAGTATTTGCGGGAGGCCATCGTGCTGACCATTCAGGATATGGACATGATCAACGGTGTGACAAAAGTGTTGTATCCCACGGTGGCACGGAAATTTGGCACCACGCCCTCTCGCGTGGAACGGGCCATCCGCCACGCCATTGAAGTGGCCTGGGACCGGGGCGACGTGGAGGTGCTGCAGAAGTATTTCGGTTACACGGTGTCGGGCGTGAAAGGCAAGCCTACTAACTCGGAATTTATTGCCATGATCGCGGACAATATTTCCCTGCGCCGCAAGGTCGTAAAATTTGGTTGAAGAAATGGGACGGAAACGAAAAAGGTTAGTTGACCATTAACGGTCAACTAACCTTTTTTGTGCTTTGGTTGGAGGGGAATTTGGTAGCTGATTTCTTGATTAGAGGGGAACTGAACTACAAGAAACTTGTGTTTTATACATAATCGGTATATACTCTGAAGTAGATTTTTAGTTATTTTGATGGGCAAAAAGAAAAAATAAAAGGTCTCAGAGAGACCTTTTACATCACACACACTGTGTGGCTGGATGATACCAGCGAGTTGAAAAAATTTTTATTTGAACTTGTAGTGTAATTCTGTTCTCAGTATAAAGCATGAAAAAGGGGTTGTCAATATGGAGAGGAAAAAAGCTTATTATCTGGGACTTGACATTGGTACGGATTCTGTCGGATATGCTGTGACTGACAGAGATTACAACCTTTTGAAGTATAAAGGGGAACCGATGTGGGGGACAACATTGTTCGAGACTGCTGGTGATTGTGCGAATCGACGGATGCATCGCACGGGACGAAGACGCATTGACAGAAGGCAACAGAGAATTTCGTTGCTTACGGAACTATTTGCCCAAGAAATTGTTCAGATTGATCCGCATTTCTTCCAACGGAGGAAGGAAAGTGCACTCCATGAAGGCGATGCTGAATTTGGGGTAAAACTTTTTCAAGGGGAAGGGATTACAGACCGGGAGTATCGTCAAAAATATCCAACAATTCATCATTTGATTTTGGATTTGATGCAAAGTGAGGAACCGCATGATGTCCGGTTGGTTTTCTTAGCCTGTGCGTGGTTGGTTGCCCATCGGGGGCATTTCCTGTTTGATATCGCTCCGGAACGAATTGGAGAACTGTTAGATTTTGAGTGTGTTTACCAAGACTTTTGGTCGTATTTTCAGGATCGAGGATACGACTTTCCGTGGAATACAGCGGTACAATCTGAGAAAATTCTGATGATCTTACAGATGGAAACAGGGGTTCGCGGAAAAGAAGATGCGTTCAAGAAAACATTGTTCGGTGGAAAGAAAATTCCCAAAGAGATTTCGGAGCAGTTTCCATTCAACCGGGAATCTATCGTGAAATTACTGTCCGGCAGTAAAGATGTCAAACCTGCGGATTTGTATGGAAATGAGATGTATGCTGACTTCGGTGCGGTTTCTTTGTCGATGGATGAGGAAGATTTTATGCGCACTGTTTCAGAATTGGGAGAGGATGGGGAACTGCTACAGAAATTAAGAACCCTCAAAGATTGCGCACAGTTGATTGATATCATGCAGGGGAAGAAATGTATTTCTGAGGGGAAGGTTGCCGTATATGAGCAGCATAGAAAAGACTTGAAACTGGTTAAGTACCTTGTGAAGAAATACTGTCCTGAACAGTTTGATGAGATTTTTTAGGGATATAGTGCCAGGTAACTATGTGTTCTATACGAGAAATGTAAAATCCTGTTCCGAGGAGAAACGGAGAAAATTAAAATCTACAACCAACAAGAAAGTTGAAACTAAAGACGAATTCAGTGATTTTTTAGAAAAACGCATGAAGAAGATTGCGGTCCAAGAGGAAGATCGGGCGGCATATGAAGACATGATGCAGCGGTTACAGGCGCGGACATTCCTGCCGAAACAGAGAGATGGGGATAACCGGGTCATTCCGCAGCAACTGTATCGTTATGAGTTGGCGGAAATACTACGGCATGCTCAAGATTATTTGCCATTCTTGGAGCAATCTGACGAGGACGGAATGACGGTAAAGGAAAAGGTGCTTTCGGTTTTTGATTTCAGAATTCCGTACTATGTGGGGCCGCTGAAAGAAAATGGAGGGAAAAATACTTGGCTGAAGAGAAAGCAACAGGGGAAAATTCTGCCGTGGAATTTTGAAAAAATGGTTGATTTGGATGAAAGCGAACAGCGATTCATTCGCCGTATGACCAATACCTGTACCTACCTGCCGGGAGAAGATGTGCTGCCTGTCAATTCCCTGCTCTATAGCAAATTTACGGTGCTAAATGAACTCAATAATCTGAAAATCAATGGAGATAAAATACCAACTGCCGTCAAACAGGCGATTTATACGGATGTTTATGAGCAATATCCAAGGGTAACGCCAAATAGAATTCGAGATTATCTGTTTCAACATGGATATATGACAAAACAGGACACGCTTAGTGGGATGGATGTTGAAGTCAGGGCGAATTTGAAATCCTATCATGTGTTCAAGAACCTGTTGGAATCGGGGACTCTGAATCGGGAAGAGGTAGAAACGATTATCCAACATATGGCGTACACAGAGGAAAAATCACGTTTTCGGAAATGGTTGGAGGCATCATTTCCGAAATTGCGTGATGAGGATGTGCAGTATGTTGTTCGCCAAAATTTGAAAGAATTTGGCCGGTTATCTAGGCGTTTCTTGACCGGTGTTTACGGAACAGAAGTTGGTTCTGACGGAGAGGCATTTACAATTATGGAAATGCTGTGGAATACCAACGAAAATTTGATGCAGCTGTTATCGGATAAATATACTTTCAGAGAGCAAGTGGAAGATATTTCACGGGCGTACTATGCGGAGCGTCCCCAGAAATTGAATGATCGAATGGATGATATGTATATTTCCAATGCGGTAAAGCGACAGATTTTCCAGAGTTTGAATGTTGTCCGGGATGTGGTGAAAGCAACGGGCCGGGCGCCGGAAAAAATCTTCGTGGAAATGGCCCGGGGAGGTTCTCCGGAACAGAAAGGAAAGCGGACGCAGAGCAGAAAAAAGCAGCTGATCGAACTGTACAGGCAAATTAAAACGGAAGATTCCCGGCAACTGATGGAAGAACTGGAACGCATGGGGGAAATGGGGGACAACAGACTTCAGAGTGACAGACTGTTTTTGTATTATTTGCAGTTGGGAAAATGCGCATATACCGGCAAACCGATCGAATTGGCGCATTTAATGGACGGCACCTATAATTTGGATCATATTTATCCGCAATGCCATGTGAAAGATGATAGTGTTCTGAATAACTTAGTGCTTGTGACTTCCGAGGCAAACGACGTCAAAAAAGATACTTATCCAGTTCCATGGCCTTTTCAGGAGCGAATGCAGGAGTTTTGGAGATTCCTGAAGGATAACGGGCTGATGACAGAGGAGAAATATCGCAGATTGACCCGGAAAACGCCATTCACGGCAGAAGAGCGCCAGGGGTTTATCAATCGCCAGTTGGTGGAAACCAGACAGTCGACCAAGGCAGTTTGCACATTGCTCAAGGAGATGTATCCCGAGACAGAAATTGTTTATGTGAAAGCGGGGCTGGTCTCAGAGTTCCGTCAGGAATTTCAGCTGCGTAAAAGTCGTGCAGTCAATGATCTGCATCATGCTAAGGATGCTTATTTGAACATTGTTGTGGGGAATGTATACCACGAACGATTTACCAAAAAATGGTTCTGTTTGGATGAGAAATACAATGTTCAAGTGAAAAAAATCTTCGAGAAAGAACACCGGCATGGAGCGGAATACTATTGGCACGGAGAACAGGATGTGGCGCGGATCAAGAAAATCATGAGGAAGGATGCAGTCCATCTGACGAGATATGCATTTTGTAGAAAAGGTGGATTGTTTGATCAACAGCCGGTGAAGAAGGGGGAGGGGTTGATTCCACTGAAAAAAGGCCTTCCTACGGAAAAGTACGGCGGATATAATAAGCCGACGGCATCGTTCTTTGTTATGACGCGCTTTACGCTGAAAGGAAAACGGGAAGTGATGATCGTTCCTGTGAACTTGATGGATGCTAAGGCGTTCCAGGAAGATTCTGCATTTGCATTGCAGTATGCGGAGAATGCAATTTTCGAAATCATTGGGAAAAAGGTGGATAATCTGGAATTGCTGTTCGGTGGCCGGCCGTTAAAAGTCAATACAGTGTTTTCCCTGGACGGGGCGCTCGTGACTCTGGCGGGAAAAAGTTCCGGAGGAAGAGTGATAACAGTATCTCCGCTATTGGCATTGAAAATTGGGCCAAAGTGGGAATCTTATATCCGATCTATGGAAACTTATCAGAAGAAACGGAAAACCAATAAGGAAATCCGCTTGGACGAAGACCATGACCACATTTCACGCCGGGAAAACGAGGCGCTTTACGCATTGCTGACTCAGAAAATGGGGGCGTGGCCATTCAGTAAGTTGCCGAACAATCAGGCAAAAACGCTGAGAGAGGGAACAGAGAAATTCTGTGCACTGGAAACGGAACAGCAGGTTCTCTGCTTACTGAAAGTCTTGACGCTGTTTGGGGCGGGAGCTGACGGGGTGGATCTCTCAGAAATTGGAGGAGCAACAAAGGCGGGGGTTACTTCGTTGAGCAGCAAACTCTCCAACTGGAAAAAGAATTATCAGGATGTCTGTATTGTCCATATGTCTGCATCCGGACTGTTTGAAAATCGCAGCGAGAACTTATTGGGATTGCTATGAGTTGGAGAACGGTTGTGATCTCCAGTCGCTGTAAACTGGATTTTAAAATGGGATATATGGTCGTGCGGGGAGAGGAGGTGCATCGGATCTTTCTGGATGAGGTGGCTCTGGTGCTAATCGAAAATCCTGCAGTTTCTATGACCGGATATCTGCTCTCTGAGCTGATGGAACGGAAAATCAAGGTGATTTTCTGTGATACGAAACGGTCGCCTCAAGGCGAATTGGTTCCGTATTACGGATGCCACGATACGTCCAGAAAAATTCGAGCACAGATGCAATGGTCAGAAGAGATACAGGGGGCAGTTTGGGGGAGAATCGTTGCACAAAAAATCCACTGCCAGGCAGAATTTCTCTGGGAATTGGGGTATCAGAAGGAGACAACCATGCTGCGAATGTATGAACAGCAGTTGGAATTTCAAGATGCGACCAATCGGGAAGGCCATGCGGCGAAGGTTTATTTTAATGCTTTGTTCGGAAAAGAATTTACAAGAACATCGGATTGTCCAATCAATGAAACACTGAATTACGGCTACGGATTGCTTCTGTCTGCATTCAATCGAGAGATTGCTGCCAATGGATATTTGACACAGTTGGGGATCCATCATAGCAATGTGTTCAATCGGTTCAATTTGAGCAGTGATCTGATGGAACCGTTTCGTATTTTGGTAGATCGTGCGGTCTATGAAATGGAGCACAAAGCGTTAGAGAAAGAGATGAAACGAAGGCTGATCAAGGTACTCCATTCCGACATTCAGATTGCTGGGAGTCATCAGACAGTGTTAAACGGGATCTCCATTTATGTTCGCAGTGTATTCGATGCCCTGAATTTTGAGGATCCGGATCAAATTGAGTTTTGGAGCTTATGAGTTATCGATTTATGAGAATGATTGTGTTCTTTGATTTACCTACGGAAACAGCTACGGACCGGCGGAATTACCGCCGGTTCCGGAGGCTGCTTGTGCAAAATGGGTTCTTAATGCTGCAGGAATCCGTTTATTGTAAATTGCTGATGAACAGCACAGCGGAGCGAGCAATGTGCCAAATGATTCGTCAGAACAAACCACCCAGTGGAATCGTACAACTTCTGACAGTGACGGAAAAGCAGTTTGCAAAAATGGAATATATAGTCGGGGAGTTTTCCAGCGATGTGATTGATTCAGATGAAAGGTTGGTGGAACTATGATCCTGTGTTATCCGCAAATGGAGACTATTTTTGATTTTTCTCAAGGGAAAATCCCCGCCATAGTCATCGAACACCCGGGATTTTATCGAGCCTTTATGCTGAACCTCTATGCGCAAAAGGCAGGGGAAGAGGGGATTTTCGTTTTATCGGAGCGGGGAAAAACATTGGAGATCAGTCAATGGGTAGAAGTAATTGACAACTGCCTGGATTTTCAGATAAACACCAAAACACTGGTTGGAAAAATAAGTGCAGCGCTGGAGAGGACTGCTGTTAATGAGCAATTTTTCTTGAAAACGGCAGAACTTCTGCAAAGCGTTGAGCAATACATGGAAGAACTGGCGTTTTCCTTCGTTTGTGATATTGTGTGCCAGAAATGTACAATTTCCAGTCTGATCAAAGCAATGTCCGTTCATGTTAGAGACGAGTATGACGATCCATTGGAGCGATTGATCGACTACATGGAACTGACACGGGAATTTGATAAAGATAAATTGTTTATATTCAACCATCTACGCAGTTATTTTTCCGATGACATGATAGAAAATTTTTTGAATACAGTATGTGCACACGGCTATCGGGTTTTGCTTGTGGATGATATTGATCGGAAAAGGCTGCCGCAGGAAATGCGAGTGACCATTGACAAAGATCTATGTGAGTTTTAAAATGATTCCGTAAGGCACTATTCCGAACCCAGTGGCTCGTAACCGCTGTTTTCCTGTTGGGACAGGAAATTCAAACAGATCTTTTGGTGATTTGAGGTTTGAGAGTAGTGTAATTCTTGAGTAGTCCGAAACATCTTAAATGGCGGCAACGCAACACAATCTGTTTGAGAGTAGTGTAATTCTTGAGTAGTCCAAAACATCCTTCTCCAAGGCCCTCTCCCGTATCAAGTTTGAGAGTAGTGTAATTCTTGAGATCGTTGTATCACTTAAACACATCAAAGAAATCGGATGGAATATATTCATCCGATTTTTCATTTTCCATAAACGGGTATGGAGCGCGTTCCTCCTTGCCAGCGCGGGCATACCATGCTACAATGGCGGTATGCTGAAATGGAAGGTTCTGCTGCATTGTGCCGATACCAGGAACCTTCGGTGGTATGGAGGAAAAGAACGATGAAGAAAAAACTGAGTGTAGCAGAATACCTGACGATTACAAGTATGCTGTTCGGACTGTTTTTCGGCGCCGGGAACCTGATTTTCCCGGTTTCTATGGGACAGATGGCCGGGCAGAATGTATGGCAAGCGGTGGCAGGTCTGCTTGTGACCGGCGTGGGATTGCCGCTGCTGGGCGTGGCGGCATTGGGTATCAGCCGCTGCGGCGGTCTGGCGGAATTGAGCCGCCGGGTGGGGCATCGATACGGAACCTTTTTTACCTGTCTGCTGTATTTGACCATCGGCCCGTTTTTTGCCATTCCCCGGTGCGCCACAGTGTCTTTTACGACAGGAATCGAACCGATGTTGGGGGAACAGAGTTCCGGTTGGATGCTGGCAGTGTTTTCCATGCTGTTTTTCCTGGCTGTGCTGTTCTTCTCCCTGCGGCCCAGTGGGATTCTGACCTGGGTGGGGAAGGTGCTCAACCCCATCTTTTTGGTCAGCTTGGGGATTTTGACGGTGACGGCCCTGCTGAAACCTATGGGCAGTGTGAGAGATATTCCGCCGGAGGCTGCCTATGCAGAGGCGCCGTTCTTCCGGGGATTTCTGGAGGGATATAACACCATGGACGCGCTGGCAGGTCTGGCTTTCGGTATCGTGGTGGTCAATGTGATCCGGGATCTGGGTGTGACGGAACCGTCGGATGTGGCGGGGAGTACCGTCCGGGCCGGAGTGTTCAGCTGCCTGCTGATGGGACTAATCTATTTGGCGGTGACCATTGTGGGAACCCAGAGCCGGGGACTGTTCCCGGTCAGCGCCAACGGCGGTGAGGCTCTGGCGCTGATTGCCGAACACTATTTCGGGAAAACCGGTGCGGTGATTCTGGCAGTGACGGTTACATTTGCCTGTTTGAAAACGGCGGTGGGACTGATTACCAGCTGCAGTGAGACATTTTCTCAGATGTTCCCCCGGGTGCTGAATTATCGGCTGTGGGCAATCCTGTTCTGCGTGGTGTCGTTCCTGATTGCCAATCTGGGTCTGAACTCCATCATTGCCTATTCTCTGCCGGTGCTGATGTTCCTGTATCCCCTGGCCATTACGCTGATTCTGCTGACATTGGCCGGAAAATGGTTTGACAATGACCCCATTGTGCTCCGGTGGGTCACGGGACTGACTTTGGTCGCCGGACTGCTGGATCTGTTCCACGCTCTGCCGGAGGGCGTGCGTGCGGCACTCCACCTGAACGGAATCGTGGAGTTGGCGAAAGAGTACCTGCCCCTGTTCTCTTTGGGCATGGGATGGGTGGTACCGGCGCTGATTGGTTTGGGAATCGGTCTGGCGCTGCGGTATCGGGCAAAACGCGCAACAAACTGAAAATAATAAAAGCGCCGGGACAGATCTCTGCCCCGGCGCTTTCGTGAAAAAACCCGGGAGGCTTTGCAACTTGCAAAGCCTCCCGGGTTTTTCATCCCATATATGGAATTCCAATTACTTCACGCCGTAACGCTTGTTGAACTTATCCACGCGGCCGCTGGTATCCACCAGTTTCTGCTTACCGGTGTAGAAGGGGTGGCACTTGGAGCAAACGTCAACGACGATATTCTCCTTGGTGGAGCCGGTCTCAATGACATTGCCGCAGGCACAGCGGATCGTGGTCTGCTTGTACTCGGGATGGATACCCTGTTTCATGTTGTTTCACCTCTTTCCACGGATATGTATTCATATCTCCAACAGTCGTAAAATTATCTTACCACAGGTTTCGATAAAATGCAAGCTTTTTTTGAAAAAATTTTAAAAAAATATTTAAAAGCAACATATATTATTCATAAGTCATATATAATTATGATATATAAAATATAATTGACATTTCATGAATACAAGATTATACTAAAGGCAACAAACAACACAGGAGGAACAGATGAAAAATCTGAAACTGAAGTTCGCACGAATGGAAAAAGGACTCTCTCAGATCGAACTGGCAGAAAAAGTCGGAGTTACCAGACAGACCATCGGAATGATGGAGGCCGGGGATTACAA
>ENA-ORVC01001558-ORVC01001558.1-human-gut-metagenome-genome-assembly--contig:-NODE-1558-length-18349-cov-4.588062_pt1 | contig 18349 bp, 14 predicted proteins | sample MGYA00242092_ERZ509234 | MGnify/ENA primary metagenome ERZ509234 (study PRJEB26280, sample SAMEA2338800) | human gut metagenome | biome: human gut; feature: human-associated habitat; material: faeces... | reverse complement strand
GGGGCCGCCGGCGGCCGCGGCATGGTGGGCGGACAGGTGCTGGATATGGCCGGCGAGGGCCGCGCCCTTGGCCTGACCGAGGTGGAGGAGCTTCAGCGCCTCAAGACCGGTGCGCTGATTAGAGCGGCTGTGGAGATGGGCTGCGCCGTGGCCGGCGGAGCGGAGGAACAGCGGGAGGCCCTGTGCCGCTATGCCGACTGCCTGGGGCTGGCCTTCCAGATTCAGGACGATATCCTGGACGTGGTGGGTGATGAGGCCACCTTGGGCAAGCCCATCGGTTCAGACGTCAGGAGCGACAAGACCACCTTTGTGGCGCTCAAAGGTCTGGCGGACTGCCGCATCCTGGTGGCGGAGTTGACCGACCGGGCGGTGGAGGCCCTGGCGCCCTTCGGTTCGGAGGCGGAGAGCCTCCGCGGTCTGGCGCAGTCGCTGGCCGGCCGCGAGAAATGAGAGGACTTATATGAGCAATGTCGTAGATTTTCTGACCGGAAATCTGATTTTAAACCTGTCCATCCTGGCCTGGGCGATCGCCCAGGTGCTCAAGTTTGTCATCACGCTGATTTCCCAGGGAAAGCTGGACTGGCGCCATATTCTCTCCAGCGGGGGAATGCCAAGCTCCCACTCTGCCTTTGTTTGCGCCTGCGCGGCGGCTATGGGCTATATGTACGGCTGGGCGTCGCCCGTATTCACCATTTCTGCCGTGGTCGCCATTGTGGTGATGTACGACGCGGCCAATGTCCGCAAGGCGGCGGGGGAGCAGGCCAAGATCCTGAACTATATCATGGAACACTGGACTGAGATGAAGCCCGCCATTTTCGGTAAGGAGCTCAAGGAGTTCCTGGGGCACACGCCGTTCCAGGTGCTGATGGGCGGCCTATTGGGTATCAGTGTAGGATTGCTGGGCGCTTGGCTGTGGACGTAATTTTGAATTCCGGGCCTCTGTGGGCCGGGAGGTGGAACCATTCTGAATTTTGATCTGAATCACGTACCGAATCAACTGGGAGAACTGAGCGACGGTGAGGCTGTGGAGCTGTGCCGGCTGCTGCGGGCGCGCCTGATCGACACGGTTTCCCGCACCGGCGGCCACCTGGCCTCCAGCCTGGGAGCGGTGGAGTTGATTGTCGCCATCCACCGGGTGTTCGACACCGGACGGGACCGTTTGGTGTTCGATGTGGGACACCAGTGCTACGCCCACAAAATTCTCACCGGCCGCAATCAGGCGATGGAAACGCTGCGTACCTTCGGCGGAATTGCTGGCTTCCCCAAACCGGTGGAGAGTGAAAGCGACGCCTTTGTCGCGGGACACGCCTCTAACTCAGTATCGGTGGCCATTGGAATGGCAAGGGCAAGAACATTACAACATGCGGACTATCATGTTCTGGCGTTGATCGGCGACGGCGCCTTGTCCGGCGGGCTCGCCTATGAGGGCCTGTCCGATGCGGGGGACAGCGGGGAACCGCTCATCGTCATTCTCAACGACAACGGCATGTCGATCACAAAGAGCGTGGGCGGCGTGGCGGAGCATTTGGCGCGCCAGCGGCTGAAGCCCCAGTACCTGCGCTTTAAGAAGGGCTACCGTAAGGTCATGAGCGTATTGCCGCTGGGCGGTCACATCTACCATGCAACCCACAAGATCAAGACGGCCATCAAGGACAGTCTGTTGCCGTGCAGCCTGTTTGAGGATATGGGCTTTACCTACCTGGGACCAGTGGATGGGCATGATGTCAAGTATCTGACGCAGCTTTTGAGCTATGCGAAGGAGCTGAACGGCCCTGTTTTGCTCCATGTAAGAACCGTGAAGGGAAAAGGCTATACACCAGCGGAGCGCAATCCGGATCAGTTTCACGGTGTTGGCCGCTTCTGTGTAGAGACAGGGGAGCTGGTGCATGGTTCAGGGGAGAGCTTTTCCGCCGTGTTTGGAGAGACCCTCTGTTCCTTGGCAGAGCAAGACGGCAAGCTCTGTGCCATTACGGCCGCCATGCAGGGGGGAACCGGCTTGAACCGCTTTGCCCGTCAGTTTCCGGCGCGCTTTTTTGACGTGGGCATTGCCGAGGGCCATGCGGTGGCCATGGCAGCGGGCATGGCCAAGCAGGGGATGCGCCCGGTCTTTGCAGTGTACTCCTCCTTCCTCCAGCGCAGCTACGATATGCTGCTCCACGACGTGGCGCTTCAGCAGCTCCATGTGGTGTTGGCGGTGGACCGGGCCGGGCTGGTGGGGGAGGACGGCGAGACCCACCACGGCGTCTTTGATCCAGCCTTTCTCGATACCATCCCCGGCATGACGGTGCTCTGCCCCAGCAGTTTTCAGGAGCTGCGGGAGATGCTGCGCTATGCCATCTATGACGTGGAGGGTCCAGTGGCAGTCCGTTACTCCAGGGGAGGGGAGGGCGCCTACCAGGGCAGCGCCCCGGTGGAGCCAGCTACCCTGCTACGGACGGGAGCGGACATTACCCTGGCGGGCTATGGTATGATGCTTAACCAGCTTCTGGACTGCGCTGACCGTCTGGCACGGAATGGCATCCAGGCAGAGGTTGTGAAGTTAAATACCATTACACCGATTCCACTGGAGCGGCTGACTGCCTCTGTTCAAAAGACAGGACGGCTTCTGGTTGCGGAGGACAGCGCGGCGGCGGGCGGTGTGGGGCAGCGCATCGCCGCAGGCCTGTTTGACGCTGGCATCCAGGTGCGAGGGCTGGCCTTGGTGAATACCGGACACACCTTTGTTACCCATGGAACGGTGCCCCAGCTTCAAAGGCTGTGCGGTTTGGACGGGGCGAGCCTATATCACAGAGCATTGGAGGTCTGCCGTCATGGCTAATGTAAAAAAGCGGCTGGATGTCCTGCTGGTGGAACGAGGTCTGGCTGAAAGCCGGCAGCGGGCCCAGGCGGTGATCATGAGCGGTCAAGTCTATGTCAGGGAACAAAAGGTGGACAAGGCCGGGACGCAGGTTGAGGAGAACGCCCCGATTGAGGTGCGTGGACAGGCTTTGGCCTATGTGAGCCGGGGCGGGCTGAAGCTGGAGAAAGCCCTCAAGACTTTTTCCGGCATTCGCTTAAAGGGAGTACATGCCATTGATGCCGGGGCGTCCACCGGCGGCTTTACCGACTGTATGCTCCAAAATGGGGCGGAAAAGGTGTATGCAGTGGATGTGGGCTATGGACAGTTGGCCTGGAGCCTGCGCAGTGATCCCAGAGTGGTGTGCATGGAGCGGACCAACGTGCGCTATTTGACGGCGGAGCAGATTCCAGAGCCGCTGGACTTCGGTACAGTGGATGTGTCCTTTATCTCCTTAAAGCTGATTTTACCCGCCCTACGGGGTATCCTAAAGCCGGACGGACAGGTAGTCTGTCTGGTGAAGCCCCAGTTTGAGGCGGGCCGTGAGAAGGTGGGCAAGAAGGGGGTTGTGCGGGATCCCGCTGTCCATCTGGAGGTGCTGCGGCAGTTTTTGCAGAACGCTCATGAGGCGGACTTTTCTGTAAAGGAAATGACCTTTTCACCCGTTCGGGGACCAGAGGGCAACATCGAATATTTGGGACACCTGTGTGTCGGGGCGGGCGAGCCCTGGAACGGCGACCTTTCAGCTCTGGTCGAGGCATCGCACGGGGCATTGGAGGGAACCGGGCAATGAAAGTGGTATTGAGTCCAAACCCATACCGGGACCGGGGCCTGCGGGCGGCCCAGGCCGCGGAAAAGATTCTGCGGAACGTGGGGGTGGAGACCGCCATGTGTCTGCCCTTCCTCCTGGAGGGCAGCAATCTGGAATTTCCCAAGCATATCCAGTTTAAGGACACCCAGGAGGAGCTGAAAAACGCGGACATGCTGGTTTGCTTCGGAGGAGACGGAACCATCCTCCACGCGGCCAAGGACGCCAACGCCCACAAGGTGCCTATACTGGGGGTCAATCTGGGCAGCGTGGGTTTTATGGCTGAGCTGGAGCAGAGCGAGCTGTCCATGCTGTCCAAGCTGGCGGCCGGGAAGTACACGATCGAATCCCGTATGATGTTGGATGTAGCGGTCCGCCGGGATGGAAAGGTGCTGTTCAATGACATCGCCCTGAACGACGCAGCCCTCACGAAAGGGGCTGTGGCCCGGGTCGTGGATCTGGAGGTATATGGCGACAAGGTGATGATCGCCAATTTTTCGGCTGACGGCGTGATTGTGAGTACGCCCACCGGCTCTACAGCCTATTCCATGTCGGCGGGCGGCCCCATCGTGGAGCCTACGGCGGAGAATATGATTGTGACGCCCATCTGTCCCCATGCCCTCTCCGCCCGGTCCATCGTCTTGGGACGGGAGCGTACGGTGTCCATTAAAATGGGGAAGCAGTCACGCAAGACTGCCTATTTGTCGGTAGATGGCGGCAAGGCGTTTCGTCTGGGCAGCGGCGATGTGGTGGAGCTGAAGATGTCCAGCTCCAAGACCCGTCTGGTACGGGTGACGGGGCGGAGCTTTTATGATATACTAAGTCAGAAACTGGGAGGTGCCAAGGCGTGAAGGGAAAACGTCAGCAGGAGATTTTGCGCATTATTGAGGAACAGGATATTGATACACAGGATCAGCTTCTGGCGGAGCTGAGGGCCCGCGGACTCCAATCTACCCAAGCGACCATTTCCCGGGACATCAAAGAGCTGCATCTGATCAAGGAGCTTACCGGCTACGGGACCTACCGCTACGCGGTGTCAGAGCGCAAGGCGTCGCTGAATGTCGCCAGCCGGCTGCGCACGATTTTCAAGGAGGGGGTCATCTCCTTTGATCTGGCCCAGAACATCATTGTGCTCAAGACCATGCCGGGAGTGGCGTCGGCGGCCTGCGCAGCCATTGACGGCATGGAGATCACAGGACTGGTGGGCAGTCTTGCGGGGGACGATACCGCGATGCTGGTCATGCGCACCAACGAGGACGCGCAGGAGTTCTGCAACGAGATCCACACAATGCTGAAATAAAGCGGAAACGGCGGGGTGGTCGGCATGCTCTCACTGTTGCACATTGAGAATATCGCAGTTATCGAATCGGCGGACATTCAGTTCGACAAGGGATTCAACGCTCTGACGGGGGAAACGGGAGCCGGCAAGTCCATTGTAGTGGATGCCATCGGCGCCATCATCGGAGAGCGGACCAGCCGGGATCTGATTCGGACAGGGGCCAGATCCGCCCTCGTCAATGCCGTCTTTACCGGCCTGCCTCCGCTGGCCTGGTTCCAGGAGAACGGCGGAGGGCCGGACGAGGATGGAAATCTGCTGATCCAGCGGGAGATCCAGCCGGACGGCAAGAATGTGTGCCGCCTGAACGGACGGCTGATTACCGTAGCTCAGCTACGGCAACTGGGCCGGCAGCTCCTCAATATCCACGGGCAGCACGACGGCCAGCAACTCCTGGATGAGCGGTGCCACCTGGAGTATCTGGATGGATTCGGAGAAACGGGATCGCTGCAGGAGGAATACCGGGCGGCCTTTGGCCGCTTTGCCGTCCTGCGCCGGGAGATTGCGGCTCTCCAGATGGACGAGGCGGAGAAGGCCCGGCGCATCGACGGCCTGGAATTCCAGATCACCGAGCTGGAGCGGGCCGGACTGAAGGCCGGGGAGGAGGAGGTCCTCACCGAGCGCCGCAATTTGCTGCGCAATGCGGGCAAGCTGATTGAGGCGGTGGAGGGCGCCCATTTGGCCCTCTCAGGCGATGAGGAGCGTGAGGGGGCCGCCGGCCTGATCGGCGCGGCAGAGAGTTCACTCCACGCGGCGGCCCGGCTGAGCGGGCAGGTGGCGGAGCTGGTGGACAGGCTGACGGAGCTGCGCTGCTCGGCCGATGATCTGGCCGAGCAGGTGCGGGATTTACGGGATGGTTTCGACTTTGAACCCGGTGAGCTGGACGAGCTGGAGAGTCGTCTGGATGTGATCTACCGGCTGAAAAAGAAGTACGGGGACTCCGTGGAGGAGATGCTGGACTACTTGGAGCGGTGCAGAAAGGAGCTGGACGAGATTCAGTTCTCCAGCGATACCATCGCCCGGTTGGAAAGGGATCTGGGCAAAGCGATGGAGGAGGTCCGGCGGCGGGGTGAGGCGCTGAGCCGGGCGCGCCGTGAAGCGGCCAAGGCGCTGGAGGAGCGTATTCAAACGGAATTGGCCCAACTGGACATGCCGAAAGTGCGGTTCCAGGTGGAGTTCCGGCCCAAAGCGGGGGAGTACGCCATGGACGAAACCGGACTGGACGAGGTGCAGTTCCTTATGTCCGCCAATGTAGGGGAGGATCTGAAGCCCATCCAGAAGATCGCCTCCGGCGGTGAGCTGGCCCGCATCATGCTGGCCCTCAAGAATGTGCTGGCGGAGAATGATCAGGTGGGCGCACTGGTTTTTGACGAGGTGGACACCGGTGTGTCCGGCCGGGCAGCCCAGAAGGTGGCGGAGAAGTTGGCGGGCGTGGCCCGCACCAAGCAGGTGCTCTGCGTCACTCACTTGCCCCAGCTTGCGGCCATGGCGGACGTCCATTTCTCTGTGGAGAAGGGGGAGCGCAAGGGGAGAACCTTCACAGAAGTAGAGCGCCTGAGCCGGGAGCGGCGCATGGAGGAGCTGGCCCGGCTGACCTCTGGTGAGCGCATCACCGGCGCGACACTGGCGGCGGCGGGGGAACTGCTGGACAGTGCGGAACGGTTCAAGCGGGCTTTAACCCAACAAAAGTAATCTTTTGTTGGGTTAAATCTTTCCCTTGACAAACTGGCTGCCCCGTACTATAATCCAACTCAATATGAGACTGCGATGACAGGGAGAAGTACCGTCTTATGTCCCGCCCAGAGAGCCCCCGGCTTGGTGTGAGGGGGAGGGGACAGGCCGGGAAATACACCCTGGAGCAGCCGCCCGAACCGCGTGAAGGCGCGCAGTAGGGCTGTGTCGGGTGCGCCCGTTACCGCGCCGGAGTGTGTTGGCACTCCATGAGGCTGTCTCCGTGAGGGGATGGTGAACCAGAGGTGGTACCACGTTTGACAACGCCCTCTGTCCGTGAGGACAGGGGGCGTTTTTTATTTTAAAACACAAAGTGCAGCCATACTAATTAGCAATTACTGTAGGGGCGTCCCTATGGACGAAAGAAAAGGAGAATGAAACTATGACCTGTTACGAAGAACTGAAGGCCCGTGGCCTCATTGCCCAGGTAACCAATGAGGAAGAGATCTCCAAGATGATCAACGAGGGTAAGGCGGTGTTCTATATCGGATTCGATCCCACCGCCGATTCCCTCCACGTGGGCCACTTCATGGCCCTTTGCCTGATGAAGCGGCTCCAGATGGCGGGCAACCGGCCCATCGCCCTCATCGGAGGCGGTACCGGTATGGTGGGTGACCCCTCCGGCCGCACCGACATGCGCTCCATGATGACGGTGGAGACCATACAGCACAACTGCGCCTGCTTCAAGAAGCAGATGGAGCGTTTTATCGAGTTCGGTGACGGCAAGGCCCAGATGGTGAACAACGCCGACTGGCTGATGGATCTGAACTATGTGGAGCTGCTCCGCGAGGTGGGCGCCTGCTTCAGCGTGAACAACATGCTGCGGGCCGAGTGTTATAAGCAGCGCATGGAGAAGGGGCTGAGCTTTCTGGAGTTCAACTACATGATCATGCAGTCCTACGATTTCTACCACCTGTTCCAGCACTACGGATGCAACATGCAGTTCGGCGGTGACGACCAGTGGTCCAACATGCTGGGCGGCACCGAGCTCATCCGCCGCAAGCTGGGCAAGGATGCCCACGCCATGACCATCACCCTGCTGCTCAACTCCGAGGGAAAGAAGATGGGCAAGACCGCCAAGGGCGCGGTGTGGCTGGATCCCAACAAGACCAGTCCCTATGAGTTCTACCAGTACTGGCGCAACGTGGGTGACAGCGATGTGCTCAAGTGCCTGCGTATGCTCACCTTCCTTCCCATTGAGCAGATCGACGAGATGGACAAGTGGGAGGGCGCCCAGCTCAATCAAGCCAAGGAGATCCTGGCCTTTGAGCTGACCAAGCTGGTTCACGGCGAGGAGGAGGCGCAGAAGGCCCAGGACGCGGCCAAGGCCCTGTTCGCCCAGGGAGGCGACAAGTCCAACGTGCCCACCACCACCCTGGACACCGGCGATCTGACTGACGGGGCGATCGGGGTGCTGGAGCTGATGCTCAAGTGCGGCCTGGTGCCCTCCAAGAAGGAGGCTCGCCGCCTGGTGGAGCAGGGAGGGGTGGAGTTGGACGGTCAGAAGGTCACCGATGTGGCCGCAGCCGTGACCGCCGAACAGCTCTCCGGCGAGGGTATAATGCTCAAAAAGGGAAAAAAGGTCTTCCACCGTGCGGTGCTCGGTGAATGAAAAAAGGCGCCGGAGGATAATTCCCCTCCGGCGCCCTTTTTCGGTTGCGGAAGTGATTGGATCATGATACAATCTTAACAGGATAGCCAATACGGAAGGGGATTGCGGCATGGAGGATAAGGACAAGCAAGCGGAAAAGAAATGGTATATTCTGGATCGGGGATCGTTATCTCTCCTGATCGTCCTGTTGGCCGCTATCCTGTTTTATGTGGGATTGACCAATTTCGATGTTATCGCGGTCCGGGTGCGCACATTTATGGGTGTGCTGACGCCCTTTATTGCAGGTTTTGCTATCGCCTATCTGCTCAATACGCCCATGTGCTTTTTTGAGCGAAAGCTCTACCAAAAGCAGAAGCACCGGCGTGGGCTGGCGATTCTGACGGTCTATCTGATCGCCCTGGCGATCGTTGTGGTCCTGCTCAACCTGATCATACCGCAGGTGGCGCAAAGCGTGGTAGATCTGGCCACCAACATGCAGACCTATCTGACCAGCCTGAACAGCCTGGTGCAGACCCTCTCCGAGCAGTTTGGACTGGAGGCGGAGGCCCTGAATGAGGCTATTGGCTCTTATCAGGACCTGATGACCAATATTGCCGCCTATCTCTCCAAGGCTCTGCCGGATCTGCTGAACTTTGGCTACGCCATCGGCAGTGGGGTGATCTCGGGCATTACCGCACTGATCTCCTCGGTTTACATGCTGGCAGGGAAGGGGCGGCTGGTTCCGCAGATCAAGAAGATGCTCTACGCCATTCTGCCCAGGCGGCGGGCGGACTGGCTTCTCGGGGTATGCGGACATGCCAACCGGGTATTTGTAGGCTTTATCAATGGCAAGCTGATCGACTCGGCCATCATCGGTGTGCTCTGCTTTATCCTTTGCTTGATTTTCCGCATCCCATATCCCATGCTGGTCAGCGTCGTGGTGGGCGTCACCAACATTATCCCCTTTTTTGGACCGATCATCGGCGCCATCCCCTGTCTGATGATTCTGGTGATCGTCGACCCTTGGGCGGCCCTGCGGTTCTTTGCCTTGGTCATCGGCCTTCAGCAGTTTGACGGCAACATCCTCGGCCCCAAGATCTTGGGCGACAGCACGGGCCTGTCAGCCATCTGGGTGCTGGTTTCCATTGTGGTGTGCGGCGGCCTGTTTGGGTTCCCGGGTATGGTACTGGGTGTGCCCACCTTTGCCGTGCTGTATGCACTGGTGCGGGACTGGGTCAACAAACGCTTGGCACTCAAGCGCCTGGACGGAAACGGGAGGCCTCTGGACGGCGCTCCTTAAAAACTGAATGAGTAGAGTAGTGAAGGGAGGTGCGAAGCGAAGCTTCGCACCTCCCTTTTAGAGGCCCAAATAGGTCACCAAGTCCGCCATGGAGTATAGACCGGGGGACTGCCCGGCAGCCAGAAACCGGGCGGCCTGAACCGCTCCGGAGGCAAACACCTCGCGGCTCAGGGCGGAGTGCCGCAGCTCAATGAGCTCATCCCGCCCGGCAAAGAGCACCTCATGGTCGCCCACAATTCCACCGCCCCGCACCGAGGAGATGCCGATTTCACAGCGCTCCCGGCTCCGCCGGATACCCTGCCGGCCGCAGACCAGCTCCGGTTGGCAAGGGAGGGCGTCTGCCGCGGCCTCTGCCAGCATGAGGGCCGTCCCGCTGGGGGCATCCATCTTCTTGTTGTGGTGCCGCTCCACGATTTCGATGTCACAGCTCCCACCCAGCACCGCTGCGGTCCGGCGTACCAACTCGACGAGGATGTTTACGCCAAGGGACAGGTTGGCGGAGCGAAAGATAGGGATGGAACGGGCAGCCTGCTGTATCTCCTCCAGTTGTCCCTGGTCATAGCCGGTGGTGGCCAGCACAAGGGGCATCCTGTGTTCCAGGCCGAAGCTCAGCAGAGCGGGAAGGGCCGAGGGACTGGAGAAGTCCACCACAACGTCGGCTTCTCCCTGAAATTCGGCGGGGGAGGCGTATACCGGGAAATCGCGGATATCCGCGCCCAGCAGATCAAAGCCGGCGGTCAGCTCCAGCTCCGGTTCAGCGGCACAGATAGCCTCTACCGCATGGCCCATCCGGCCGTTACAGCCGGAGAGGAGCAGTTGAACCATAGTTCACATCCTTTCTCTGCGCTATTGGAGCAGGTGAGCGCTCTCCATGGCGCGGCGCAGGGTCTCCAGGTGCCCGTCGGACATGGCGCAAAGGGGGAGGCGCAGGGAACCCACCTCATAGCCGGCCAGATTCAGGGCGGTCTTGATGGGGATGGGGTTGACCTCCAGAAAGAGGGCGTCAATGAGGTCGGTGTACTCGATCTGGAGCGCAGCGGCCTCCCGGAACCGGCCCTCCAGGCAGAGGTGGCTCATCTGAACCATCACCTCAGGGACGAGATTGGCCGCCACGGAGACGACCCCCTTGGCCCCCAGACTCATCATGGGCACCACCTGATCGTCGTTGCCCGACCAGATGTGGAAGTCATCGCCGCAGAGGGCGCGGGTGTGGGAGAGCAGGGAGAAGTTTCCGCTGGCCTCCTTGACCCCGTTGATGTTGGGGTGCTGCGAGAGAAGCTGGTAGGTCTCGGCGGTAAAGGATACGCCGGTGCGGGAGGGGACATTGTAGAGAAGGATGGGCAGCTCCACCCGGTCGGCTATGTAGGTGTAGTGCTGAATGAGGCCGGTCTGGGACGCTTTGTTGTAGTAGGGGGTGACGAGCAGCAGGGCGTCCGCGCCGGAGTCCTGGGCGTGCTGGGAGAGGTAGAGGGCAGCGGAGGTGTCGTTGCTCCCCGCGCCGGCAATGACCTTCACCCGGTGGTTAACCCGCTTGACGCAGAAGGCCACGGCGGCGATGTGCTCCCGGATAGAGAGGGTGGCGCTCTCGCCGGTGGTTCCGCAGACGCAGATGGCATCCACGCCGTGGTCGAGCTGCTGGTCGATCAGGCGGCCGAAGCAGCCGTAATCAATGGCGCCGCTCTGGTCAAAGGGGGTGACAATGGCGGTACAGGCTCCGGTGAAAACAGGCTCTCGCATAAGATGGGGTTTACCTCCTTTGGATATACCCCTCCGCGCAGAGAAGCTCAGCAAGGAGAACCGCACCGCCGGCCGCGCCGCGGAGGGTGTTGTGGGACAGACAGACGAACTTGTAGTCGTACTGGGTGTCGGGACGCAGCCGGCCGATGCACACGGCCATGCCGCCCTCGGTCATCCGGTCCAGCCGGGTCTGGGGGCGGTCAGGCTCCTCAAAGTAGTGCAGGAACTGCTTGGGGGCAGAGGGCAGGGCCAGCTCCTGGGCACGGCCCTGGAAGCCCGCCCAGGCGGCTTTGATTTCGTCCAGAGAGGGCTTGTTCCGGAACCGGGCGAAAACGGCTGCCATGTGGCCGTTGGAGGCGGGAACGCGGAGACACTGGGCGGTGATGGACGGGCCTGCGGCATTGACGATAACGCCGTCCTCCACCCGGCCCCACAGCTTCAGGGGCTCCTGCTCGCTCTTTTCCTCCTCACCACCGATGTAGGGTATCACGTTGTCCACCATCTCCGGCCAGGTTTCGAAGGTCTTGCCCGCACCGGAGATGGCCTGATAGGTGCAGACCAGCACCTGCTCCAGGCCGAAGGCGCGCAGGGGATGGAGGGCGGGGACATAGCTTTGCAGGGAACAGTTGGACTTGACGGCGATAAAGCCGCGCTCCGTTCCCAGACGCCTGCGCTGGGCTTCGATGACCCGGAGGTGCTCGGGATTGATCTCCGGCACCACCATGGGCACGTCGGGCGTCCAGCGGTGGGCGGAGTTATTGGAGACCACGGGGCACCCGCGGCGGGCATAAGCCTCCTCCAGGGCCTGAATTTCCTCCTTCTTCATGTCCACCGCGGAGAATACGAAGTCCACCTGGGCGGCAATCCGGTCGATGTCTGTTTCCGCGTTGAGCACCACCATGTCCTTGGCCTCCCCGGGCATGGGGACATCCAGGGCCCAGCGGCCACCAATGGCCTCCTCGTAGGTCTTGCCCGCAGAGCGGCTGCTGGCCGCGATGGCGGTCAACTGAAACCAGGGGTGGTTCTCCAGAAGGGTAACGAAGCGCTGACCGACCATGCCGGTGCCGCCGATGACGCCAACTCTGTACTTTTCCATAACCAATACCTCCGTCGTTCCATAATATCCTATTCCAGATCCAGCTTGTTTGAGACTGGGAAAATGAGGACTTTCATATAAAAAGAAAATCAGCAGTTTACATGTCCGCTGATTTTGTACTATAATGTCAAAGACGATACCGCTACGGCGCAGTCCAACTTAGGTGCAGGGCGCTCCCTGTCGTTTTTGAAACCGCCACGGCTCCTATCCTGCATCTGATACTGATTAGTTTTCAAAGATTGTACCACAGATGGAGCCCATGTGTCAATGAAAGAGAGTTGAAAAGTGATTCAATGAAGCAGAGGGTAAAAGGAAATATTTTGCGGCTTGTAACCGCCTGTCTTGCAATTTTATTGATAAGTGGGCTTGCTCCGGCTGGTGCGGCCTCGGCGGAGGCCAACCCGATGGTCCGGGTGGGCCTGTTCTACGGCGGAAACGCCCTGTCGGGGGCCAACCTGGCCAACGACGTGGGCAGCGGCTACCGCTTCGGCTACTTTGACGGCGATCTGACCTTCCAGCTCCTGGGCTACACCAGTGAGACGACGGTTTCCATGGTGAAAACCCAGAATGTGTACTACGGGTCGAATGTGGACTGGAGCGGCTCCGGCTATTACGACAGCAAGACCTCCGACATCGCCGTGGGGTGTTACCATCTCCAGCTCCCCCAGACCTACGCCACCTTTGAGGAGGCATCGGCCGCCGCGGCACAGTACAGCGATGGCTTCCCGGCGTGGATTGACGGGCGCTACTATGTGCGGGTGGGAGCCTACCTGGACAGTACCTCCGCTCAGGCGGCCCAGGCCTCCCTCGGCCTGACCGGGGCCACGGTGGCGGGCACCTCGGGGGCGGGGATCTCTGTGGTAAAGACGGGCACCAATACGGTCCTCTTTCAGTTTGACAGCACCTCCGGCCTGTATCTGGCGGTTAAGCCCGGTCGGGACGACACGGTGAAGGCGGAAACCTACTTCCGGGGCTATTCCTATTTCGGGGCGTTTGAATACCGCCGGAACGGCGGGGACATCACGGTGGTCAATGTGCTTTCCATGGACGACTATCTTCAGGGCGTCATCGTCCAGGAGATGAGCCCCTCATGGCCCCTGGAGGCATTGAAAGCCCAGACGGTTTGCGCCCGCAGCTACGCCTATGGAAAGCTCCAGGCGGGCAAGCACCAGAGCCAGGGCTTCGACCTGTGCAACACCACTGACTGTCAGGCCTACGTGGGTATCGCTAACGCCAGCGACAACAGCCGCCGGGCGGTGGAGGAGACCAGCGGGGTGTATCTGTGGTACAACGGGCGGGTGGCGGACCAGACGGTTTACTCCTCCCACAACGGCGGAGCCAGCGAGAGCGCCGTCAACGTGTGGGGGAGGGATTACCCTTATCTCATCGGGAAGATTGACCCCTATGAGGCCTCCGTCGTGGACCGTATCTCCAACTACAACTGGACGGTGACCTATACCGCCCAAGAGCTTACCGAGCTGCTCCAGAGCAAAGGCTATGGAAACAGCGCCATCGTGGATTTCCGGGTGACCAAGACCAGTCCCACCGGAAATGCCATCGAGATCACCTTCACCGATGCCAACGGCCGGAGCTGGAGCAAGACGCGGGAGGCGTGCCGCACCTTCCTGGGGCTGCGTTCCCAGCACTACACCATATCGGGCGGCAGCGGAGGAGGCTACGCGGTCAATGGCACCGGTTCCCTCAGTACACTGAACGGAGCCTATGCCGTGGATGGGAGTGGGGCAGTGAGCACACTGACTGAGGGGCAGGTCTATGCCATCGGCGGGGACGGCGTCATCTCTCAGGTGAAGCCCTCCGCGTCGGCCGGCAGCTCCGGCGTCTTTACCATCACTGGATCCGGCTGGGGGCACGGAGTGGGCATGAGCCAGTGGGGTGCCTATTCCATGGCCCAGCAGGGTGATACTTACAAGGATATTCTGACCTTTTACTATACTGGAATCGAGGTGCGCAAGCCATAAAAACCGCTGATTTTGATTTTTATCTGCCGGAGGAGCTGATTGCTCAGACCCCGCTGGAGCGGCGGGACGCCTCCCGGCTGCTGGTGCTGGACAAGGAGACCGGAGCCACCCGGCACATGCATTTTTTTGATCTGCCTACCCTCCTGCACCCGGGGGACTGCCTGGTGCTCAACGACTCGCGGGTGCTGCCCGCCCGGCTGTTGGGCCATCGGGAGCCCACCGGCGGCGCGGTGGAGGTGCTGCTGCTCATCGACCGGGGGGACAAGGTGTGGGAGTGCCTGGTGCGCCCCGGCCGCAAGCTGAAGCCGGGGACGCGGCTGTCCTTCGGGGACGGCTCCCTCAAGGCCGAGGTGGTGGAGGTATGCGAGGGGGGCAACCGGCTGGTCCGCTTCGAGTATGAGGGGATCTTCCTGGAGACCCTGGAGCGGCTGGGCAAGATGCCCCTGCCGCCCTACATCAAGGCGGAGCTGAGCGACCCCGAGCGGTACCAGACTGTCTACTCCCGCGAGGTCGGCTCCGCCGCGGCACCCACCGCCGGACTCCACTTTACCCGTGCCCTGCTGGAGCAGGTGCAGGAAATGGGGGTAAAGGTCTGCTATGTGACGCTCCATGTGGGCCTGGGCACCTTCCGTCCGGTGAAGGAGGAGGAGATCACCGACCACGAGATGCACAGCGAATACTGCATGATCTCCGCCGAGACCGCCGAGACCATCAACCGTACCAGGCGGGAAGGGGGGCGGGTCATCTGTGTGGGTACCACCTCTTGCCGCACCATCGAGAGCTGGGCGGCGGAGGACGGCACGTTGAAGGAGTGCGCGGGGTGGACGAATATCTTCATCTATCCCGGCTACCGCTTCAAGGCGCTGGACTGTCTTATCACCAATTTTCACCTGCCCGAATCCACGCTTATCATGCTGGTTTCCGCCCTGGCAGGGCGGGAGCATGTCCTGGCCGCCTATAAGGAGGCGGTGGAGCAGCGCTATCGGTTTTTCTCCTTTGGAGATGCGATGTTCATCGGCTGAGTCAGAACGAAAAAGAGAAACCGGGGTTCCCACAAGTTGTGGGAACCCCGGTTTTTGTATGGGTCAGATAAGGCCCTCTTCCACCAGAAAGTCATGGGCGACATCGGCGGCGTTTCTGCCCTCGAGGTCTACCTCGGCGTTCATGGCGGCCATTGCCTCATTGGAGATGCGACCGTCCAGCAGGGCGAGCACCTCCTTCAGCTCGGGGTACTCGTCCAGACACTCCTGACGGATAAAGTTGACCGCGTAGTAGGGCGGGAAGAAGCTGGCGTCATCCTCCAGCTGAACCAGGTCAAACTTGGAGAGGAGGGCGTCGGTGGCGAAGGCGTCGATAACATCCACCTGGCCGCTGTCGATGGCGGTATAGCGCACCGCCACGTCCAAAGCGTTGACCTCGCCGAACTTGGTATGGAAGGTGGACTCCAGGCGGGGAAGGGCATCCTCCCGCTGGGTGAAGTCGGCGGTACAGCCCAGACGGAGTTCGGGTGCTACGGCCATCAGATCGGTGAGGGTTTCGAGCTGATACTGCTCGGCGATCTCCGGCCGGACGCTCATGGCATAAGTGTTGTTGTAACCCAGGGGGGCGGAGACGGAGATGTTGTAGTCGTCCCGCATTTTCTCCGACAGGATCTCATAGACTTCGTCGGTGTTGGTGTTCAGAGGCAGTCCCAGGACAGAGAGGTACACCTGTCCGGAGTAGTCCACCACCATGTCGATGTCGCCGTTCTCCATGGCGGTCATCTCCAGGGAGGTGCTGGCCAGGCCGAAGGTGGTGTCCACCTGGATGTCGGTCTTGGCCTCGATGAGCTCCTTGTAGATGTTGCCAACGATGTAGACCTCGGTGAAGTTGGAGGCGCCGACGGTCAGGTGCTTGTCAGACTTCTTGTTGACCAGGTTTCCGCCAATGGCGACCACCACCAGGGCGACACACACGCCCACGGCGATCACCTGCCGGCGGCGGATGACCTTCTTGGGCAGATTCTGGATCTGCTCGTTGGGAAGCAGGCCCTCACTGGTGACCGCCTGCTCCAGCTTGGCGAAGATGAAATCAAAGAGCAGCGCCAGCAGGGAAACCGGGACGGCGCCCAGCAGGATCATCTCCACATTCAGGGAGTTGAGGCCCAGATTGATAAACCAGCCCAGACCCTTGGCGCCGGCGAAGGCGGCGATGGTCATAGTGCCCACAGAGGCCACGGCGGCGATGCGGATACCGGCCATGATGAAGGGGGCGGCGATGGGCAGCTCCACCAGGAACAGGCAGCGCGTGCGCGTCAAGCCCATGCCCCGGGCTACCTCCAGGTTCTTGGGGTCCACGCTCATGATGCCGGTATAGGTATTCTTCAGAATGGGGAGGAAGGCATACACAAAGACCATCAGGATGGCGGGCACCGTGCCGATGCCCAGAAAGCAGACGGCCAGGGACAGCAGGGCGATGGAGGGGATGGATTGCATGACGTTGGCGATGCCAATGACGATTTTGGCCGCTGTCTGGTTGCGGGTGATAAGGATGCCCAGCGGCACACCGATGGCCAGGGAGATGAGCAGGGCCAGTGTGGTCATGTTGATGTGGCGGAAAAGCTCGGTGACCAGTTCGGGCCAGCGGGAGACCAGGAGCTCCCAGAAGGAGGACAGAGAGAATGAAATGCCCATAATTACGCACCCTCCTGTTCGTCGCGCTCAACCGGCTCGTCGATGAAGCGGCGGCTCAGGGTGGAGAGGAGGCTGCTCCGGTTCAGGAAACCGCGAATGGCTCCCTCCGCATCCAGGACGGGCAGGATGCCGAAGTCCTTCTCGCCATAGTCCGCTACCTTTTCCAGTACAGTGCTCAGGCTGTCGTCCGCCCGGACGGACAGATAATCGTCGGAGAGGAACGAGGAGATCGGGGAGCTGTATTGGTCGATGCCGATCAGATCCTGGAGCCACACCATACCGGCAAACTTATTGTCGTCGCCGGTGACCAGCAGGCTGTCGATGTTATAGTGCCGCATGAGCTGTACCGCCTGCACCACTGTGCGGCTCTGAGAGATGGTGATGGGGCGGGGGCACATGATGTCCTCAGCCCGGATAAAGGAGGGGTTCTCCCACAGGCGGTTCTTGCCGATGAAGGAGTTGATGTACTCGTTGGCGGGATGCTTGAGGATGTTCTCCGGCTTGTCGCACTGGACCACATGGCCGTTCTGTAGGATGCAGATGCGGTCGGCCAGCTTGACAGCCTCATCCATGTCGTGAGTGACGAAAACAATGGTCTTGTGGAACCGGAGCTGGAGCCGGTGCACCTCGTCCTGGAGCTCGGCGCGGGTCATGGGGTCCAGGGCGGAGAAGGGCTCATCCATGAGGATGATCTCCGGGTCGGCGGCAAAGGCGCGGGCTACGCCGATGCGCTGCCGCTGGCCTCCGGAGAGCTGGGAGGGGTACTGGCTGCGGTATTGGTCCGGCTCCAGGTTGACCAGCTCCAGCAGCTCGGTGATCCGGTCGTAGATTTTTTCCTTGGGGTACCCGGCCACACGCATGGCCAGAGCGATGTTGTCCTCCACCGTCATATGGGGGAACAGGCCGCCCTCCTGGACGACATAGCCCATCAGGCGGGGAAGCTGGGTCACCTTGATCCGGTTGATGGGGGTGCCATTGATGAGAATCTCGCCTTTGTCAATGGGGTTGAGCTTGTTGAGCGTTTTCAACAGGGTCGTTTTCCCGCATCCGCTGGAACCGATCAGGACAAAAAACTCGTTGTCCTGGATGGTCAGACTGATGTTCATCAGTACCGATTTTGTAGCGGGACACGCAAAACGCCATTTTTCCCTTAGTCGCAAAAATGGCATTAAACCGTTGTGACAGTAGTACTAGAGGTAAATTTGATTAAGGGTCAGGTAGAATAAGTTTCGCAAAAAGACAAAGAGACATGGTTTGCAGATG
>ENA-ORVC01001535-ORVC01001535.1-human-gut-metagenome-genome-assembly--contig:-NODE-1535-length-18524-cov-3.404949_pt1 | contig 18524 bp, 19 predicted proteins | sample MGYA00242092_ERZ509234 | MGnify/ENA primary metagenome ERZ509234 (study PRJEB26280, sample SAMEA2338800) | human gut metagenome | biome: human gut; feature: human-associated habitat; material: faeces... | reverse complement strand
GGGTAAGGTGCCTCGATTGCCTTTGAAGTTCACTTAAAAAAAGACTTACGGTGGCAATCACTTCATTGTGTGAGGCTTGCATCAGTCTTAAATGAAATTCAAATGACATTTCCTCTGACATTTGATTATTTTCAACAGCTGTTTTTTGAACCTCTAAAATTTCTTGAAGCGCCTTAATTTCTGCTTCGGTTGCGAGCTTGGCCGCCTGTGCAGCGCCATAGGGCTCAATAGCCAGTCGAAAATCAAAAAGATTGAGCAGGATTTGCGGAGTGATGGTGGTGACGAGCGGACCCACAACCTTCAAGATGTTGCTGAGATCAGCCGTTTGCACCAATACGCCCTTACCGCGAATTTGCTTGACAACGCCTAAGTACTCCAGAGACTTCATCGCTTCCCGGACAGGAATGCGGCTCACCTGCATCTCTTCGGCCAATTCGCGCTCAGAGGGCAGGATGCCTCCGGGCTTGAATTCTCCGCTCATGATCCTTTCGCGGAGAATATCTGCGATCTGCCCGTAGAGTGTTTTATTGTTCCGGTCTAATTCGATTTTGCTCATTACAAGTGCGGATGGGTTATTGATTGACATCCTCTCCGCCCTCAAGGACGGAGATTTCCTACTGAGTCCTTACGCGTTTTCAGGCGCTTGGGGATCTCTTCGGATGGGTTCCTGCTGCTGACCTGCGTGTCTCTTGCGAGAAGGCCGATTCACTTGAACTGCAGCAGTGGACTGCAGTTCCCCACAGGCTCTAAGGCGCTGCCCGCGCCTGAGTATGTTGTTTGCGGCCACCACGTCGGCGTTGCCCTCAAAACCGCACTTACGACAGCAGAACCTAGCCTGCGTCAGACGGTTTAGGGGCGACACGTCCCCGCAGTCAGGGCATGTTCTGCTCGTGTTCATCGGAGGCACGGCGAAAACCTCTCCGCCAAACTCCTCCATCTTTTGATCGAGCAGGCTGAAGAGAATTCCCCATCCCTGATCGAGGATAGCGCTGTTGAGGCCGCTCTTCTGCTTAACGTTTTTGCCGGGCTCCTCAAGGGTTCCCTTCGCCGAGGCGGTCATGTTCTTGATCCTCAGGTCCTCACGATAGACAACTGCGTGGTTTTTGCAGATGTCGTTCGCAAGCTTCTGAAGATGATCACGACGCGTGTCGGCGATCTCCTTGTGGAGCACAGCGATTTTTTGCTGCTGTTTTTTCCAGTTTTCACTGTGCGGCACCATGCGCTTGAGGCGCCGCTGCATTTTGGCGAGCTTGTCCTTGGAGCTGCGAAAGGCATCGACAGGAAGATAGATCTTGCCGTTCGAGAGGGCGGCGGTCTTCTTCACGCCCGCATCAAGGCCAATCTCCCGGCCCGCTTTAGGATGCACGGGAGCTTCGATCTCTCGCTCGGTGAGGATCGAAACGTACCAACCGTCCGCCTTGCGCATTACCGTGACGCTCCGAAGCTTCCCATTGATGAAGCGGCTGCGGCGGTAGCCTACCCATCCGATCTTCGGGAGGTAGATCTGCCGGCGCGCTTCATCTACCTTGAACCCCTGCGGGAAACGGATTGAATCTTCATCTTTGAACTTCTTGTGAAAGCGCGGAAATTTGGCGCGTCCTTCAAAGAAGTTGACCATGGACGTCATGAGATCCTTCATGCCCTGCTGAAGTACCTGACTGTGACACTCGCCGAGCCAAGGGAACTTCTCCTTCCATTCTGGGAGAAGGGCGCAGAGCTTTGGGTAATTCACCCGGAAAGTCTGATCCTTTTCACGCTGCTCCTTGTTCCAGTCGAGCCCCTTGTTGTAGACGAAGCGCACGCAGCCGCAGGCTTTGGCAAGACTGCGGCGAGTCGCCCCATCGGGCTTGAGCTTGAAAACGAAGGATTTATGTCGGATCATGTGCTTTATTTTACTTTGGTCTGCATCATGACACCGGATCTGCGACGTGGAAGACACTGTTTTTTCGCACTCAATGTTCATTTAGTCTTTGTGACGAAATACCGCCGCTCCATCTTCACGGATGAGCACCTGATGACCATAAGGGCGTCCGCCGAGAAGGTGTGCGGCGATTTCGGGGCCAGTCTGCAGGAGTTCAACGGAGAGCGCAATCATGTTCACCTCTTGGTGAGCTACCCGCCGAAGGTGTCCATATCCTCCCTCGTCAACAGCCTTAAGGGCGTGACGAGCCGGATATTAAGGAACAGGTTCCCCGAACTTGAAACTTCCAACTGCAAGGGGAAGCTGTGGTTACCGTCCTACTTCGCGGCGAGCTGCGGTGGAGCCCCGCTCGAAAAGCTCAAGGCCTATATCGAAAGCCAGAATCGGCCTGATTGAGTCTGCACTTGCGCGCGTCGCCTTATATCCCCGTCATGAATGACGGGGCTTTACGGCTCGTTTTGGTAAGGCGCCTGCGACCCTTCATCGGTCGAGCAGGCGCCAGGCTGTTTGACGGTTGGTATTTTGTGTTTAAAGCTTAAGCTCATCCCCCCGAATAAGCTTCATACGGCGGTTGAGCCAGAATGAAATCAAAACGAGCAGTACGCCGCAGACAACGAAGATAATGCTTGCGGTTCTCGTTACCTCACCGATTGCAGTGAGCGGCGCGACAAGACCGCCGCCCACAAATCCCACTGAACCAATGACCGCAGCTGCAAAGCCGGCGCGCTGACGGTGCAGCGTGAGAGCAGCCGTCATTGCGGCAGGAAGCGTAAGCCCAAGGAATGCCATCAAAAGGAAGTAGAAGGGAAGAACGGCCCAAAGTGAAAGATTTGTGATGAAGCAAACCGCTACAAGGACAGCACAGACCAGCATGCCGACAGCGCCGACGCCTAGTGCTTTCAAGGGGTCGATGCGCGAACTGATGACTGCGCCGGCAGTAATGCCGAGTGCCAGGAGACCGAATGTAAGACCATAGAGTTCGGGTGAAAGATCAAAGTGACCCCGGAAGATAAAGGGCGACGAAGAAATATGTCCGAAGAGAATGCCTGAAGCAAGGAGCTGCTGAAACACGATGCCGCAAAACACAGGATCCGCAATGAGTTTGGCGGAACTTTCACGGATGCTCTCGCGCTGCGTACCGTTGCTTGAACGTTGGGCACTGTTAATACGCGAGCGCGGGAGCGTCTCCACGAAAACAAACAGTGTGATGAAGGCGAGCATCACACCCGTGCCAAAGAGAATCCAAAAAATGCCGCGCCAGCCGGCAGCATCCGCAATCAATGCGCCAAGCATCGGTGCAGTGATCGGGGCAATGCCTTGAATGGCTCCCATCACGCCCATAAAGCTTCCAAGCTCTCGCCCGGTATAGCGGTCTGCGGCAATGGAGCGTGAAAGTACGATTGCGCCGGCTGCACCGAGGCCTTCAAAGAAGCGCATGACGAGAAAAACATGTATTTCAGTGGCCGCTGCAGCCACGGCCGTCGTGACGGCAAAAAGAACCAGACACCAGAAAAGCGGCTTTTTGCGGCCTCGACGGTCGGAAATCGGTCCGACGAGCAGCTGACCAGCAGCAAGGCCCCACATGATGTTCGACAGCCCGAGCTGAACCATGGCCGGGGATGTGTGGAAATCCGTTGTTTGCTCCGGAAGCGTCGGCAGATAGAAGTCTGTGACGAAGGGACCGAAGGCGGCGAGCGTGGCAAGGAAGAGCAGCAAAAAAATGCGACTGTTTGATGAAGCGGTCATTTGTTAGCCGGCAAAATTTATGAGGAAGGATGCTATTCTAGGGAAAATTCGGATTGAATACATCGACAATTTGCTACTGTTTTTGAATTCTTGACAAGTTCGTACCGTGAAGAAGGTGATGGCGGTTGGCAGACCATCATCGGTTTGCGCTAAAGTTCCGTCCACTCATCCCGCTAAAATTTCATAAATAAGAAGATGCCCGTTCTTGAACCCGCTCAAGTCGCTCCCGTGAAGGAGGTTGGCGAAGACCCAGTCACTCTGCGCGTGCCTCGTTCCGGACGAGCTGTCGGCAGCCGCCGCAAAGACATTTTGCAGACGCTTGCAAAGCTGCTCGAGGATCCTCAGTGTGATCGCATTACGACGGCGCTGATTGCCAAGAAGCTCAAGCTTTCGGAAGCCGCGCTTTACCGCAGCTTCCCGTCGAAAGGCGCCATGTTTGATGCGCTGATTGGCTTTATCGAGTCGAGTCTGCTCGATCTCTTTGCGCAGATCCGTGACGATGATGCGCTCACGCAGATTGGGCGCGTGCAGATGATGGTGTCGGTAATGCTCGACTTTTCCGATGCCAATCCGGGGCTGACGCGCGTAATGACGGGACAGGTTCTGATGAAAGAGGATCCGAAGCTCACCGAACGTATGACGCATCTTTACGACAAGCTTGAAATGGGACTGCGCCAAACGCTTCGAGAGGCGGTGCTCGCTCAAGAGGTGCCCGCTAATTTTGACAGTTCCGCCCGCGCCGGACTGCTGATGAATTGGGTGCTCGGGCGCTGGCTGCGCTTTGTGATGACGAGTTTTGCTGTTCGCCCGAATGGCGTGAGCGCGGCGGGGCTGGATCCGTTTTTGAAACCTTGATTGTGACGAAAAGCGGAGGATCTGGCGATGGCGTTCTCTCTTTGGTTGGCTTTCTTTGGTGCCAGTGTGCTGCTGGCGATTGCGCCGGGTCCCGATAATCTCTTCGTGCTGATGCAGTCGGCCGTCTTCGGGGTTCGTGCCGGCATGATTGTTGTCCTTGGCCTAGCAACAGGGCTGCTCTTGCAGACGCTTGCGGCTGCGCTGGGGATTGCGGCAGTGGTGGCGGCGGTTCCGGCACTCTTCTGGGCCATCAAGTGTTTGGGGGCGGCTTATTTGCTCTGGCTTGCGTGGCAGGCCTGGACTCACGCCAAGGATGCGGCGCGCGGTCATGATGCGGTGAAGCTCTCCGGACTGGCGCTTTGGCGCCGCGGTGTAGTAATGAACATTACTAACCCGAAAGTTCAGATCTTTTTTCTTGCCTTTTTCCCGCAGTTTGTACCCGCTGGCGTGACAGGCTGGCCGCTTGTGCTGCAGATGGTGATTCAGGGGGTAACCTTTATTTTTGCCACCATTATTGTTTTTGGCGCTATTGCTTGGGGTGCAGGTGCGCTGGCCGATCGGCTCCGCAGTGCCCGGTTTCAAGAAATACTCAACCGTACTTCAGCCGTTATTTTCGTGGGGCTGGCAGGGTTTACGCTCCTTTCATGAAAAGCATGCCGCAGACCCGCAAATAAAAAAATCCGCCGGAAAGAACGTTCGGCGGATTTTTTTATTTCATGCGGCGGCGTTCAGCAGCTGCGGCTGGCTCCAGTCTTAAGCTTTGCGCTTGTCCAGACCCAGTTCAGACATGATGGTCGCAGAGATTTCTTCAATCGATTTTGTCGTTGAGTTGAGCCAGCGAATGCCTTCACGATGCATGAGATCTTCGGCGTCGTGAATCTCCTGCTGGCAATTGGGCAGGCTCGCATAACGGCTGCCCGGGCGGCGTTCATTGCGGATTTCGGAAAGGCGTTCGGGCGCGATGGAAAGACCAAAAAGTTTGCTGCGCAGCGGCAAAAGCGCTTCGGGCAGTGTTCCGCGGTCGAAATCTTCCGGAATGAGCGGATAGTTTGCAACCTTGATGCCGAACTGCATGGCAAGAAAGAGCGATGTCGGCGTTTTGCCGGAACGGGAGACGCCGACAAGAATCACATCCGCTTCGTCCAGACCGCGGTTGGTTTGGCCGTCGTCGTGCTGCAGCGTGTAGTCGATTGCCGCGATACGTCGCTGATACTTCTCATCATCGCGAATGCGGTGCGTCTGTCCGATGCTGTGTTCACTCTTCATGCCGAGTTCCGTTTCCAGAGGACCGACGAACTTGCGGAAGAGGTCGATGATGTGGCCGGAGACCAATTCGTTGAACGTACGCATGATGTCGGGCTCAACGAAAGTGGTGAAGATGATCGGGCGCAGGCCTTCCTCGCGTTCAACGGCGTTGATGCGGCGGGCCGTGTCGACAGCTTTTTCGACAGAGTTAACGAACGGGATGCGCGTTTGGTGGTAGTGCAGGTCAGGGAACTGCGTGAGGATGGAGTGCGCGAGCGTTTCAGCCGTAATGGCGGTGCCGTCGCTCACGATGAAGATCTGTCGGGTCTTCTTGGCCTTTTCCGTGTCAGTCATGTCAAACCTGAATGAAATGGGCGATTTTCTAAAAGCGCCGAAATTTTAACCTTCAAACAGCGTAATCGTGCGGCTGAAGCTGTTGTTTAGAAAAAACGATATTTGTGTGACTACCAAGCCGGGCGCAAGCCCGAGTAGAATGCGCATGTTTTCTAAACAAGCGCCCGCCAAAGAGAGCAAGAAGGACTTGTTCAGCGGGTGATCAGAGGATAAAAATGGTACAGGGTCGTTACGTATTCCCTTTCAGTCAGCTTCGCATGACGGATGTTGACCGCGTCGGCGGCAAGAACGCCTCTTTGGGCGAGCTTCTCAGCCAGCTTACGAGCGCGGGCATTCGTGTTCCGGACGGTTTTGCCACCACGGCAGAAGCCTTCCGTCTCTTCCTGAAGGAAGGCGGTCTTGAAGACCGTATTCACGCGCGTCTTGCAAAGCTTGATGTTGACGACGTTAAGGCCCTGGCCGCTGCCGGTGCTGAGATCCGCGGTTGGATTGAAAGTGCGCCGTTCCCCGCCGAGCTGGAAAAGGAAATTCGCGAGTTCTACGAATGGCTGCGTGAAGGCCGTGATATTTCAGTAGCCGTACGATCCTCTGCCACAGCTGAAGACCTTCCGGACGCTTCCTTTGCCGGCCAGCAAGAAACGGTTCTTAATGTGGTCGGTATTGATGCCGTCCTGCATCACATGAAGGAAGTCTTCGCGTCGCTCTATAACGACCGCGCCATTTCCTACCGTGTTCATAAAGGCTTTACGCACGCTGAAGTGGCGCTTTCTGCCGGCGTGCAGCGCATGTGCCGTTCCGACAAGGGCGCTGCCGGCGTGATGTTCACGCTCGATACCGAATCGGGCTTCGACCAGGTGGTCTTCATCACCGCATCCTACGGCCTCGGCGAAACCGTCGTGCAGGGCGCTGTCAATCCCGATGAGTTCTATGTCTTTAAGCCCACGCTTGATGCCGGCAAGTTCCCGATCATCCGCAAGACGCTTGGTTCCAAACTGATCCGCATGGAGTTTGAAACGGATGCCTCCGTCGGCCGCACGGTTCGTACCGTGGATGTGGATCCGGAAGATCGCCGCCGTTTCGCCATTACCGACGAAGACGTGATCGAACTCGCCAAATTTGCCCGCATCATCGAGAAGCACTACGGCCGCCCGATGGATATCGAATGGGGCAAGGACGGCACCGACGGCAAGATCTACATTCTTCAGGCTCGTCCGGAAACCGTTAAGAGCCAGCAGAAGTCCGTGGAAGTTCAGACGAAATACTCGCTTGGCTCCAAAGGCCGGCTGCTCGTTCAGGGGCGTGCTATCGGACAAAAGATTGGTCAGGGCGTCGTGCGCATTGTGCAGAGCGCCTCAGAAATGGATCGTGTCCTTGAGGGCGACGTCCTTGTAACGGACATGACGGATCCCAACTGGGAACCGGTGATGAAGCGCGCCAGCGCTATCGTGACGAATCGCGGCGGACGTACCTGCCATGCCGCCATCATCGCTCGCGAACTCGGCATCCCGGCTGTCGTTGGCTGCGGTGATGCCACTGAACGCCTGATGGAAGGCGACAAGGTTACGGTTTCCTGCGCTGAAGGCGATACGGGCAATATCTACGAAGGCCTTCTTGAGGTCAAGACGGAACAGGTTGTGCGCGGCGCTTTGCCTGAGATCCCCGTCAAGATCATGATGAACGTCGGCAACCCGCAGCTTGCCTTTGACTTCCAGTCCATTCCGAATCAGGGTGTGGGTCTTGCTCGTCTGGAATTCATCATCAACAACAACATCGGCATCCACCCGAAGGTGGTGCTTGAATACCCGAATGTCCCGGGTGAGCTTCGCGATGCCGTTGAACGCCTTTCTGCGGGCTATCCGTCGGCCAAGGCATTTTTCGAGCGCAAGATCGCTGAAGGCGTGGCTACGATCGCTGCAGCCTTCTATCCGAAGAAGGTCATTGTTCGTCTTTCAGACTTCAAGTCCAACGAATACCGCAAGCTGATCGGCGGCGCCAACTACGAACCGGTTGAAGAAAATCCGATGCTCGGCTTCCGCGGCGCTTCCCGCTACATTGCCAACTCCTTTGCGGAATGCTTCGCAATGGAATGCCGTGCAATGAAGTTTGTGCGCGATGAGATGGGGCTTACCAACGTCGAACTGATGATTCCGTTCGTGCGTACGGTTGAAGAAGCCCGCCGCGTCACGGAAATCATGGAGCAGCACGGTCTGAAGCGCGGCGTGAACGGACTGCGCCTCAACATGATGTGCGAAATCCCGAGCAATGCGCTTTTGGCCGAACAGTTCCTCGAATATTTCGACGGTTTCTCGATCGGTTCCAACGACATGACGCAGCTTGCATTGGGTCTTGACCGTGACTCCGGTCTCGTGGCTGCTACCTTTGACGAACGCAATCCGGCTGTGAAGGCGCTTCTCTCGATGGCTATTCGTGCCTGCCGTGCTCAGGGCAAGTACGTCGGCATCTGCGGTCAGGGACCTTCCGACCATGCGGATCTCGCCAAGTGGCTGATGGATGAAGGCATCGAGTCCATCTCGCTCAACCCCGATACGGTGGTGGATACTTGGCGGCGCTTGGCTCGCGGCTCATAATCGACGAGTGCCGCGCGCATTTTTGACTTGATCCGCCGGTTTCGGCCGGCGTACAGAGTCTGTGAAATCCCTTGAATTTCATGAAGTTCAATGGATTTTTCATATTTATACGATCCTGTGAAGAACGATCGGCAACGCGTGCTAGACTCGATTCCGTACATGCGGATAACGCTGAGCGATTTAACGGCGCAGCGTCGGTACGCTGTCCGGATGCCTCGTTTTAGGCATGTTTTTCGACAGACTTTTCTAAGACAAACATGTTTTCGGTTTCTCCTGCCATCGCCTGGCTCATTGCCGGCATCGCCGTTCTCGGAGCGGAGATTTTCCTCGGCACCGCTTATCTTTTGGTTGTTGCATTTGCTTTTGGAGCGACGGCGGCTGGAGCCGTCGGTCTTGACTTCACCATGCAGCTTGTCGTTTGCGCAGCAGTGCTCGCTGGCGGGTGCCTTTCCGTCATCGCCGTGCGCCGGCGAAATGCAGGGAGAAAAGATCCGTCTGCCAAATTGCAGCACTTGGACAGCGGTCAATGGGTGACGGTGGATGTGGTGGGCAGCGACGGCCTTGCGGTTGTTCAATACCGCGGTGCACCGTGGGTTGCCCGGCCAGAGGGAAATGAGCCGCTTACGCCTGGCCGCTGGACTATCGCCCGAGTCGACGGCACGCAGCTCGTGCTCGGCCGCCGTTTCTAAGACAGATTTCGACATTTTTTCAGCACATCGTTGGGAGCAGTCTCATGCCCATTGAAATCACTGGATTTCTCATCCTTTCACTCATCATCGTGCTGGTCGCGGTCGTGTTTGCCAGTCAGGGCATCAAGGTTGTGCCGCAGCAGACCGCCTGGGTAGTAGAGCGCCTGGGCAAATTTCATGCCGTGCTGAGTCCAGGTCTTAACTTCATCATTCCTTTCATTGATCGTGTGGCTTATCGTCACTCGCTTAAAGAAATTCCGCTGGATACGCCGAGTCAGGTCTGTATTACGCGCGACAACACGCAGCTCACTGTGGACGGCGTGCTTTTCTTTCAGGTTACCGATCCGCAGCGGGCGAGCTACGGCACCTCGAACTACATTATTGCTGTCACTCAGCTTGCTCAGACAACGCTGCGCAGCGTGGTAGGCAAGATGGAGCTCGATAAAACTTTTGAGGAACGAGATTTAATCAATAAGTCGGTTGTTTCCGCGATTGACGAAGCGGCACTCAATTGGGGCGTCAAGGTACTGCGCTATGAGATCAAGGATTTGACTCCGCCGGCGGTGATTCTGCAGGCAATGCAGCAGCAAATTACGGCTGAACGTGAAAAGCGTGCCGTGGTAGCGGCATCTGAAGGCCGCAAGCTTGAGCAGATTAACCTCGCGACCGGTGCAAGAGAAGCAGCCATCGCACAGTCGGAGGGCGACAAGCAGGCTGAAATCAACAAAGCAGAAGGTCAGGCGGCTGCAACGCTCGCTATTGCTACGGCTACTGCTGAAGCACTTCGCCGCATTGCTGAAGCTACTCAGGCTCCGGGCGGCGCCACTGCGGTCAGCCTGCAGGTGGCCGAAAAGTATGTTGCAGCGTTCGGGGAGCTGGCCCGCACCAACAATACGCTGATCGTGCCGGGCAATATGGGTGATCTGTCGACCATGATCACTTCAGCAATGAAGATCGTCGATGGCGCCAAAAACGGTGCCGCTGCCTCGAGCGGATTGCCGTCGAAACCGTAATGACTTAAATTCCAATCCTTCAAATGACTAAAAGAGCCTCCGAGATGACTTGCATTTTCGGAGGCTCATTTGTCAGTGCTGACGGCACAGCATATTGGACACCCGCGCATTCGACATAAAGCACGGGTGGATTGGATGCCCAGACGTCAGAAGCGGAAGTCTCTGTGTGCTGTGTCGCAGGGCATTCTAGGGTAGTCAGTTGTTTTGTCCCACAGACTGTCCCACGGCGAGCATTATTCAGCGGGAAAGGCGTCCGAAACACCCCCGCCGAGGCGGGGAAGACTCTTTTGAGAGATGCTCTTCTTGCTCACGTAGTTCAGGTGACGGAGGGCGTCAAGGACGGCCTTTTCACCTTTCAGCGTGAACCACTTGCGGATCATGCCGACAGTCCAACGGCCTGCGCCATTGCGTCCGCCGTAGTCCATCGACGGCGGAATGAATCCAGAGTCGACCGCATTACGCAGACTGGTTTCGGATTCATAGCCGAGGCTTTCCATGAGGCTCTTCTTGTCGAGTATAGAGTAGTCCGGCACGGTCGTGTCAAAGATGTCGATCTTCATTTTGCTTCCTCAGGTTGTTCCTTGAATTTTCCAATCTCTTGATTTCTCGGTTTCTTACTGACGGACATTACTTTTTCCCTTTACGCTTTCCAAAAGCGCCGCCTGAACGGTGCTTTTCTTCTGTCGCCGGAGAATGACAGCCTCATCGGCGGTGTCTCTGGCGACAATGTAGTGGATGAAAACCGGGCGGGGGTGCCCGGCCTGCGCCTGTCTTGTAGGGCCTATGCGCTCACAGATCTGCTGAAACTGTTCGAGGTTCCACCACTGCGAGAAAAAGACCAGGATGTTTCCGCCGTCCTGCAGGTTGAGCCCGTGCCCGGCGGAGGCCGGATGCGCGAAGAGGATCGGAATCCGCCCGGCGTTCCAGTCACGAATGGTCTGCGGGTCCTTGTCGAGGTGCCGTCCCTGCGGGAAGCGCTTGATAAGCCGTTCAAGATCGCTCTTGAAATGGTATGCGACGAGTACAGGCATGCCGGCGGCTTCCTCGACGACCTCTTCAAGCGCGCGGAGCTTTTGATCGTGGACTTCTTCCCAGGTGCCTTCCTCATCGGTGTAGACCGCGCCGGATGCGCACTGGAGACACTTCACCGAGAGAGCAGCGGCTGAAAAGACCGTGAGCTCCTTTCCGGAAGAGAGTTCCGCGACCATGTGCCTTTGAAGGCCGTCATAGACTTTGCGGGCCGCCGGCGGCAGATCGACGTAGATCGTGTTTTCGATCGGCTTCTCGATATCGAAGAAGTCCCCCGCGTCGAGGCTGACCGTCACGTCGGCAACGGCGCGCTCGATCTCTCCTCGCGCTTTGGGCGTCGGTTCCCACTGGACGGCGTGCGGATCCGCTCCTACTCTGCGCTCCGTGAAGTACGCGGAGTGGAATGCCGAGAAGGAGCGGCCAAGGCGCACACCTCGATCAACGAAGTAGTACTGGCCCCAGAGGTCTTCGAGGCCGTTGGGGGCCGGGGTGCCGGTCAAGCCTACGAAGCGCTTCACTTTTGTGAAAGCAACGCGAGCAAGACACTTCGCCCGCATGCCGCCTCCTCCTCCTAGCCTGAAGCTCTTGAGCTTCGTCGACTCGTCGGCAATCACGGTCTTGAAGGGCCAATCAGCCCCGAGCTCCTTTTCAAGCCAGGGGAGATTCTCGTAGTTCATCGCGTATGCGTCAGCGGGCATCTTGAGCGCGATGCGCCTTTCCTTTGCGCTTCCGACCACCGGCTGAACCTTGACCGCGAGATTCGACCATTTGTGGCACTCGTCCGGCCACGTCGTCTGCGCGACTCGGAGCGGAGCCAGAATGAGCGCCGGGAAAGCATCCTCGCCCAGGCGCTTCAGAAGATCGAGGGCGAAGAGCGCGGAGGCGGTCTTTCCCATGCCCATTCCGGCCCACACCATGGCGCGCGGGGTGCCTATGATGTGCCGGATGATCATGTCCTGATACGGCCTTGGGGTGAACTTCACGGCGCGCCCCTCCCGGAGAACGGCGACGCTCCTTCGGCGAGCAGCATCCGGTCGATGGCGCGCTCGGAGTCCACGACGTATACAGCAAAGCCGCCGTCGGTCCGGAGCGTCTGATGCTCGATGAGCTGGATGGGCGAGGGCTTGCATCCCGGCGCCTTGACCTCGGCAAAGAAGCTGTGGCCGCGGAGCATGATGAGCTGATCCGGGGCGCCCCTGTGGCCGGTGAAAACCACCTTTCTGGAAACCCCTCCGGCGCGCTTCACGGCCCTGCGGAGGTATTGAATCATGCGTCCTTCCGGCGTCATCAGTCAATCTCCTTAGCCGCATCGCGTCCGGCACCGCCGGCCGGAACTTTGATGTCATAGCGCTTGAGCGTCCGGTTGACCTTATGAGCGACCTGGACGGTCACGAGACGCTGCAGGTCCGGCACGACGTGAAGGAGCTGCTCGAGCATGATCAGGGTATCGGCGAGCTCTCCGGCGAGCTCCACCTTGCGCGTCGGGATATCGCCTTCGAAGTCGACGGCGGCGCGGGTGTAGTGGATGATGGCCGTCGTCGCTTCCGAGAACTCCTCGCCTGCTCTCCGGAGCACGTGCGAGGTGCCGAAGTGGTCGGCGATGCACCTGATCTGGTCGCACTTAGTTTTCGTGATCGCAATCATGATGCGTCTCCTTCTATGTCGTCGATGCGTGCTGAGATCTGCTCGATGACCGTCTGGAAGCCGAAATTGATGAGCGTCGCGAGAAGTGGCACCTGGGAGCAGAGGAGCAGAATTGCGCCGCGGACTCGCATCCCTTCCGGCGTGTCGGCGAGCGGCAGACGGTCGGCGATTCGAAGCGTCTTCGATGCCAATGCACGCTCGAGGTACCAGCGGGCTTTCTTGAGGTCCGTGACCTCCGAAGAGCCGGCCTTCTTGCCGGCGCGGCAAAGGTACTTGATCGCATTCCCGGTGCAGAAGTCATAGGCTTCGCAGACGTCGATCGGTTCGATCGAGACGCGGCAGGCCTCGTAATGAGGCGGATGGTCGATGATGTCGCTCATGGCAGCTGCCTCCAATCGTCAACGGACTTGATAAAGCCCTCGAGCTTCCTGAAGCTCTCAAGCGGTATGGTCATGTCAAGCGCCAGCGGATCGCGGGCGCATTGAAGCCGAAGCAGAATCTCCGGCTTCTTTCCCTTTACAGCGACAGGGACGGCCGAAACGCGCAGGCTGTCGCTAAAACCGGGAATAACGATCACCGGCGGAATAGGCCGGGCTTTGCGGGGTTCAGTGACGACGGGGACGGGCATCAGTCGTCCTCCGGGAAAATCAGTTTCATCTCAATCCTTCTTGTATCGGTAGGCCTCAAAGCCGGCCGCGGATAGCGGCAGCCCTTCGGCCCAGTCAGGGTTATCGGTCATGCAGGCGGCAAGGCCCGCTTCGGTGTAGTCGCCGGTATCCGGCGTCTCTGTGATCAATTCGTCATGCACGGAGAGGACGATCTTGTAGCCGCGGTCCCAGGCGAGCTTCATGCCGTGGGCGAGGATGTCGCGGGCCGTAGCCTGGGTAAGGTTTTCCACCACCTTCCCGGCATATGACCGGAGTTCGCTCCAGCCTCGCGTGTACTGATTCATGCCGCAGTAAGTGAAGGTAGCCCGCACGCCGGGGCGGGGCTTCGAGATCTGCGGATAGACGACGCATCGTCCGGACGGAAGGAGCGCACAGCCGTACACCTTCGCGCGGGTGCCGATCCAGATGCGGCCGACCTTGAGCGGCGCGCGGCCCTCGGGCGGGACCGGCTCGACCATGACCCTGCAGGCCGCCTCGATGTCGGCCCACAACCTGGTGATCGCCGGGTGCGCCGCCCGCCACGCGCGCTTGATGGCCTCGCAGGCGATGAAGGTGTCAGGCTTGAGCCCGAGGAGCGCTTCTGCGCCTCTCCGCTCCTTCACCCAGTCCGTGAAATCAGCCGCTTCCGTCCAGTAGCGCGACTCGATCGCCGCACGTGTGTGCCCCGCGAGCTCGTCGAGGTCCACCCGGTAAGCGCGTGCGAAGGTGCAGAAAGCTGAGACGCCGCCCTGATAGCCCATGGCGAGCTCGAGCACCTTGCCAATCTGGCGCTGTTGCTTCGTCACGTCTTCGGGCTTTACGCCGAAGGTGCGGCCGTAGGTCGCTTTGTAGAGATCGGGGCCCTTCCCGGCGTCATAAGCCCGGAAAGCCTCGAGCTTCCACTCCTCGCCGGCGAGCCACGCCAAGACGCGGCCCTCGATGTTCGAGAGGTCGGCCACGACGAGCTTGCGGCCCTTCGGCGCGACAATCACGCCGCGAATGCAGTTCGAAAGCACCTGCGGAATGTTCTCGTAGACGAGGTCAGCGCACTGCGACTTGATGGCCTTGATCGCTTCCTCAACTTCGGCCGGCTTCATCTTCCCGCGGGGCAGGTTCTGCGGCTGAAAGATGCGGCCGGTCCATCGTCCGGTGCGCGTTGCGCCCATGAACTGCAGGCACCCGCGGAGCCTTCCGTCAGCGCTCACGGCCTCGGAGAGCTTCGCGTATTTCTGGACTGAAGTCTTTGAGTTCTCTAGCCGTTCGGCGATCAGCTCCCGGACAGGGTCCGGAAGGCTCTCGTCGCCGAGACGGCGCTCGAGCGTCGTCGTCCGGAAATCCGGAAGAGCCACGCCGTAGGCGTTCAGGACGTACTTCAAGAGCGCATCTCTTTGGCCGACGCTTGAGACTTCGCCGCCGGTGAGCTTAGCGACGGCACGGTCCGAGCGCTCCTTCGCCTCGTCCGAAGCGGTGACGGCCGCGCGCACGAGCTCTACGTCGATCGCCATCCCGAGATCGTTGATCTTCTGGTCAAGGTGCCACTCGCTCCATAGCGCCGGAGTGTCGTTCCACTTCGGAAGGCGCTTCCACACCTCGCGCATCGCCTCCACGTCGAGGCGGCAGTACTCTACGAAGTGCTCCCAGTCCTCCGGATGAGTCTCGGCGGTCGCCCTTGTGAGTTTGCGGGTCTCCGGAAGCGGCTTGCAGAATAGCTGCACGATACGCTTGCCGTCCTTGTCCTTCGCCTTGTCGACGGGGAGGCCGAGGACCTCGCAAAGGTTCTCGAGACTCCCGGGGAGCGAGCACGAGTAGGCGAGGATCATCGGGTCCTGCCAGCGGTCCGGATCTCCGGCTTCGGGCCAGAAGCGCCGGATCACTGTCCGGTCGAAGGCGGCGTTGTGCGCCGTCAGGATGACCGAAGGATCGGAGAACGCCTCGAGAACCCGAGCCGGAAGCTCTTCTCCCTGCGTCAGGTCGACGACGCGCACGGGCTCCTCGTCGAAGGCATACGCGAAGAGCATGATCTCCGCGCCCTTACCGGCGTCGACGTACTGATGCGTGCCGGCGCTGATAGGCGTTTCAGAGTAGGTTTCCGTGTCGAGCCAGAGTCGGGGCATGGCGGCTCCTTAGATCCAGTTGTCCGTCGGATCAGGCTCGGTCGCGCGCACAGGGGCGCCGGCCGTGAAGTCGCCCGGATCGAGATCAGCAGGATCGGCGTCCGGAAGATCGGAAGCGTCGACGACGGGACGGCCGCTGAAGGCGTCTCCGTGGCCGAGGAACATGACCGCGAGCAGGTCGGCGCTTACGCCGCGGTTGCCCTGCTTCGCATACGCCCAGGGCGTCGTGATGACGGCCACCTTGCAGCCTGCGTAGAACAGCTTCTTCGCGGCTTCGATGTCAAGCCGCTTCTTGTCCGGACCGTAAAGGTCCGGCTGCTGCGTGGAGCGGCAGGTGATGTAGTAGTTGCCGGCGTAGCCCTGCGCCTGCTTCTGGTTGCCGTCCTTGACCGGAGGCTTGGCCTTGAGGAGCTGGCGCGCATCCGCCTCGGAAAGGCTGAGCTTCCCGGACATGAGGACCTCAAGCGCCTCCTGCATGAAGCTTTTGATGCACGGCGAGGCCGGCTCCATCAGCACCGTCGCTTCGTACTTGGGCTGCGCTCCCTCCATCGCGCGGGGCTGGAAAAGAGAGGGGAAGGACAGACGTCCGACGAGCGTAATTTTCTTTGACATGGTGAATCGTCCTTAAACGTTGGGTAAATCTGCTGCAGTGACTTTGAGATACTCCGGGCGCTTGTCGTCGATCGGAGCAATGGCGGGCTTCGCCTCGGAACGCGTGGTGAGCGCTTCGAGCTTCAGCCACTGGTGCTCCGAGATGCCGCCCGTTTTGAAGAGCTTCAGGGCCTGCGTCGGCGTCATGAGCTTCTTCACGTAGCGCTGACCGACCGGAAGCTTCATGCCCTTCATGAGGGCGTCCGCGGCCTCTTCGTCCGTCCATTTCCTCGGGCCTTCTCTGCCCGAGACGAGCTTCCAGCCGGGAAGCTTCCTTCCGGAGAGCAGCGCCGCCATGGCGCCCTCCTCGACGCGCTGCACCCACTGTTTGACGGCGTCGAGGTGCCTGAGCATGTCCGCGAGCGCAAGGTCGTCTGCAAGGCGAGTGGCGGCTACAGGGAGCGGTTCGCCGGTGGCTTTGCGCACCATCGCGGCATAGGCCGTGCATCTCGCGGCCGCCCGGCAGAACTGGCAGGTGGAGCGGGCTGGACGAAGGTCGACCTCTCCTCCCGCCTCGCCGGCATTCACCTGCTCGAGCGCGCGGTCCGCGCAGATGCGGATTTCACTCAGCGCCTCCTTAAAGGCCTTGGTGCTGAGCGTCCACTCCGAGGTGTTGGCGAGGCGCGGCTGAACGATGACCATGCGGACGCGCTTGATGTCCGCCGCAAAGTCAAAGCAGGAGAACGCCGCGCCTGCGTAGATGAGAAGCTGCGGGTTGTGCATCGCCTCGACCTTGACGCCGCGGCCGAACTTGAGGTCGACCACGATGAGCTCGTCTCCGTCAAGCGCGACGCAGTCCGCAGCGCCGAACGCCCCCGCCTCTCCGGTGAACCGGCTGATCGGCAGGCACTGCTCAATGAGCCGGGTGCTCGGGAGACTGCGCACGTAGTTGAGATATGGCGTGAGCTCGTTCGCGACCGCTTCCGGATCAGTGTCGAGCCCTTCAGGGCGCGCCGGGATCGGCTGCCCGTTGAGGATCGCCGCCGCTACTTCGTGGGCGTAGGCGCCCTCAGATGCGAAGTCGCTCGAGGACGAATCGCCCTTGATCTGCGAGCAGAGCCACGCCGATCCGGGGCAGGCCATCCAGCGCGCGGCCGAGCTCGGGGAGAGAAGAGCGTGCGCCATGTCAGCCCTCCGCAGTGAGCGCGTCGCAGAGCGCCTGGTACTGCTCCGGCTTGATGTCGCCGAGACGCTGAGCGCCGAACTCCGCGAGGATGCCGAGGACATAATCGCGGCCTTTTTCGGCGCTCTTCGTGACGCATAGTGAGCGGAGCGACTCGATCGTGACGGGCGCGGCATCGCTCACCTCTGCGCCGGTGCCCGGCAGGTCTTCGTGCGCGATCGCTTCAACCTGCGGCGCCTCGGCCCGGTGCCTTGCGCGCACTTCGTCTTTCAGCGCCTCTCGCGCGACCTTCATGAACTCGTTCAGCGCGGCGTACGCGTCCTTAGCTTCTTCCGGGCGAGCAAGTTTGAGCCCCTGCGTTGTGAGCGCGGCAGTCGCCTCCGCCGCCTTCAGGTCGGCTTCGGCCTTGAGCGTCAGCGCCGCGGCAAGCTTCTCCATCGCTTCGGCATGCTTGGCAATGGCTTCTTCAAAAGACATACGTTTTCCCCTTGGTAAAAAAATCAGTTCGGGAACCAACGATCAAGGTCGTCGGCTATGACCATGTCCCGGGACGCGGAGACCGCAATCCAGTCCCAGCCCTTTTCTTCGATGAGGTCTTCATCCGCGAGCACTTCCAGCGCAAGCCGCTGAAAGGTGGGGCGGAGGAGCGTCCGGCGAAGCTCCCGGCCGTATGAGAATTCGTAGAGCGCCGCTTCATGGATCTCATCGAGCAGCGCTTCGGCCCGCGCTAAAACCGCAGGCTCGTAAATGTCCAGATAGGGATGCATCGCCGCCCCCGCTTACTTCGTGATCCGGTCGGCCGCTTCAATGAGGCCGAGAATCAGGGGCTTTCTGTAGATGAACGCGGCTACCATCGCGACGGCTATGCCGGCGCCAACCGCTAAAGCAAGGAGCCGGTCCTCAAG
>ENA-ORVC01001526-ORVC01001526.1-human-gut-metagenome-genome-assembly--contig:-NODE-1526-length-18644-cov-4.106461_pt1 | contig 18644 bp, 13 predicted proteins | sample MGYA00242092_ERZ509234 | MGnify/ENA primary metagenome ERZ509234 (study PRJEB26280, sample SAMEA2338800) | human gut metagenome | biome: human gut; feature: human-associated habitat; material: faeces... | reverse complement strand
GAGCGCGCCGCGAGGATTTCTCCCCGGCGCAGAAGCGGGAACTTATCCCGACCCCCTCTCGCTGTCAACCGCTTTCTTCTACTTTTTTCAAAAAACCGTTACTGTGCTGTCACAGTGACGACACAACAACTGCAGGTTGTTTTCAACACGCAGCCGAAGCATTTGCATACCCTGCCCCAGACCCCGCTCTCTGTCAACCATTTTTTGAATTTTTTTCCAAAACGTTTTCTTCTCAATATCCAACCTTTTTGTTTTATTGCACTATGAGAATATGCGTTTTCCGGGATGATACTCATGAAAAAAGCCCGGAAAGAGGACTCCCCGGGCCTTCGCATCAGTTCGCTTGACGGCTAGGCGTGATCAGGCTTGTGCAGTTCAAACGCGTCGTGCAGGGTGCGCACAGCGAGTTCGGTGTATTTTTCGTCGATCAGACAGGAAATCTTAATCTCGGACGTACTGATCATCTGGATGTTGATGTTTTCCTGCTGCAGGGCGGCGAAGGCCTTGGTCGCCACGCCGGTGTGGTTGCGCATTCCCACGCCGATGACGGAAACCTTAGCGACGTAGGGGTCGTGTTCCACGCCCGTACCGCCGATCCGCGCGACGATTTCCTTCATGAGCTGAATGGCTTTCTCCAGATCCTTGCGGGACACGGTGAACGTCATGTCGGTCACGCCTTCGCGGCTGGCGGTCTGGATGATCATGTCAACCATGATGCCGTTTTCGGACAGCGGCGCAAAAAGGGCGGCGGAGACGCCGGGGCGGTCAGGAACCCCGCATACGGTTACACGGGCCTGATCCTTGTCATATGCAATGCCGGAGACGAGCACGGCTTCCATCATGGCGTCCTCCTGGGCGACCAGCGTTCCCGGATCATCAGAAAACGTGGAGCGCACGTGAACGGGAACATTATACTTCTTTGCGAACTCCACAGAACGGATTTGCAATACCTTCGCACCCATGGAAGCCATTTCAAGCATTTCTTCATAGGTGACGCGATCGAGTTTGCGAGCCGTGGAGCACAGATTGGGGTCCGTCGTATAGACCCCGTCCACATCCGTATAGATTTCACACTCGCAGGAATCCAGAGCGGCGGCCAGCGCCACGGCGGACGTATCGGACCCGCCACGGCCGAGCGTGGTGATGCGCCCGTCTTCCGTCGAGCCCTGGAACCCGGCGACCACGAGCACGTCGTGCGCCTCAAGCTCCTTATGGATGCGGGAGGCATCAATGGAGAGGATGCGGGCACGGCCGAATTCATCATTCGTGATGATCGGGATCTGCCAGCCGAGCATCGAACGCGCCTTGATGCCGGAGTCCTTGAGCAACATGCTGAAAAGCGCGATCGAGGCCTGCTCGCCCGTGGAAAGCAGACTGTCCACTTCCGCCAGATCAGGCTCTGCGGCCCAACGGGTCGACAGATCCAGCAGTTTGTTGGTCTTCCCGGACTTGGCGGAAAGCACCACGACTACCTTGTATCCCTGATCCAGAGCGGCTTTCACCTTACCACGCACCATTTTTAGGCGGTCGATGTCGGCTACGGACGTCCCTCCGAATTTTTGTACCAGAATACGCATAGCTGAGTCCTTCATCGTGACCTGTGAGGCAGAAACCCTTCCTCTTTGCCGTCATTCCCCGGAATCGCGGAGACGAGCCAGTTTCTGCAATACGCAGTGCGCCGCCTTCCCATAGGGGGACAGCGTTACCAACCTGTTATTTTTGCAGACTTGAAACAGGATGTCCAGACGTTTCGGGGGCAAATTCTCGGCCGCAATCCGCTCGGCCCATTCGACGAGCACAAGTCCGGATTCCGTATCCAGCGCCTCGTCCACTTCATCGGGCAATGCGCCCTCCGAGCGGTACAGATCACAATGGATGACGGAGGGCGTCGTGGGATAGCTGTTGCACAGGGTAAAGCTCGGGCTGGAGACTTCCGCATTCTCCCCTCCGGGCAACGCTTCGATGAAGCCGCGTGTGAACGTGGTCTTGCCTGAGCCCAGATCGCCGTAGAACAATATGATATGAACTTGCTCGCCGCCCTCGGCGTACTGCTCGTTCAGCGCCCGGCCAAGCTGCCTGCCGAACTCGACGGTCGATTCGGCATCAGGAAGGGATATATCCATAGAAAATCCTTTGAAAAAATCGAGGGAGAGCATGAGAGCAAAACGACCCTCGGCAGAGAAAAATCCGCATGGGCTCAGCCTTGCCGCCGCGCCCTTGCGGGAACGTCAGGCGAGGCCAACCCATTGAACCATCCATCTCCTCTTGAAACCATCAGAAGCGAAGATGACCGTTCCGATTACCGGAAACCTGACGGAAACTCAACGCTTCCCTGCCCCCTCTCTGGATGGGGTCGCATGGCAGGCGGCCCGGGCCGGCAGACAGCTCCGGATATCCGCCAGTCAAAAACCGCTGGAGCGGGATACGCAGAGGAAGGGACCTGTCCTCCGAAAGGCGCTGCCTCCCAGGACGCCTTCGAACTTCCACATCTCTCACAAGAACCACTGGACGACCGGAAAAAAAATGTATAGAGTATTCACCTCATATGGAACAACAGCATGGTCTTCTTGTGGTCGACAAGCCACGCGGGCTCTCGTCCGCCCAGTGTACCAACCGATTCAAACGGTTGGGGCAGAAAAAGATAGGACACGCAGGCACCCTGGACCCGATGGCTCAGGGCGTTCTGTTGGTGCTTCTCGGGCACGCGACCAAAATCTCCGGATATCTCATGGCGGGAGGCGTCAAAGCCTATCAGGGCACTGTCCGGCTCGGGCAGACCACTGATACGTGGGACGCCGACGGTCAGATTATCGCCGAAGCGCCGTGGAACCATGTGACCGCCGAAGCCGTGGCCGACGTCATCGCCGGCTGGGTGGGCACGAGTGAACAGCCCGTACCGCCCTATTCAGCGGCCAAGCATCAAGGTCAGCCCCTCTACAAGCTGTCCCGGGAGGGGAAAGAAACCCCGCTCAAAATCAAGACCATCGAAATTTCGCGTGCGGAAGTCCTCAGGGTTGAGCTTCCGTACGTTACCTTCCGAGTCATTTGCAGTTCCGGCACTTACATACGGTCCCTCGCCCACAGCTTGGGGACGCGCTTGGGGTGCGGAGCCGTGCTCACGGAACTGATTCGGGAGTATAGCCACCCCTTTGGCCTCGACAGGGCTTGTCCGCTGGACACGCTGCTCGCCGAGCCCGAAACGCTGCCTGAACGGGTCATCCCCGTGACCGCCGCTCTCCCCCACTGGCCCACGATCACCGTGACCGGGCAGGAAGAGGCGGACACGAAAAACGGCAAGATCCTTGTGTGGACGGAAGCGCGCCGCGCGCGCTCCAGAGCACAGGACGGAACGGACATCCCATGCGTTCCCGGCGCCAACGCCGTCTTGCTCTCGCCCGACGGGCAGCCTCTCGCGCTCGCCGAAGCCGTCTCCGGCGGCCCCGCATGGAAAGTGCTCAGGGGACTTTGGAACTAACGCAACCCATTCGGAGGATATCGCTGTGGTTATGGACGCCGCCCAGAAAAAGACTGTTATCGAAGCTCACGCCAAGCATGAAGGCGACACCGGCTCCCCGGAAGTCCAAGTAGCTCTGCTTACCGCCCGCATTGAAGGCCTCACCGGGCACTTCAAGGAACACAAGAAGGACTTCCACTCCCGCCGTGGCCTGCTCAAGCTCGTCGGCCAGCGCCGCAACCTGCTGAACTACCTCAAGAGCAAAGATATTCAGCGTTACCGCGCTCTCATCGAAAAGCTGGGACTGCGCAAGTAAGTGCGTTTTCGGGGGGAGCCTTGGGCTCCCCCTTTCCACGTCATCAACCTCAACCCGTCATGAGAAGGAGTTTCCGCGAACAGGATCGACGTTTGGATCGATATTGTTCCCGGAGTCTCCTTCCCGAAGAGAAAAGGATTCACCATGAGTTTCAGAAAAGCCCCCACCCGGGTTTCCGCCACCATCGGCGGCAAGGAAATCATCCTTGAAACCGGCCGCGTCGCTACGCAGGCCCACGGCTCCGTTACCATCCAGTGCGGTGGCACCGTCGTGCTCGTTACCGTTTGTTCACAGCCCCTCGACTTCGACCGCGGCTTCTTCCCGCTGACCGTGGAATATTCCGAGCGCATGTATGCCGCGGGCCGTATCCCCGGCAGCTTCTTCCGCCGCGAAATCGGCCGCCCGTCCGAGCGCGAGACCCTCGTTTCCCGCCTCATCGACCGCCCGATCCGCCCGTTGTTCCCCAAGGGCCTCCCCGAAGACGTGCAGGTGCTCGCCAGCGTCATTTCCTCCGACCAGGAAAACGAATCCGACGTGCTCTCCATCACGGCCGCTTCCGCCGCCGTCATGCTGTCGCCCCTGCCCTTCGCCGAAGCCGTCGCCGGCGGACGCATCGGCCGCATCAACGGCCAGTTCATCCTGAACCCCACCGTCAAGGAAATGGCCGAAAGCGACCTGAACATCGTGTTCGCCGCTTCCGCCGACGCGCTGGTCATGGTTGAAGGCGAAGCCACCTTCGTTCCCGAAGACGTGATCATCGACGCCCTCGAATGGGGCCGCAAGGAAATCCAGCCCCTCGTCGAAGCGCAGGTCAAGCTGCGCGAGCTCGCGGGCAAGGCGAAGATGGCCTTCACCCCGCAGGAAGACGACGCGGCCCTGCTCGCCCGCATCGAAGAGCTTGCCGCCGGAGCCGGCCTCGAAGCCGCCATGCGCGTGCCCGAAAAGATGGCCCGCAAGGACGCCCGCAAGCTCGTGAAGGAAAAGATCGTCGAAGCCCTCAAGGCCGATCCGACCTATGGCGAAGACGAAAAGGCCCTCTCCTCCGTCGGCGACATCATCGGCCACATCGAAAAGAAGGTCGTGCGCAAGCGCATCCTTGACGAAGGCACCCGCATCGACGGCCGCGACACCAAGACCGTGCGCCCCATTGAAATCCAGCCCGGCATCCTGCCCCGCGCCCACGGCTCCGCGCTGTTCACGCGCGGTGAAACGCAGTCCCTGTGCGTGACCACGCTCGGCAGCTCCACGGACAACCAGCGCATGGATTCGCTCACCGGCGACGTGACCAAGACCTTCATGCTGCACTATAACTTCCCGCCCTTCTCCGTGGGCGAAGTGAAGCCCGTCCGCGTGTCCCGCCGCGAAATCGGCCACGGCGCGCTGGCCGAAAAAGCCCTCAAGCCCATCATCCCCGCGGGCGACGGCTTCCCCTTCACCGTCCGCGTGGTGGCCGAAACGCTGGAATCCAACGGTTCCTCCTCGATGGCCGCGGTGTGCGGCGGCTGCCTGTCCCTCATGGACGCAGGCGTGCCGATTTCCGATCCGGTCGCCGGCGTGGCTATGGGCCTCATCAAGGAAGGCAACCGCTTCGCCGTGCTCACCGACATCCTCGGCGACGAAGATCACCTCGGCGACATGGACTTCAAGGTAGCCGGCACCGAAAACGGCGTCACGGCGCTCCAGATGGACATCAAGATCGAAGGCATCACCCCCGAAATCATGCAGGCTGCGCTCGCTCAGGCTCACGACGGCCGTCAGCACATCCTCAGCCGCATGCATGAAATGGCCGGCGGCGGCGCCAAGGAGCTCTCTGACTTTGCTCCGCGCATGATTTCCTTCAAGATCAATCCGGAAAAGATCCGTGACGTGATCGGTAAGGGCGGTTCCGTTATCCGCGCCCTTACGGAAGAAACCGGCACGACCATCAACGTGGAAGACGACGGCATGGTCACGATTTCTTCGCCCGATATGGCCCGCGTTGCTGAAGCCCGCCGCCGCATCGAAGAAATCACCGCGGAAGTGGAAGCCGGTCAGATCTACGAAGGCACGGTTACGCGCCTCCTCGACTTCGGCGCCATCGTTCAGCTCCTCCCAGGCAAGGACGGTCTGCTTCACATCAGCCAGATTGCCAACGAACGCGTCAATGCTGTTTCTGACTACCTCAAGGAAGGTCAGAAGGTCCGCGTCAAGGTTATCGAAGCCGATGAAAAGGGCCGCGTGCGTCTTTCCATGAAGGCGCTTCTGCGCGAAGAAGGCGAAAACAAGTAAGACATCTGTCGCCGCGGGTGTTCTTTTAAGGGCACCCGCATGGGCGACGGCTGTGCTTGGCGCCGGTACGGATGCTTTTCCGCGCCTTCCCTGCCAAAGGGGAAAATGCGGGAAAACGCCTGCCGGCGTTCGCCGCTTTCCGGAAGCTGAGAAAGCATCCTTTAAGGACCTTTCAACGTTTAAGCGGCTAAAATCCCCTTCAACCTACTGAAACAACGCTGCAGCGCCGCAGAATTTATCTGCGGCAGCCATCGAGGACCAGAACAAGCACTATGCGCGACCGCATCGTCATTGCCAATTGGAAGATGAACGGCTCACGGGAGGCCAATGCCCGTTGGACGGACGAATTTCTTTCGTCTCCCCAACCCGCCTGCCGAACCGTCGTCTGCGCCCCCTTCGTTTATTTGGGAGAGCTTGCGCTGCGTGCGCTCGGCACCCATCTTGAAGTCGGCGCCGAAGATGTCAACGAAAATCCCGCGGGCGCCTTCACCGGCGAAATTTCCGCCGGGATGCTTCACGACATCGGCATGAGCTGCGCCATCGTCGGTCACTCGGAACGTCGGACCCTTTACGGTGAAACCGATAACCGCGTGGCCATGAAAGCGCTGGCGTTGGTCAAGGCGGGCTTGAAGCCGGTGGTCTGCGTGGGCGAAACGCTCGAAGAGCGGGAAACCGGCGCAACGCCTTCCGTCATTCTTCGTCAGCTGAATGCCGTCCTCACCATCGTGCGTCCTGAGGATCTCCTTGCAGTTGCCTATGAACCCGTTTGGGCCATCGGCACCGGCAAGACCGCTACGCCTGAAATCGCTCAGTCCGTCCACGCGCTCATCCGCACTCGGCTCGTTGAAGTGTCTCCCAAGGGCGGCGCATCAACGCCGATTCTCTACGGCGGAAGCGTCAAGCCTGAAAATGCTCATGAACTCTTTGCGCAGCCCGACATTGACGGCGCACTGGTTGGCGGAGCAGCGCTAAAGGCTTCCAGCTTCCTCGCAATCGCCAACGCGTTCTGATTCCGTTTTCCCATCAACCCCATTTCCACACCTTCCATAAAGGTTTCTTTCACCATGCATTTCCTGCTTAGCATCGCGCTCGTTCTGCAGATCATTTCGGCCGTGGTCGTTATCGTCCTCGTGCTGATGCAGCACGGCAAGGGCGCCGACCTCGGCGCCGCGTTCGGCAGCGGCGCCTCGGGCTCTGTTTTCGGGGCCACCGGCAGCGCCAACTTCCTCTCGCGTTCAACGGCAATCGCCGCTACGGTCTTCTTCTGCTCGACGATCGCCCTGACCCTCGCGTCCGGCGCTTTCAACAAGCGCTCCGCACAGCCCGAAGGCGGCGTTCTTTCGACCATTGAACAGCCTACATCCCAAGAACAGGGGATGGCTGGTGATGCCAATAAGTCCCCCGTTAACCAAATTCCCAGGTAAAATCTTTTTCCTCTGCTGATGAACGCCTCAGTTCAAAAATAAATCAGCAGAAAACAACTTGATCAGGCCGCGGTCGTGGCGAAATTGGTAGACGCACTACTTTGAGGGGGTAGCGGAGCAATCCATATGAGTTCAAATCTCATCGACCGCACCATTCGCTGGGGTATCGCCAAGTCCGGTTAAGGCAGTGGATTCTGAATCCACCATTCGTAGGTTCGAATCCTACTACCCCTGCCACGAAACCATAAAAGGCTGAGTTTTTCCAAACTCAGCCTTTTTCTTTGTTGCCTTTCTTTGGGACCTTTCTTTGCTGCGTTTCTTGGGCCAATCGCTTGAAGAAATCAAATTAAAGACTCCCGGCCAATCGAGCGGACCGTTCTTTGAAGGCGGTTTAGAAATTCACTCAATTCGTCCGCAATCAGCTGCCCGACTCGCGTCAAAGCAGCCGATTGCTGAGGCCTAAAACTGCAGTAAAGCAGCAGCAAAATGCTGTATTCGCTTTTTCATTAGGCGGTTATTTCATCGCGCCCGGCAGAATGAGCGAGCGGACATCCACCGCCTTTTCCATCATGCCGTTGTCGATGAGGAACTGCTGATCCGCGGCAAGCCCCTTGACGTCAGCTTCAGTCAGGACGTCATAAAAGCCCGACCAGTCATAGAGCTTCTCGGCATTTTCAATGGAAATGCCCTGCTCTTTTGCTCCCATGGCGAGCGCTTCTGCCTTGTGTTCGCGAATCCACTTCAAAGCAGCGCGATTCGTTGCAACCACGCGTTCGTAAGCTTCCGGATACTGGTCAACAAAAGCCTGGCGGACTGCCATTACGAGATTGGGTTCGACGAGCCCTTCGCACGTCGTAATCGTTTTGGCGCCTTCTGCGTTTGCCTTAATAATGAGGCCAGCAGCGACCAGCCCCGCGTCAGCCGAACCGGAGAGCACCGCCGTCATGGCTTTGGCAGGATCCATGCTGATGAAGTCCACGTCCTTGATGGTCATGCCTTCCTTCTTGAGCGCCGCCACGAGGAGCTGATGGAGCACCGTGCCCTTAGGTCCCACGACCTTCTTGCCCTTGAGATCCTTGATGGAATAGTCCGTGCCGGGTTTGCCGATGATGGCAAAGATCTTCTGGGGGTGACCCACACCGGAAGCAATACGAATGGGGTTGCCGGCACCGGCAGCCATCAGCACGCTGGCCGTATTCATGACTGCAGAGAAGTCTAGGTCGCCAGACGCCATAGCCTGACCCTGAATGGCACCCGAATTAATGACGCGCCAGTTGATCTTGACGCCTTCGGCCTTGAAGGCATCTTCAAGCATCCCGCGCTCCTTCATCACAATGTTCTGCAGATTGAAGGGCGATTTCACATAGGTGATCGAAATGCTCTCGGGCATCTTCGGTGCAGCCTGAACTGCAGACATGCCGGTTAAGCACAATCCGGCCGCGACGGCCGCCGCGGCAAAAAGGTTTTTAAGCTTCATAACATGAATCCTTTTTCATCAATCTCCGCTCCTTCGTCTCTTTACAGAAACAGAAATGCGTCTTCTTTGCAGACGAGGAGCTCGTTGAGGCACATTCTGACACCGCCATGAGGAAAGCGGCAGTTTTACGGCTCACTCAAAGGGGACTGCGCCCAACCGTGTCGAATAAAACTCACGGTCAGCGGAAAGCATTGTTATGAAACCCCCTCCTTCGTTTTGCCGCCTTCCTGAAGAGACCGGATGCTTACATGCGTTTACGGTTGAACTAACAGATCGTTTACAGATTTTCCGTGTTGTTCTGATGACACAAGCTCAATTAAGGGTTTTCGCGCCATATACCAGTTTTCCAAATTTGCCGGCAAACAATCTATTAGAAAGCCGGCCATAGGGATAACCCCCCCCCCTATGTTTTCTCGACATTTAGGATGCCCTGAGTGCTTGTGCACAACTCTTCGACTTCATTCGAAACCGTTGAGTCAACCAGAAAACTCTTGGAGTACTCCCTAAATGAATCGCACTTATAAAGTTGCCAAGTCACTCACACGCGGCGTTGTCGTGACGAGCGAAAAGGCTTCTTCCTATCAGGGCAAGGCCGTGAAGACGGTTATTGCTGCAGCTGTGGCAACCCTCGTTGCGGGCAGTGCAATGGCCGCATCCTATATCGACCCGGTTGAAGGCGCAAAAGTTTACGCTGACACAACGGCTACGCAGACAGACACGCTCAATGACAGTATTGTCTACAAAAAACAGAAAACGGTGCTGGTGCCTTAGTTACACCTAATCAATCCTACACGTTTGATAAAACGCTGTGGGTGATTGCTGATCAGGCCAATGCTGATGTTGCTCAAGCCCCTAAGTACGTCCAAGCTAACGGCTTCTTTATGTCATCGGGTGCCGCTGATGACTCTAAGTTGATCAATAAGGGCACGATTTACGTCACAGCACTCAATAAAGCTCACTACTGGGCAACACACGCCATGAGCGGCGACAAAGGTGAAATCATCAATGACGGCACCATTATTGCGAAAAATGCCGTTGCGCTTGCTTCCGGTAGTCAGGGCAACGGTGTGAAGATCATTAATAATGGCACCATCGTCGTTGAAAATCAGGGGCGAGCGATCGGTTTGGAAGCCGGAACGGCACCCGTTGCAGAAAATAACGGCACGATTACGGTCGGAACACTTGCTGAAGGTGCTGAACAAATTATCGGCGTTTATATCGGCGACAATGTTACTGGCTCTTCCTTTACTAATAAGAAGGGAGGTGTGATTAATGCCGTAGCTGAAGGCGCGATTGCCATCGTCTTTGGTGAAGGCTCAAATAACACTGCTACTCTCGCCTCCGGATCAGTCACGCAAGGCGATATTGTTGTTAGGTCCACCAACTCCACCAACAATATCAAAATTGAAAAAGACGCCTCCGTTACAGGTGATGTCATTGTTAATCTCGGTACCGCTGCGCTTACCGGTGCCGAAGGTGCTGCTGTTGACGGCGATCTGATCGCTGCTAATGGTTCTGCAACTGTCGCTGAAGAGTTGACCTTCAACAATGTTTCAGTTGGTGCAGCTGCTGTTGCCGCTGACGACGATAGTGAGGCAGCAACCAACGGTAACGTTAAGGTCACCGGCAAACTCAACGCCGCCACTCTTACTTTGAACACAGCCGATTCCGCATTTACGAATGAAGGAACGGTCAAGTTCAACACGATCACGTTTGCAAAAGCTTCAGCTGACACGCCTTCTACGACTGACAACACTCCAGCCAAAGGCTTTGTGAACGCCGGCAAAGCTACCGTTGAAAATCTGGTCTTCGTAAATACTACCGATACCATTACGAATTCCGGCACGCTGATCGTCCAGAATGTTGATACGGGCAAACTTGAATCGGTCGGCGTTACCAATACCGGTACGATCGAAACATCGCTTGCCAACCTCATCAAGAGCTCCACGGATGAAGATGGCAGCGTGATCTACACCGCCACTGCTTTCGGTTCAGCTGCCTCCACTAACAACACTGGCGACCTGATCGATACGAGCACAACTGGTACCTACTCACTCGACGACTACAAAAACATCTCCTCCGCGCTTGGCGACAAGTTCAACTTCACAAACGCCAACATTGTGGTTGATGTTGAAGGCAAGCAGTCTAAGCTTGATCTCGCTGAGATCGGCAGTTCAACGGCTACCGGTCCGACGAACTTTGGCCGCAGCGATGTTTACGCAGAATTTGGTACGGGCACTCCGCACTTCGACGGTAACAACTGGCTCGGTCGTGAGCTGACCATTGGTTCACTTGAAGTTGCTAAAACGGAAGCAAATAAGAACAAGCTTGAATCGCTTGCCGTCGGAAACAGCGGTGAAAACGATCCTCTGCTCACACTGCGTGGCAACAACAAGGGTGAAGTAATCATCGGTGCCAAAGAAGGTGATGAACTCATTGCTGTCACGTTCAACAAAGTCAACCTGGGCGCAGAAGATACTGACTTCGGTACCATCGACAACGCCGTGACGTTCGCCGCTGCATCCACCATTACGGGTGCCTTCACGTTCACGAACGAAGCCGGCACGACCGTTGCGGCCGATAACGGCAATTTGACGGTCAACGGCACCATGACGACCAATGGTCTTACCAACAATGGCCAGATCAGCGTCAATGGCGACCTGGATACGGCTTGGTATGAACAAGGAGACTCCGCAAACACCGTCGTTATCACTGACGGTACGTTTGCCATTCTCGGCAATAAGCCCGCCGCAACGACCACTCAAGCCGAAGGGGATGAAGAAGCTCCGAAGGCCTTTGAAAACGCTGTTAAAGTCCAGACGGTTTCCTTTGGTACTACTGCTGACGAAACTAACCTCGGCGTGCTGTCCGTTGGCGCCTCGACCGCCGCGGCAAATGCAGCCGTTGCCGATGCCTACGGTGAAATTGATGCTGACAAGTCTGTTATCTACATCGCCAAGCAGGCGGTGTTTGGTGATGGCACTGCAGCCCTGAGCATTGGCGGTGCCGCTGGCCAGGCTACGGATCTCCTCGTCGACATTCAGGGAGTTGCTGGCACGGCCGGTTATGCCGCTAAGGACGGCGTCCTGAAGAACGCCATCTCCGCAGATAATACAAACGGAGCTAAGGTCACGCTCGTCGGCGTCAAGAACGCACCTGCTGCAGCCTTTGAAGGCGAAAACGGTGCGAAGACGCTTAAGCTTGCTGACTCTGCCACTGGCGGCACGCTGACGGTCGACTACGGCACGATGTTCTACGGCACGTCTACGGACCATACGTCGCAGGGTACCGTTGCAGCTGACGGTACGATCTCGTTTGCCCGCAACACAACGTATGACAAGCTGCTCGATGACACTTATCAGGGCGGCAATGCCAAGGCTGACCTCGATGCCGTTTCTTTCGGTCATAACCAGCTGAGCGACGCGGTTGTCTGGGGGCTCACGGACTACATCGCGGACGTCAAGGCTTCGGATGGTTATAGCGCTGCTCAAGACCAGAGACAGTACCTGGAAAACAAGATCAGCGATTACCTTGATAGCGTTAACACGGCTTCGGTCATGGCTCTTGCCGGCGGTGCCTTCAACACCGCACTTGATGTGAACGATCAGGTCACCGCTGCCCTTGAACGCCGCACTTCGCTCGCCAGCCTCAATGCTCCGCGCACGACTGGTGTTACGCCGTGGGTTGACGTTTTCGGCACGACCAACGAAGGCAAGCGTCTCTATGGTGAAGGCTATGGCTACGAAGCCGACATCTACGGCGCCGTTCTGGGTTTTGACTACACTGCCTCCTGCGGTGCAACCATCGGTCTTGCCTTCAATGTGGGTCAGGCTGACAGCAATTCCGTGGGTGACGGCATCAAGGTCGACAACGATTCGGACTTCTACGGCGTGAGTCTCTACGCTGCGCAGCAGCTCGGCGACTTCAATCTCCGTGCTGATGTAGGCTACACGAAGCTCAAGAACGACCTTTCGACCAATACGGTCTTCGGTCAGGTCAAGGAATCCGAAGATGCGGACGTCTTCACCTTTGGTGTGGGCACGGAATACCTCGCCAAGTTCGGCGCGCTCAACATCGTTCCGCATGCTGGCATCCGTCTGACGCGCATCGACATGGACGACTCCAAGTTTGGCGCCGACTATGACACGATGACCGTTTACCAGATGCCGTTGGGTGTTGCCTTCTCGGGTACGTTCGATACGAACGGCTGGAAGGTTGCTCCGATGGTTGATCTCTCGGTTGTCCCGACCTTTGGCGATAAGGATGTGAAATACACGTTCGTTGGTGCTTCCGACAGCAACCGTGTGTTCGACTCCAACCCGATCCGCGCCACGATCGGTGTTGAGGCTCAGAAGGATGCTTGGACGTTTGGTCTGAACTACGGTCTGACGGCCGGCGGCGACGATCGCATGAACAATGCCTTCAACGCCAACCTCCGCTACTCGTTCTAACCAACCCGTTCTATAGGGGCTCAGCGCTTCGCAGTGCTTAGCCCCTGAGAACCCGCCCGGGGCCTTCTTTCATTGTGCTCCAAGGATGAAGGAAGGCTCTCGGGGATTCATACCGCTTTCGGGAGACAACTGCACTCACTCACCGAGTGAGGGCATGTCATCCCGCTCTCTGGCACCCGTCTGCCGCTCGCGCGGGGACGGGTCTTTTTTGCGCAGTGCCAGCACGGTTGACGAGCAGCAGGAATACCTCATGTCGGAAAATGATTTACCGGAAGAGCTGTCGGTGTCGCCCCCAGGACGCTATCGTCCGCCGGGATATGCTTCGGCAGACAAACGCCGCCGCGCTATAGCGCTCTTTGAAGCCGGCATTGGCTACACCAAGGCTTCAAGAATTCTCGACCTCCCGTCCACGACGCTTCGTGACTGGGCTGAAGCCTGGAAAAGCGGCAAATTTAGCGTTGAAATATCACCCAATCTTTATCGCTACAGCGATGCCGTCCGCACGAAAGCCATCTCGATGCGGCTGAGCGGCAGCACCTGGAAAGCAATTCGCGCAGCAACGGGCGCGCCGCCCGCCACGGTGCGCAGATGGATCGACGCCCATTGCGCTCAGACGAAGCGCAAACCCGCGAAACCCGAGCCGCTCAAATAAAAACGGCACGATCAATGGCGGAGCAGCTCGGCAAGAAGCCCCTCTTCGGCCGCGCCGACCGCGGGATCCGAAAAGCGCCGAGGAAACGGCATGAGAAGCGAATGATCCGCCGCGGCGCTGCCGCCGCGGAGCACGACTGCACGGTCTGCCATCCGAACCGCTTCACGCACATCGTGCGTAATCATGAGCACGGTCATGCGCCGGCGGTTAAAGAGTGCTCGCGTTTCATCCTGAAGTTCCAGGCGTGTGAGCGCATCAAGCGCCCCGAAGGGTTCATCCATCAGCAAAACGTCCGGCTCTGCCGAAAGCGCCCGCGCGAGCCCCGCGCGCTGCTGCTGGCCGCCCGAGAGTTCCGCGGGAAAGCGTTCAGCCAAATCCGCAATACCGGCAAGCGTCAGCGCCTGCGTGACTGCTGCAGATTTACTGGCTTCGGAAAGCGCCTCCCCCGTGCGGGCAGAAAGGGCGAGCGCCGCATTTTCTCGAACCGTTTTCCAGGGCAAAAGGAGCGGCTCCTGAAACACCATGGCAACCTTCGGATGCGTCCCTCCCGACGCATTCGGGGACGTAAAGCGCACAGCGCCCGCCTGCGGGAGGAGCAGTCCCGCAGCCGCCTTAAGGAGCGTCGTTTTGCCGCATCCCGAACGGCCGAGCACCGCCGTTACGGAGCCGGGCGCTATGGATAGCGTCAAGTGATTCACCGGCGGCTGGGTAAGTCCCGGGTAGCTCACCACCAAACCCTCGAACGCAATGCCCCAGAGGCTGCGTTCGGGATCTGCTGTGGATGAGGAACCTGTCTCAAGGGCAGTTTCTCCTCCGTCGATTTTCCGCCTGCGGTTAAGGCGCGACTTGGTCCAGCCTTCCGCCCCTCGGCGAAAGAGCTGATCGCAGAGGATCCCTAAGCCCGCAATGGTGAGAATGCCCACCATCACCACATCGGTTCTCGCCAAGGACGATGCATCTTCAATGAGGTACCCCAAGCCCGACGCGGCAGCAATGAGTTCTGCGCCCACCAGTGCGCGCCAGGCGTAGCCAAACCCCAATCGCAGTCCTGTCAAAATGCCCGGAGCCGCCCCCGGGAGGAGAATTTCCTGCACACGCGCCGATTCCGTGAGTCCGAGCATCTGCGCGAGTTCCCTATATTTGCTGCTGACGCTTCGCAGGGCTGTGAGCGCCGACAAATAAATGGGAAAGAAGCTCGCTAACACGACAATCGCCAGCTTAGGCGCCTCATCAATGCCCAGCCACAAAATAAGGAGCGGCACCAGCGAAAGCGGAGGAATGACGCGGAGTGCTTCCAGGACGAGCGAAAGCGCACTCTCCCAAAGCGGCCGTCGATAGAGTAAAAGTGCGAGCCCCAAGGCGGCCGAAGCGGAAAGCAAAAAGCCCGCAAACACGCGGCTCATGGAAACTGCCGCATGCGTGAGGAGTTCGCCGGAATCGAGAAGCGACAAAAACCGCTTGGCCACTGCCCCCGGTCCGGGGAGCAAAAGCGCCGGCACAGCGCCGGAACTTGTCACGAGCCACCAGCCTAAGAGAATGACTGCCGGAAGCAGTATCGGCAGAACGCGCCTTAAGCCGGATCGGCGCTCCGCCCCGGGCGGCGCAGACCGGTCATTCTGATCGTTCGGAGGGTTGCGAAAAGCTTTAGGCATGCTCAGACATCGCCGAAAGGAAAGCAAAAAAGCCGTGGCGTTAAAGTCCGGCCATGAACCTACTCTGCCACAACTGCCGGCATCTGGGCGGCCGGACAGGACGAAAAACGGGCGCTTCGCTAAACATTCGAAGCGCCCGCCGGGGATGAGACCAAACTGACGATTAGGTGAGGAAGACCATATCCATCAGGAAGAAGACCGGGAAGAGAATGCCGACCGACCAGAGCATGTAGCCGAAGAAGGACGGCATCTTAACGCCGCGTTCATTGCAGATCGCAACCGTCATGAAATTCGGTGCGTTGCCGATGTAGGTCACCGCTCCCATGAAGACCGACCCCATCGAAATGGCCATCAGCGTCTGAGCATCCGTGGTCATGAGCACTGCAGGATCACCGCCCGCCAAATTGAAGAAGGCGAGGTAGGTCGGCGCATTGTCAAGGAACGCGGAGAGCGAACCCGTGAGCCAGAAGAAGAACGTGTTGTTGAAGCTCCCGTCGGCATTGGTGACGAGCGCCACGAGCGACGCAAAGGCGCCGTCGTGACCTGCACGCAGCATTTCGAGCACCGGCACGATGCACACGAAGATGCCGAAGAAGAGCTTGGCAACCTCCAGAATCGGGTCCCATGTGAAGTGATTGGCCTCACGCGTAGCCTTGGCGGTAAGCATGAGCGAAAGCCCCGCGAGCGCCAGGAAGCAGAGATCACGAACGATCGACTCGAGCGCAAAGTGCACGTTCAGGAACGTGAATTCAATGCCGGAGCGGCTGAAGCCCGAATAAAGCACAGCACCGATAATGCCGGCCAAAAGGACTACATTGATGCCGCCCTCAATGGCAAAGGCCTTGGTTTCCGCCGGCGCCTTGAAGCCGTCGGCCACATCTTTCTTAAAGCAGGCGCTGTCAATGAGGAAGTAAATAAAGAGCAGTACGCCCGAGCACAAGAGCCACGGCAGCATCAGGTGTTCGGCCGTCCAGAAGAACCCGACGCCCTTCAGGAAGCCCAGGAACAAAGGCGGATCACCGAGCGGCGTGAGCGCGCCGCCCACGTTTGCCACGAGAAAGATGAAGAAAATGAAGGTCTGCATCTTGCGGGTGCGGCCGGCGTTGGCTTCAATCAGCGGGCGAATGAGGAGCATTGCCGCCCCCGTCGTGCCCATGAAGTTGGCGAGCACAGCACCGAGCCCCAAAAACGCCACATTGACGATCGGACGGCCCACAAATGAGCCGCGGACGTGAATGCCGCCGGCTACGACGAAGAGCGATCCCACAAAAATGATGAAGGGGACATAGTCGGCCAAAAGCACGTGGACGATAGCGTCAGTGCCCACGGAAAAGCCGAGGACGGCGCAGAGCGGCAGGGCGCAGCAGAGCGCCCAGAACACCGCAATTTTGCCGAAATGCTTGTGCCAGAAATGCGGCAGGAACAATGGACAGAGCGCAATGGAAAGCAGGATCCCGGCGAAGGGAACGGCCCACGTTAACCCAAGCGAACTGCCGTCGATGCCTGCCGCATGGGCCGGTACGGCGGTGAGCGCGCCAAGCGCGAGGATTGCGGCAGACATGCGCGCAGAGGAGAGAAGCGTCACGAGATACTCCAATCTTTTTCTTGTCGGAAGATGCGGTTTCGCCGGTTAGGGATGCGAAACGCACCAGTGGAATTTGGTCTGCCCAGGGCAAAGAAATTGGAGATTGGTAAACAAAAGAAGTGTTTCCTACCTTGCAACCCCTTTGTCCGCTTCTCTTGACGGGACTGGGCGCACCGGAAAGTACCTTACACCGAAAACGATGTTAACGGCATGCAGGATGATTGTTTTTGCGATGAAGAGGCCAAAAAAGAGGTTCGATCTTTCAACCGAACCTCTTTTTCGAGCTTAAGCGCTCGCAAAACGGGAAGCGTCCAGCGCCGCCCAAGAAACCCCTGCACGCCGCTCAGAAAACATTTCAGTTAGGAAAGACTCTCAAAAACCCGCCTGAAATCCTCTCTAACCGCAGCAGAGACATTTTGGAGCGCCGCTGCGCCGCTGCCCGCTTATGCCCCCTTAGAACGTATGGCGGATACCGGCATAAATAGTCGCCGTCGAGGGATCGTGATCCTGATAGCTCGAAGACGCATCCTTATCCACGCTGTCCTTATAGTAGGCGGCAACGGCATACACATTCGTGCGGCGGCTCAAGTCGTAGGTGTAGCCCACCGAGGCGCCGTAGCGGGAAAGTTCCGTTTTGCCGCTGGCATCACTGCCGTCCGCATCTTTAGCGTCCGTGTAGCCGACGGCGAACAAGGCCTTGCCGCCCAGCACCGGTGCATCCATGCCGGCCAAAACGCTGTAGCCCTTAAACGCCTTGCCGCTGAAATAGCTGCCAAAGGACGCATAGGTATCCATCGTGTCCTTCTGAGCAGCCGCAGCCGTGGCGTCATTGGCGAGCATGTTGTCGAAATACTGACCGCTCAAATAGGCCTTGGCAACGCCAAAGTCATAGGAGCCGCCCAGCGTCACAGTCAATGCATCGTCTACATCGCTGCCGCCGTAAGTATTGAGCTTGTTGGACCAGTTGTAGCTGTCAACCACGGCCGTCACGTCGAGCGAACCCACCTTGTAGTTGGCGCCCAAAGCATAGTAGCGGTTGGCCGAGGCCTTGCCTTCGGTTTGTCCGAGCGGCGTATCCTGCTTGGTATTCATATCAAACGAATACTGCGCGTAAGCCGTGAAGCCCGCGAAGGTCGGTGTCTTATAGGTCACCGTATTGTCGGCACGAGCGTTGCCGACGAAATAGGTGCCGTTTTCCACCGAACCGCCCCACGAAGTGCCAAAGGGCGTCATGCCGCCGAGCAGACCGTACGTGCCGTTGCCCGAACCCAGTGTTCCCATGCGGCCGAAAGCCACTTCACCGAAGTCGCCGGAGAGATAAACGCGCGCTTCACGGCCGAACAAGCGGATGTTGTAGCCGAGGCT
>ENA-ORVC01001523-ORVC01001523.1-human-gut-metagenome-genome-assembly--contig:-NODE-1523-length-18696-cov-4.130894_pt1 | contig 18696 bp, 18 predicted proteins | sample MGYA00242092_ERZ509234 | MGnify/ENA primary metagenome ERZ509234 (study PRJEB26280, sample SAMEA2338800) | human gut metagenome | biome: human gut; feature: human-associated habitat; material: faeces... | reverse complement strand
GCAGGAGATCGAGGGAGTCCCCACCCTGATGACCAAGGGCGCCATCGATGTGCTGCTGGAGCGCTCGGACCGGATCATGACCTCCGATGGGGTCCGCCCCCTCACCGAGGAGGACCGGGAGAAGATCATGCAGGTGAACAACGACCTCTCCGAGCAGGGTCTGCGTGTGCTGGCCTTTGGCTACCGGGAGCTGGACTGCGTCCGTGAGCTCTCGCTGGATGACGAGCAGGGCTATGTCTTTATCGGCCTGATCTCGATGATCGATCCGCCCCGCCCCGAGGCCGCTGAGGCCATCGCCGCCCTGCGGGCGCTGGGGGTGCGCCGGGTGATCATGCTCACCGGCGACCAGGAGACCGCCGCCCGGGCGGTGTGTGAGCGGCTGGGCATCGACACGTTCCGCGCCCAGGTGCTCCCAGCCGACAAGGCCTCCCTGATCGAGGGCTACAAGGAGGGCGGCAGCAGGCTCATCATGGTGGGCGACGGGGTCAACGACTCCCCCGCCCTGGCCGCCGCGGATGTATCCGTGGCCATGAGGGATGCCTCCGACCTGGCCCGGGAGGTGGCGGATATTACCCTCCTCTCCTCCGATCTGCGGGAGCTGGCCGCCCTGCGCCGCCTCTCCCAGCGGATGCTGGAGCGCATTAACCGCAACTACAGGTCGATTTTGACCATCAACACCAGCCTGCTGGCGCTGGGGATTTTCGGCATACTGCCGCCGACCACCACGGCCCTGCTGCACAATGCCTCTACCATGGCCATCAGCGCCGCCAGCATGCGGCCCTATCTGCCCGCGCCCGGCGGGCGCGGGGCCCAGGGAAAGGAGCCTGGCAATGAAACAGCATAGATTCTGGGCTTGGGGCGCCGTGTTCTGTATGCTCATGTGCATCTACACCGGCAAGCGCCGCAAGTAAAGCAAGGCAGAGAAGGCCCCTCCCCGTCGTCCGGCTGAGAGGGGCCTTTGCCGCCGCCGTGACAGGAGAGCGCGGGCATGCAGTCACCACGCCGGACGGCGGGACTGTCCGGCAGTGAGCTGGCGGAGGGATTGGGCGCACAGCGCGCCGTAGAACTTCAGATACTTCTTTTTTGCCTGGCGCTGGAGGCGCTGGCGCTCCTGAAAGGCCTTCCAGCAGGCGCAGCTCTTGTGGCAGCCGCTGTGGTAGGAGGGACATTGGCTCTGACAGGGAAGCATGGGGGTTCTCCTTTCTGCGGGGGCGGGAGGTACGGTTCCCGTCCAGTGTAGGCCGGATCAGAGCCCAACTGCCACCATGGTGCTGTAAAAGGGAGGTAAATAATTGGAGTTTACCGCATTTGTAGAGCATGCTCACTAAAAATAATGACAAATAAGAGGATAAATATATACAATTTAAACAAAATAGAGTGGCTAAAATCGGGCAAAAGGCAGAATAATGTGAGCATGGTTGCAATTGGAAGATGCTCATGGTATCATGCAAAACACCTTGCGGGGTCGGAGCTCTGACCACTGGAGACTCCGCGCCGGAGGACTCCTGGTCGCAAGGAAAGAAAAAGAGGAGGAAACATGAAATGAAATCCCATAAGCCATCCAAACTGATCGCTCTGGGGCTCGCCCTCACCATGGGCCTGAGCATTCCCGCGGCGCTGGCAGCCAGTTCTCTGGTGCCCGCCTCCACCAAGGTCACGGTGGACGGCAAGGCGGCCGCTGTCGAGGGATACAATATTGACAACGGCAACAACTATTACAAGCTGCGCGATTTCGCCAGCGCGCTGGACGTGGGCCTGACCTGGGATAAGGCCACCGACACCGCGGCCATCGACACCGGCTCCCACTACAAGCCCGACACCACCCAGCTCATCACCGGCAACTGGGCCCCCGCTACCCGCGCCCGCATCCAGGCCGTGATTGACGAGAACGCCAACCAGGGCAAGTACGTGGTCTTTGACTTTGACAACACCTCCGTGATCTTCGACATTCAGGAGGCCCTGCTCATCTACCAGATTGAGAACCTGCAATTCAAGATCGACCCCGCCGACATGGAGGCCGTTCTGGAGACCGGCATTCCCGACCTGAACAAGTCCATGGGCACCAGCCTGGACGGCAAGAACATCACCCCCGCCACCCTGGTGGCCGACATCACCAGCGATTACGAGTGGATCTATGCCAACTACGAGGGCTTTGAGGGGGACAAGGACCTCAACTACATCCACGCGTCCAACCAGTACCAGGACTTCGCCGCCAAGCTGCGCTTCATGTACGGCAACCTGGGCGACTACTTTGATCACGCCGTCTCTTACCCCTGGGTTGGCTATCTGTTCACCGGCATGACCCCCGACGAGGTGCAGAAGCTGGCTGCCGCCTCCCATCAGTATTGGGCAGACTACGGCCGCTATGCCGAGGAAACCTGGACCTCTCCCGTGGAGCTGCCCGGCAAGACCGGCATTGTCTCGATTGACTTTATCACCGGCCTGACCTTCACCGACGAGCTGAAGGACCTGTATGCCACCCTCCAGGCCAACGGCATCGACGTGTATATCGTCTCTGCCTCCCCCATCGACACCGTGCTGGCCGCCAATGAGACCATGGGCTACAACCTGCCCGAGGACCACGTCTACGCCATGCGCAACAAGCTGGGCGAGGACGGCCGCTACATCAACGAGTATAACTACGACTGGGGCGGCGAGGGCAAGTACGCCCAGACCCAGGGTGAGGGCAAGAGCACCATTATCACCAACTTCATCGCGCCCCAGTATGACAACGCCGGCCCCCTGATGGTCTTCGGCGACAGCTCCGGCGACTGGAACATGATGACCGACTGGATGGAGAGCGGCGACACCGAGCTGGGCGTCATCTTCAACCGTTACCGCAAGCCCAGCAGCGATCCCATCTGGCAGGGCTCCAACGAGGCCGCCCAGTCCATCGGCGATCCTGACGCCCGCTTTGTCCTCCAGGGCCGCGACGAGAACACCGGCGAACTGCGCCCCAGCGAGAAGTCCATCCTGCTGGGTGAGACCGACGAGGTGCTGGTCCGCCCCGCCGAGTAAGGCAGACATAAGCGCAATTTCATACACGGCGGCAGCCGGGAGTGGAGCCTGCGGGCTCCCTCCCGGCTGTTCTGATCAGACTTTAAGATATTTTTAATGAATACCGGGAACCTTGCTCTGGACATTTCGTCTGTAATGTTGGATAATGGAATATATAACCAAGGAAAAACCTGCATTGGAAGGAGAGAATGAACATGAAGCAAACCCATAGAGGGCTTGCCCGGCTGCTGTCCGCGGGTATGAGTCTGGCCCTTTTGACGAGCTTGGTACCCGGGGCCACGGCGGCGAGCCGAAATGTAGAATACGAGGTGGATGCGGATGAGGTCCTCTACTTGGAAAAGGAGGACTTCGATAATTTGTGTATGACGAAACGTCACAGGGTACCGAGGTGGATGGGCTCTGGTTTACAAGCTTACCCTCGTCCAGTAAGGGTGTGCTATATTTTGACTATGACGGCCGAGACGAATATGAGGTCGAAAAGCGAGAGAGCTTTACCCGCAGAGACCTAGATGATCTCGCCTTTGTGCCAGATGAGGACTACGATGGTTTCGTAACGATCGGTTTTAGCGGTGAGTCCGACCAGGGTGAGAATTTTTCTGGTACACTTTATATTGAGGTCAATGGCACAGGGCGTTCATCCTCTGACGGCGAAGTGACCTATGAGGTGGATGTCAACGACGCCGTGGATCTGGACGTGGACGATTTTGACGACTATGCCTACGACGAGTCGGACGGCACCGAGGTCGATTACATCTTCTTCACCGACCTGCCCTCCTCCAGCAAGGGCACCCTCTACTACGACTATGGCTACTCCAGTGAACGCGAAGTAGAGGAGGAAGAGGAGTTCGACCGGGACGAGATCGACGACCTGACCTTTGTGCCCAAGCGGAATTATGAGGGGACGGTTACCCTGTCCTTCGAGGGCCGATCGGACGCCCGGGATAAGTTCTACGGCGACCTGGTCATCGAGGTGGGCGGCGGCCGGAGCAGCAGCGCCGCCAGGGGCGACGTGACGTACGATGTGGACGTCAACGACACGGTGGACTTCGACTATGACGACTTCGACGAGTTCGTCTACGACGAGACCAGCGGTACCGAGGTGGGACGGGTCTGGTTCACCGAGCTGCCCTCCTCCCGGGAGGGCACCCTCTACCGGGACTATGACAAGCGGGATCAGGAGGAGATTGACGAGGACGAGGAAATCCGCCACGACGAGATCGACAATCTGACCTTCGTACCCAAGCGCAATTTTGAAGGGGCGGTCACCATCCCCTTTGAGGGCAGGGCGGACGACGGCGACAAGTTCTCCGGCGAGCTGGTCATTCGGGTGGGCGATGCCGGGGGCGCCGACATTACCGTGGAGCTCCAGGCCGGCAACGGTTCCACCGTCAACTTCCAGACGGACGCGTTCAACGAGGCCTGCGTGAAGGAGACCGGCGCCAATCTGAACTATGTGATCTTTGACTACGACTCCGGCCGCGGCGGCTATCTGTACTACCAGCACGGCGAGTCCGGCGAGTCTGAGGTGGGCTCCGGCCGTTATTACCGCGCCTCCTCTCCCCGGCTGGACCAGGTTTCCTTTGTCCCCGGCAGCGGCACCGGCAGCTCCGTGCGCATCCCCTTTGAGGGGGAGGCCACCAACGGCAAGTCCTTCTACGGCGAGGTCAAGCTGACCTATGTGACGCTGAGTGAGCCCACTATCATCACCTACACCTCCACCGGCCTGGCCGTGGACTTCAACGCCGCCGACTTTACCGCCGCCTGCGCGGCCCGGGGCGGCAAGGCCCTGACCTCCGTCCGGTTCCCCGCCCCCGACACCACCGGCGGGCAGCTCTACTACAACTTCCACACTCCCACCCAGTACCGCGGCGAGGTGGTTTCCTCCGTGGACTACTCCGTGGGCGGCGTCTACCTGCTGGGCGAGGTCACCTTCCTGCCCAAAGCGGGCTACAGCGGCATTGTGACCATCCCCTATGTGGGTACCGTTCAGGTGATGGTCACGCCCTCCGCCTCCTCCCGCTTCAGCGACATGGGCAGCTATAACAGTTGGGCGGGAGCCTCCGTGGAATTCCTGGCCGCCTACGGCATTACCACCGGTACGGGCGACGGCGCCACCTTCAGCCCCGCCTCCACCCTCACCCGCGGCGACTATATCCTGATGCTCTACCGCACCTTTGGCTTCAGCAGCACCGCCGCCGCAGGCAACTTTACTGACGTGACCGCCGGCAGCTACTACGCCGAGGCCCTGGCCCATGCCAAGGCTCTGGGCATCGCCACCGCCGAGGCGGACGGGAGCTTCCGCCCCAACGACCCTGTCACCCGGCAGGACGCCATGGTGTTCCTCCTGCGGGCCATGCAGGCCGTCAACCGGTCTGTGCCCAACGCCTATGACAGCTACCTGAGCCGCTTCCCGGATGGGGCCTCCGTGGCGGACTACGCCCGCACGGCCATGGCCGCCATGGCCCAGGCAGGCGTGATCCAGGGCAACGAGCAGGGCAAGCTCAACCCCACCGGAACCCTGAACCGGGCGGAGATGGCCGTCATTCTCCACCGCGCCCTCACCCTGTAACCCAGCTCCCAAGCCGGGGCCGCCCAGCGGCCCCGGCTTTTTGTGCAAAATATGGGACAGGGAGGCTTGAAAAGGGCGGCTTGGGTATGATATAGTATCAAGGTATTGGTATCGGCTGCATCCCTTCGGATGTGGTCGTTTTTGTGAGACGGAACCGGGGGTATGGACGTGTTTGACGGACTTCTGTTTGATCTGGACGGGACCCTGTGGGATTCGGTGGATGCCATCTGCATCTCCTGGAACCGGGCCCTGGAGCGGCTTGCGCCGGAGTATGCCGGCACCGTGACCCGGGCGCGGCTGCTGCCGTGTATGGGGATGCTGCTGCCCGACATCCTCCACCGCCTGGTGCCGGAGCTGGACCAGGAGCGGATGAAGCCCATTCTGGAGGAGGTGCTGTCGGAGGAAAACGCCTATGTGGCCGCCCACGGGGGCGTCCTCTACCCCGGGGTGGAGCAGACCCTGGCGGCGCTCTCCGCCCGCTGTCCCCTCTTTCTCGTCAGCAACTGCCAGGACGGGTATATTGAGGCCTTTTTCCAGGCCCATGGACTGGGGCGCTATTTTACGGACTACGAAAACCCCGGCCGCACGGGGCTGCCCAAGGCGGACAACATCGCCCTGGTGGCGGAGCGGAACGGCCTGAGGCGGCCCCTCTACATCGGGGACACCCAGGGGGACTATGACGCCGCCTCCAAGGCGGGCGTCCCCTTCCTCCATGCCGCCTACGGCTTCGGGCGCATTGACCGCCCTGTGCCCTCGGTGGCTACCTTTGGGGATCTTCCCGATGCGATCCGCCGCCTCACTCCGCCGTAAGGCGGGGCGATGTAGGCATCGCCCCCTACAACGTCCAAATGCGGGCTTGTTCCCGCCGTAGGGGCGGATGCCCACATCCGCCCGGCACCCATGCACCAACTCTATCAAGGAGGACATTACCTTGTCACAATACGAGAAAGAAATCAATCGCCGGCGTACCTTTGCCATCATCAGCCACCCGGACGCCGGCAAGACCACCCTGACCGAAAAGTTCCTGCTCTACGGCGGGGCCATTGCCCAGGCCGGGCAGGTCAAGGGCAAAAAGAACACCCGGGCCGCCACCTCCGACTGGATGGAGATTGAGAAGCAGCGCGGCATCTCGGTCACCTCCTCCGTCATGCAGTTCCAGTACGAGGGCTACTGCATCAACATCCTGGACACCCCCGGCCACCAGGACTTCTCCGAGGACACCTACCGCACCCTCATGGCCGCGGACAGCGCGGTGATGGTCATTGACGCGGCCAAGGGCGTGGAGGCCCAGACCCGCAAGCTGTTCAAGGTGTGCGCCATGCGGGACATCCCCATCTTCACCTTTATCAACAAGATGGATCGGGAGGCGCGGGACTCCTTCGAGCTGCTGGAGGAGCTGGAGAAGGAGCTGGGCATCGAGACCTACCCGGTGAACTGGCCCATCGGCTGCGGCAAGGACTTCCAGGGCGTATATGACCGGGGCAGCCGCAAGATTATCCACTTCACCTCCAACGGCGGAGCCAAGGCGGCCACCGCCACCGAGGTGGAGCTGGGCGATCCCAACCTGGACGGCCTGATCAGCGAGCGGCTCCACCGGCAGCTCACCGACGAGATTGAGCTGCTGGATGGCGCGGCCGCCGAGTTTGATCTGGACCGGGTGCGCCACGGCAAGCTCTCCCCGGTGTTCTTCGGCTCCGCCCTCACCAACTTCGGCGTGGAGCCCTTCCTGGAGCACTTCCTCCAGATGACCACCGCCCCCCTGCCCCGGCGGGCGGGCGAGCTGGTGGTGGACTCCCTGGACGACGACTTCTCCGCCTTCGTGTTCAAGATCCAGGCCAACATGAACAAGGCCCACCGGGACCGCATCGCCTTTATGCGCATCGTCTCCGGCCGCTTTGACGCGGATAAGGAGGTGTACCATGTCCAGGGCGGCAAGAAGCTCCGCCTGTCCCGGCCCCAGCAGCTCATGGCGGCCGAGCGGGAGATCATCGAGGAGGCCTACGCCGGCGACATCATCGGCGTGTTTGACCCGGGCATCTTCTCCATCGGCGACACCCTGTGCGCCCCGGGCAAAAAGTTCCGCTTCGACCCCATCCCCACCTTCGCCCCCGAGCACTTCAAGCGGGTGCGCTCCCTGGACACCATGAAGCGCAAGCAGTTTTTGAAGGGTATGGAGCAGATCGCCCAGGAGGGCGCCATCCAGATCTTCAAGACCCCCTACACCGGCATGGAGGAGGTTATCGTGGGCGTGGTGGGCACCCTCCAGTTCGACGTGCTGGAGTACCGCCTCAAGAACGAGTACAACGTGGAGCTCTATATGGAGGGCCTGCCCTTCGAATACCTGCGCTGGATTGTCAAGGAGGACGAGGAGGCCCCCGCTCTCAGAGAGGAGGACCTGCTGCTCCCCAATGACGCCAAGCTGGTGGAGGACTACAAGGGCAACCAGCTCCTGCTGTTCGGTTCCCAGTGGGCCATCGGCTGGACCGAGGAGCGGAACAAGAACCTCACCTTCCACGAGTTCGGGGGTACCAAGTTCTGATAAAATCAAAAACCGCCCGCCGGCCTGCGCCAGGGGGCGGTTTTTGATGCGCCGGTTACCGCACGGGGGTGTAGCTGGGGACGGCCTCCTCGTCCGTGGCCTCCAGCTTAAAGATAACGGGCCGCAGGCCGTCGTTGCAGCTACAAATGGCCACGCCGGGCTTGCGAATCCAGTCTCCGTAGTAGAACAGCCCCTCCCCCGCGCCGTGGGCCAGGGCGAAGGCGTACTGGTAGACCGCCTTCCACGCCTCGTCACAGAAGCCCTCCGGCTTGGCGTAGTCGGCGTAAAAGACCTGCCCTTCCCGCAGCATGGGACAGGCCGTCAGCCCCTCGGCGCCGTATTCCTCCGCCAGATCCCGGTCCAGGGTGGTTTTCAGAACGGTAATTTTCACGCGCTTCATAACAATCCCTCCTCGTGTGAGAATAGGATAGCACCGCTCAAGGGCATTGGGCAAGGGGAAGTTTTCCACAAGGGGGACCAAACGGGTGGAAAAGTCAGCCCTGGCTATGGGGAGCGAGCCTGGCTTTACCGCCTGCCCGGTCCAGGGCCAGCGCCAAGACGGCAAAGACCGCCCCGCTGCCCACCGCCTGTACCAGCGTGCCCAGGAACTGGGGCCAGAAGGCGTTGACGCCGCCCAGCAGCAGGCAGGCGGCCAGGCCGTACGCCGCCGGGGAGAGCAGGCAGGCCAGCAGAAGGGCCGCCCCGTTCCGGGGGCAGAGGAGCCGCGGGGCCCGGCTGGTAAACAGGAGGGCCACCAGGGCCTTGATGAGCAGCGTGGGGACCACCCACAGAGGGGCGGTGAGCAGATCCGCCAGCCCGGCCCCCACCATGGCGGCGCCCACGGCGTAGGGGGCGGGCAGCAGACAGGCCGCCAGGTAGATCAGCGCGTCTCCCAGGTGGATGTAGCCGCCGGTGGGGATGGGGATATGGAGCAGATAGGCGGTGGTGACCGCAATGGCTCCGGCGAACAGGGCGGCCAGGCAGAGCAGCCGGAGTTTTTTCGATTCGCGCACAGGGGCTCCCTCCTTTTTTTGTCTGTCCCCATTGTACGCTCCGTCTGACCTTGTTAAAAGTATCAGAATAAATCTATTTTAAAAGGTCAGGCGAGGCGGAGGAAACACACAAAACCTGCCCCATCCCCATAAAATAGGGCAGGGAGGTGGAAAAATGGAAGAGACAGTCCTGCGGGAGCAGCTCAGGACGGTGGATGAATCCCTGCTGTTTCTGTTGTTGATCGTACTGTCGGTGCTGCTCTCCTACTGGGGGGTGCGCATACAGCGGGAGGGGCTGTGCAGAACCCTCCAGGGGGATGCCGAGGGGGCGGCCGCCCTGCCCCGGGTGTTCCCCATCCGCCTGAGCGCCTCGGCCCTGGTGGTGGGAGCGCTGGGCTTTTTCCTCTGTCTGGCCCTCAAGACAGAGCGGGAGACCGCCCGGGGTGGGACGCCGGCGGCCCGGCGGTCGGCGTGCACCAACCTGTGGGCCTCCCTGTTTGTCTTTCTCGCCGCCCTGCTGCGGCTGGACGACCTGCTGAGCACCCGGGATGCCTCGGGGGAGGTCATCTGAAATAAAGCAGGCGCGCCCTGCGGCGCGCCTGTCGAGGATGCGGGTCAGTTTGCCGGCCCCTTGGCAAAAAAGGTATAAACCCCGGTGGCCACCGTCCGGCCCGTGTCGTCGGTGAGCACGGCCTCGTACACCAGGACGGTTTTGCCCAGCTTCCTGGGCGTGGCCGTGCAGGTGATGCGCGCTCCGGACGCCGGGGCCAGATACTGCATGGAGCAGTCCAGGGTGACGCACATGTGCCCGGTGGTGAAGGCCGCCGTGCCGCACACGGTGTCCGCCAGGGTGACCAGCGCCCCGCCGTGGACGATGCCCATGGGGTTGAGGCTGGAGGGCTGCACCTCCAGCACGCCCACGGCGCTGTGATCCGGCCGCAGCTCGGTGACGTACATGTGGTTGGCGGGGGCAAAGCAGCCGCTGGTATTCACCAGCTCCAGAAGCTTACTGTAGGAATCCATCGAGAATCTTCTCCTCCGCCTCCTGCTCGGTGAGGCCCAGGGTCATGAGCTTGAGAATCTGGTCGCCCGCGATGCGTCCGATGGCCGCCTCGTGAATGAGCTGGGCGTCCACATGGTTGGCCACGATGGCGGGGATGGAGGAAATTCTGGCGTCGCCCATGATGATGGAGTCGCACTGCACATGGCCGAAGCACCTGGCGTTGCCCGTCACCTTGGGGTAGAACACCTGCTGGGACTGGTCCTGGGCCACCGAGCGGGACACCACCCGGCCGTTGGCCCCCTCACCGTCCAGAATGATCTCCATATCGCTCTCGGCGGTCTGCTCCCCGTGGGTGAGCAGCTTCTCGGTGATGATGGCCTCGGCGTCCTTCCCCACCACGATTTTCGTCTCCCGCTTGGTGGAGTCCACGCCGCGGATCTGGGTGCTCTCCAGATTGATGGTGGCCCCCTCCTCCAGATACACGACGGTCTGGGGGTTCATGATGCGCTTGCCGGTGCCGGGGCCCTCGCCGTAGTGGCGCTCCACATAGCGGACCTTGGAGTTTTTGCCCACGTAGAAGGTGTGCACGCCGTCGTGCTGGCTGGTCTCGCAGCCGGTGTTGTGGATGCCGCAGCCGGCCACGATGTCCACATCGCAGTCCTCGCCGATGAAGAAGTCGTTGTATACCATCTCGCTCAGCCCGGTCTGGCTGATGATGACCGGGATGTGGACCGACTCGTGCCTGGTGCCCGGCTTGATGCGGATGTCGATGCCCGACTTGCCCGGCTCGGTCTTGGTGGTGATCTCAATGTTGGCGGTGCTGTTCCGGGAGTCCAGCGCGCCGTTGCGGCGGATGTTGTAGGCCCCCTGGGGGGTCTTCTCCAGCTCCGCGATCTCTTTCAGCAGTTTCCATTCAGCCTGATCCATGCTTACCTCGCCCCCTCCGACATATAGCTGCACCCGGCCGAGGTGTTGGCCAGGATCTGGGGGAAAATCTCGTCCTTGGGCCCGTGCTTGGCGATTTTCCCGTCGCGGATCATCACAATCTCGTCGGCCAGGTCGATGATGCGCTCCTGGTGGGAGATGACGATCAGCGTGGCCTCCCGCTTCTGGTGGATGGCCTTGAAGGTCTCGGTCAGCTTGGCGAAGGACCACAGGTCGATGCCCGCCTCCGGCTCATCAAAGATCATCAGCCCCGACTTGCGGGCCAGAATAGTGGCGATCTCAATGCGCTTGACCTCGCCGCCGGACAGGGAAGCGTCCACCTCCCGGTCGATATAGTCGGCGGCGCACAGGCCCACCCGGGTCAGATACTGGCAGCCCTCCTCCCGGGTCAGCTTCTCGCTGCCCGCGGCCAGGGCCAGCAGATCCCGCACCCGCAGGCCCTTGAAGCGGGGCGGCTGCTGAAAGCCGTAGCTCACCCCCAGGCGGGCCCGCTGGGTGATGTCCAGGCCGGTGATGTCGGTGCCATTCCAGGCGATGGTGCCCCCGGTGGGCCGCACCAGGCCCATGATGGCCTTCGCCAGGGTGGTCTTGCCGCCCCCGTTGGGGCCGGTGATGACCACAAACTGATGGTCAGCTACGGTGAGGGAGACGTCGTTGAGGATACCCAGCTCCTCGCCGGACTCCCCCTCCACCTGGTAGCTGAGATGCTTTATCTCCAGCATACGCGGTCTCTCCTTTGTACTATGCTTCTTCTCATGAGATGTTATTTTATCACGGCGGGGGGGAAAATACAACCCTGCCGGGCGCAAAAACCACACTATTCGCATAGGATAAGGTGAATCCAAATCATCAGGAGGCTTTGTCTATGGAACAAGATCATTTGCCCTGCTCCTGCGACCAGGAGGTCTTTGAGCGGGTGTGGCGGCGGGTGATGCCCGAGGACCGGCCCGACTGCCCCTTTACCCTGGGCGAGGACGCTGCCGCCCCTCCGGCCATCCAGCCCCCCGCGGTGGCTCTGCCTGCCGTGGTACATACTGCTCCAGCCGGCGAACAGGCGCCCTCCCGGCCCGTGGTGGGAGAAGAGCACGACGTGCCCTGCCTGGGGGCGTCCTCGGCGGTGTACGGCGCCCAGCTCCAGCGGCTCATTGACCGGGAACTGGCGGATTGGAGGGCCTATCAGGCCCTATCCCGCCGGGCCCAGGGAAACAGCGGGCGGGTGCTGGCCACCATCGCCGCCGACGAACGCCGCCACGCCAAGCGGCTTTCCACCGCCTATTTTCTCATCTCCGGGGTGCGGTACTGGCCGGTAGACCGGGTACCCAATCCATCCCCCGCCCCATTCTCCGCCGCCCTGCGGGAGCACTTCATGGAGGAGCAGCGGGGGGCGGCCGCCTACCAGACCGCGGCGGCGGAGACCGCCGATCCCTGCCTCCACGAGCTCTTTCTGGAGCTGGCGGGGGAGGAGGACTCCCACGCCTGGCTCCTGCGCAGCGTACTGGAGCAGCTATAAGAACACCCCCGGCGCACGGCTTTGACGTGCGCCGGGGGCCTGCTTTTAGTATCCGTTGACCACAGCGTCCAGCACCCTGGCCGCCACGGAGCCCGCCGCGTCCGCACCGGAGCCGCCGTTCTCCACCAGCACCACAAAGGCGTAGGGGGCGTCGGGGTTGCGGAGGAAGCCGGCGAACCAGGCGTGGGGGGCCTTGCCGCCCCCCACCTCGGCGGTGCCGCTCTTGGCGCACACGTCCATGTTGGGGAAGCGGGAGGCGCCGTACTGGGCCGTGACATTGTGGGCCATCAGCTCTGCCAGGGCGGCGGCGGTATCCCCCTCCACCAGCTTTTGGGTGTGCCGGGGCAGGGCGGGCAGGGACGGCAGGCCCAGGGCGTTCTCCGTCTTGAGCACCAGCCGGGGCACGGCCGCCGTTCCGCCGTTTGCGATGGCCCCCATATAGACCATGAGGGCGCAGGGGTTGGCCAGGTCGTTGTACTGCCCCACGCCGGCCCAGCCCAGCTCGTTGGCCGTGAGGCCGTCAAAGTCGAAGGAGCCGGCGGCGGTGTTCAGGCCGCTGACCCGATAGGAGGAGGTGAGCCCTGCCCGGACGGTGTACTCCTCCAGCACGTCCTCCCCCAGCTCGTCGGCCAGCAGGGCGAACACCCCGTTGCACGAGTTGGCCAGGGCGGAGGAGATGTCCTGCTCCCCGTGGGCGTGGGGGCAGGTGATGGCCCCGTCCCCCACCTGGGTGGAGCCGGTGCAGGTCCAGGTGCGGTCAAAGAGATCGGGTATGCGCTCAATGGCGGCGGAGAGCACCACGGTCTTGTATACCGAGCCCGGCGGGAAGGTGCCGGAGAGGAAGCGGTTGAGGTACACCCCGTCGTAGGCGTCGTTCCCCTCCATCTCCTCCGCCGAGGGGGGATACAGGGGGTCAAAGGCGGGGGTGGACACCATGCACAGCACCTCCCCCGTCTCGTAGTTGTAGACGCCCACCGCCCCCTTGCGGCCGGCCAGGGCCTCATAGGCGATGTAGTTGTACCGGGCGTCCAGGGTGAGGTAGAGGTCGTTGCCCGCCCCCAGGGGGGAGTAGGCCCCGGTGAGCAGGTTGTAGCCGGAGAGCTGGTCGGCAAAGGCCACCAGCGCCCCGGTGCCGATGTTGCCTTGGGCGTCCCCCACGGCGTGGAGGGTGGCCTTGCGCACGGTGGAGTTGTCGTACCAGCGCCGGGTGCCGTCCTCCTCCGTCCAGGAGAGCACGTCCCCGTCCCGGTCCAGCACCCGGCCCACCGAGAGCTGTCCCTGGCGGTTGTAGAGGTGGCGGTTGGCGGCAAAGGAGACCCAGCGGCCGCCATTTTTCACGAAGCGGAACACAAACAGGCCGGAGCCCAGCAGCAGGGCGGCGGCCAGCAGGAGGCAGAGCAGGGCCCGCTTTTCAATCTTCTTCATCGTCCGCCTCCCATTCGTCGGTGGATTTGGGGGCCAGCGCCGCCCCCCGGCGGTCCTCCCGCCGGGAGGGCAGGCGGATGGCAAAGCTGGCGTTCTGACGGGTGTCGGTGGCCTTGAGGAAGGCCAGCAGCCCCCAGGAGGCGATCATGGCCGTGCCGCCGTTGGACACGAAGGGAAAGGTGACGCCGGTGAGGGGGAGAATGTCCACCGCGCCGAACACGTTGAGGCAGGTCTGAAACACCATCATGGAGGTGGCGGCGCAGGCGGCGATGACGTAAAAGGAGCTCCGCCCGGCCCGGCAGGCCCGGACGGCGAACACCGCCAGAGTGAGAATGGACAGCACCGCCAGCAGGGCGATGATCAGCCCCCACTCCTCGCACAGCATGCCGAACACCAGGTCGGTGTCCCCCGCGCCCACGGTGTGGAGCCAGCCCTCGCCGGGGCCCACCCCCACCAGACCGCCGGAGGCGGCGGCCGACATGGTGCGGGTCTGCTGGTAGCCGCTGCCTACCGAGGCGTTCTGCCACGCGTGGCCCCAGGTGGCGAAGCGCTGAAGGATGTAGGGCTTGAGGGAGAGCATGGTGAGCACCGCAAACACCCCGCCGCCGCAGATGAGGGCCAGGGTGGCCCAGTCGCCGGAGCGGAGGTAGGCGATAACCAGGAAGGTGACAAAGAAGATGGCGGCGGTGCCGAAGTCGCTCATATAGGCCAGACAGGCCAGGCACACGCCGGTGAGCAGGATGAACAGGCCCAGGTTCCGCTTGCGGAAGAGCCGGTCCAGGGTGGCCGCCCCGGCAAAGATGTAGCAGATTTTGGCCAGCTCCGAGGGCTGCACCGAGATGCCGGCAATGGTCAGCCAGTTGGCCGCTCCATATTTGGTGCCGGTGAGGCCCAGCAGGTAGAGCACCACGGTGAGGCTCAGCAGGCCGATGGCCCCGGCGGCCATGAGCCAGCGGATTTTCTTGGCCCGGTCCAGGTTGCGCAGGAAGACCCCCAGCACCAGGAACAGGGCCAGTCCCAGCACCACGCAGAGGAACTGCTTGAACAGGGCGGGGGTATTGGAGGAGGAGGTCACCGCCAGGGAGAGGGTGGACAGGAAGAAGGCGATGGTCTCCATCTCAAAGCCTACCCGGCGCAGGGCGCGGAGGGTGAGGAAGTACAGCCACATCACCCCCGTCAGCAGCAGGAAGGTGAGCGGGATCATCACCGTGGCGTTCTCCCCCTCGCTGATGGTGAGCTGGAGTGCGGTGAGGGCCTGGAACACGGTGAGGAGCACCAGCCCCAGCCAGGGGGACACGGGCCGCATGGCCCGCCGCCGCTGGCGGCGCTGAGCCTTTTCCTCCGGAGAGAGGGGGAGCAGCACGGTCTCCACCCCGCCGATGCCCACCACGTCGCCGTACTGGACGGGGGCGGAGCCCTCCACCGGCCTGCCGTTTACCGTCACGCCACCCTTGGAGCCCAGGTCGTAGGCCGTCCAGGTGTCGTCCGCCTGGCGAATCAGGGCGGCGTGCTGCCGGGATACCACAGGATAGTTGAGAATCACGTCGGAGTTGCCGCCCCGGCCGAGAATGTTCTCCCAGTGGGTCAGCGGCTCCTGAGCCCCGTTGGGCAGGGTCAGGTAGGCCCACACCTCCGGCAGACAGGGCACGGTGAGCAGGGAGCGGATCGTCCGTATGAGAATGAGCAGGGCCAGCACCGGGAACAAAAAGCGCACCGCCGTGGTGAACCAGGCCCAGACCTGGGGATTGGCGGCCATCCAGTCCAGCAGCTGCTCCATCCGCCCACCTCCTTTTCGTTGGAATATACAGCAGTATAGCACAAATGGAGCCGATAAAAAAGCGGAAGGCCGTCCGCCTTCCGCATTCTTCAAGAATTCTTTACAATTTGCCCTCTCCGGCGGTATAATGGGCTCACCAATGAGAAAGGATGTGAGCCCGTGTCTACGATTATCGATGCCAAGGGCAAGCCCTGCCCCACCCCGGTCATCCTGGCCAAGCAGGCCATGGCCGCCGGGGAACATTCCTTCACCGTGCTGGTGGACAACACCACAGCGGTGGAAAACCTCAAGCGCCTGGCGGGCAACCAGGGGTTCGGAGCCGCCGTCACCCAGGGGGAGGGGGTGTTTTCCGTGGCCTTCACCCGTACCGGCTGCGCCGCCTGTGAGGAGGCGGTGAGCGCTCCCCTGCCCGCCCCCGGCGGCGACTGGGCCGTGTTTGTGGGCCGGGATATCATCGGGGACGGCGACCGGGAACTGGGCGCCAACCTGATGCGCATGTTCTTCTACACTCTGGCCCAGGGGGAGGACAAGCCCGGCGCGGTGCTCTTCATGAACGCCGGCGTGCGCCTGCCCACCCTGGACGAGCAGATTCCCGCCCACCTGAAGGCCCTGGCCGATGCGGGCGTCGAGATCCTGGTGTGCGGCACCTGTCTCAGCTTCTACGGCCTCACCGATCAGCTCCAGGTGGGCACGGTGAGCAACATGTACGACATCGTCACCCGCATGCAGCGGGCGGCCAAGGTGGTCTCCCTGTAATGGACTACGGCGTGATCACCTTCACCTCCACCTACGGGGCCATCTACGCCCAGAAGGTGCTGCGGCCGGTGGCGGATGTGCTCACCATGCCGGTGCTGCGGGAGATCTCCCTGGGCTGCGGCATCGCCGTGCGCTTCCGGCCGGAGGACGGGGCGGCGGTGCGCGCCGCCCTGGCCGCCTCCACCCTGCGGCCGGACGAGTACGCCTTTTACGGTGTTACCGGCTCCGGGGCGGCCCTGCGGGCCGAGCCGCTGGACGGGTAGGGGCCGCCCGGCGCTCAGAAGATCCAGCCGATGAGCAGGGACAGGGCAAAGGCCACGACGGCGGGCATGAAGTTTTCCCAGCGGGTGGGCTTGTCGAGCAGGGCCTTGATGAGCAGCACCACGCCCGCGACGCGCAGCAGCCAGGGCAGCAGGCCCATGAGCAGCAGGAAGGGCAGGCCCACCAGAAACAGGATGACGGGAATGAGAATCACAGCGGCCAGACAGATGATGCCCAGTGTGAACAGCGTAACCATGGAATCAGTCCTCCTTTTGATGGTACCAGCTTATCACACCCAGATAAAAGCGTCCTAAAGGCATTCTTAAAATCAGATGAAAAATCCCCGGCGCACCGCGCCGGGGATTAGAGACAGGCGGTAAAGCTGTATGTCAAAGAGTTCGGAGGGAGGGAAAGTGTGAAAGGGAACCGTCAGGGTTCCCTTTCGCGTGGGATCAAACGACTTTTTAAACCTCTTTAGAGGTTCAAAAAGTCCGGCAGCCTGACGAAAAGACATTTTCGGCAGGCTGAAATCCCCGGCGCAGCGCGCCGGGGATTTTTGCATCAACGGAAGTAGGCTGCGCCGCTCTCGAAGAGGGGCTGGTGCTTGTCGCCGGGGATGTTGACGCCTACATAGGGGCCCCGGCGCTCCGAGTGGCCCATCTTGCCGAACACCCGGCCGTCGGGGGAGAAGATGCCCTCGATGGCCTCCAGGGAGCCGTTGGGGTTGGCGTCGATGTCCATGGAGGCCGCGCCGGAGGCGTCCACGTACTGGGTGGCGATCTGGCCGTTGGCGATCAGCCGCTCCAGCTCCGCCTGGGGGGCTGTGAAGCGGCCCTCGCCGTGGGAGATGGGGATGGCGTGGAGGTCGCCCACATGGGACTGGAGCATCCAGGGGGACTGGACAGAGGCCACCCGGGTGGTGACGTACCGGCTCTGGTGCCGGCCGATCAGGTTATAGGTCAGGGTGGGACAGTTTTCATCCATATCCCGGATCTCGCCGTAGGGGACCAGTCCCAGCTTCACCAGAGCCTGAAAGCCGTTGCAGATACCAAGCATCAGGCCGTCCCGGTGTTTCAGCAGGTCCATGATGGCCTCCGCCAGGGCGGGGGAACGGAGGAAGGAGGCGATGAACTTACCGGAGCCCTCTGGCTCATCGCCGCCGGAGAAGCCGCCGGGGATAACCATCATCTGGGCCGAGCGGATGGCCTTCTCCAGCGCCTGAGCAGACTGGGTAAGGAAATCGGTGGTCAGGTTGCGAACTACCACGATCTCCGGCTCGATGCCCGCCCGGAGGCAGGCCTGAGCGGTATCGTACTCGCAGTTGGTGCCGGGGAACACGGGGATGACCGCCTTCGGATGGGCCGACTTGTGCCTGCACACGGCCACGGAGGGCTTGTCCCAGGAGATGGGGGCGACGGTCTCGGTGGTGCCCGCCTTGGTGGGGTAAACTTTCTCCAGCACGCCCTCATTGAGGGAAAGCAGCTCCTGGATGGGGGCACGGTCACCGCCGCCCAGATCAACAGACGCAACATCCCCGGTGAAGCCCAGGAGGAAAGTCCGTGCCAGATCTGTATCCACTTCGGCCACGATCCAACCAGGCATTGGAACATACCACATCTCCGGTCCGTGGACCGCAGCGGCAGCCTGGAAGCCAATCCCGTTGCCAAAAGCCATCTTCATCACAGCTTCGGCCACACAGCTCTCCACCGCATAGGCGGAACGAACCAGTCCTTTCTGACATAGGTTGTGGAATCGGGGCCAGTCCGAAGGACGGAAGAGATAGACCCGATGGCCCGCCTCCTTGAACTCGGGGGAGAGCACCTCCCCCGCCTTCACCGGAGCGATGGCGAAAGAGATGAGAGTGGGGGGCACATCCTTGTCCAGGAAGGAGCCGGACATGG
>ENA-ORVC01001521-ORVC01001521.1-human-gut-metagenome-genome-assembly--contig:-NODE-1521-length-18711-cov-14.114494_pt1 | contig 18711 bp, 8 predicted proteins | sample MGYA00242092_ERZ509234 | MGnify/ENA primary metagenome ERZ509234 (study PRJEB26280, sample SAMEA2338800) | human gut metagenome | biome: human gut; feature: human-associated habitat; material: faeces... | reverse complement strand
TTGCCGTTACCGGAATTACCCTTCCAGTCATCATCGGTATGGAGATTATAGTTCAATAAGAATACCCGGTTGCCGTCACCGTCATAAGCCGCAGCAAGGAGCAGTTCATCCCCGTCATGCACTGCCGCCAAACGATTCTCTACGGAGTATTCATAAGTCCTGTTCACCTTGTCCGTGCCGATCCGCCCGGTCTCACTGATCCGGTTGCCATCTGCATCATAAGTATAGGCAAGGCTGGTGGTCTTCTTGCCATTGTAGAGCTTTTCAGAGATCAGCTGGTTACTCTCATTATACTCATATCTGTGCCACTCCACAACCGTTCCGTTCAGGGTTTTCTCCATATAAGTACGGTTACCCATAAGGTCATACTCGAACGTGTAGACGCAGGTGCCATAATTATCCTCGGTCTCCGTGGCGGTCAGAAGCTTTCCGGCTGCATCATAGGTAAATGTCCGCTCGGTCTCCACGATCTGGTACGCGAAAGTGGCATCCTTGTCATGCTTGCCGTTATGGCGGTTGCCATGAGGATAGAGGTCGTCATGTCTGCCGTCCTCATGCCGTCCGTTATGCTTGTCATCGTAGGCATAGCCTGCCAGAGATTCGATGGCGGTCTCCCCTGCGATGAATCCCCTGTCGTCATAAGTATAGAGATAGTCACTTACCACCCACTCACAGGTATCGCAGACATTTTTAAGCTCCACGAGCTGATTCCTTGCATTGTAAGTGTTATAGGTGCTGATGCCGTTCGGGCGGTGGATCCGGGTCACACGGTTGATGGCATCATAAGTATAGGTGGTAACTTTTCCCTCCCTGTCGGTCACTTTGATGAGATTGTCGTTCTTGTCATACTCATAGCTTACTTTTGTGCCATCCGCATAGGTAATGGCAGCGAGATGATCCGCTTCGTCATAGGTATAGCCTATGGTGTCACCCTTTGTCTCCTCATGGGAGAAGCCGTCCTCTCCCGGTGCACGGTAAGTGGTCACGGAAGTGATCCGGCGGAGTCCGTCATAGGTGTACTCCGTGTCCCCTGTAGTATCCTGCATGGCTACCCGCTCTCCCAGAGCATTGTAGGCATAGGTAACTCCTTCTGCACTCTGCTCTCCGGTGCTGTCGCTGTAGCTTTTTTCTACCAGATCATCCAGCTTGTCATAATCATAGCTGATCCGGTTTCCTCCGTTGGAGGTATAGGATGTGATCCGTCCTGCGATATCGTAGGTACACACTTCCTTTCGTCCTGCGGCATCGGTCACGCTGGTCACATTTCCTTCGCGGTCGTAAGTAAATTCCGTTCCTCTTCCCAGATAATCAGTCACGCCCGTCACGCGGTCCATCACATCGTAGGTATAATATGCCACACTTCCCATAGGGTCGGTGACAGAGGTCAGACGGTTCTTGGCATCATAGGTATATTCGGTGACCCGGCCGTCTGTTGCGGTCTTTTCCAGCACATTGCCATGGGCATCATACAGATAGCTTTCCGTTAATCCCATCTTGTCCCGGTACGTGGTGATCCGGTTCACAGCATCGTAGGTATAGCCGGTGGTCTGCTCCAGAGGATCGGTCGTTAACGTCAGACGGTCATCCTTATCATAGCCGTAGTTATAGACATATCCCTTCGGATCTGTCACAGCAGTCGTATTGTAGTTGCCGTCATACGCATAGGCTGTGGTACGTTCTCCGGGTCTTTTGATGCTTACGATATTTCCGACCTTATCATAGAGAATGTCTGTTACTTTCTCCTCCGGGTCTGTCACAGTGGTCATCCGGTCTACCTTGTCATAGGCATAATTCCAGGAATAGCCCAGTGCATCCGTGACTTCAGACTGGTTGCCACGCTCATCATAGCCGTAGGTGGTCACTCCGCCTTCGGGATCTGTCACGGAAGTCAGCCGGTGCATGATGTCATAGGTATATTCGGTGGTACGGTCCAGATTATCCTGTTTTACGAGAATATCATTGCCGTTGCTGTAGGTAAAGGCAGTCTCATAGCCCAGAGGCGTTGTAATACCCGTAAGCCGCTGTACAGCATCATAGGTATAGAGATAGCTTTCGCCGTCCGGCTGTCTCTTTTTTGTCACCTGACCGTTGGCGTCTACGGTATAGAGCGTAACGTTCCCCAGCGCATCGGTGACACTGGTAACTACATCATGTTTGTCATAAGTATATTTCTCCACAGCTCCCATGGGAGAGGTGGCGGTGATCATACGGTACAGTTTGTCATAACCATAGGTCGTGGTCTGTCCCAGCGCATCGGTAACGCCGGTCAGATTGCCTGCCGCATCATATCCATAGCTTTCGTTCAGTCCCTCCGGTGTGGTAATGGCAGTCAGACGGCTCAGGGCATCATAGGTATAGGCAGTCGTGCCTCCGTTGCCATCCCTGTATGCAGCCAGCCGGTTCAGAGCGTCATAGGTGTAATCTGTGGTCACACCGTTGCCGTCCTTTAAGGTAGTCAGATTACTGTTCCTGTCATAGAAAAATTCCGTGGCAGCTCCTTCCGGATCTACTTTCTGTGTCAGCCGGTTCAGGGCATCATAAGTATAGGCATATTCTGCCTTGCCCGGCTCTGTGGTATGGATCAGATTCCCCTCCGCATCGTAAGCGTAGGATGTTACCTTTCCTTCCCCGTCCGTGATGGTAAGCAGTCTGTCGGAAGCATCGTAGGTATAACGGGTGGTCACGCCGTCGATACCGGTCACGGAGACTGCTCTGCCGAAAGCATCATACGTCACAGAGGCTGTTCTGCCCAGCACATCGGTCTGGGTGGTCAGATTGCCTGCCGCATCATAGGTATAGGTCATCTCGTTGCCTGCCGTATCGGAAGCTTTCACGATTCTGCCACAGGCATCCATGGTAAATGTGGTCACGACACCGTATCGGTCGGTAAAGCTTGCCACATTTCCGTTCTTATCATAGGTATAGCGGTCTGTCTCCCCGTCAGGATAGGTCTCCTTTAAGAGATTCCCCTCTGCATCCACGGTATAGGCATGGGCATTCCCCAGGGGATCCTTCGTAAGCGTAAGGTTGCTGTCCGCATCGTAGGTGTAGCCGGTCTCACCCTTCAGGGCATCCGTTACCGTTTGCAGGCGGCTGATCCGGTCATAGCTGTAGGTCGTCACATTTCCCAGAGCATCGGTCTGTGCTGTCAGCTGGCCGATGGCATCATAGGTATTTTTCAGGGTATCTCCCTCCGGTGCCGTCACCGTGAGGACTCTGCCCTCTTTGTCATAGGTGTATGCCGTAGTACCGCCGCAGGCATCGGTCACAGCAGTCAGTCTCGCCAGTGCATCATAGGAATAGGAGGTGGTATTTCCCCTGCCATCCGTCACAGCGGTCAAGCTGCCACAGGCGTCATAGGTATAGTGGACCGTATTTCCCAGCGGATCCGTACTTTCTGTCAGGAGATTTCTCTCATCATAGGCATAGGTGTACTCTCTTGCCAGTTCCTCACCACCGGTCTGACGGATCTTCGTGACATTGCCGTTGCCATCGTAGATGTATGTGGTTACGGCTCCCAGCGCATCGACCGTCTCCGTGAGTCTGGACAGATGATCATAACGATAAGTCTCCGTGGCACCATCCGCATAGGTGATTTTCGTGATCCTTCCGTTAACGTCACTTTCATAGGAGGTCACGTTACCCTCTCTGTCAGCAGCCGAAACCATGCTCTGCTTCACCGGGTCATAGGTATAAGTCTCTGCATTGCCCAGACGGTCCGTGACGGTAAGGATCCGGTCTGCTCCGTCGTAAGTATTCTTCTGTACCGCACCCTTTGCATCCGCAGTTTCCGTTACCCGGTTCATGGCATCGTAGGTATACTGTATGGTCTGCTGCTCCGCATCGGTCTGTGTAAGGCGGTTCCCGTTACCGTCATAGGTATAAGTCAGGGTATTGCCCAGCGGATCCATACCGGACAGCATCCGGTTCATGGCATCATAAGTAAAGGTGCTGGTCTGCCCCTCTTTATCGGTAATGGCTGTCACTGCGCCTGCCGGATCATAGGTATAGACGGTCACTGCACCGGCGGCATCCGTCTCCTTTATTACCCTGCCCAGGGCATCGTAGGTATTGGCGGTGGTCTCTCCGGTGGGATCCGTGACTGTTAACAGCCGGTTCATGGCATCATAGGTATAGTTCCATGTATTGCCGGCACCGTCCGTCATGGATGTGACGCAGGCACCGTCATAGGTATAGGATGTGGTGTTGCCGTTCGCATCCTTTACCGCCACAAGCCGGTTTTTCTCATCATAAGTGTAAGAGGTCTGTCCTCCCTCCGCATCGGTCACAGAAGTCAGGCGGTTCTGTCCGTCATAGGTATAGCCGGTCTTTCCACCGTCGTAGTCTGCAGACTGCGTCATTTTACCCGCGGTATTGTACGCATAGGTCCTGGTGGCGCCATCCTGTCTTTTTTCCTGTGTTACCCTGCCTTTTCCGTCATAGGTATAAGTCGTCTCCACGCCGGTACGGTCCAGACGCCCTGCCAGATACCCGGCGGTATTATAGCTTCTCTCTTCGAATGTACCGTCCGGATATTCGATCTTCGTGGTACGGTAATTGTCATCATAGGTATAGACCGTCACATTGCCTTCCGCATCCGTGGCAGTGGTCTGTCCTCCTCCGGCCGTCTGTTCATAAGCCAGCGTGACCACGCCGCCTTCCGCATCCGTCTGCTGTATCACACGGCCTTCCCCGTCGTACTCATTGGCTACGACTCTGTGTCCGTTTTCATCGTACCATGCGGTCATGCGGTGGCTGTCATCGTAAACATAACGAACGACACCGCCTGCGGGATTCGTCACCTGCGCCAGATTACCGGCTTCATCATAGGTATAGGTCACACCGTGACCGTCCGGCAGAGTAATGCTGCTTAAGCGGTTCTTTTCATCCAGCGCGATCCGGAATTCCTTTCCGGAGGGTGTGGTAATGCTTTTCAGGTACAGATCCACATCATAAGCCAGTTCTGTCCGGTTACCGCAGCTGTCTTCCACCGCACGGAGCAGGCCGAAGCTGTCGAATTCATGACGGCTTCCGTCATCCAGGATCTCTACCACATATCCGTTCTCTGTCTCTGAAAGTCCATAGTCGCATCCGGCCGGTGCGAGGTATCCCTCTCCCGCCGGGGTAAACGTGATGATGCCGCCATTATTTCTAAGCCACAGGACCGATCCGTCGGCCAGTTCTCCCATACGTTCATCATAGGCAAAGGTCCAGCCGAAGCCCAGGCTTCCCTCATACGCCGCACCCTTTGCATTGTACTGTCTGGTCAGGGCAAAATCACCGCCGATGTCCGCAATCGTGGCATCGGTCTGTTCCATGTAGAAATTACCGGTATTCAGGTTCACCGGCTCATAGCCGAACTCACAGTTCTCCGCCCTGCCTAACAGCAGTCCGTCGATGATCGCCTTATAATATTCACTTAACACGCCGGAACTGTAAGCTGTGGTATTCTTCGGCTCCCTGATGAAAATACGGTTGCCCTGTCTGGTCAGGCAGTCCTGCATCCGCATGTCGGCAAGGATCGTATTCAGTTCCACACCGTAATGCTGTGCGATCCTGGGCATCAGGTCGAAAGCACCTTCCTCATAGATCAGGAAGCGGTCGGATTCTACGGTCTTGCCGCTTTTGCCCCCAAAGGAAGCAGTCGCCGTCACATAGTAGACCTGTCCGGGCTGTAATCCGGAAAACACCTCGCTCTGCCAGTTGGAAAGCCTCCGCTTATAGGCGATCGCCTCCGGATATTCCCCTGCATAAGCATCGGAATCCGGATAGAGAAGCTTTGTCTGCGCTTCGGTCTCTCCGGTGCTGCCGTTGACCAGTTCGTAGGTCACGGTACTGCCGGGCTTGGCCAGTCCATGGGCTGCCACTCCCAGTGTATCACAGGATTTGTCCCCATTTCTTCTTACGACCGGGTAAACATCCACCGTGGTATCATCCAGCGTAAGCTTCGCCAGATCCGTCAGATCTCCTGTCCATGAGACGATCAGCTTCGGTGCATAGGATGCGGAGGAATTGTTGTAGAATACCTCACACTGCATGGAGGCACCGGCATCGCCCGCTGTCTCGTTGGGTGCTTCCACCAGTGCTTTCATGACCAGTCCGTGATTCTCTGCGGTTCCGTTGATCCATGCACTGACTTCTTCCGTTACATCGAAGGATAATGCCTCTCCGCGGGTAGTGGAAGCCGTTCTGCTATCCAGAAAATAATGGTTGTAATTTAACTGATTGTTCCAGGTAAGGCTTCCCACCTGCCAGGGCTCTTCCACTCCGAAAAGTCCGAATTCAGAACTGCCCTTGCTCCAGCGGGTCTTCTGGGTCACCTGAAATGCCGCACTGACGATCTCCGGCTCCTCCGCCAGCGCTGAGAAATCATAATCAATGGCAAAATAAGATCTGCAATTTAAATGTTTGCTGTGGAAGCCTGCCAGATTTCCGGAGGTGATACCGTCATCATATCCCACATAAGGATATGCATTATCTCCGATCACGGAATTCGGGCTGCCCTGCTCAGCGCAGGCCACATGGATCGCACTTTTGCCTACCTGAATAGCGGTAGGATCGATCCGTACCGGATAGACGCGGTCATCTGCATCCAGCCAGTCATTGTCCGCGGAAACGGTAACCGCATAATTGGATTCTTCACCGCTTTCCTCCAGCTGAAGTTCCACGCCGAAAGAGATCTCTCCCGCCGCGTCCTCCATCTCCGGAGCCTCCAGAACAAATACTGCGTCCTGTTCGGGATCTGTTCCCTCTTCATAAAGGTACAGCGTATTGTCTGTCAGTGACGCATCCAGTCCATAAGTATTTAACAGGTACCGGAAGCTGTGGGCCGTGCCTTTCTGTAAGAGGATGATGTCTTCCTTTACACTGTTTCCGAATACGGTGTACTGGTAATCCACATCCGGCAGCACGTTGTTATAACGGATAGCGTTGTCTCTTACGATACCGTCACTGAAATCTCCCCGGGCAGGAGTCAGTGTCAGCAGATGGTCGTCACTTGCAATGGTCAGTAGCTCTGTACCTTCCTCCGCTCCGACTGTAAGCATCGCCTGATAGCTTCCAGCACTGTTCACGTAGCTTTTTGCATCTCCATACAGGGAATAGGTGGAGACCTCACTCTCTACCAGAGTATTGTCTGCCTGCTGCAGATTGCCGTCCTCATCAAGATAGCTGTTACCATCGTAGCCGATCACTGTCACATACCGGTCACCGTCTACATGGTAGGTTCGGCTGTACGCATCATAAGCTGCCAGCGTACCATAATTTTCCGGTTCCGGATCCTGATAATAGTTCTCCGGCTGTCTGGGCGGAACGTTCCCGGATACGCTAGCCGGTGTCGGCACAGGCTGCGGAGTCGGTGTCTGCTCCGGCGTCTGTTCCGGTTCCATGGTCTGTTCCGGCTCCGCCGACTGTTCCGGTCCTGCCGATTGTTCTGGTTCTGCCGATTGTTCCGGTTCTGCCGATTGTTCCGGTTCCGGTGTCTGCTCCGGATTGCCGCCGGATACGGAAACCTCTGTTTCCACCCGGTGCTCTGTTATTTGGGTCTCTGCTGTCCCGGTCTCTGCCGCCATGACGTGTTGCAATGAGCTGTCTCCAAAGAGCAGTACCAAAACAAGCAGAAAGCTCAGCCTTCTGTTCCACTTCTTTCCTTTTACACTATGCATTTGTCCTCCCTCATTTGTGCTTCTGCACCGCAATTAAAGTTTGTTCCGGTTGCTTCTTTAACACGTTGTTCCTCTGCCGTGATAAAGTGTTTTGAAATATTTTATGATATTGATTATCAGTTGTCAATAAAAAGTTTGGTTTTTCGATAAATCGAGATGTGTATTTCGGTTTATCATCACAATCACAGATGTACTTCCACCTCTATGTTCTTGCGTCAGCTATCGGAACTCCATTTTTAAGCGTTAAATACAACAACGGATGAATAGACAAATCATAAGCTGACACTCATAATTTATTCAAAAACAAAGGAGCGTCTGCTTATGAACACCTTAGGAAATTATATTACTGAATATCTGGAATACTGTGAATACCGGAAGCATCTGAACGTCAAAAGTCTAAAAGCGTACAAAATAGACCTGAAACAATATGATACCTTTTCCTGTGATCTGCCGGAATATCTGTCTCGTAATACTTTAGATTCCTTTCTTACGAATTTGCATAAACAATACAAGCCTAAGACTGTCAAAAGAAAAATAGCCAGTCTGAAAGCCTTTTTTCATTATCTGGAATACAAAGATTTATTGGAAGAAAACCCTTTTAACAAGCTGGATGTGCATTTCCGGGAAGCAAAACTGCTCCCTAAAACAATTCCCTTCCATTCTATTCAAAAGTTTCTATCTGCGCTTTATGAACAAAAAAATACCGCAGCTTCTGCGTACCAGCTTCGTTGCAGTATCCGGGATATCGCTGTTATTGAACTTCTATTTGCTACCGGTATGCGTATCTCTGAATTGTGCTCATTGAAGCCGTCAGATATAGATTTGGAGAATAAAACGGTGTTGATCTATGGAAAAGGAGCAAGGGAACGCATTTTGCAGCTTGGAAATCCGGAGGTACTTTCTGCTTTGACTGCATATCAAGATTCCTTCAGGGAAGACATTGCCTGCTGCGGATATTTTTTTGTGAACAAGCTTAAGCACAAATTATCTGACCAGTCCGTCCGTTTTATGATAAACCGCTATGCCAAACTGGCCGGTATGGAACAACATATTACCCCACATATGTTCCGCCACTCTTTCGCTACCCTTTTGTTAGAACAGGATGTAGATATACGATATATCCAAAAAATGCTGGGACATAGCTCCATTAGTACAACAGAGATTTATACACATGTGTCGAATACTAAGCAGAAAGATATATTGATGAACAAGCATCCTCGGAATTTAATGGAAGTCAATAATGGATAATACTGAATTATCCTTTATTGACTTCAATTATACCCTTTTCTTTCTTACAATTCAATCTGCTATTTTTGATGGTTTGACAAAAAAATAAGCCGTAAATGGCTTAAATAAAGGATTTGTATTAAAACACTAAAAAAAGAAGTGTAAAACTCCCGACAAAAAAGAAAAAAGTACTTGCAAATTTGTGCTACATGTATATAATAAGACTTATAAAATCATATAATGATATATAATCAATTATCATTTTTAAGGAGGAATTATGAGAGACTTACATGCATCACAGATTAAGGCCGCAGTTGAGGCAGTGAAAGCCAGAAAGGAGGTCAATGAGGTTTATTTCGTCGCTTGTGGCGGATCCCAGGCAGTGCTTATGGCTGGACAGTATATGTTCGATAAGGAGAGTTCGATCCCTTCCCACGTATACACCGCGAACGAGTTCGTATATGATACGCCGAAGCGTCTCAATGAGAACTCCGTCGTGATTTCCTGCTCACATTCCGGAAACACACCGGAGACCGTAGAGGCAACGAAGCTTGCACGTTCCAAGGGCGCCCTTACGATCTGCTTATCCAACCTCGAGGGTTCTCCACTCTGGGAGGCAGCAGAGTATCCTGTTCACTATGACTGGGGTAAGGAAGTAAGCGATTCTGATAAGAATAAGGGTATCCTTTACGGCTTACTTTTCAGCCTTCTTTCCGTACTCGCTCCAGATGCGAAGTGGGATGTATGCCTGAAGGAGCTCGAGAAGCTGACCGATCTTTCTGCACAGGCGAAGGCACAGTACGATGCACAGGCGAAGGCATGGGCGAAGCGCAACAAGCGTGAGAAGACCATCTACACCATCGGCAGCGGCATCAACTATGGTGAGGTTTACTCCACCGCGATGTGCTGGTTCATGGAGATGCAGTGGATCAACTCCGGATGCATCCACTCCGGTGAGTACTTCCATGGCCCGTTCGAGGTAACCGATTATGATGTTCCATTCATGCTTGTAAAGTCCATCGGTCACACCAGACACCTCGATGAGCGTGTAGAGAACTTCGCAAAGAAGTTTACAGAGGATCTGCTCGTACTCGATCAGAAGGATCTCGATCTTTCTACGGTAGCTGATGAGGCGAAGCCATATGTTGCAGCCATCCTTACCGGCGTGGTGATCCGTCACTTCGTAGAGGCGATCGCCTTCGAGCGTGGTCACTCACTCGATGTTCGTCGTTATATGTGGCAGATGCAGTACTAAGATACAGTACGAAGAGGAAAATATATGTCGCTTAAACTGGTTATTTTTGATGTAGATGGACTGCTGCTCGATACAGAGAGGGTATGGCAGGATGTATGGTATGATACGGCAAGAGACTTCGGGATCGACGACTGGAAGAGAGAGGACTTTCTGAATGTGGTTGGTCGCAGTGGACAGCCGGTGTATGATTACATGGAAGAGTTGTTCCGTGGACGCTGCTCCACAGAGGAATTCATGAAAGTCGCCCGTCAGCATGGAGTAGAGCGTCTGGAGCGTGAGCTCACCGCAAAACCGGGTGCCGTGGAACTCCTGAACTGCATCAAAAAGGCCGGACTTCCGTGTGCGGTAGCGACCGCCACCAGTCGATCACTGACGGAGGAGCGCCTGACTCGCTTACAGCTCATACAGTACTTTGACTATATCTGCTGTGGTGATGAGGTCGTCGAGCGGAAGCCTTCGCCGGAAGCGTACCTGAAGGTGCTTGCGAAGATGAATACAGCACCGGAGGATGCACTGGTTTTCGAAGACTCGAAGGTGGGCGTCCAGGCAGCCTGGAATGCCAGGATCCCGGTCATCATGGTGCCGGATCTGATGGAGGTGACGGAGGAGATGAAGTCCCTCGCAGAAGAGATTCTGGGATCGCTTTGCGAAGTCCAGAAGCGACAGGCCATAAAGATTATCGCCTCTTTATCAGAGGCTGGTCCAATCATAGAAGAATTAAGTAAGGATGGTACGAAACATGAAAGATGCATTTGATGTGCTGATGATTACACATGCAGGATTGTGCAAGGGATATGCAGATGCATTGAAGCTGATCCTGGATATCGACGAGGATGATTTCGGGACGCTGTCGTTCGAAAACGGAGAGTCACTGGATGACTTTTCAGAAGCAATCCGTGCGACGATCGAGGAGAGATATAAGGATCGGAATCTGGTCGTCCTTCTGGACCTTCCGGGAGGATCGCCGGCGAATACCGCCTTACCATTCATGAGCTCGTCGAGAAAACTGATCGCGGGTGTAAATCTCCCGCTGGTACTGGAAATCATGGCAATGAAGAAGAGCGGTACGACATGGGAGGAGCTGGACCTCGATGATACCTGTAAGAGTGCAGCCCAGAGCATCGTACTGTACAACAACTTTTTAAATGGAGGAAATGTATGATTAAGTTAGTTCGTGTAGATCATCGTCTTTTACATGGCCAGGTGATTTTTTCCTGGACCAAGCAGGTAGGCACCAACTATATCATCGTCGCCGATGATAAGGTTCCGAATGATCCGATCAGCATGATGGCGCTCAGCATCGCGAAGCCGGTGGACTGTGAGCTTAGTATCATTCCGTTTTCACAGCTTCGGAAGCTGGTGGATGAGAATGCCAGCAAGAATATCATGATCATCGTAAAGGGACCGGCAGAAGCACTTCAGCTTGCGAAGGAGCTTCCAGAGGTGACCGAAATCAATTATGGCGGTGTGGCGAAGAAGGCCGGTTCGAAGGAGTACGGTAAGGCCGTGTACTTAAATGAAGCAGAGCTGAAGGCCACCCAGGAACTGATTTCGATGGGAAAGAAGATCTATATTCAGATGGTGCCATCCTCCCCGATCGAGCATGCATCATTTGAGAATTAAAAAAGGAGATGTCGTATGCTGATTAAAGCGATCTTACTCGGTTTAGTTGGTATCGTCGGTGTCATCGACTCCAGATTGATCGGACGTCAGAACATCGGCAGACCACTGATCCTGAGTACACTGGCAGGCCTCGTATTAGGCGATGTCAGACAGGGTGTAATTTTAGGTGCATCCCTGGAACTTATTTCCATGGGATTTGTAGCGATCGGAGCAGCCGGACCACCAAACATGCAGTTCGGAAGTATCATCGCCACTGCGTTTGCGATTCTTTCCGGTGCCTCCACGGAAGCGGCACTGACCATCGCCGTTCCGGTCGCCGTCATTGGCGAGTTCCTGAGTGTCATCATGCGTATGGTGATCGCGCAGTTCTCTCATGTAGCGGATAAGGCCATCGAGAACGGACAGTTCAAGAAGGCGATTCATATCCACCTCTGGTGGTCCTTCGGCTTCAACGCGCTGGTTTACTTCATCCCGATCTTCCTGACCGTTTACTTCGGTACGGATCTAGTTACGAACCTGGTAGCTGCGATTCCGCAGGTCATCACGAACGGCCTCACAGTCGCTGGTAACCTCTTATCGGCCCTCGGATTTGCGATGCTGCTGAGTTCAATGCTGTCGAAGAAGATGTTCCCGTACTTCCTTCTCGGCTTCCTGATCGTCGCATATTCCGGTCTCAGCCTGATCGGTGTGACCATGTTCGCCGCGATCCTGGCATTCATCCTGGATAAGGTTCTGTATGGAAAGGGGGCAAATGCATAATGGAAAATCAGAAAGCATTAAAGAAGGTAAGCGATAAAGACTTACGTAAGGTCTTCCTGCATTCCCTCGCGATTATGTGCTCATGGAACTATGAGCGTCAGATGCACATGGGCTTCATGTATGGCATGGCACCGGTGCTTGACAAGCTGTATGCAGATGATGAGGAGAGAAAAAAGGAAGCGTATCAGCGGCATATGGAGTTCTTTAACTGCACACCGCAGCTGACACCGTTTATCATGGGCCTCGCCGCTTCCATGGAGGAGCAGAACGCAAATTCAGAAGAGGGTGAGTTCCAGACCGAGTCGATCTCCATGATCAAGACCAGTCTGATGGGGCCGTTCGCTGGCATCGGTGACAGCTTCTTCCAGGGAACCATCCGAATCATCACCTTCGGTATCGGCCTTTCGTTCGCACAGCAGGGCAGCATCCTGGGACCGATTCTCGCAGTACTGCTGTTCGCGATTCCGTCATTGCTGTTTGCCTACAATGCAACCTTCTTCGGCTACAGGTCAGGTAATAAATACCTCGCGAAGCTGTACCAGGAAGGACTTATGGATCGCGTAATGCACTTCGCATCCATCGTCGGTCTCGCCGTCGTCGGCGGTATGGTAGCCAGCATGGTGTCCGTCACCACGCCGCTTACCTTCTCCACCGGTGGTACGAATCTGGTCATCCAGGATATGCTGGATTCCATCATCCCGAAGATGCTTCCGTTCGTATTTACGCTGGGCATCTACAATCTCGTTCAGAAGAAGGTCAATACCAACGTCCTGCTGATCGGCATCGTCCTCTTCGGCATGGTCATGGGTGCACTGGGCATTCTCTAAACAGAGCGATACACTTCTTTAAAATACCACAGGGCACTGTGGCATACCCCTGAAAAAATATCCAGACTTCCTGCATGCATAGTGAATTCGAGATCCGGAAAGTACTATACCGTGCGGGAAGTTTTGTTTATAATGAGAACTTATTTACATGATGACTTAGATGACATGGTGACGTATGCAGGAATCCCGCTTATTTGCAGAGGGGACTTACGTATGAGCTCACGCAGTGAAAAGAAAGGATAGATAAAGATGAAAGAATTTACATATGTGATCAAGGAAGAACTCGGACTGCATGCGAGACCAGCCGGACTGCTGGTGAAGGAAGCGAAGAAGTTCCAGAGCGCTACGACGCTCGCGGCGAAGGGAAAGACCGCAGCTGCCGGCAAGCTGATCGCCATCATGAGCATGGGCGTCAAGCAGGGCGATGAGGTGACCGTGCAGGTCGAGGGTCCGGATGAGGATGCTGCGTTCGAGGCACTCGAGAAGTTCTTCCAGGAAAATCTGTAATTCATCGATCGATATAGAATCTGAGGGGACAGGAAATGGAAAAATACATCGGAAAGTCCGTTTATAAGGGAACGGCGATCGGTCCGATCAATGTTCTGAAGAAGAGTGATGGCATCGTAAAGCGTCAGCATGTCGAGGATGTAGCGGCAGAGCTCCAGCGTCTCGAGGATGCGAAGAAACAGGCGCAGGCCCAGCTCGGCGCGCTTTATGAGAAGGCGCTTCAGGAGGTTGGCGAGGTGAACGCGCAGATCTTCGAGGTGCATCAGATGATGCTCGAGGATGAGGACTACCAGGATGCGATCCACTCGATGATCGAGACGGAGGAGCTCAATGCTGAGTACGCGGTGGCGGTCACCGGAGATAACTTCGCCGAGATCTTCGCGAATATGGATGATGAGTACATGCAGGCACGTTCCGCGGATGTGAAGGATATCTCGAATCGTCTGATCCGGAATCTGAGTGGTGAGGAGGAGCTCGACTGGGCGCATATGGAACCGTCCATCATCGTGGCGGATGACCTGACACCGAGTGAAACGGTGCAGATGGATAAGCGTAAGATCCTTGCGTTCGTCACCGTCCATGGCTCGACGAACTCCCATACCGCGATCCTCGCGCGTATGATGAACATCCCGGCGCTGATCGGTGTGCCGGTGGAGCTCGACAGTCTCCATTCCGGTACGATGGGCATCGTCGATGGCAAGGATGCCGTGTTCTGCGTGGATCCGGATGAGGCAACCATCGCTGCTGCACACGAGATGCAGGCGAGGGCGGCAGAGCAGAAGCGGCTGCTTGCAAACTACAAGGGACGTCCTTCGGTGACGAAGAGTGGCCGGAAGGTAAACGTATATGCAAACATCGGCAGTGTTTCAGATGTCGCATATGTACAGGAAAATGACGCGGAGGGCATCGGCCTGTTCCGCAGTGAGTTCCTGTATCTCGGAAAGACCGCGTTGCCGGATGAGACTGAGCAGTTTAACACGTACCGTCAGGTGCTACAGACGATGGGCGGAAAGAAGGTGATCATCCGAACGCTCGACATCGGTGCGGATAAGAACGTCGATTACCTCGGACTCGGAAAGGAAGATAACCCGGCGATGGGGTATCGCGCGATCCGTATCTGTCTGAAACAGCCGGATGTGTTTAAGACACAGCTCCGCGCACTGCTTCGTGCGGCGAAGTACGGAAACCTCGCCATCATGTATCCGATGATCATCTCCGTAGATGAGGTGCTTCGGATCCGTGAGATCGTCGCAGAGGTGGCGGCAGAACTCAAGCGGGAGCAAATCCCGTATGCGATTCCGGAGCAGGGCATCATGATCGAGACGCCGGCAGCAGTGATGATCTGTGAGGAGCTGGCAGAGCTCGTCGATTTCTTCAGCATCGGCACCAACGACCTCACGCAGTATACACTTGCGATCGATCGCCAGAATGAGAAGCTGGACGAGTTCTATAATCCACATCATGAGGCGGTTCTTCGGATGATTCAGATGACCATCGATGGCGCGCATAAGGCGGGCAAGTGGGCCGGCATCTGCGGTGAGCTCGGTGCTGACACGACCCTGACGGAGCGTTTCGTCGAGATGGGCATCGATGAGCTGAGTGTCGCACCATCTATGGTGCTCAGCGTGCGCAGTAAGATTTGTGAGATGGCGTAACGCCGTTCATAGCACGAAAAACAGAAGATAAATAAACGATAAATAAACGAAGCGAAGGGGCAACCACACGAGATGTGTCGGTGCCCCTTCTGAACTTTATGGAGATAAATCTGTGATTGTGTTTGTGCTGGTTCTGGCTGAAGCGTCCTTCTGTTGTGGATCGAAGCTCAGTTCGACTTGATCTTCTCGTCCATGACCGTGGAGTCGTTTGTGGAAACGACATAGGTGACGCGATCACAGCGGACCGTCGTCAGCGAGTAGTGGATCGGCTTACCATCCTGATCATAGCTGATTTTATGAATCGAAAACAGCGGGTCGCCGACGTTGCACTTCAGAGTATCTGCGCTGTGGCTCTGCGCAGCCTTTCCGTCGATTTCGAGGACGGAATGATTCGGCCGGATATGATAGCACTCATCCATCACCTGGTAGAACGAGCGATCTTTCGAAAGTGTCGTGATGAAGTCCGGGAAGCGGGCATCCTCGATGTAGATCTTATCGATCGCGATCGGTTCGTTATCCTGCCAGACCAGACGCTCGATGTAGACGACCTTCGTCCCCATCGGAATCATCAGCTTCTCTGCGATATCCTCATCCGCGTTCAGGAACGATGCCTGGATGATATCGTGTCTGGACGCGTGTCCAAGGCTTGACAGACTTTCCTTGAAGCCGCTGGTCTTATTCAGATACAGCTTGTCCTTCTTGAAATTGATGAAGGTGCCCTTTCCCTGGACCTTATTGACATATCCCTCATCGGATAAATTCTGTATCGCCTTTCGAATCGTGATTTTACTCACATTATACTGGTCACTTAGCTCGTTCTCCGTCGGAAGCTTATCTCCCGGCATGTACTGCTTCGACAGGATACGGTTTTTAATATCTGCCTCCACCTGCAGATACAGCGGCTTGCTGCTATCCATGATCATCATTGTTTCCATCTCCCCTTCGCATCAGCGATGATATAATTAAATGCCATATCATCATATTGTACCAAGTCGCTAGCGCGACGGCCAGCCCCAGATACAATTTTTGTTGTTAGTTTTTTTAAGAAAATATGCCATAAAAGTCACCCTCTTATAGTATAGCACCATAGCACCATAAAAGCAAGTATAAAAAAGAAAATTTGTCAAGTTTTTAAAACAAAGAAAAAAGCCAGCAAATATGCTGACTTGAGGATAAAATATATTTCATTAACTCTCAAAAAATAAAGTGCTAAATCCTAAAGACGGGTGATAGGGGCGGCCGTTCCAGTTGTGTTCCAGTTCCATGTAAGACTCCTTAAAAATAATTCCGGTCTGCCTGCAGGGCAAAGCAGGGACCGTTGTCATGTGTATGTCCAGTTATAACAGAAAAAATGTCAGCTGTCCATGAAAGAATGTGCAATATCGAAAAATATTGTATTGTGACAGATGTTACTTTTGTGTTAGACTGATAATACCTGACTTTCGGAGTTGAAGTATAAAACATGGTGCTAAGCCAAGGATTAAAACCTGTGGCTTAGCATTTTTTTGATGTCTCCTTCGTTCAAAAAATACGATGTCAGTGGTAAGCTGCACAGCTCTGACAATTCCCTGATAAATGATGTACCATGCGATAGATTTATATATTTTCTGTCTGATATTTTGGCAACTCTGAAGTCACGTACGAATTCAAACAGCTCTTCGGAACTATAACCATTTTTTAATATCTTGAACTGCAGTAATCTTGTCAGTAATACGGCCAGATAGCAGATTAAAAAATGTCCAACAATGGTATCCTGTTTTTGCAAGTATACCGGTCTGGCATCCAGCTGTGACTTCATGATCCGGAAGGATTCTTCTATTCTCCAGAGATTGTGGTATGCATTGTAGACATCCTTATCTTTCATGGAAATCTCGGAAGTGACCAGCATGTTGTATCCGGCAAGCTCCAGGGATTTTTGAATGAGTTCCTCATTCATGGTGACTTTTACTTTACCATCTGTGTCGTTGCCCTTTTTATCTGCAGCAGTAAAAATGACATATTTTGCAGAATCACCATACTCGGATTTTTTAGCCTGCGAAGCTTTCAGAAGCCTTGCTTTTTCAACTTCTTTATTAATTTCGTAGATCTGTTTTTTGGCAAGTTTTGGATTGAAAGTAACAATCCTTTTTTCTGTGATCCGGAACTTTTTTAAAGAGCCTGTTTCAGACTCGGTAAATTTATATTCAAATTCATCTACACATTCCTTAATGCGATACAAAGTCTCCCCGGCAGCATTTTTTACATCCCTGTAATTATTAGGGAGCAGTACCCAGGTCTTTTCCGTTTCCGGAAGCATCTTTACGGACTTAGAGAAAATATATCCATCCCCATTTTTGAGCGCATGGAAGATATTTTCAGCACAATTCAACCCTTTGTCGGCGATCTGTATGGTTCTGCCGGACACAGAGTTTCTCTTTTTCAAATCATCAATGATATTTCTGATCACCGGCTTTTCACTCTGATTGCCCGGAAACAGCTTCATGCCGATGGGAATCTGATTTGCATCAAGCAGGAGTCCCAGACCAACAATCGGTTCTTTTCTGTTTTCCTTGGAAGGTCCTTTTTTCCGGAAATCATCTTCCCTGTCGATCTCAAAGTAAAAGTTAGTGCAGTCAAAGTAAGTATGAGAGGTATCAAACTGATACATCTGTTGGATCTGATGATTGTAGATTTCAATGATCTTTTCGTATTCGCAACCGATATACTCCAGCCCGTCATAGAGCTGGTTTAAAGAAAAATCGTAGGATTCAAAAAGCTTTGGAATCACTTCGTCATAAGTCTTTGATTTTGAACATGGCTGGACAAGCCTTGCGTAAACAAGGGCAGAGATCATGTCAAAAACATTAAAGCGGAAGTCAGTAGCGATCTGCATGAGATCAATATACTTTTTGACAGAAAGCTTGTCGTTAATGTTTTTCATCGGGAAATAGCCAATGAGTTTTTCCGGCGAATCATCTGAAATCTGCTTCGCTTTTTTTGCGGCTTTTGCAGCATTTGCTTCCTGGTTCAGTCTGATAACTTCTTCTTTGTAGAAGGAGATAGGATCGTCAATGCCCTTTGCCTGAAGCTCATGAACATAACCAATAGGTTTATAAGCCTTGTGGGCAGTATGCCTGCGTTCAGGATCGTAAAAGCTTGAATAAATCTGAAGATAAGTACCTTTTTTGTTGTTAGTTTTTTTAAGAAAATATGCC
>ENA-ORVC01001517-ORVC01001517.1-human-gut-metagenome-genome-assembly--contig:-NODE-1517-length-18769-cov-27.280111_pt1 | contig 18769 bp, 10 predicted proteins | sample MGYA00242092_ERZ509234 | MGnify/ENA primary metagenome ERZ509234 (study PRJEB26280, sample SAMEA2338800) | human gut metagenome | biome: human gut; feature: human-associated habitat; material: faeces... | reverse complement strand
TGTTGCTCAGGAACTTATAAATAAAGTTAAATTATAGTGTTGCGGAATTAAGGTTTATCTTGAAGTCGTTGTTGCTTCTGAACGTAAAAGTTCCGTGGTTAATCTTATTCTCGCCGCTGCGTGAATGTCTGTATAGATATGCAATGCTGGTATTTGTGTGCCAGAAGCTGAATATACGCCCTGTATAGTTCATCGTGAGCGACTGCTGCATGCTGTAGGCTGAGTTTTCAGGCCTGGTGTAATATACGCCCGGGCGGTTTTCGTCTTTATGCATGATTACGCTCACAATGTCGCTTCCGTAGCTCATGCTATATGAGAAAGATAAACGTCTGTTTAAAGAGAAATACAGTTCTACATCGTCATACACTTCCTTTTTAAGATCCGTGTTGCCTATGCTGTAGAGGTCGTCTCCCTGCCATGTCACGTTAGGAATACGGTAGCCGTAGTTGGGCAGATAGAACATGCGGCGGTAGCTGATGTTCAAATATCTCATCTTGTTTTCGTCAATGGTCCACTGTCCTGACAGCGAGGGGCATATTCCGTCCTGCCATCTCTCAAAGTTGTTTAAGCTGTCAAGATAATCCTTGTATTTCTCGTTCGTTCCGCTGTATCTCATCCCAAACTTCAAGAACAGCGACTTGCTCGGTATCAGGCTATATTCAGCCCATGCAGAATAGTAATCCTGATTCAGACAAAACTTGCCGTCTTCTATATATGACATCGTCTTTGTGCCGCGGTTGTTGTTCATGTTGGACATATAGTAATACTCAAGGCCGGCTGTCAGGTTCATATTGTCGTTAAACTTGAAATAGGCGTATGGTGATACTGTCACAAAGTCGATGTCATAGTTCTGCCTGGCATTGTCAAACATCCCGTTTGTGTTGTATTCCTGACCGTTGTCATATTTGTTTTTTGAATAGTCTATACGCATGTTCAAGAAGTTTTCACCTCCGTTGCCCAGTCCCTTGCGGTATTGTGTGCCTATGCTGTATGCACGGCTGATTGGCTTTGCCTTTATATCAAGAGTGTCGTTTCCGCTAATGCTGTTCTTTGACGTTCTGTTCCAGCTTGCCGACACTCCGCCGTACAGGTCTATCCTGTCTGTCTTGTTGAAGGCGTATCTCAGCGACAGGTTGTCGCCGAAAATCCTGTATCTGGTTGTGTTGTGCTTATATGTGTAAGAGTCATCGCTACTGTTATATTCCTTTGTGAGGATGTCAGGATATTTCCCGTACTCAAAGGCCGTCAGATAGTTGTTAAGCGTAAATTTTCCCTTGGTGTAAAGCAGGTTCAGCCTCGGCGATTCGCCGTACAGATCCTCGGTGTTCATACCTCCGTATACGGTTGCCGAGCCTATGAGGCCTCCTTCTTGCCTAAGATGTATTTTCACCACTCCGCCCGTAGCCTTCTCGCCATACGAGCCGTCGGCAAACGGAATTATCTCAATGTCTTCAATCATTGAAGGCGGTATCGACTTGAGCTGGTCGAAACTTATCTTTCTGTCTTCCAGATAGATAAGGGTGTTCTGCTTTCCGTTCAGGCTCAGACTGCTTTCCGTAACATCTATGCCGCGCACATATTTAAGAAAATCTTGTGTGCTCTTTCCCTTTGTCAGCGGGTTTCCTTTCACTTTCACAATGGTTTCGCCCGTACGTTTCTGCCTGGTGTAGTTGGCCATTACGGTTATGCCTTCGAGCATCTCAGCCGAGTCGTCCATGCGTATATTCCCCAAGTCTGTATTGCCTTTCACGGTTATGTCGCTTATGTAGTCGGCAAGTCCGATATATGTTATCTTCAGCTCGTAATTGCCGTTGTCAAGGGCGCTGAACGAGAACACTCCATTGTCGTCAGCCACAGCCTGCCGTCTGAACGCACTGTCGCCGGCCATGGTTAAAGTTACACTTGCACGCATCACAGCCATGCCTTCTTTGTCTACAACACGGCCAGTCATGCCATACTTGTTTTCCTGAGCGCCCGAACCTGCAGATATCAAGGCGAAAATTATAAAAAGCAGAAATCTCATATTATATATTTTTTTGTTTTACATAGCCCATGCCCCTTTTGAGTCAGAAAGGATATGGTTAATATCTTAAGTCTTCAGTTATTAGACGTACACACATTGCCCTTTGTGACATCATAAACAACGTTTTTTCATGGAAAACTTGCAATGATGCCGGTTTGGCCTGCGCCGTAGTGGTATTGACGTTTGAGTTTAAATTTATTTCATTTATATTATACCACCCGAAAATCAAACTAATATTTACGGTTCATCAAGTTGATGTCATCCTGTATGTCCTTCACGATATTGTTGTCCAGGTCTATTCTCTTCTTCTGGTTCTTTCTTATTGTCCATCTGAACAATATATAAGGATGAAAGACGTCTTTCTTGTTTAAGATTGACATTTCATACTCTTTGTCGCGTACACGCATCTTCGACTTGAGGTCCTTTGTAAGAAACTCTGAACCGACCGACAGCGATATATTTGGCGTGATGTTATACGACACAAAGATATTGCTTGTCGTAGGCGTAAGGTTGTGCTGTGCCGACACGTTCGTGTACGTGTAATTGGTATAGGCCACAGAACCGTAAAAGCCCCATTTGCCTAAAGTCTGAAACAGAAAGAGGTTGCCCATAAAGCTCTTCTTGGCATCTTGTCCTGGATAATATTCTACAAAATGCGTCAGGGTCGTACCTACGGTGGTGTTTTTATATCTATAGTTAAACAGGGCCGACAGATTGATATTTGAATAGTGGCCAAGGTTTTCAAATGTTGACGTATAAACACCGTTGTCGTCAACAAAACCTATATTCTCGTATCTGTCCGTTATATAGCAGTAGTTAAAATAGGCTCCTGCGTAAAATCCGTTTTTATAGTACGAGTATCTCAGCGAAACGCCGTGAGTTTCCTGTGGCTTTAGGTAAGGATTGCCAACGTTACGGCGAAGCGAGTCGGTCGACGTGTCATACGGATTCAGCATAGCCACGTCGGGCGCGGCGCTGTTCAGCGTATAGCCCAGTTGCAGGCTTCCTGCCTTTTTCATGTTCCATGTAAACGCTGACGACACATAAGGGCGATAATAATGGTCTGACACTCCGGCCGACTTGCGCCAGATGCCCTCATATCCGAGCGAAACCATATACATAAAATTCTTTATCATTCCGTTTGCCGATGCATACAGAAACTCGCTCCATTCATTATGACGGTAGACGGGAAGCATGCCGTATTTTTCGCTGAGCTTGTCGTTTATGTAGGTTGTCGCATTTCCAAACGTCAGCGATGTCTTGTCGTTTACGTCCCATGTAAATTCGCTCGTCTGCGACACAGTGTTCTTGCGTGTGCTGAAGTCCGTCATGTCCTTCCATGTCTCTGCCGGATATATGTCGGTTGTGTTGTTTCTCAGATTATTATAATTATACGTGCCCGTAAGATAATTCTCAAGCATCATCTTGTCGTTTATCGTATGTCTGTAGAACAGTGTGCCTGAATATACCCTTGACAGACTTTTCGACTTATAGTCGGAAGTCATGGCGTCATTGCCCGCATTTCCGTTAACAAGGTCAACGAACGTTCCGCTGCCCTCCGTCTCAGCGTGCGCGCTGTTGTTGTTTCCCTGGAAATAAGCTGCGAGATAGTCTTTTTCAGTCGGCTTGTATTTCAGCATCAAGGTATAGTCAAGCGTCTTGCTGCTCGACAGCGTATTTTCGTTTATGTCCTTTATATAGCTGTTGCTTTTAGTCCAGATGCCGTTTTCTGATTTCTGGTCGTGTGTGTATTCAGGTCCGAAGTCAGCATAGACTGAAAACTTGCTGTTGCCAATCTCAATTTTTCCCCAAGTTGAACCCCAGTAGTGCGGAAAATCATTGCGCAGGCCATACTCGTAAAACTGATACAAGGTCTTTTGCGGTTTCAGGCGTATGTCCAATATCTTCTGCACGCCCTCACGCATATATTTCGCATTCACTACATCTTTTATCTCCACATAGTCAATCCTCTTCGGGTCTATTGTCGTAATTCCTGAATTAACTTTTATTCCGTCAACAAGCACCAGCAGCTGTTTTCCGTCCATTGACTTCACCGTCTCTGTTATATAATTACTGATAATGTCGGGTACTTCCTGCAACGCCTTATACGGATTTCCGCTTTCACGCGCTTTCTTAGACAGGTAATATATATGTCCTGTTGCCGTGGTCACCCGGGGACGTTCGGTAGTAACCAGCACTGAGTCGAGCTGTATGTCTTTCTCACGCAGCACAAAGTCTTCGCTCAAATCCTCGGTCAGGCTTATTTCTTTGTTTACCGATGAATATCCCAAGGCTGACAGCTCTATGTTATATGTATCAGGACTCAGGTTCTTTAAGGCAAATCTGCCTTTGGCGTCAGTAGACGCCAGCGCTACGATAGTGTCGTTCTTCAGCAGCATTATCTGCACATCTTTAAGAGGCGCACCCGTTTCTGTATTAATCTTTCCTGAAAAGGAAATCTGTGAATAGGTGCAGACAATGGCGTTAAGAAATAAGAGTATTAACAAGAATCTTTTCATAATATGAATATGTTACGATTAACGATTTACTTTCTTAAAGTTTTATGGTTTTTATTTTTATTCGCATCTCCAGTCTTTTTGTGGCATCATCAATAACGTTTTACATGGCAACCTTGCAAGTTTGCCGGATCGCCCTGCGCCGTTACTTTCGCAAAACAACGGAAATTTTATAATAAAAACAAATTTTGGCAATTAAAAAAGTTCACAAAAAGTTCACAAGACTCTTTGCGAAAAGCTGCAAACTTCACAAAACTTCACAAACGTGTTTTTCATTAAATTTAGCTGTTCGCAACAGCTCTACGGACGTACATCTCATTAAGTTTTGTGCTGTGAAATCTTTTCACAAAGACTTCACAGGCGTATTTTCTTCATGACGTAAATCGCTGTTTATAAAGACTTTATAAATTTATCAAAGTCTCTCGACGAGCCGTCTTTGCCGGTTATTCTGTTATACATCCGTTTTCGTATGTTGGCAATGTCCTGAAGACTGCGGCCGGTAAGCATATTTATCTGCGAAGGTGCGAAGCCCAGCTTGACCAAGAGGCACAGCTCGTATTCGCTTTCACTCAAAACGGCCTTCAACCGGCTTATTTCTTCGTAGCTGTCAAACAGGCTTATGAGCATTTTGCGCTCATCTCCGCTCATCATCACGTGCTCCTTTTCGGCATGTCTACGCAAAATTCTTACGACAGGCTCGTCTGCAAACGGCGTCATTCGGACAGCAATGTCCTTGTTTTTCTCATATTCGGCTTTCTCTTTTTGCAGCCTTTCAATCTCTTCCTCCTTCTCCTTAATCAGACTTTCCATCCGTGTCTGTCTGTTTTCGGTCAGTATGTCCAGCTCGCGCCTTGCCTTCTTCAGTTCGCTTATGCTGCGCTTATATTCTTTTATCTCGTTAACTCTTGCCCTGCGTTTCCTCATTATATATGTTCTCACGGCCAGTGCTCCGCCAATGGCTGCTGCCATGATAGCCATAATTATGATTATGCTGATATATTTTGTCCGCAATGCGTCTTTCTCAGCCTCTTCGGCAGTCTGCCTGTATCTGTTATAGTTATACATGGCCTGCATCTGCTGGAGATGTTCGGTTGACATACGGGCATAAAAAGAATCTGTCATCTGGCGTGTTAATTCAGAATATTTTGCAACAGAGTCAGGCCGATGAAGTTTTTTGTATAATTCAGTAAGCCCCTCGTAGCTGTATCCAAAATCATTAGGATAATTGGATGTTGTTTTCAGGCACTTGTCAAAGCACAGCCTTGCAGAGTCATAGTCGTTAATGCTAAGATAATAATATCCTTTAATTGCATAATGCACTTCCAAGCCTTTTTTTATGTTGCCATATTTATCAAATCTTCCGCTCATTTTTTCATATACATCCAAGGCATGCTTGGCTTTTGATATGTTTCCGTTTTTTGCGTAAATGTCAATAAGTGGCCCTAAAGAGTAGGCTGCTTCTCTTTTATATCCGTATTTGGAGTAAAGTCCATACAGCTTTTCGCGTATGCTGATGACTGAGTCTATTAAATACTGTTTAGAATAAATATTGGCCTTCTGCTCATATGTAATAATAGCACTTAAAGTGTCCTTTGCCTTCATTGCGTATTTAAACGCCAGGCTATTTTCGTGGAAAGCGTCGCTTATGGCACGCTGATTTTTTAAAATCTCTGCCGACCATACGTGTATTCTGTGCAGTGTAAGGAAGTCGCAGCTGCTGTCAGTGGTGTCTGCCTTTGTTGCTGCTTCATGAAAATACTGCAATGCCGTGGGGGCATCCTGACTTCTTTGATATGCGCTTCCAAGGATATAGTATGCGAGCATACGTTCGTTAGAATCTCCGTGCTTGTCAAAATAGTCGGCAATGTCTTTCAGCGAGTCGGTGCTCATGGGCATTGCGAGCTTGTTTCTTACCTTAGCCTTTAGCAGCAACAGCTTCATGTGCCGGCTTTTGTTCATGGCGCTTTCTCCCTCCAGACTGTCAATAAGCGTCATCGCCCTTTGTGGTGCCGCCTCGCTCAGACTATCAGCCACAGCAATATCTCTGTCTGCCGCCTGCTGTCCGCAAGATACAACAGATAATAGTGTTGGTACTATACATACGGCCAATAAAAGGCCGCCCGTTATGTTGGTTATAATTCTTTTCATCGTTTTAAATGGTATTCGAGATGCAAAGATAATATTTTTTTGAGTAGTTAAAGGAGTTAGAGTAGTTAAAGGAGCTTGTTTAAGTGAAGAACGAAGAGTGAAGAATGAAAAATTCGATACTTCACTTAACCGCCTGTAGCCACAAGACATATGTGCCGGCTGATTTGCACGAGTTGTTGAGCGTAGCGAAAAATCTGCCGGAATTTAATATAAGGATTTTTACGTGGCATTCTATGTGCAACTGATATGAATCAACAAGACTAATGTGCCGGCTGATTTGTAATCTGCCGGAATTAAGTATAAGGATTTTAATCCGCTCACTTCCTATTTTTGATTAATAGGTATGAGTTTCGGATCACAAATTAGCTTCGCTGACCGTTGGTTCTGATACTTTATGCTGTCGGATAGCATATCCGACAGAACATTAGCTTTGTTGTTTCCTGTGCCACAGGAGGAACTAAAGTCAAATGTCTAATTATAAAAAAAATAAGCGGAAACCCTTTTTCTTACAAGGGTTTCCGCCGTATGTGATCCCGTTGGGATTCAAACCCAAGACCTTCAGAACCGGAATCTGACGCTCTATTCAGCTAAGCTACGGGACCATTGCAGTCGGCTTCCACACGCTGTGCATGCGCCAAAGGTGCGCATGTCTGTGCAAGAAGCAAGTGCAAAGGTAATATATTTTTTTCGATTTATGCGTCTGTTGCCACATAAATTATTGAAAATAAGGAATAGTTAATAACCGACTACAGACCTACAGCCGCAACGGCACATGGCCTTTGCATCTACGGCGGCGGCAACATGAAGCGGCAAAAACAAGCCCACGGCACGGCAAGACGCACGCACCTGAAGACTACGACACATAACAAGAGCCGACGGACATGCGTCATAATCTGGATGCGGAGCATCTGTCCGTCGGCTCATTGGTATGTCAGGCCTAAACGGCCTTTATGTTTTCTACTTTATAAGTATATATTACAGTCTCTCGAGCTGCACGGTGAAGTGGCGCATGAGCGGTGCTTCCCACGCAATTCTTACACCGCGTGTAATCTCAGCCCTGCGCTCATAAACATTCTTCAACGCAGCAGCTATAACAGCGATGTGATTGTCTGTGTAGACGCGGCGCGGAATGGCAAGGCGCAGCAGGTCGAGACCTGTGAAGCGGTTTTCGCGAGTAACCGGGTCGCGGTCGGCCAAGAGATAACCAATCTCGCATCCGCGGATACCTGCCTCGAGATAAAGCTCTATGGTAAGTGTCTGTGCAGGGAACTCCTCCTTCGGAACATGTGTGAGCACCTTTGGAGCGTCAACGAAGATGGCGTGGCCGCCTGCCGGGCGCTGATAAGGAATGCCGTACTCGTCGAGCAGGCGTGCGAGCAGCTGCACCTGACGGATGCGTGTGTCGAGGTTGTCAAACTCTGTATTCTCGTCGAGACCTATTGCCAGTGCGTTCATGTCGCGTCCGTTCATACCTCCGTATGTCAGATAGCCTTCAAACTGCACACAATAGCCCTTGGCGCCCTCATACCACTCCTGCTTGCGTGTGGCAATGAATCCGCCCATGTTTACGAGTCCGTCCTTCTTGGCGCTCATTGTCATGCCGTCTGCCAAAGCGAACATCTCGCGTGTAATCTCCTTTATGGTCTTGTCGGCATATCCTTCCTCACGTGTCTTGATGAAGTAAGCATTCTCGGCGAAGCGTGCAGAGTCGAACACAACGGGCTTGCCATACTTGTCGGCAACGGCGCGCACCTGTCTCAGGTTCTCCATTGACACGGGCTGTCCTCCTGCTGTGTTGTTAGTTATGGTTACGATGATGAACGGTATGCGGTCGCCGTGCTCCTTGAGCGCGTTCTCAAGCTTCACGGGGTCAACGTTGCCCTTGAACGGCACCTCGAACTGAGTGTCCTTAGCCTCGTCGACGGTGCAGTCGAGCGCGATGGCCTTACGTCCCTCGATATGTCCTTTTGTAGTGTCGAAGTGAGAGTTGCCGGGCACGATGTCGCCTTCGTGTACGAGATAAGAGAACAGCACGTTCTCTGCGGCACGTCCCTGATGTGTAGGTATTACATACTCAAAGCCAGTGAGCCTCTGTATCGTCTCTTTCAGCTTGAAGAATGAGTCGGCTCCGGCGTAGCTCTCGTCGCCCATCATTATTCCGGCCCACTGGCGGTCGCTCATTGCGCCTGTGCCTGAGTCGGTGAGCAGGTCGATATACACCTGGTTGGCTTTCAGTTGAAACACGTTATAGTGAGCCTCTTTAATCCACTGTTCGCGTTCTTCGCGTGTGCTTTTGCGTATAGGCTCAACCATCTTGATTTTCCAAGATTCTGCGAATGGTAATTCCATAGTTTAAGGTTTTAATAATTTCAGCTCCAAATTTAATAAAAAACCAATTATGCAGCAAGCACATTTCAATAGTTTTTTCATTCATTTATAATTTTTGTAATAATATCACGCCGCATATATGCCCTCTGCCGGCCGTCATCATGCGGCTGCACGGACAAGGCGGCATGCCACTAAGCCGTGTGTGGGCCACCATGCCGCCACGGAGCCAACCTAAGCACACCGAACACTGATATGCCTGTCGCCGGCAGATTGTAAATATTCTTCGCAATTTTCGTCCGTTTAACGCTCCCAGAATTGCCATGCCAGAAATAAATACGGCATTCGTCAGAAAAACAGGCCAAAATCAAGTTTTACATATAACACACTACAAATCAAGCAGTTATACATTTTCTAAATCAAAATCAAAAGTATCAGAAGACTAAAAATGACCGGTTTCAGCCTGAAAGACGGCCTTTTATGTGCCGAAATACAGCTTTTCAGCATGCCAAAAGCATGCTTTTAGATGATGAAAAACATTGATTTACGACCTTCAACGATGTTCTTTTGTTAATAAAAGACAACAAAGCGAGATTTAGACAAGATTCTATTAACATACGTTACACTTTGTTTTTCTGTAACGGAGAATAATTTTGTCATTACTTTTTACCGTCATCAAGACTATTGCCGAAGTATGCACGCAGCACGGCCTTATACCTAAAGATGTACCTGCGGAATAATACGTGAAGGCATGTCAGACACAAACGAAGTCACTGCGGCAGATATACAGATGCCTGCCGACAGGCAACAAGGCAATAAGGCATACGCAACAAAAACAAAACTGACGGGCAGCAGTATTGCCGTAAATCAGCAATAAGCCTGTCCGTCAGCTTTATTACGGATATGGCGCACAGCACCATATACATTATATATATCTGAGATGCCTCTCAGGCAGCGCCATGCCGGCGCCATGCCTATTTAGAAGCCGTAAATCTCTTTGAGTTTCTCGCCGAGATCCTCGCCCCTCAGGTCTGTGGCAACAATCTTGCCCTCGCCGTCGAGCAGCACGTTGGCCGGTATGGCGTTTATGCCGTAGAGGGGAGCTGCGGCGCACTTCCAGCCCTTCAGGTCGCTGATGTTCGGCCACTTCATGCCGATGTTCTTAATGGCAGACTTCCATGCCTCGGCGCTGTTGTCGAACGAAACGCCCACTACCTCGAAGCCCTTGGCATGATATTTCTCATAGTTTGCCACTACGTTTGGCATCTCCTGACGGCACGGTCCGCACCAGCTTGCCCAGAAGTCAACGAGCACATAGTTGCCCTTGCCGCACCACTCGCTCAGCTTGCGCTGCTTGCCTTCGGTGTCGTTCATCGTCAGGTCTGTGAACATCTTGCCGGGCATGCGCTTCTCGAAGGCTGCAAGCTGCTGCTTGACGCGGGCCAGGGCAGGATGGTTATAGTAAGGAGCCGACGGACTTAGCAGGTCTTTCAGCTCGTTATAGTCGAGCGCGGTGTAAATCTGACTCAGATAAACGGCCGGTATAAGGTTGTCCTTGTTGGTCTTTATTATGTTCAGCATATCGTTGAGCATAGAGTCTCTCACCACGTTGAAGCGCTCCGCCAGAGCCTTAGCCTTTGCCTTGCCGGCTTCGCTGTTGTCTCTCGCCACCTTCTCATATTCAGCATATATCTCGCTTGTTGCAGCGTCATACTTTTTCAGCGGCAGGCTGCACTCAAAGAGTTTCTTGTTGAGGTCAGAACCGGCCATGGTGTAGTTCACCAGGTTCATGTCCACAGGTGTTCCGTCGTTGAAGAATGCCATGCCCTCATTATTTGCGTCCAGCATGAATATCTCGTTAAGGTTCTGCTTTCCGCTCAGCTCAAACTTTCCGTTGCTTACCGTTGCGCTGTCTAAAGCTGCGCGCTGCCCCATCACATAAAGATAAACCTTCGATACGCTTGCGGGCACTGTTCCCGTAATCTTGTAAGCAGTCTCCTGCGCCTGCATCGAGATGGCTGCCATCACCGTCAGGGCTGTTGTCAATAGTTTTTTCATATTCCTTTTACGTTTTCTTTGTTTATTTCCAAATATCTCCGGCCTTTTACGGCCTGTATAAATAACATAAATGCAAAGTTATCAATTAATCGGTATCGGGCAAATAATTACAGGCGTAATCTTATCTTATTGAGTTTTTTTATTAATTTTGCAGCCGCAATTTATTTACAGAGTGCTTGGTAAACCTCTTAAAAAACAAGGAAATGAAAACAGATAAGCAACAAGTAAGTGTGCTGTTCATGCTTTTCAGCATACTTTTCTGCGTCTGCCTGATAACGGCAAACGTGTTAGAGACAAAGCAGATTTCAATCGGACCGGTGAACATCACCGGCGGATTGCTCGTGTTTCCGGTGTCTTACATTATCAACGACTGCGTGTGTGAGGTATGGGGATTCCGCAAGGCAAGGCTCCTTATATGGGCAGGCTTCGCCATGAACTTCATCTTCGTGCTGTTCGGAGCGCTGGCCGACGCCATTCCTGGCGCGCCTTACTGGCACAACGACGAGGGCTTCCATGCCGTGTTCGGCCTTGCCCCGCGCATTGCCGCCGCCTCGTTTGTGGCCTTCCTTGCCGGCTCGTTCATCAACGCCTACGTGATGAGCCGCATGAAGATATCGTCCAACGGCAAGCATTTCTCTCTGCGCGCCGTGGTGAGCACAGTGTTCGGCGAAAGTGCCGACTCGCTGATATTCTTCCCGCTTGCGCTGTCGGGCGTGGTGCCTGCCGGCGAGATGCTGTCGCTCATAGTGTCGCAGGTGGTGCTTAAGACGCTCTACGAGATCATTGTGCTGCCCGTAACGATACGTGTAGTGAAGAAGACCAAGGAGCATGAGGGCACCGACGTGTATGACAACGGAATAAACTATAACGTTTGGAAAATATTTAATCTACAATGATGACTGAAGACAACAGAAAAGACGAGGGACTGAAGGCCCTCGGCGCAAAGACCGCCTACAGAATGGACTATGCACCTGAAGTGCTCGAGACGTTTGAGAACAAGCATCCGGGCAACGACTACTGGGTGCAGTTCAACTGCCCTGAGTTCACATCGCTGTGCCCCATCACGGGTCAGCCCGACTTTGCCGAGATACGCATAAGCTATATCCCCGGCGAGCGCATGGTTGAGAGCAAGAGTCTGAAGCTGTATCTGTTCAGCTTCCGCAACCACGGCGACTTCCACGAAGACTGCGTGAACATAATAATGAAGGACCTCATCAGGCTGATGAACCCTAAATATATAGAGGTGACGGGATATTTCACTCCGCGCGGAGGCATAAGCATATATCCCTATGCCAACTACGGACAGCCCGGCACTAAATACGAGAAGATGGCCGAGCACCGCTTCATTAACCACAACATGGGACGCTGACCTTAAGCCGCGACACATGCCATAAGGCCGCCCTGCAAACCAGACAACATCATGAAAAGTAAACTCCGCCTGTTAGCTGTCATACTGACGGCATTACTTTTTGTTCCGGCTGATGCCGAAGAAGTGCAAGACTCGTGCCGCAGCCGTGTAGCAGTGGTGCTCAGCGGCGGCGGCGCAAAGGGCATGGCCCACATAGGCGTGCTGCGCGTGCTGGAGCGTGCGGGCATACCTGTAGACATTATCACGGGCACGTCGATGGGCGCCCTGATCGGCGGCTTGTATTCAATAGGCTACGACGCTGCCACACTCGACTCTCTCGTAAAGGTGCAGGACTGGAAGACGCTGCTGTCTGACAAGGTGGACGTGAGCAACCAGAGCCTGGCCGAAAGAGAGAAGCAGAACACCTATCTGCTGTCGCGCCCGCTGAGCATAGCCCGCAAGGCACGCAACGCCGCAGGCGGACTGATAAGCGGCACCAACCTGTCGCAGCTCTTCACACGGCTCACCGTAGGCTATCACGACTCAATCAGCTTTGCCGACCTGCCCATACCGTTTGCCTGTGTGGCAACAAACATCGTGGACAACACCGAATACGACATGTACGGCGGACACCTCTCGACAGCCATGCGGGCAAGCATGGCCATACCGGGCGTGTTCACCCCGGTGCGCAAAGACTCGATGGTGCTCGTAGACGGAGGCCTGCGCAACAACTATCCGGCCGACATAGCCAAGCGCATGGGGGCGGATATAATAATAGGTGTGTCGGTGCAGAGCGACAACCGCACGGCGGCAGAGCTGCAAAGCGGCCCCGCCATACTGATGCAGATCGTGGACATCAACTGCAAGAACAAGTTTGACGAAAACTGGGCTATGACCGACATTCCTATCAAGGTGAACGTAAAGGGCTACTCTTCGGCAAGCTTTACGCGGGCAGCCATCGACACACTGATAGCACGCGGCGAAGAGGCTGCCATGCAACAGTGGGAAAAGATTGTGGCACTGCAGCAGCGCCTTGCCTCAGAAGGCTACATCCACGCGGCACGTGCCTCGCGCCCAGTGCCGACAAGTTCGGAACTTACGTTCAAGATAGACTCAGTATGCTTCGACCGCATTGTGGCCTCCGACCGCAACTATATCATGTCGAAATACAGGCTCAACAAAGGCGACAGCGTTTCGGTGAAACGCATCGAGGAGGCTATCACTGCCCTCGGCGTAAACTTTCTATACACCAACCCGGGCTATACGCTCAACAAGAGCGGCAAAGGATACGTGCTGAGAATATCGGCAGACGACAAGCGCACAAGCAGGGTAAACCTCGGAGTGAGATTCGACACAGAGGAGATGGTGGCCCTGCAGGCCAACGTGTCTCACCAGATAAAGGCCCGCATACCTGTGATAATGGAGCTTACGGGCCGCCTGGGCAAGCGAATGATGGCCAGGCTCGACGCACAGATCAATCCGCTGCACTACGGAAAGATAGGCCTATCGTATGTATTCAGGCACGACGACACAAACATCTATGAGGGCGGCAAGCGCGACTACAACTTCACTTACAACCAGCACTCTGTCAACCTGCAGCTGCTAAGCTTCAACATACGCAACTTCTCGGTAGACGTAAACGTGAAGATGGACTTCTACGACTTTCACGACATGCTGTCGGGTCCGTCGTCTGAATATGAGACTCTCGACAATGTCCACTTCTACAGCTACATCTTCAGGATGAACTACAACTCGGAAGACCGCTGGTTCTTCACCACGCGCGGCGCACGCTTCAATGCCGGATACGGCTACTACACAGACAACTTCATAAGCCACGGAGATGAACCCGGACTGAGCGTGGCCGACTTCATGTGGCGCATGTCGTTCCCGCTCAACAGCCGTTTCGTGCTGCAGCCCATGGTAAGCGGACGCTTCCTTATCGGCAACGACATTCCGCTAATCATGCGCAACTCCATAGGCGGCATGCATCCCGGAATGTATCTCGAACAGCAGCAGCCCTTCGCTGGCATCGGCCACATAGAGTTTGTTGACAACATGCTGCTAACGGCACAGCTCATGGCGCAGCAGCGCATCATGGACAACAACTACATCATAGGCCGCCTGTCGTTCGGACAGCGTGGCGACAAGCTGCGCAACCTCTTCGAGAAGGGGCCGATGACGGGATGCGAGATAGCATATTACTACAACAGCATGTTCGGTCCGATAGGCGCGTCGCTCGGATACTCAAGCCGCACGGAGGAGCCTTACTTCTACGTAAACCTTGGCTTCCAGTTCTGACAAAACGGGACTGCATGGGAAAACCGGTTTAACCCAAATCAGTCATTGTAATTCGGTCGCTATTTTTGCTTTATATTGAGCGGATTTCGGTCAGTTTCTTGCAGGCACTTTAATAGCTTATAATTAATAATCCATAATTAACAGACACCGCAAGACACGGAAATACACAAGACAAAAGGCATGCTTCTGCAACATGAAACATGCCTTTTTGCATGCCAATACATGGCCTTTCGCATGATAAAAGATAGCCTTTCACATATCAATTCGCGGCAGTTTACACACCGAAGCGCCGCATTATGAAATTAAACAGGCACGCTTTCGCACAGACAGGACAATAAAGATAAAATCACAAAGTTTTTTCTTAAAAACTCATCACTCATCACAAAGCGGCACAACCCGCTGTGTGACAGCAAATTACAGTGTGACGAGTTGCCTGCGAAACTCATCACACCCGAAGGCCGCAGGGCACGATGTGATGAGTTGGTCCGTAAACTCATCACGCCTCAACGATCTGTAAGCCAACACTTTACATGGCCATGTGACGAGTGATGAGTTTCTAAAGAAAAATTTTTTGCTTATTCTCCTCCCTGCCCTTTCCTAAATATGGTTGACTTCAAAGATTCCTTTTCCAGATTAAAGTTAACTTCGGCTACCCCCAAAAAACGGTCATCAGAATTATGGTTAAACATCACCACCGCCCCCAATCTCCCCGACTAAAGCTACAAAACAGCAAGCCAAGGAAGACAAATACAGGCAAAGCGGGCTGTATCAGTTTGTAAAATTAATTTCCACAGGCACGTTAAGGTTTGTTAGTTACAAATAGAAACTTGTCTATTTGCTATCCTACAAGTGAATTTTAGACACTTTATCATGTATTTTGCTATATGTATTTAGCAAATCAGCACAAAAAATATGATAAAATGTTCATAAGACTATAAAAAACAAATAAATATTCGTCTCAGACCATATTATTTTGTCATAAAAACTTTTAGATTTAGAAAAAATACCTATTTTTGCATAAATGAACATGTGTGCCGGACAAAATCAGGCCACACACAATAAAAGATCTAATAATAATGAAAAAGAAAATCCAATTCAGTCTCGTTTATCGCGACATGTGGCAGTCTTCAGGTAAGTTCCAGCCACGTAAGGACCAGTTGGAGCGCGTTGCTCCGGCAATCATCGATATGGGATGTTTCTCCCGCGTTGAAACCAACGGAGGAGCCTTCGAGCAAGTTAACCTGCTCGCCGGCGAGAATCCTAATGAGGCAGTGAGGGCATTCTGTAAACCGTTTAATGAAGTTGGCATTAAGACACACATGCTCGACAGAGGACTCAATGCCCTACGCATGTATCCCGTGCCCGACGACGTTCGCAGACTCATGTATAAGGTTAAGCACGCCCAGGGCGTTGACATCCCCCGCATATTCTGCGGTCTTAACGATGTCCGCAACATCATCCCCAGCATTAAATGGGCGCTTGAGGCCGGCATGACTCCTCAGGCTACTCTTTGTATAACAACATCACCAATCCATACAGTTGAATATTACAGCGACATCGCCGACCAGGTGATAGCTGCCGGTGCTACCGAGATCTGTCTTAAGGATATGGCCGGTATAGGTCAGCCGGCTATGCTCGGCAAGCTTACAAAGGCTATTAAGGACAAGCATCCAGACGTCATCATACAGTATCACGGCCACTCAGGACCGGGCCTCTCAATGGCTTCTATCCTCGAAGTGTGCAACAATGGTGCCGACGTTATCGATACAGCCATCGAGCCGCTGTCATGGGGTAAGGTTCATCCGGACATCATCTCTGTTCAGAGCATGCTGAAGAACGAAGGCTTCGAGGTTGCCGACATCGACATGAACGCATACATGCGCGCCCGCACCCTCACACAGGAGTTTATCGACGACTGGCTGGGCTACTTCATCAATCCGGGCAACAAGCACATGAGCTCACTGCTCCTCGGATGCGGTCTGCCGGGCGGTATGATGGGAAGTATGATGGCCGACCTCGCCGGAATACACCGTTCAATCAACTCTACACTGAAGAGCAAGGGACAGCCGGAACTCACAACAGACGAGATGCTGGTGAAACTGTTCGACGAAGTGGCATATGTATGGCCGCGCGTAGGTTATCCACCACTCGTAACTCCGTTCTCACAATATGTCAAGAACATCGCACTGCTCAACCTGCTCACCATGGCACAGGGCAAGGGCCGCTTCGTAATGATGGACGACTCTATGTGGGGAATGATTCTCGGCAAGAGCGGAAAGATACCTGGAACAATAGACCAGGAGCTCGTAGAGCTGGCTGAGAAGCAGGGACGTCAGTTTACTGATGCTGACCCGCACACACTTATACCTGACGCTCTCGAAGGCTTCAAGAAGGAGATGCAGGACAACAACTGGGACTTCGGACAGGACGACGAGGAACTGTTCGAGCTGGCTATGCACCCGGAACAGTATCGCGACTACAAGAGCGGAATGGCAAAGAAGCGTATGCTGGCCGACCTGCAGAAGGCAAAGGATGCGAAACTCGGCGCAAAACTCACACCGGAAGAAGTGTCAGCATTCAAGCACGCAAAGGCAGACGCCATCGTGTCTCCGTTCAAGGGACAGGTGTTCTTCGACTTCGAAGGCAGCAGCGAGTGTGTTCCTTGCCTTGAGCCGTACATCGGACAGCACTACAAGGAAGGCGAAACATTCTGCTACATACAGACACCATGGGGCCAGTTTGAACCGGTACCGGCTGCACTCGGAGGCAAGCTGGTTGAAATAGCTGCACGCCAGGGTTCAAGAGTCAACCGCGGTGATGTGATTGCATATATTGAAAGAGACTGGATCAATTCTTAATCCGAACATATTCCCGGGCCGACGGAACAGCCCTACGCCCGGGATGCCATAGCTAATTGTTGCCATACGGCCGGCTTGCCAATATTGACGAACCGGCTTATGGCAACAATATCATAAATGAAACCACTGTATGCCGGCAGTTTTTAGCCCGAACCGGGCGTTAGAATTCAGCCGGGATTTTTGCTTTATATTGGGCTGATTTTCGTTTGTTCTATCGCTGGCATGGCAGGCTATGCGAAGAAAAGACACACGAAAAGACAACCATAGAAAACAAAAAGCCGGATGAAAGCATGAATAAACAAAACAGATAAAACCATATGCGGCCTGACGACCGAGCCGGGTTTAAGCTTTCTTAAATATATACATACAGAAAAACGGACGTGCATCCAAACAATTAATCCTACTTAAAAAATGAACTGGAGACAAATTATCGACAAGTATTATTCTGACAATGCAGAGCTGAAAGACATCCTTCTGCGCCACAGCAGCGCCGTAGCCCGCAAGGCCCTCGACATAGCAGAAAGGCATCCCGAACTGAATCTTGACCTCAACTTCATTGAGGAGGCCGCCATGCTGCATGACATAGGAGTGATAAAGACCGACGCACCCGACATAAAATGCTACGGCCATGAGCCCTATATACGCCACGGAGTGCTCGGAGCCGAGATGCTCAGGGCCGAAGGAATGCCGCGCCATGCACGCGTATGCGAACGGCATACAGGCGCAGGACTGTCGCTTCAGGAGATTGTAAGCCGCAATCTTCCGCTGCCGCATACCGACCTGCTGCCCGAGACGCTTGAAGAACAGGTGATATGCTATGCCGACAAATTCTTCTCGAAGACACGGCTCGACCGCGAAAAGACCATCGAGCAGGCAGAAAAGAGCGTTGCGAAACACGGCGAAGAAGGCCTGAAAAGGTTCTGCCGATGGAAAGAAATGTTCGAATAAAGCCTGTCTTACCCTATAGTCTCAGACTTTAACATCAATAGGTAATCAGCATCAAGCCCGCCATTCACCTTAAGCCGGGCGAACTTCCGCCATATTCTTAACAGATATAGCGTGGGCGTCAATAAGGTAAAAGACTATAATCAGCCCGACATAAGACAAGGACCACACCGGGCACAAACAACCATCTGATAAAAAAAGAAGGTGTGTCAAAAAGCACACCTTCTTTTTTGTATGACAAAGCCCCGAC
>ENA-ORVC01001509-ORVC01001509.1-human-gut-metagenome-genome-assembly--contig:-NODE-1509-length-18854-cov-3.083728_pt1 | contig 18854 bp, 19 predicted proteins | sample MGYA00242092_ERZ509234 | MGnify/ENA primary metagenome ERZ509234 (study PRJEB26280, sample SAMEA2338800) | human gut metagenome | biome: human gut; feature: human-associated habitat; material: faeces... | reverse complement strand
CCACCGCATTCTCACCGACAGTAACACCCGGAAGAATGGTCGCGCCGGCTCCGATCCACGCCCGCTGGCAGATATGTACAGGCTTGCAGGTAATTACCGACCTATTTTCCAAATCGTGGTTATTGGAGATAAGTTGAACATTTGCGGCTATCTGGACGTCATCGTCGATAGTAATTCCTCCTGCCGACATCATCAGACAACCGGGCATAATGATTACATTGCTCCCGAATTTCACGTTGACAGTCCGGACACCCGAAAACGGAGTTTCGATGCGACATCCCTCACCGAGATTCGGGAACACCTTATGCAGCAGTTCATCGTACTCTTCGGTATCCGGCATCGTATGGTTCAACCGGAAGATATTTTGCCGCAACTCCTTTGCTTTTGCCAGTTCCTCTGCCGTCTGATTCCGACAGTCGATTCTCAACTCTTCCATAAACTTACTTGCTTGCCTGTTTCGCCCATTCTCCGGCTTGCTTTACACTTCCGTTAAGCAGTCTGCCCTCTTTCCACACGATTTTCGGGTAGAGTTTCTTGAGCTGTTTGACACTGCCCGTTATCGAACTTCCGCCGGAAGTGGCGAACGGAATGACGGTTTTACCGGAGAAATCGTATTTTTCAAGGAACGTATTGACCGGACGCGGACATAAGTCCCACCAGATAGGATACCCCACGAATATCACGTCGTAATCTTTCGGGGTAACAGATTCACCGCCCAATTCCGGGCGTGAGTTTTCGGTCGTCATTTCAACCGAGCTTCGGCTTTTCTTGTTGTTCCAATCGAGGTCGGCTGATGTGTAGGCTTTAGCGGGAGTTATCCGGTAAAGTTTACCGCCGGTTGCTTTGGCAATGACATCTGCTACTTTTTCAGTTGTTCCGGTACAGGAGAAATAGGCGACAAGGATTTTCTTGCCCGATGACGCATTGGTGTCCGTGACTTGTTGCTGCGCATTTGCCGCACCGCTGAAACCGATAAGGCTCATAATTATCAATATTATATGTTTCATCTTATTTTAATTTTGAATATTCTTTATCACTTACAGGCTCAAGCCATTCGTTGCTGCTGTTTTCGCCGGGAACTTCTATTGCAAGGTGGGAAAACCAACTGTCGGGTGCAGCCCCGTGCCAGTGTTTCACGCCTGCCGGAATATGGACGGCATCGCCGGGCCACAATTCGACCGCTTCTTATCTCGCAAACTATATCCCGGTAATGTGGTAATGGCTATGTACATGATGCCTTATTATATTGTTTCGACCGACACATAATAATTTACCATCCGGCCAATGGTATTTTCTGTGTAGGTGCAGGGAAAGCCGCATCTATCTCTTTCAGGTCTTCTTCCGTCAAGACAACGTCAAGACTATGGGCATTTTCTTCTACATGAGCGATGCTGCCTGCTTTCGGTATGGCAATGACATTCGAGGTGCGCATCGTCCATGACAGCATGATCTGCGTGGGAGTGGCGTTATGCCTGTTTGCGATGCTAACCAACGTGCGATGGTTTCTCAAACGCCCCTCGCCAAGCGGCGTATAAGCCATGATGGGTATGGCGTGCTGTTCGCTCCACGGAACAAGGTCATATTCGATGCCACGCTCTTTCAGGTTGTAAAGCACCTGATTGGCAGCACACTCCCTGCCGTGCGGCAACGACAGGATATGCTCCATGTCTGCCACATCGAGGTTGCTCATGCCCCATTGCAGGATTTTACCTTCCTGTTGTAATTCCATCATTGCCCGGACGGTCTCGGCAAACGGGTAACTGCCAATCCAATGCAACAGATAAAGGTCTATATAGTCCGTACCGAGCCGCCGGAGACTCCGCTCACAAGCACGTTTCGTCCCCTCGTAGCTGGCATTTCCCGGCAGTACCTTACTCACGATGAACGCCTTGTCACGACATCCGCGCACCGCTTCGCCCACAAGTTCTTCCGTACCGTACATTTCGGCGGTGTCTATCACTGTCAGCCCCAAGTCGATGCCCCGACGCAGTGCCTTTATCTCCTCGCTGCGCCGCCGTCCCATCTGGTAGGTTCCTTGTCCGAGCGGGCAGACCTGCCGCCCGTTCCGGAATGTAATCAGTCGCTTTCCCATCCGCACATCATTTCAGGTATTCACGATAGAAGGCTTCAATTTTGTCGAACGGTATCTTGCCGAAGTTGTCATATAAGTCCGTATGGTTGGCATCGGGAACAATCAGCAACTCTTTGTTGTCACCTGTCAGCTTCTTGTAGGTATCCTCGCTGAAATAACGCGAATGGGCTTTCTCCCCGTGAACAAGCAACACCGCATTGCAAATTTCATCGGCATACGACAGAATGGGCATATTCAGGAACGAGAGTGCCGATGTCTTGTTCCAGCCTCCATTGGAGTTGAGCGAACGTTCGTGATAGCCCCGTTTCGTCTTGTAATAGGCGAAATAGTCCTTCATAAATTGCGGGGCATCGTCGGGTATGCTGTCTGGCAAACCTCCGGTAAGCTCATACGAGCTGTTACGGTAATCTGCCGTGCGCTGCGCGTTCAGTTCCCGCCGCAGTTTATTCCGATCGTCCGCATTGTCGTCCGCATCGAAATAGCCGTTGGCATTGACGCGGCTCATGTCGTACATCGTAGCGGCTACCGTAGCTTTGATGCGCGTGTCAATGGCCGCTGCGTTGACCGCCATACCTCCCCAGCCGCAGATACCGAGTATGCCGATGCGTTCTGCATCCACATCGTCACGGATGGAAAGGTAATCCATGGCGGCGCAGAAATCCTCGGTGTTGATGTCAGGCGAAGCCACGTAACGGGGGGGGCCTCCACTCTCGCCCGTGAACGAAGGGTCGAAGGCGATGGTAAGGAATCCGTGCTCCGCCAACACTTGCGCGTACAGTCCCGATGCCTGCTCCTTGACAGCCCCGAAAGGACCGCAAACAGCTATGGCAGGGAGCTTCCCTCAATATTTTTAGGCATATACAAATCTGCCGCCAGCGAGATGCCATAACGGTTGCGAAACGTGATTTTACTGTGATTTATTTTGTAGCTCTGCGGGAAAACCTTGTTCCACTCTTGAGCCAAATTCAACTTTTCTTCCATGATATTATTCGTATTAAGTTCATTTTCCTGCGCTATAAGGTTTCCCGTTCCACCTATACAAATAAACTTGGACTACCGCTATTTTTTTTTCAACGGTTCAAGCATGTTTGCTTTGAGATTGTTTTTTGTCATAGTGTTCTTGCTTTTTTAGTCGTTGATAAGAATCCCTGCTGCTCCAGAGCCTCCGCTACGCCCTTGTAATGAAACGGGTGGAGATAAAAGTCAGCAGCCAAATCCGTCCAGTTACCCACACGGTTGTTCCACGGACGTTCCAGCAGGTATTTGGAATAGGCCTCGTCGTAAGTATCGAGTTCTGCTGACAAGTCCGCATTGTATCTCTCCTCGAAATATACGGTCTCTTTCTGCATACGGGGTTTCAGTCCGGGGTCATTTGCCGGATGACCGATGCACAGCCCCAGCATGGGGAATACATATTCGGGCAACTGCAATTCCCGGATGACCTCCTTTGCATTCTTCCGCACATCGCCGATGGGAACCGTGCCCAGCCCCAAAGATTCCGCTGCTACTGTAGCAGCTTCGAGAGCGATGCCCGCCTCGTGCGCTCCCACAATCACCATGTCGATGTCGTGCATGGCCTCTTCCAATGTCTGCCCCTTTTTCCGGCAGGCAAGGGCTACCCGATGATAGTCGGCGCAGAACACCAGAAATACGGGGGCTTCGGCGATATGGGGCTGGTCATCGCACAGTCCGGAAAACAGTTTACGACGTTCCGCATCCTTGATGGCAACCATCGAGACGAGTTGCAGGTTCACCCAGTTCGGTGCGGCCTGTACCGCACGTATGATACAGTCGAGTTCCTTTTCGTCCACCGGTTCGTCTGTATAGGCACGGATGGAGCGGTGCGACATCATGCTATCTATTACTTTATTTGTCATAATCCGATTTTTTTATATGTTGTTGTCAATATCAATACGGCATCGGTATCCTCTGTGGATGCCACTCGAATGCGTCCCCCATGCGTGTCGCATAACCCAATCCGGGCCACGGCAAATGATAGGCGAAAAACAGCTTTTTTGTGTCTGCCATCCTGCCCAATACCTCTTTCCGGGTCTCTATTGCCATTCTGTAATCCGTATCACTGTTGTAAATCCATTCGGGATGCGTGAAAGAAAGAATTTCCGAATGTACGACATCAGCAATATGATACAGTTCCTCATTATCAGAGAATATCCGGATAATTGAATGTCCCGGCGTATGCCCTGGTGCTATGACCATTTGCAGGCAACCGAGCAATGTTTCCCCGTCGCGGAACAGCCGTAAACGATCTCCGACAGCCTTGATATTCTTTTGCGCCACTTCTACGAGCATTTGCATGTGTGCCGTGTCCGTCATGGTGCTTTCCGAAAAATCCGGTGCTGGATTTGTCCAGAAATCGTATTCGGTATCTGACAGCCAGACCTCCGCATTAGGATACGCTGGTTTTCCGCTACTATCGGTCAGTCCCCCTATATGGTCGGGATGCGCATGGGTAAGGACTATATCGGTTATTTTTTCGGGAGAGATTCCTGCGTATGACAGATTTTCAGCCAAACGTCCGCACCCGCTGCCGAATACGGTTCCGGCTCCCGCATCTATTAGTATAAGTTTACCGTCATAATCCAGCAGGAGAACATTCATCGCCAAATCCACTTCTGTTGGAGATGAAAAGCCATTTTTCAAAGTCTCTGCTACTTTTGCTGAATCGACTCTTTGTGCAAATTCCGCCTGTACGGGGTTTACGGGCAGATGTCCGTCCGTAACGACAGTGATTTTTATTTTCCCGATGTTCGTTGTATATAATCCTATATGTCCCTTGACACCCGAAGGCCGGGCGAACAAAACTGTTCCCAATCCGAAAATCATAATCCAAAGCAGCAATGACTTTCTCATCTGGAATAAGGTTTTCAGAGCCTCCGTTGCAGAACAGAGGGGACGGAGGCTCATATTATGGGTGTAAGACGAGTGTTTCATGGCACTACTGTTCTATATTGTCATTCGAGATACCTACGGTCTGACCGCCATCCACCACAAGGGCGTGCCCTACCATGAAACCTGCACCTTCGGAGCACAGCCACAGCACGGCAGACACCACTTCTTCCACTTTACCGAGGCGTCCGATAGGCTCTTGCGCTATCATCGCCTTGTAACCTTCGGGAGTGCCTCCGGAGAAACGGCGTATCATTTCCGTGTCGATTACACCCGGACACACGGCATTGATGCGGATACCCTGCCCAGCATAGTCCAAAGCGGCCGACTTGGTAAGTCCCACCACGCCGTACTTGGCGGACACATACGTGGAGCCGCCCCGGAAACCAGCTACTCCCGAAGTGGACGATGTATTGACGATAGCACCGCCACCGTTCTCCAGCATTAAAGGAATTTCGTATTTCATCGATTTGAATACACCGAGCAAGTCGATACTGTTCAGCCGTTCGAACTCTTCTTCCTCGATTTCATGCAAGGGTTGTATCTTGTACTCAATTCCTGCATTGTTGAAGGCAAAGTCGAGTTTTCCGAATGTTTCAACTGTTTTGGCAAGGGCATTTTTGATGTCGTCTGATTTGGTTACGTCCACGGTAACGGCAAATGCCCTGCCTCCGGCTTCCTCCACCATCCGTGCCGTTTCCCGGTTGGCCTTTTCCGAAATGTCGGTTACTACCACGTTCGCCCCTTCTTTGGCGAAACCGATTGCCACTCCGCGGCCAAGTCCGCCGCCTGCTCCTGTAATGAAAGCTACTTTGCCTTCGAATCTTTTTGTTTCGTTCATATCTTATTCTTAATTATCAAAAAATCAGTACCAATCATGTTTTTCGTTGCGGTCGATCGCATTGATTCGTGCCATTTCGTCCTCGGTCAGTTCAAAATCGAACACGGAGATATTCTCTTTCTGGTGTTCTGGATTACTCGAACCGGGAATAACCGCTACGCCATTCTGCAAGTCCCAACGCAGGATAACCTGTGCGGGAGATTTGCCATGCACTTCGGCTATTTCTTGAAGGGTTTCGTTGGCAAACATGGCTCCCGTCCAGCCCCTTCCCCCGAAAGGATACCAGCCTTCGATGACTATTCCGTTCTTGTGCATGAACTCCACTACTTCCTTCTCCTGATAATAGGGGTGTATCTCATTCTGCGTAAGCACGGGTTTGATGTTTACTTTGGGCAGAAATTCCGTCATTTCCTTTATTTCATGGTTTTACGTTTTTGTGATTAGTGAATAGAAAAAGCACCGTCCACCAAAAGGGCATGGCCATCCACGAAACTTGCCTGCTCGGAGCAGAGCCACAGCACGGCATTGGCTATCTCTTCAGGTTTACCGAGACGCCCGGCAGGAATATCACGTACCAACTCTTTCTCCAAATCCGGATTACGCCGCATCAGTTCCTCTGCCATCGGGGTTCGGATTACTCCGGGGCAAATGGCATTAATGCGGATGCCCTTTGCCGCATAGTCGATAGCTGCGGTACGGGTCAGACCGATTACGGCATGTTTGCAGGCGATATAGGCTGCCTGTCCGGGAAATCCCGTCACACCGCCCTGCGACGAGGTATTGACAATCGCTCCGCCGCCTTGTTTCAACATCTGGAGAATCTCGTAGCGCATGCAGTTCCATACGCCTTTCAGATCGACAGCCACCGTGCGGTCGAACTCCTCGTCGGTAATCTCCGCCATCGGACGTTGCGGGGTCTGGATGCCCGCGTTGTTGTGTGCCGCATCGAGCCGGCCATAGGTCGTAACGATCCAGTCTATCATCGTCTTTACGGCTTGCGTGTCCGATACGTCGCAACGATACGAAACAGCCTTATAACCTTCCGAGTTTAATTTTTCGGCCTGCTCTTTCGGCTCGTTGATATCTACCAGAATAACAGTTGCACCGGCTTTTGCGAACCCTTCGGCACAAGCAAGACCGATTCCGGCTGCCGCACCAGTTACCATTGCTACTTTTCCATTCATTGTTTCCATAAATCTTCATGTTTTAATGTTCTGCTGCAAAGTTAAAAAGAGAACCTCGTAGCGTCTTTGCTGCGAGGCTCAATCTCCTTTGTTATGAGGTTCAGTTTGTTAAAATGATGGTATCATCCGCTTTTTATTTCATTTTTCTTTTCATTGACAATCAAATGGATAATGAACTGTCACTATCTGCTGAGGATACGGTTGATAAACAGCCATCCGCCGAATATCTGAAGCAGCATACCCGGAATACCTATTCTGAAATCCTGCACGGCTAACCAAAAGTCTCCTGTCATGCCCCATTCGCCCAGTGTACCGACAATCTGGTAAGACAAGACTACAGCGAAAAGCAGTCCGACCGAAGCTTTCTTAAAGTGTGAGGCGGCATACCCGGCTGCAACTGCCAACAGCGTGGACTTAAGCAATATGGCAGGAAGTACGGTCATGGCAGGCATCCCGAACAGCACGGAATTTACCAACGGAGAGAGAACAGCGGTCAAAACCCCCACCCTCCAGCCATATTTATAGGCACCGACAAGCGTGAAAAAATAAATTGGCAGCCAAACCATCCCGCCCTGAGGTATGAGATGAAAGAGCTGTGGCATAGCCAGATTTCCCAAGACGAAGAGCAAGGCTGCCAAATAAGTTTTTGAATTGTTGTATTCCAACGAATATAATTTTACAGTTGTTGTTCGCATAATTTCCATTCTTTTTATGTTATAATTTAATATCCGAATCGTTTGGATGCAAGTTCCATCGAATCAATAATTTGCACACCGAACGGACAGCGTGTTTCACATCCTCCGCAAGCTATACATTCCGATGCATGATGGGCAAGGGCCTTGTAGTGTTCCCGCACTGTTTCAGGAATCTCGCCTTGAGCCACGGTCAGGTTATAGAATTTATTGACTGATGCAATGTCAATCCCGACTGAGCAAGGGGCGCAATGTCCGCAATACATGCAATGTCCCGCCCATGAGAATTTTTCCAATCCTGCCAATACTGGAGTGTAGTCCCGTTCGGTCGCCGAAGCCTCGCACCAGGCAATGGCTTTCCTGATTTCCTCTGTCGATTTGCATCCAATCATGACCGATGCCACACCGGGACGGCTGATGGCATATTCTATCGCTTGCACAGGTGTCATGGCCCGACCAAACGGTGACCGTTCTTCCGACAACAAGTCGCCGCCGCCATACACCTTCATCACATCAATTCCCACACCCGTGCGTGCACATAATTCGTACAAGCGTTCACGTTCCGGGTCGATATTCTGCAACGAATGTGCATAACTGTCATCAGCCCACAACGCTTCGACATCATCGCCGGGCGGCTGGAGATCGTATGCCGGGTTGATGGAGAACATCAGCACATCAATTAGTCCCGATTCAACTGCCATACGTGCCACCACCGGGTTATGGCTGCTCATGCCGATATGCCGGATGCGCCTTTCATCACGAAGTCTGCAAGCGATACGAATGATTTCCCCGTCAAACACTTCGTGAAAGTCTGCTTCCGAGTCCACATAGTGAATCATGCCTATGTCAAGATAATCCGTCCGAAGCTGTTTGAGTTGAAGTTCGAACGAATCGAGCGTTTTCCGAGGGTCACGGGTTCGTAGATATTGGTCGTTTTCCCATGTGGTACACAAATGCCCTTGTATAATGAAATCCTTTCTCCGTCCGTCAAGAGCCAACCCTATATTTTCACGCAGTTCCGGGTTGGAGGAATAGATGTCCATGAAATTTATTCCATTGCCTATGGCAAAGTCAAAGTCTGTCCGTACCTCATCGGCAGACTTGTTCATAAAGCCTTCGCATCCGAGGGCTATGGCACAGACCTTTAGCCCGGTTCGTCCTAATATTCGATATTCCATAATTTCTATTTTAATTCTATGAGTTCATATTTCTGGCTTCCCATACCCAGTTGTTCTGCATAATCAAGCGTATGCATACCGTGGCGCGAATCAATGCGTTCGATAAGATGAATTTTACCATGGTCGTCAGACAATCGTACCAAATCGGTGCAGGCACGGTCGAGTGCCACCGGGTCAAGAGAGGCAAGGATACCTATGTCTCCCATCCTTGGGTCTTCAGGCGAAGAGTCGCAGTCACAATCCACTGAAAGATTGTTGGCTACATTGATATAGAGAATGTCGTCACCGCAATGATCCGTTATAGCTTTTGCAGCTTCGGCCATTGATTCCAAAAAATCGTCCTGCGGAGGAAGATTGCCCCATACCTCACTTATGTCTTTTGTCTGACCGGCAGAATGAATCCATGCCTTGCCACCTGAAGAAGCGATACCGATAGAGATGTTTTTGATTGCACCGCCGAAACCTCCCATCGCATGACCTTTGAAATGAGAAAGGACAACCGTGAAATCGTAATCCAGATAATTCTTGCCGACAAAATCTTCTTTCAAATGCTTCCCACCTTTAACCGGAAGGGTTGCTTCTCCAGCGGCATCCATGATGTCCACCTTTGCAATAGCTGTAAAACCGTGGTTCGCGGCGGCTTTCAAATGTGCTTCCGTGTTGGCACGACCTCCACCGTATGCAGTATTGCATTCTACAATCGTACCTTTCACTTTCTGTACAAGCGGTGCAATAAGAGATGGTTGGAGGAAATTGTGTCCGCCAGGTTCTCCTGTTGATAGTTTTACAGCCACATTTCCTTCCGCTTTGCGACCGAGAGCTTCATAGATTTTTATGAGATTCTCCGAATTGATTTCTTTTATCAGATATACCTTTGGAACTTCAGTTGTTTTATCCAAAGTCTTGTCTTGTGCCTGTGCACATCCGGTTCCCATAGTCAAGGACACCGCAGTTGCCATTATTACATATATTATACTTCTCATATACAAATGGTTTAATTGTTAGAAATTCAAATTTATCCCTCCCATTACCGTTGCTCTTGGCATCGGGTATCCGGCATTGATTTCATAGCGTTGTGCCAGCAGGTTTTCTCCACGCGCCCAAATGTCAAGCCATTTCAAAACACGGAACTGTCCGCGCAAATTCCACAATACGAAATCCTCTGTTGTTTCCGTACCCTGGGCGTTGGTGATGATCGAAGTGTAGAGTCCGGCAATATATTGTACACCTGTCGATACAGACCAACGTCCGTGAGTGAAATTAGCCCCGGCATAGAGTTTGTGTTCGGGAGCGGCGATGACGGGATTATCCATGTGCAGGTAACTGTAGTTGGCATCCACCGACCAAGCCCTGTCGATGCGATAAGCCATTTGCGCTTCAACGCCAGCATTGTCTAGCTTGCCCGAATTTTGGTTCAGCATACCGCTACCGTTCGGATTGGGCAAAGTCATAATCAGGTTCTTTCCGTTTATGTAAAATACATTGACCCCATACGACAGACTTCCGTCCAGCAGCTTTTGCGAGAAAGCTATCTCGTAGTTCCACATCGATTCGGGTTTTAAGTTTGGGTTTTGCGGTGGAAACATATACATTTCACGAAGGATGGGATAGCGGAAGCCTTTCGAGGCAGAAGCCTTCAACTCTATGGCATGAGGCAGATGAAATGCCAATCCTGCCTGCGGCACCCATTCCGTGCCTACCCGTGAATGATGGTCTGCACGAAGCCCGGCATTGAATGTCAGCCATGCCCCGATATCCTGGCGGAAGTCCACATAGCCCGCCACTTCGTTTTCATGCTTGTTCACCAAATCGTTACGTGTCCCAGCTTGCTCACCGCTCACAAATTCGCTCCACGCCTTGCCACCATAACGGAACCAGTCAAAACCGAATGTGATGCGGTTGCCTTTGAAGAAACGGGCACTCTGATACACGGAAATACCCATCATATCATCGAATGAATTGAAGCGGTCATCCTGTGGACTCTCTCCAGCAGAAAGGGTATAGCCATCGTTAATCCAATGGTCGCCCCAGTTGTAGAAGAAACTCAATGCACCGGAAGTTTTCTCGTATTCATTCTCAACGGCAAAAGAGGTCATGCCTCGTGTGATACGCTGGTCGCCATCAAGCAACGGAACCGATACAGGACCGGGATAAGAAGCATTGAAGTGGGTTACATTCACGTCGGCCCGCAAGTTCCAGTTGTCCGTCACTTCGTAACCTACACGGCCATAACCGCCATACTGCTCGAAGCCCATATTGACACGGTGTCCGTCTGTTCTATTGTATGAACTGCTGATGACACTCGAAAAGCGTCCCTTGCGTATGCGGTTAGTTAGTTCGGTTTCCAAGGTGTTATAGGAACCATATCCGGCATGCAGATTGGTACGGATTCCATCCTCGTGCATTCTGCGTGTAACGATGTTCACCACACCACCCATAGCGTTTGAACCGTAAAGTACGGATGCCGGGCCGCGCAGTACCTCCACGCGGTCTGCCAAAAGAGTCTGGTAGGCATCTGCTATCGGGTGTCCGAAAATACCGGCATACTGCGGATGCCCGTCAATAAGTACCATCAGGCGGGCATTGCCGCCACTCAGTCCGCGTAGCGAGATACCTCCGGCTGCACCATTCGATACTCCGTAGCCCATGATGCCGCGCGAAGTGGTAAACAAACCGGGAACTTGCTCCGTTAGCACTGGCAGCAAGGACGGTTGCATCGCAAGTTCGAGTCTGCCATGGTTTACCACTGAAACGGTTTGGGACAAATGACGGATGTCCGTCTGGTTACGTGTTCCGGTAACAACCACTTCGTTAAGGACAAAAGGGTCTTCTTTTACCGATAAGCTGTCTGCCGTATCGGTTGCCTTAGCCGAAAGTTCAAGACTTCCGGCTAATACAAATGCGGCAAATAGTAAATGTTGTTTCCTCATTTATTGTTTTGTAATTCTATAAATTCTTCAATCTGATTAAAACACTCCTGCGGTGTAAGGCAGTCTCGGCAACGTGTTTCCAACGGACAACAACCCGTACCGGTACGATTGATGACATGAGGAACAACCGTACCGTACCTGATATGCACCTTATTTTCAATGAGGAGGTCGAGGGCAGGCACGCTGATAACATCCGCATACATCTCTTTGACTCCAGCCAAAACCATCAATGCCGCAGCAGCCTTGCCAACGACTTTGTCCGCAAGAAAAGCCCCATGAAGAAATTCAGAATTCTCCTTTAGCAAGACATAAAGATCAGCTATGCCTCGTCCATCAAAGAACTGAATATCCCCGTTATAAACGACTAATGAATGCTGTCCGTTATGTAATATTTCAATTATATTTTCCATCATACTATCTGTAAATGATGTCCTACGAATCAATTTGGTAGGATTGCCTGTAACAATGGTATTTGGTTCGATATCGTGCGTAACAACACTACCTGCACCGACCACCGCATTTTCCCAAACGGTAACTCCCAGAAGAATAGTGGCTCCGGCTCCAATCCATACCCCCGGCAGATATCATCAGGCAGCCGGGCATGATTACAACATTACGACCGAAGATCACGTTGGCGGTTCTGACACCGGAAAACGGTATTTCAATATGGCAGTTCTCCCCGATATTCGGGAAAACTCAATGTAATAATTCATTTTACTCCTCCGCCGTATTCGGCATGGTGTGGTTCAACCGAAATATATTCTGCCGCAACTCTTTTGCCACAGCCAGCTCTTCTGCTGTCTGGTACTTGCAATCTATTCTAAGTTCGTCCATACATCATTTTATATAACAGGCAAACGGACTCCACTCTATAGGGAACCCGTCTGCACAATAATTACACAACCTTACAATGAGGCTTCAAGAATCTCGTAAATGTCCTTTTCCGTCAGCGGTGCGAAGATGTTCGCATTGTCAAGCCCTTCATTCGCGGCAATGTGCGCAGCGATTTCATGCAGGCGGCTTTCGTTGATGCCCACTTCGCGCAGGGTCATGGGCATACGCATGGTGTGCTTGAAGAAGTCGTGCGTCTTACTAATTGTCTGCTCCGCAATTTCGTAGGGTGGCAGTTCGGCCGGGATGCCGTAAATGTCCACGCCGAACTTTACGAAACGTTCCAACGTGCGGTCATTCAATATGTGACGCATCCACCTCGGTGTGATGATGGCAAGCCCTTCGCCGTGTGTGATGTCGTAGAAGGCTGAAAGCGCATGCTCTATGCCGTGCATAGGCCAGCCGGACATGCCTGCTCCCAAAGCAAGCAACCCGTTGCAACCAAAAGTGCAGGCAAGCATAATCTCGGCGCGGGCTTCATAATCGTTGGGATTGTCAAGCGCTATGGGACCGAATTTCATTAAGGTCTTGGTGAGCGTTTCGCAAAAGCCATCGGCTACCGAATTGGACGGGCTGGCGAAGAACTGTTCCATGACGTGATTGATGGCATCGGCTACTCCGGCTGCGGTGTGCTTGGCATTGACCGTTTCCGTATAGGTAGGATCGAGCAGCGAGCAGACCGGGTAAAGAAGCGGGTCCACGTAGCCGATTTTGTCGTTGGTCTCTGTCCGTGATATAACGCCCCCGCAATCGTACTCACTTCCGGTGGCGGCCAGTGTCATGACATCGACAATGGGCAACGCACCCTTTGCCTTTACTTTATACGAAATCAAATCCCAAGAATCACCATCGTAACAGGCGGCAGCGGCAATGGCCTTGCAACAGTCGAGTACCGATCCACCGCCGACAGAAAGAATCACCTCGATGCCTTTTTCCTTGCAAATCCGTTGTCCGTCGAGCACGCTCGGATCATACTTGGGATTCGGCTCGATGCCACTCAATTCGTAGATTTCAAAATCCTTGAGCAACTCTTTTACCTTGTCGTAAAGTCCGATGCGCTTGATACTTCCTCCTCCGTAGGCGAGCAACACTTTCTTCCCGATGGGGCGCATCACTTCTGGCAGTCTGCCGATGACATCCTTCCCGAAGATAAGACGGGTCGGAGTATGATATTCAAAATTTTCCATATCTATATTTCTTTCAAAGTTTCTCTATGATTTGCTTCGACCAATTCTCGGCTTGCTTGGCACCGCTGTTGAACAGCCTGCCCTCGCCCCACTTGATTTTCGGATAGAGTTTCTTGAATTGTCTTACACTATTCGTTATAGAACTGCCTCCGGATGTGGCAAACGGAATGACGGTCTTGCCTGTGAAGTCATATTTCTCCAGAAATGTATTGACCGGGTGCGGACACACATCCCACCAGATGGGATAACCGAGAAACACCACGTCATAATCTTTCAGATTGATGGCTTCGCCACCCAATGCAGGGCGTGATTTCTCGTCTGCCATTTCCACCGAACTGCGGCTTTTTTTGTTTTGCCAGTCGAGGTCTGCCGAAGTATAGGCTTCAACCGGAGTAATCTTATAGAGTTTACCGCCGGATTCATTAGCAATGGCTTCCGCCACTTTTTCAGTAGTTCCGGTACAGGAGAAATATGCCACAAGGATTTTCTTGTTTCCTTCTGCCGTCTGCGCACTCAATGAGTTGCCAAAAGTGAATAATCCCATGATAATTAACGCTAATAACTTCATATTATTTCAATTTTGAATATTCGTTGTCATTTACCGGTTCAAGCCATTCGTTGGATGCCTTTTCACCGGGGACCTCAATGGCAAGATGTGAAAACCAACTGTTGGGTGCGGCTCCATGCCAGTGTTTCACACCTGCGGGAATATATACCGAATCTCCAGGACGAAGTTCTATGGGTTCTTTGCCCCATTCCTGATAATACCCGCGCCCTCCGACACATACAAGTGTTTGTCCGCCCCCTTTGGTCGCTTTGTGTATATGCCAATTGTTGCGGCATCCCGGCTCGAAAGTGACATTCACCACCGGCACTCCCTCTGTTACGATTGGAGCCGTATAGCTCTGTCCGATGAAATACTTGGCATACGCATCATTGGGTTTGCCAACCGGGAAGATGATGGTCTGTGCGTATGCATCGAGCGAAACGACTGCATTGCTGTCTGCACTTTCCGTCCATACCTCTTTTGCCATACGGAAAGCCGCCCACGCTTTCGGCCAACCGGCATAGAATGCGGCATGGGTCAGGATTTCTGCCATTTCGTTTTTGGTCACTCCGTTCTTTTTTGCCGATTCAAGATGGTACTTGAACGAAGAATCTGTTAGTCCTTGCGACATCAGAGCTACAACCGTAACGATAGAACGGTCACGAAGGGATAACAGGTCGTTACGGCTCCAAACCTCTCCGAAAAGCACATCGTCGTTCAGGTGTGCAAACTCCGGTGCGAACTCTCCGAGAGCATCGCGTCCGGCGGTCTGCTTGATTTTCACTTGTGATTTTGCCATAATCGGGAACATTAAAACTGATAATAGAACCAATGAAATTACTTTTGTTTTCATATTACGCTTTTTTAATTTGACATTGCTAAAACATTTTCAATCATCGAATGCAAAGGTACAAAGAGAGCCTTACAACGACTTTGCTGCAAGGCTCAATTTGTTTTGTTTTGAAGTTCAATGCTACATGGATGGGGCAATCCCATATGCATCCTTGTATATTTTGGAGAAATGCGACAGATTCTTGAAGCCCACGTCGAAACAGGCTTCCGTCACCTTCTTTCCTGATTTTATCAAATCATGGGCAGCTTCAAGGCGACGTTTGATAATCCATTTTTGAGGTGTCAAATCGCTTACCTTTGCGAAATCCCGTTTGAAAGTAGCCAGACTACGCCCCGTGTAACTTGCAATCTCGTTCATAGAAAGGTCGCACATATAGTTTTCGTTCAAATAGTCCAAAATGTCAATCTTCCACGGCTCCACGAAGTCGAACAGCGAAGCATACAGGTTGATGTCGGTATTGAGTAATACATACACTCCTTCAATCATTTTCAGTTTCAGTACATCTTCCGATGGCTTTTCTCCTGCATCGAAATAGGGGATGACCGACTCAAACAGAGAACGGATGTCAGGTCTGTTACTCGATAACACACGCAAACTCACCTTCTCGCGCTTGGAATCAGAGGGAATCTGCTGCCGATTAAGTGTCTGGTAAAATTCCTTTAAGAAAGGTCGTGAGAATTTCAACACAACAGAGCGGTAAGGATTTCCCTCTTCTACTTTTTTCTGCAACCACATACGATTGTCGCGTCGCATGAAAGCACATTCTCCCGGATGAAGAACGGTTTTCTTTCCCCGCTCTTCTATTTCCAGTTCACCGGAAATCAGATAAATCAGCGTGTGCTCCCTGTTCTCGTGGGCACAACCACGATTATCAGTGAAATAACTCGCTATGAGTATGTTCGAGCAATTGAATACATCTAATCGTTCCATATTGTCTGTATTTTAATTTAATTGCAAAGGTAGCATCTTTTATCCATAATTTATTTGTTGTAAGGCTCAAATTTGCAATAACAATTCAGTTCTTACTTAATATATGGGTGATTCGTTCCAATCCATCTGCTAACAATTTCCGTGGACAAGCGATGTTCAACCGGATAAAACCCTCTCCACCGGGACCGTACATCGTACCGGAATTTACCATCAGCTTTTGTTCTTCTTGGAGCCGTAAGGTAGTCGCATCCGAACCGATGCCGGATGCGCGGCAATCTATCCAGACCAAATAAGTTCCTTCAAGCGGCAATACGTGGTATTGCGGTAATCGTTCGGTAAAGAAGTGACAGAGATATTCGTAATTCTCCCACAAATATTTCCGTAAGGCGTCAAGCCACTCACCACCTTCGTTGTACGCCGCCATTGTAGCTATGACACCGAAAGGATTGACATCGCACACCTCGTTGATGTTGATGGCACGGTCGATACGCCTACGCACATCTTCATCGGCTGCAATGATATTGGCTATCTGCAATCCGGCGAGGTTGAATGCCTTGCTCGGTGAAACACAGGTCACAGAGTTTTGTTGGAAACGCTCGGAGAGGGATGCAAAAGGTGTATAATCATGTCTGCCATAGGTCAGTTCGCAATGAATTTCATCTGCCACAACGAATACTCCGTTTCGTAGACAGATGTCGCCTATATGCCGCAGTTCCTCGGGAGTCCAGACACGCCCTACCGGATTGTGCGGATTACACAACAGTAGAATCTTCACTTTCGGGTCGGCGGCTTTCGCTTCGAGGTCGTCGAAATCTATCGTGTACCGGCCATCCCGATAAATCAGATTGTTGGCAGACAACTCGCATCCGTTGTTACGAATGGATGAATAGAAACAATTATAGGCAGGAGTTTGGACAATGACCTTGTCACCCGGATCGGTCAGTGCCTTGATGACTGCCGACAGAGCCGGTACAACACCGCTTGTGTAAATAATCCACCGTGGATTTATCTGCCAGTGATGCCTATTTCCGAACCAACGTACAACCGCATCGTAATAGGTTTCGGGCACTTTGGTATAGCCGAAAATGCCGTGCGCCACCCGTTCCTGCAAGGCTTCTACAATAGCCGGTGCCGTGCGGAAGTCCATGTCGGCCACCCACATGGGCAGCACGTTCTCTTCTTCGGGAGTGTCCCACTTGTAGGAGTTTGTCCCGCGACGCGAGATGATTGTATCAAAATCGTATTTCATAAGTTATCGTTTTATTCGTAATTTATAAATCCATTTACCGCCCCATAGTCTGACAAGGAATATCGCTCCACGGAAACAAAGCTCGATGCACATGGCGAGCCACACACCACGCAACCCCATTGTGGGGGCAAGCCATGCTGCCAGTGTCAGACGTACACCCCAGATGCTTCCGAAATTCATCAGGCTGGGGACAAACGTGTTACCCACTCCGACAAATACACCGTAGGCAACTATGGAAGCGGCAAACATCGGTTCGGCAAAAGCCTCTATCCGTAAGATCTCTGTTCCTAATGTGCGGATTTCCTCCACAGGGGTCATCACTCCTATAATCTGAGGGGCAAACATATACATCAATATGCCCATAACCCCCATAATCAGCATTCCCGACCAGATTGTAATGTTGGCAAAACGCTTGAGCAGGCGGATGCGATTCGCACCGAGACTCTGTCCGACCAGTGTCGTGGCAGCCTCAGATATGCCGTAGCCGGGCATATAGCAGAGGCTTTCGGCAATGATGGCAAACGAGTTGGCGGCAATGGCGACAATGTCGAGCGGTGCCACGATGACCGTTGTCATAATCTGTGCCCCGCAGATGGCAATATGCTCGAATCCCATTGGCAGGGATATGCGGAAGGCTCTGCGCAACGTGTTCGTCCGTGGCATAAAACTACCCCGTTCACTGGACAGCCTCAGCATGGGCGAACGCCGACAAAGATACCACATCATCGCTCCGGCTGTCACCAGTTCGGCAAGTACCGTTCCCAAAGCCGCACCCTCCACGCCCAATCCCGCACCGGGAACAAGGATGTTGAAATCTACCAAAAGCATCTGGCGGGAAGGGAATATGAGAAAGAAGTTGAATATCACATCCAATATGCACATCAAGATGTTCAGCATACTGGGGACACGCATATTGCCGCTGCACCGTAACATTCCTCCTGCAAGGAAATTCAGTTGCAAGGCTGGCAGGAACAAGGAAAATATCAGGAAGTAGGCGGACGATTCACTCCGTATCGCCTCGTCGCCGCCCAACCATCCGGGAAGTATCCCACTGATGGCTATGCCAAAAGCTGCCAGTAGCAAGCTGAATGACAGCGTGGCGGTAACAGACTGACGGAGTGTCTTCCTTGCCCCGATAAAATCTCCTGCCCCGATTTTATGCGCCACCTGCACGGAAAAGCCTGTCGCTGTCGCGGCGCACAATCCCCAAAACAACCATGTCGTGGTTGATACAAGCCCGATGGATGCTGCGGCATTTGCACCCAGTCTGCCCACCATCGAAGCATCAATATACTGCATGGCGATGGAGGATACTTGTGCCATAATAGCAGGGACACTGAGGTATGCAGTCAGGCGTAACTGCTGCCCCAGCG
>ENA-ORVC01001508-ORVC01001508.1-human-gut-metagenome-genome-assembly--contig:-NODE-1508-length-18866-cov-21.272394_pt1 | contig 18866 bp, 15 predicted proteins | sample MGYA00242092_ERZ509234 | MGnify/ENA primary metagenome ERZ509234 (study PRJEB26280, sample SAMEA2338800) | human gut metagenome | biome: human gut; feature: human-associated habitat; material: faeces... | reverse complement strand
CACCTCCAAGGTCTGCCGGGTCATTCACGAAACCGCCTTCCCATTTGAGAATCCACGGCGCTAATTTATACACATTCGCCATTCTTATTTTCCTCCTTGATTTTTGGTTTTACATAAAAATACAATATATTTGCAAACGCCTTTGTTTAAACTTTAAGTTGTGTAGTATTAAGGGAAAGGGAGCCGTTGTGAAACACCTTCCTTTCCGCGAATCAGTAGCCGTTTTGCGGTTCTCTGTCACCGCATTTCTTCCTCTCACACCGTTTAAGCGCCAGTTCCAGTTTCAAGTCAGAATTAGCCTCCTTCAGTGTAAATAACTCATCCTGCACCTTACGGAGCCGGTCTGTCTGCTCCACGAATCGCTGTTCCTTCTCCGAAAGCTGCTTCTGCAGAAACTCGTTGTACTCCCGTAATGCCTTGAACTCCTCGACATCAGCATGTGCGTCCTCAATACGCGCATTGGTCTTGCGCGACATCCACCACTTGATAAGCTGCTTTATGCCCTCGATACCACCGAGGGCGGTCATCAACATAATCCAATCATTCACTCCCATTCCTTCAAGTCTAACAGTTGATACAAATTATAAACACTCCCACATAAGCACAAGCAAACGCAGCCAACTCTGCCCAGAACAGCCATTTCCGGTATTTCAATATGAAAAGTCCGGCAATCGGGAATGCAATGGTCGGTAGATACCACATCCCGGCAAAACATACCCAGAGAATTGTGGCCAACCCCGAGGCGACAGTACCCACATAGTGAACTTTACTTTGGAACTCCTCTTTGAACAGCGGTGCCGTCCCTACGAACATCAGCCCTCCACAAGCCAGGAAAGCAAGAAACTGAAAGCTCTCATTGGAGCAATCAATCCATACCGGTATAAGCAGCATGGCAGGAACAACCATCGCCGCCTGAAACAGCCACGCCGGGCGGTTCCGTTTCTTCAGTTGATAGTAGGTGTCAGAGAGAGACCAGGGCACTCCGCACACTCTCACCGCATACATTATGTACATAGTGAGCAAAAACAGCGACATAAAATATAAGTAAATCATAAGCCATCAATTTAAAGGTTGAACACTAATTTTTCAGGATAACCAAAAGTGTAATCATACGCTCCGACCTCCTCTTTCGTAGCAAGTCCCATAACCACAGCCAGATGTTCCTGCGTGACATTATAGCATTCCAAGGCATACAGTTCCAGTGCGGCCAGCATCTGCAAGGCAAGAGGAATGGGGATTACATACTTCACGGTATCATACCACAGCACGGTTGTCTCCTTACCCACAGCCTGCTCGATAGTAATTGAGTTCACCAGTCCTACCCGCGTATCCTTGTCAAGCCACATCCGCTTACCACCAAGCGTAAAGGAATTCACGGCATCGGACCCGTCGTAAACAGCAATTTCATTGACCTTCGCGCTCTTCACACCCTCCAAAGTCGGCTCATAGGGAGGGATTAATTCACATTCAAGAATTTCCTTTGCAGACGCTGCCGGATGGGTTTCATAAAATGCTTTTTGTTCCGCATTCAACGGTACCCAGGCTCCATTCAGGTAATCCTCATAGGTTGTACCCACTTCATAGTTTCCGTCCAGTTCAAAATCAAGACGGACAACTTTCTCCTCTGAATAAATATGTATATATTGCATTATTGTTAAAGCCTATTTTTATTCATTATGATAAATCGGTAATTCGCTCTAATACCTGATGTAAGCGGTGCTGTATTTATTTCAATAAATGAGCCCAAATAATCCGAAGATTTGAACATACGATACGGAGAAGAACTTTCCTGTGCTATCGCATACTTTCCGTCAGACGACAGCCCCAAAGCAAAGCTATTGCCAATAACGGAATGTTTCAATGCCCAGGTTTTTCCGTAATCAGCGGATATACGTGCACCGGAATAAGAGTACCCCCCCTCTATAACCATGTATTTCCCGTCATAGGATATGGCCAATGTACGGGCGGAGAAACTCGAATCGGTAATTTTAGTCCATGTCTTCCCATAATCCCCGGAATAATAGGCATAGTATAACTTTGATGAACTCTCCCTATTGCAGCAACACAACATGTATTTGCCGTCACCGGAAATGGCAATCTTTGTGATAGGTCCCCTGAATATTTCACTGCTAAAAGTTTCTCCATAATCGGAAGATACATATAGTTCATGGACAGTATAATTAGGGGATGATGCATATGCCACTATGTATCTACCAGAATGAGACATTTCCACACCCATGAGAGGCACAGTACTGTCTTTTAATCCATTGGAGACCCACCATGTCTTCCCATAATCCCCGGAAAGCATCAAATCATATTTGTTATTGTTATTCTTGCATACAATAGCGACCAGATTCCCCCTATCATTGCAGGCTATCGAGTTCACGGAATAGCAATTATCAGGCTTGAAAGGTTCTGCCGTCTCCAGAAAATCCGTAGAACGCAATAAACCCACATTTGCCATATAGCATGAGCAATAGATATGTCTACCGTCTCCGGACATGGCTATCCTCGTTTTATCGTTGCTGAAAAAGTATTCGTTTACATTAGTAAGGTCAGAAGGCTGTTTTCTGGTCCATGTCATTCCACAATCCTTGGAAATATCTATCAAGGCTCTACTGCTGGAGAATGCAATCACATACTGACCGTCCTTTATATTATTGCTTCGTCTTTTTAATACACTCATAAACTTTAGTCCCTTGTTTTTACGGATATTGAATAGGCACCAGCGGCATAGCACCAGATACTAATCTCAAAGATATCTCCAGCGGAAACACTGATTGAAGTACCGGACATCGAAGTGAACGCCCCGGTATTGGGTATCGGCTGTGTGAATGCCGCCGATGCGACGCAACGGATATACAAATCATTACCCACTGACATTCCGGAAGCAAGGCTGATGTTCGTGGCAGAGCCCAAACTTGCAGTGATACTTCTCTTGGAAATCGGCAGGGAGGTCAATGTCGTGACCGTATTCACACCGGTAACTGTCGGGTCACCGACACCTTGCGGACCTTGTGGTCCTTGCGCACCAGTCTCCCCTTTAGGTCCAGTAGCTCCGGTAGCACCCTTCAGGTTCTTGAAAGCAAAGGAAAAGGTTCTGGCCAATGCGGTACCACCGAGAGAAACGGTCACGGAGGGCGTACCGATGTTGGCGTCAACCGTAGCAGTAGCACCGGTAATACTGGCACTTGCACCTGCTGCACCCGTGGCACCAGTAGCACCGGTAGCGCCTTTTGCACCCGTATCACCTTTGTCTCCTTTATCGCCCTTTGGACCTTGTATTCCTTGTGCACCAGTGGCGCCTTTTGCACCAGCAGGACCGGTAGCACCAGTATCACCTTTTACTCCTTGCGGTCCTGTGGCACCGGTATCACCTTTCATGCCCTGTGGACCTTGTACGCCTTGAGGACCTTGCGCTCCCGTATCCCCCTTCTCGCCTTTATCGCCCTTTGGACCTTGCAATTGTCCTTGACTTTGCCAATCACCGTTATACCAGGCATAATATGTATAAGGCAATGCAGTTCCAACGGAATAGAAACCAGTGATGTTTGCCCCGTCAGGTACAGCAGTCTTTAAGGCATCAAGCGTATCGTAACGTCCAAGAAGGGTGAATGTATCTCCCGGCTTGCCTTTCACATAGATATCCGTCTTAACGTATTCTTTAGCGCTCTTATCCCATTGGTATACATAGTGGTCTGCACCGATGTAGGTAGGATGTTCTGCCGTATCAGTAGCATTTGCAGTAGCCGTCTCCGATTCCTGCTTGAGGGCAGCAAATTCAGTGACACGGGTACTTTCAGCATTTACGCGTCCGGTTTCGGCTGTTTGGCGGTTAGTTTCCGCACTATTACGTGTATCCTCAGCAGTGCTTCGGGCATTCTCAGCAGTAACGCGCTTACCTTCTGCTGTAGCACGACCGGTTTCAGCATTGACACGACCCGTTTCGGCTGTCTGTCGGGTTGACTCTGCGTTGGCCCGCACTGTCTCAGCATTTTTACGTTCCTCCTCGGCGCTGACACGTTTACCTTCGGCAGTAACACGGCCGGTTTCGGCAGTTGCCCGTCCGGTCTCAGACGTCTGTCGGACCGCTTCAGCTTTGCCTCGCTCTGTCTCTGCCGTTTTCCTGAGACCTTCGGCTGTCACACGTTCCTTTTCGGCATTGATACGCGTAGTTTCAGCAGATGCGCGGGTACTTTCAGATGAAGCACGCTTTGTCTCAGCCGTTTCACGGGATTTCTCAGCTTCCTTGCGTGCGTTCTCCACTATGACACGCTCCGCTTCGGCTTTGCGCACTTCCTCAGCAGCTTCCTCAGCAGGGGCAGACAGCAACTCAAGCGGTGCCTCGACCACCGATTCTTCCATACCGGCAAGACGGAGGGCGGGCAGGCTCACGATATCGGCCAGCGAATCGACAATCTCCACATCGCCCACACCTTGGGAGCCGACAAGAAGGGCTTTCTTCACCTCCTCTACAAGCTGGTTGAACTGATTTGATTCCAATACCATAATTTTCAGAATTGATTTAAGATGGCTGGATGACGTTCAGTTGGTTAATTACCGCACGTTTCACGGCAGCTATGAGCCGCGAGTTCTTCACCACAAGTTCAAGAGCCTTGCAATACTGTTCCGGGATTTCCACCGCATCTTTCGAGTAGTAGATTTCCCGTGCCAGGTCTTCAAAGCCTATATCCAGAAGGATACTTCCGTTGTACATCATTTCATTGCCGACCGTTTCGGCTACGTCGAAGGTCTGCTTGGCGCCTTCGAATGAGGTCTGGGCCTCGATTTTCTTAAAGTTGATTTTCATACTTTCTATTTTAATTATTCTATATACTCATCCATGACAGATACCAATTCCCCAAAACCCGTTTTATCACATGCCATTCACGCCCGTTGATATTCGTCCTGGAAGAGTTCGCGAACGTACCGGAAGGAAAACTGATGGTATTCCCGTTCGGCATTATCCATATCTCATGCCCGTCAGAAGAGGACGGAAGGGATATAGTACAGTTGCCGTAAAAAAGCAGTGTGTGGTCGGTCGCCTTAATGCTGTACCTTGTAACCGAAGAGAGTATCACGTCAGTATTCCGGTATACACCTTGCGTCTTCAGCGGCCCGGCAATTTCCAGAGTCCCGGAGGACGGAGCATACATCTTCCCCACTATCACATCACCACCGAAATAGCTCTCGCCGGAAGATACGTGTATGGCCCTATTGCGCCCCGGAATGGTTGCAGAGATGGTTACCACCCCTTTGACTGTGCCCGCTTCCATAGTCTGGTAGGGCCTTATCAGGATGCTATTGGCTCCTCCGTCCGACGCTATCGCATGCAGATAGTAGCTCTTGCTGAGTTCGAATTGCGTAGTGCTATCTGTAAGGTCGGTCACGAACGCTCTCGAGTTGGTGGATATACCGTTACCATGCAGATACAGATAGTCACCTATCCGGCCGCTGGAGGCGTTTATCTTTCCGTTTACGGTGATGCCGTTCAATATGGCGTTGGCACCGGAAATATTTCCTTTCAACGTAAGATTATTGGCTGTGATATCGTTAAGCGTGGCATTGGCACCGGATATGGTACCTTTCAGGGTAAGGTTGTTCGCGGTGATATCGTTCAAGACAGCATCCCTGCCCGTTATACTCCCTTTCAAGGTAAGATTATTGGCGGTGATATCATTCAGTGTAGCCCCCGCCCCGGTAATGTTGCCCTTCAACGTAAGGTTATTGGCAGTAATGTCGTTCAGGATGGCGTCAATACCTGAGATATTGCCTTTTAATGTCAGATTATTAGCTGTAATGCCGTTCAGCGTAGCATCCGTGCCCGTTATGCTGCCCTTTAGAGTCAGGTTGTTTGCCGTGATGTCGTTCATCGTCACACGCCCGTTTGTATCGACCACGAAACTGCCGTTGATGATGGTCTTTCCCGTAAAGTTTATCCGGTCAGCCTCGATTGTAGCATTGGATATCAGCCTGCCCGCTTCGCCTTCGGTGATGAACGCGCTGATTTGAGCACGCCTGACGATATCACCGTTGGGGTCGACCTTTTCCGCAAACATGGTGGCAATATTGCTCTCCGTCACTAAACCGGCTTTGTCGATATTGGTAATGTTACCTTTGGAATCGAAGGTTATCTTCTGCACGAACTGGTCTATACGGCTGGCCGTCTGGCTGATGGCTGAGGTATGCTGTTCCACGGTACCCTTCAGGCTGTTTGTGGCGGTCACCATACTTTCTATCTTCTCGGCAGTCACATGAAAGCTGCCTGCATGGGCGAACAGCTTGCCGTCCAGGTCAGAGACGGACGCACTGAAGTCTGCACGAAGACCGCGGGCCGATATGTCAATAGCAGACTTATATGCTTCGGTGATTCCAGTCTCAAGGCCTACAAGACCGGACGTGAATTCAGCTTTCAGACCACGGGCGGAGATGTCGATAGCAGAGGTGTATTCTTGCGTTATACGACTCTCAGTATTCGTCAGGTCCTCCGTGAACTTCGCTTCAAGGTTGCGCGCGGTAAGCAGGAATTCACTGTGATACTCTTCAAGCTTGCCTGCCGTGCTTCTGATTTCGTCAAGGTTCGCCTGAATCTTCTTGTCTGTAAGTTCAAAACGCATATTGAATTCCTCGCGCAAGTCAGCAAGAGCATCATCGGTTAGCGTAAGTGCATACAAGTACATGTCACCGGTAAAAGACATGTGGAAATCACCGGTTCCGTTCCACTTACCGGTTATCTCCATCTGTTTGAATTCAGTACTGGGATATAGGTCCTTAGAAAAGGAAATCGGGGTGTATTCCTCAAAACCTTCTTTGTTCTCGTTCTTGAAATGGAAGGCAAGAGTGCCGGGGCGCTTCACCAGATACTTGAAAGAGATAGTGAACTGCCGGGGGCGCTTGAGTTCGTCGAAGGTCTCAAAATCCGGATGGCGGTAAAAGTCTGAGTTGACCTGCTCGATATAGCTGTTCTTAAGGCGTAGCACATTCTTTGCGCGTTCGCTTACTATATCGGCGAAAGATTCCTTGTTCGCATAGAAGTTACTGTTGAAGTACAGCAGCCGACCGTCAACTCGGAAGATGCGTATGTTGCTGCTACCGGTCCAGTACTGCATGTCAGCGGCAAAAGACGCATTGTTAAGGTAATTGTTCAGGGCATTGATTTCATCACGCACGGATGAGATTTCAGACTTGATAAGTCCTTCAATGACAGTGAACATTGTCAGGATGTCCTCACCGGCCATCGTAAGGAATCGCCCTTTGATTTCTACGCCACCTTCCGGTGTGTACTTGATGTAAGTGCTCTCATCACGGGCGCCGATATAGGAAGTACCGTACACTTTCATGTAGGCATGCCTGGTGGATTTGTCAACACCGAAGGAGATTACATCTTTCCCCGTTAGGTTGAAGTCGTCAATGCCGGTGTAGAAAGTTATAGACGGGGATGTCTCGTTGGTAGACGATAGCACGATTGCGCTTTGAAGGTCTACATCTGTACGGTGGCCCAATCCTATAATATCGTCACCTGCTTGGGGGATATCACTACCTTCATCACAGATGGCCTTGGATAAGTCAATATAGTCACGTCCCACAGCCATGACTTCACGCCAATAGTAGCGGTTGGAGGCGTTCAGGGTAGTCCCTTCGACGATGTTGCACTCCTTTGCTTGCGCCAGCGAGCCTACACTAAATTCGTTTGCTATCGCTTCACCTTCCTGCTCGGCAAGGAAATAGCAGCGGTAGGCATCTTCCAGTTCCTCCACGCGGATGCACTTCATACCGGCATGGGTGATTATCTGTTCACCGCCTACATGGGTGGCTTTCTTAACCTGCAGTTCTTCAAAGACGGCCTTTATCTTCACATACAGACGGTCAACGACAGCTTGGGAAGTACCGTCTTCACGGACGGTAATACCACTGCCATTCTTGCCAATCAAAAGGCCTTTTAAGAATGTGATAACCTCCTCCGCTACGTCGCTTGCATCCTTTCTCAAGAACATTCTTAGGGTACGTAAAGCAGAGAATACATTGAAGTTGCTTGCGGCCGTAGCGTCGTTGGTCTTGATGACATAGATGTTGCTTCCTCCCGAACCGGTGAAGGTCTGTCCCTTAAAAGTCAACTCTTCGACTTGCGTTTCAATATCGGAAAGGCGGGAATAGGCGGTGTTTTCGCCAATCGTATACTGCGGGGAATCGTAAGGCTTGTCGAGGTTGATTTCAAAGCCGATGACACGGGACAAGCGCCCACCATTGAAATAGGTGGGATTGACAAGGTTGATGCGCTGTCCTATGTCAAAGCTGTGATTTATTTGGTCTTTGTGTACCCAGATGGAGTTGAGCGTAGCCGTATAGGTGCCGTCGTCGATGCAGGTCTTTGCCACGTACTTCTTTGCAGTGGCAAGCAGTTCCTCTTCGGCAGCAGCCACCAGCCCAAGTTCGGTTATCTTCTCGGCATTCCAGCCGTACAGCACATATCTGTCACCTTTTGCCGGAAACAGCACTTCATCCGGTAGGGGGCTGCCGTAGTCCTCGTTACGGATAATCTCCCAAAGCTGGGCATCAGGATTCCATGTGCCGTCGTCGTTCTTTTCGGTCAAACCAAGAGGATTAAAGGCAGCACCGAACTCCATGCCGTTGAGCTTGCCGGATTTGAACCTGATTTTGAGTTCCTGTCCTTCAAGGATGTATTCCTTCGAGAAGTTGATGCCTGAATCCTTGAACCGGTAGAAGGTAGCTTTTGTCTTTGTACCATCTTCATTATCTACCTCGCTCTCATAAAAGCTTACACCGGTGATTTCACCTACTCTTTTGGGGCAGATGTCATCAAATACAACAACGGCTTCGACAGCTTCCAAATCGGTCAAGCCCTCGTGGGCATCCACGTATGGAGTGCCTGCCGGAAGCATAAGGCGCTTCTGGACGATACCGTTGACAACAGCGGTCTGGTCTACCGGGCGATAGTTGGTAGGGATGTTTCTTGTTGAACCGAACGCATAGATTCTTGTAGCATAAGTACCCTTGCTATCACTCCGGCTCATGTCCTTGGCTTCCTTATCCAGTTCTATCTTAACAGCATCGGAGAACTCACAGCGTCCGAAGTTGATTACATGGTCCGTTACCCAACAATCACAACCCCAGTTATCAGCCATGCTGAACATAGCATCAATGAGGTTGGTATTGTCATAGGTCATCAATTTGGAGGAGTTCTCGACACTATCGTCAATGGAAAACACGAAGTCTTTTCCCTCATATTTATAACCAAGAGCTTTCAAATTGCGAAGGAATACACCCATCTGGACATCCAGTGAAGCGGTAAGGGACCAGGACGCTTCCAGTCCTCCGTACTCCGGGGTGTACTTGAATATCTTTGTTTTCCACTTGAAATAGTAAGCGTCAAAACGAAGTTCATAGGAGTAGCCTCCGTTCTTGTAGGTCGGATAGGGAATATCTACAATCTGATAGATTTTTGCCAATTTACCGCCCATGGAGGCATCGAGTACCCCACGCAGGTCAACGTAATCACCTACTTGGAAATCGACTGGGGACAGAGTATTAAAAGGTAGTACGACATAGTCCTCTTTCATTAAAGAGAACTTGCCTTTTGCACCGGGATTGATACCAGTTGAAAAGCGGGTATTGCCTTGTATGTCCTTAATATCTATCATGTAAACAAAGGTCGGACATAAAAAAAAGAAGCCCTAAAAATTAGAGCTTCCATACACGACAATGAATTTAATGTCGTAAATTTCTAGCCTACAACACGGTTAGATGGATTATACTCACAGAATTTGGCTGATATTTTCCCAAATGTCCGGTCTAAGCTTTGGGCATAAGAAACGCTCTTTCCTAAATATAGCAAATGATAAATATCACTACTGTTCTCAGGAATCTGAATATCAATTTTACCTTTGTAAAGTTCTTCATAAAAAGCTGTTTTCTTTGCCTGATAATCGGCAGGAGAATCACCTTCTACTGTAAAAACAAGAGTTAACTCACGCTCATCAAGCTTGGGGTTATCCATAAGAACTTGTTTCCCATGTTCCAAGCGTGATTTATTCTCTATAAACTCTTTCAGAGGTACCGGTGCTCCCAGTACATCAAGAAAGTTATCTCCCATTCTAACACCCCACTCTTTTAGGGCTTCTCTTCCGTTTATTATTAATTCTGCCATAACTATTATAGATTCTTTATATCCTGCTTGATATCATTTGTATTATCGAGTATTCGCGGACTATTCTTGGCAAGAATAACAGAGTTTTCAAGTATATCTCTACGGTCCATGTTACCTTCTACTTGGAATGTTCTCATTTCATCTACGATTCTTTCCATATTGGAGACTTTATCGGTCAATGCCTTTATGTCCTCTGTCGGGAAAACAATATGTACCTGCGACTGATAGCCGCTCGCTATTGTCTCTTTGGCTCTATCTGCGAAATTAGGAGTTCCAGATAACAAAGCTGGGACATCCCCACTTCTAAGATTGAGCAATGAAAGTTTGCCATTGATGGATGAAAGTAAACCGGTCTGTTGAATGGACTGGTTCTTTATTTCTTCCCCGGCAACCTGCAAAGCTGTAAAACGTCCGTTAAGTTCTTCGCCGGTATCTTGTGACATGGCTTCAAAACCCTTGCTACTCGCCTGCTGTAAAAACATGGTTCCAAAGAACTGGTTGATGGCATCAACTTCTTTCTTCATGTCGTCAACCATCGTCTGTTTCATGGAGTCGAGGAGCTGCTTTTCTACGGAAGTCAGGTCGTCATCTCCCATGGCCTTTTTCCACTCATTGTACCACTTCTGCATCTGCGGTTTGAAGTTCTCCACATACATGGCCTTAATCAAAGCCTTGCGCATGTATTCGCTCATGTCATCGGAAATATCCTCCGCTGTGGCCTCTATATCGTACAAGGAATTCAGAATACCATCAGAGAACGACTCCCATTCCTGCTCAGCTTCATTACGGGCGTTCTCCGCTTCCTGGGCGGCTTCTTCCGCACGGTTGATGGCTCCCGTATCAAGAGTGGGGAAAAGCTTGTTAGCCGCATCCACAATGTCGACACCGGCTTTCTGAATTTCGGCTATCATCTCGTCCAGAGTCTTGCGCTCGGCCGTATCAATGGCACCGTCTTTCATAAATTCGGTATATTTGTCATACCAGGCCTGAATCTGAGGCTGGAGCTGGGCAGTAAACATGGAATCCACCAAGGCATTGCGCATATATTGATAGATATTGTCAGCTATGTCCTCGGCGGTAGCTTCTGCGTCATAGAGCACACTCTTGATACTGTCGGAGAAAGAGTTGAACGCTTTCCTTACCTCCTCTCCAGAGTCTTTCCACGCGTCACTGATTTCCCCGGCAGCATCGGCGACCTCCTTGCTCAACCCGTCAATGTCATTCTTGATGTTTGTACGCTCTTCATCGGTTACAAGTCCATCCTCTGAGTATTCCTTCCATTTTTCCCAGATGGCCTTGATACGCGGTTCGTACTGTTCAAGGTACATTGCCTCAATAAGCTCTTTCCGCATGGAATCGGAGATATTCTTGGCAACAGTCTCAGCAGTAACTTCCGTATCATACAAGGAACTTAATATTCCATCGGAGAATGATTTGAATTCCTCCTCAAGTTCTTTCTTTAGGTTGCTCTCAGTAATGCCAAGAGTATCACTCAGAATATCCTTAGCGGCCGTAATGTCGTTAGCCAACTTCTCCGCTTCGTTTCTTAACGCATCCTTTTCAGCGCCGGTTATGTCACCGTCAGACATGGCTTCCTGAACCTTCTTGTATAACTCCTCTATCTGCGGTTGGAAGCTATCAGTGAACATCTTATCAACCATCTGCTGACGGATGTACTCAAAGATGTTGTCTGTCACATCCTCGGCAGTGGCTTCGACAGAGGACATGGCAGACTTGACGCTATCAACAAACGACTGCAAGTCTTCGGCGTTCTTCAGCTTGTCAGCAAACAAACTATTAACGTCCTCTACGCCCTTCATCATCTGCACAATGTATTGGTCAATCCGAGAGCCGAGTTGTACCATGTCACTCTCGGACAATCCGTCTTTGGAAAGCCCTTCAAAGGTCTTGTACAACTCTTCCATCTTGCTCTTGTACTCCTTTTCATACAGAGCGTTAATCATTGCCTGACGGAAGTAATCATAGATATTATCAGAAACATCCTTGGCCGTCACATCAAGGGAAGTAAGAGAACTCTGCATACTACCGATGAAATCCTCATAGTTATCCGTGCTACTGTCGGTATCCTCTTTGGTCCATCCGAAAATTTCCGCAAGCTTGTCACGTTCGGCAAGTGCGGAACCGGCAATTGCGTCATACTGCTTCCGAAGAGCCTCCATCTCCTCCTTCGTAATGCCTCCTTGGTCTTTATTGGCCTGGGCAAAGGCATCGTACCACGTTTGAAGGTCCTCGGTAAATTTGTTGCCTACCATTGTGGTAAGCACGGCACGCTGCATATATCCGCTGAAACTGTCAGAAAAGTCTTTCGCGGAACTGCCCATATCCATGAGGGTATCCACAAAACTGTCGAAAACGCTATCGAACGTTGTCTGTGTCAGTTGTTCACTAATCTGGTTCTGAATATCCTCAATCCTTTCCTCTCCATCTATAATGCCGTTCAAATATTCTTGCACGTCACCGTCCATCTTCGCCCAGAAGGCAGGAGCTTCGGATTTAAGTTTCTCCAATTGCTCAACAGTGAGGTCAAACAGTCCGGTCATTCTTCCGGTCCCGACAAACTCTTTGGCGGCATTGACTGACATGTCGAGTGCGTCGGCAATGTCCTGCCAGTCGCTTGACGAGGTGTTCTTTGCCATCCGCTTGCCAATGGAATGGGAACCTGCGGATGCACCGGAATTAAGACGTTCTTTTCCCAGTAGGCGATATGCCTCAATTTGCTTTTCAACAAGGCCAAGCGCCTCTTCTCCTACCTTGTCTGCCTCCATGCCGTAGGAAATGCTGATGTATTCCTGCTTCTTGTCTATCAGTTCATCCCATATCTCATTGAGCCTGGTGTACTCCTCAACCATCTCGTTATAGTGGGAATAATCGGCACCGAACATCCCGTCCAATGCGGACACTACAGAGGAAATTCCAGAAACCGCACTCATTGCGCCTCCGACAATATCACCCGACATGATTTGCCCGACCCCGGACGCCGTTTGTCCTAAGCCGCCAAGCGCATCAATGGCACTTGTTATCTTACTGTCGTCAAATCCGAATATGTCGGCGATACTTGAGCCAAACTCATTCAATGCAGGGGCAAAAGACGTCACAGTATTTCCTATATCGGTGATTCCTTGACCGATTTTCTTGGAATCGTTGCCACCCTTTTTTATGGCTTCTATCCCTTTCTCCAAGTCAGAGACGAAAGCCTGCCACGGTGATTTGCCTTTCAGCTCATCCTTTAGCCCTCTGATTGCATCTGTTACGTCCTTTATGGAGATTTCACCCTTTTCTATCTTTTCAATGTCCTTATCAGTGAATCCGAGCGCTTTCAATTCGTCAAGTGTAACATTCGTTCCGTCACTTTCCTTTGTACCAGACATGTACTTGACAAGTGTTTCATACTTATCAATGATGGACTGAATAGCGGAAACCGATTTGTTACTCGCATCCTCGAATAAGTCTGCCATCGCCTTAGTGGACTTTCCATATTGCTCATCGAGCTGTTCTATGGCTTTACTTTTTTCGGCTTCCTTGATGGCATATTCAGGACTGTCCTTTTGTAATTTGGCTAACTCGTCATTGTACTTCTGAACGAGGTTCTTCCGTTTTTCTTGGTAATTTCCGTACTCAATGAAATACTCCTGCCATGCTTTTTTGTCGGCTTCAAGTTTGGCTTTACTTGTTGAATCAATATCGCTTTCTCTTTTTTTAGCGGCATTAGAAGCCCATGTGCCAAGTTTCTCCTCTTGTTTATCTGTCAGTTTTCCACCTTGCTCCGTTTCCCAATCCTTGCGCTGTTTTTTAATAGCATCCAGTTCTTTTTGATAGTCCAAGTCAATCTGAGCCAGCTTCTTTTCAGTGCCATCCTCCATGAGGTTGATTTCATCCTGCTGGTTTTTCCGACGAATGGAAAAGAGTTGTTCGGTAAGCAGTTCTTGCTGTTTGAGTTGCTTGGCGGCTGCTTTCTTGGCTTGATTTTCCTGCTTAGTCAACGAGCTTCCAGTGATGCCACCTAAATCTTTATAGGCTTTCTCTTTTGATAGCATATCTTCACGGGCCTTTTTTACCTGTTCCGATGTTGCTTGTTGGTCTTTTAAAAGAACTTCATAACCTTTCTTTGCCTTTTCCCAATCGGATTTAGCTGCTGCAAGGTCTTGTTGGTAAGTAGTCTTATTCTTTTCGGTTTCAATACGGGTTTGTTTTGTTGATTTAGCCGTATCTATAAGATTTTTAATGTCTTTTACCTCATAGATTGCTTCATCAGACAAAGAACCTTCCACGTCAATTGGAAGTTTCATCTTTACTTTTCCATTCCCGCCTTTTCCTTTGATTCGTTTTTCCAATTCAGAAATATATTCGTCAAACTTGCTAATATCAACATCTTTCAAGCTTGATATGAATTGCTCTGATATACCCTTTCCTCTCTCAACAAGAAATTCATCTCTGTAAAAACGAAGTTCCTTTAATTTGTTAATTTCCTGCTGGGTTAGTTTCCCGCCATTAATTTGTTTTGCGGAAAGTGTGTTTTCATAATCAGAAACCGCTTTATTAGCTGCTTCAAAATCTTTTGCAACACTTTCCCCGGCTCGTTTTGAATCTTCCTCGGCTATCTGCCTTTTAAGTTCAAGAATATCCGCCAACTTGATGCTCTCTATGTCGTACTGGGAGAATATCTTCGGGTATTCCTTGCGTAATTCTGCCAAACTTTGCCCACGCTGCAAATCAGCCAAAGCAATATCACGAGAGCTTTGAATAAGACCCTCTATTTTTTGTTTACGTTCTTGCTCTTGCTTTGCCGCCTCTTCTTGTTTCTTGTTGAAACGCTCTTGTGACTTTTCAGCAATGGATGTATTATCTGCCAATGTCCACATAGCAATCCCAAGAGAAACTATGGCAGCTCCAGCTAATACATAAGGATTCATTGCGAGAACTTTGTTATATGTAGCTTGAGCAACAGTAGCAGCTTTGGTTGCTGCAACCTTTCCCCATACAGCCTTTGTAAATCCTTGCTCAACAATGGAGTTCACCAATAGCCCAGTTCTATAAACACCATATATTGAAACGAGAGCCAATACGCTTTGACCTATAACTTCGTAGTTCTTAACTACAGTATCAGCAGCAGATATACTTCCTGAAATCAAATCTTGATTAGCAAGTCCTATCTCAGCCAAAGCGGTAGTTATTGTATCTTCAAAGTTTGACATTTGTCCTTCAATCGTCTTTGAAATGGCTTCCGTAGAACCTTCTACGCCTTTCATTGAACCAAATTGCTCAACGGCTTTCATTACTGATTCAACAGTCCTGTCACATTCTACAGTCATATCACGGAACGAGAGTTTAACCTTATCCCCTTCTGTCTGGACGCGAACACCGAACTCTTTCCAACGCTCCGAGTTATTTATATCAAGTATCGCTTCTGTCAGTTGGTCGAATGGTTTAGCTACGGTATTAGTGAAATCTCCCATCTTCTTCATGGCATCCATCGAAGGGGTTACGCCACGATTGACAAACTTTATAAAGTCATCAGTCAGTTCATTTAGTTGAAAATTTGTCTTTGCGGCAAAGCTATTTATGTCAGACAGATACGCTTTCGCCTTATCTGAACTACCATTTAAAGCATTGGTTAGCACAGATTCATACTTCTGAAACATTCCAGCTGTTGATACTACATTTGAAGCAACTTGTTTCAACATTGCGATTCCACCAATAGCAGCAAGTGTCTTTTTAAATGAGACTCCTACACCTTCATTAACGGTAACAACAGCCTTGCTTTCATCCTTGAACAAAGCGTATTCATCTTTTAAAGCTTTGGTGGATAATCTTGCAAGAGCTTGTTGTGATTGTAGTTCACCAAGAGCATACTTTTGTTCTCCTAATGCTGCCTTTGCACGGTTTAATTCATCTGATAAAGATTGTCTTTTAGGGTCGTACTTTCCTAATTTCTTATATTGCTCTGTAAGCATTGAAACATCATTCTGTGTCTCACGTATGATGTCTTTTTGTTTAATGATCTCTTCGGATAAGGAATTGACAGCTTTTTCGCCATCGTATATACCTTTTTTGAATCCCGTTTCCATCTCTGCTCCAGCTTTAGCAGCATTAGTCACCAACTCATCCAACCTTTGATTAGATGCAGCAAGTTGAACATTTAAAGCCTTGAAAGCAGCAGGAGACTGCGTGCCATCCATGCTCATTAACTCTTGTTTTAACTTCGCAATTTCATTACGGAGCCTTACAACTTCTTCCCAGTCACTACCTACCTTAAAATATAATTTTGCCATATCTATTTCTTTTTCCTACGATTAGCCAATTCCTTACCACTGATTTTATTCACTTTTTGACCACCATATACAGCGTGTAATTTATCCCGTTGCATCATCAACAGATTCCTATAAGGGATAACCTCAAACACTTCTGTATAACTCAGATGAAGCGTGTCAATCAAATAGGCTATCTGCCCGAAGAACGTTGTGTTTCCTACTGTTTCGGTCTTGCTGCCAGCATCGACACGTTCCTCATCGAGCTGACACACTGAAAAGCCGATATATCCATCATAGAGAAACAGACTTCCAAGGCATCTTTGACTTCTTCAAAAGTGCCGTTCTCCAATTCTTTGACCAAACTATCATTCCCGCAGATGAAGCATGAAATACCTTTCAGCATATCTTCAGTAGCTTCAGGAAGCTCTTTAATAGCCTCCATGATATTATCTCCTCGCAGGGCGATATTGGAAAAATGATGAATGGCACGACAGATAATTTTAATTGTAGGAGGTTTGATGGTATAAACGATTCCACCTATCCCTACATTCATGAAATCCAGCCCTAACAAAGCATCAGAAACCGTTTTTGCTGCTTGATTATTCATAACATTAAATTAAAAAGGCGGTGAGCAACCACCCACCGCCATCTGAAAACAATCCTTTTACTGAAAAATTATCAACCTTCCGGCACTACAACTTCCGATTCGTCAAACCACTTTTCGGAAGCCAATCCATCTACACCTGTGGAAAGGGGAACGGCCGAAACAGCCAATCCGACAGCCTTATCGGTATTAGAGCCACGGGCATTGATAGCCGCTTTCGGAAACACAACATAAACTCCGTCTTTGGTTTTACCAATCACACATTTATGAATAGGCTTATACTTGCCTCTTTCCCAATTCTTTTCTGTGGCTTTACCACCTTGTAAATCAGCCTTTGTAGCATAATCATACTCACCAATGGTGAAGTTGATTTTCACCTCACCCGGTTCAGACGTTTCCCGGTAGTACTCACCAGTCAAAGCGTTTTTGTAACGAGTTACACTTGCCTCTGCTTCTTCGTATTGATACGTGTCACCATGCACATTCTTGACCCGCTTCGTTGCTGCGTTTTTCAAGATGGTGGCTACTTCTGCGCCTGTTAATCCGGCAGCTGGAGTAGTAACCGTTTTAATCGGTTCTGCATAATACAGTTCGTCAATTTCTACTGCTGTAATCATATCATTTTACATTTAATACATTAAACAAAATTCTCACATTCACGTAATGGCATTTCAAAGCTGTATCCGCTTCCGTGCCAATTGATTCGATAGAATAACGATAGGTTATACCGTCATAGGTGCTTACTACATCATCAAGCAGCTTGTTGGCTTGTCTTTCGAGTTCTGCCAATCTTATACGGTTAGAATAACCCTGAATGCGCGGTACGAATATATTCACCTCATTAAAGCTATTCTTCCAGTATTTACTTGGTATTTGCTTTTTCACGTGGATGATTATCATTTCTCTTTCCAATCCCTTTCCAGGGTCTATATGTGGAAAATCTTCACTTTTACCGTCATCACCTTCAAAGACAACGTATATCTCGTTTATACCAAGAGCTTTGCAATCCCGATGGAGTATATTCCCTATGGTTTGCGGTGTTATCATTATTCAAATTCCTCCTTTAATCGTTTATAAGCAAATAAAGCACCTCCACTCCTAACCATAAATCCATGACCTTCAACCTTAGATGCGTACTGATAACCATTAGGAGCGGTAGCATCATTATAGAGTTCCAAGCCTTCTTTTGATGCAGTATGTTTATTCGATTTACGCAGAGTACCACTTCTATCGGTATAGCTTCCATGTTCTTTATCGTATTCATCAGCTTCATAACCAACTTTATCTACAACTTTAAGAAATTCGGTTTCACCTTCCTCCATGAATGGCTCTAAATCTGAAAAATCAAAATCAACTTTTAAATCCATAATTCCGAGTAGTTAAAGTAGTTCGTGCTTTTCACCGTATAAACCTCGCCTTGACCTCTTACGCCATCACCATCCATGCAACGTACTTCATCGCCTGCCTTGACAGTGATTTTCTTCTCACACACCACATGGTAATTAGGACGATACACAGAGCCATTCTCGGATGAAAACTCCTTGGTCGTGTTGTCATCACAACGGCACTTACATACCTCCTGCCAGTATTCACCACCGGTACCGGGAATAGGTCTTCCGAACTCATCCTTATCCATCGGGGTGATAACCTTAACTTGCAATATGTGGGGAGCGAATATCATAAGAAAGTCACTTTAGGTTTGTTACTCAGTTCGTCTTTCAAACCGTACTGTTTGCACAGCCATGAGTACAATTTCATTAGGCTATCAACATAATTAGACCAAGACACAGAAAATCCGCTTTCGCTGACCGAAGATGGATTTTGTATC
>ENA-ORVC01001507-ORVC01001507.1-human-gut-metagenome-genome-assembly--contig:-NODE-1507-length-18867-cov-3.149213_pt1 | contig 18867 bp, 19 predicted proteins | sample MGYA00242092_ERZ509234 | MGnify/ENA primary metagenome ERZ509234 (study PRJEB26280, sample SAMEA2338800) | human gut metagenome | biome: human gut; feature: human-associated habitat; material: faeces... | reverse complement strand
GAGGGAAGGGTCAGGATCCAGTATCCTGTTTTTTTCCCTTCTCTCACTGCCTGGATGATGGAATACCGCCGTTTCTTCGCCTCATCCCCCACATACAGCCGTTCATAAAACCGCATCCTAGCCGCAGTTTTTCAGGATACAGCGCCGCAGAAGATCCAGGGCCTCCATGGCTGACTGTTCCCGTATTTCTGTTCTGGAGCCGTGGAAATGGCACTCCTCCACTGTCACGTCGCCGTTCAGACAGCAGGCAATATAGACCAGGCCCACGGGCTTTTCATCGGTGCCGCCGTCTGGGCCTGCGATCCCGGTCACTGCCACAGCGGCCTCCGCATCGGCCTCCTCTGCTCCTCCGGCCGCCATTTCCCTGGCCGTGGGCTCACTTACAGCCCCGTATTTTTTCAGCGTGTTTTTCCCCACTCCCACCATTTTCCTCTTGGCCTTATTGGAGTAGGTGACAAAGCCCTGGTTAAAGACCTCTGAGGCTCCGGCCACATTGACGATCTTCGACGCGATCATACCACCGGTGCAGGATTCCACTGTGGTCACTGTCAGCTTGTTTTTCACCAGGAGACGGACCACGGCTTCCTCCATGGTCTCGTTTTCCCTGGTGGTATAGTACATATCTCCCAGGGCTTTTTTTATGGAACGGGATACGGGCCTTAAAAGCTCCTTCGCCCGTTCCTCATCGGTCTCCGCCGTTTCTGCCAGAACATGGACCTCCTTGCCCCGCCGCCTTGTGCAGACCGGGACGGCGCTTCCCTGGTTCAGGATCTCCTTTAAGGCATCTTTTACTTCCGTCTCGCTGACTCCATAAATCTTAAAGATCTGTCCACATCCCTTTTCTGTTCTGATCATTACATTTTCCCTTCTTTCAGAACATTCACGTTTTTTGTGATATAATCCACCAGAGAGATCACAGTCAGGACCAGGGCGATCCATACCACGGCCGTTGTCACCATGGACAGGGACGGGATCCCAAGGATCAGAAGGACCACTGCGATCATCTGGAAGGTGGTCTTAAACTTTCCCCAGTAGCTGGCGGCGATGACCACCCCGTTGTCAGAGGCCACCAGACGGAAGCCGCTGATGATGAATTCCCGGCTGATGATCACAATGACCATCCAGGCCGGGAGCTCCTTAAGCTCCACCAGGCAGATCAAGGCCGAGCATACCAGCAGCTTATCGGCCAGAGGGTCCATAAATTTTCCAAAGTTGGTCACCAGATTGTATTTCCTTGCGATCTTTCCGTCCAGCATATCGGTCAGGCTGGCAATGATGAAGATCGCTGCGGCCACATACCGCAGGGTCTGGTTTTCGCCGCCGTCATATAAAAGGGTCAGCACAAAGAACGGGATCATGATCACCCGCAGGATCGTCAGTTTATTCGGTAAATTCATCTTCAACCTCCCCAATCAGATCATATTCCAGAGCGCCTGTGACCCGGACCCGTACAAAGTCCCCGGACATCAGGGAAAGCCCGGTGTTCACAAAGATCAGCCCGTCCACGCCTGGGCTGTCCATATAGGTGCGGCCCACATAGGCGTTTTCGTCGGCCACCTTTCCCTCGATCATCACTTCCAGAACGCTTCCCTTCATGGACTCGGACTTTTCAAAGGCAATGTCCTGCTGAAGCTCCATGATCTCTGCCCTCCGGTCCTCCTTCACCTCATCGGGTACCTGGTCCTTAAAGGAATAGGCAGGGGTATCCTCCTCCGGAGAATAGGCGAAGACGCCCAGACGGTCAAACTCCATATCGTCTACAAACTCCATGAGGATCTCATGGTCCGCCTCCGTCTCCCCCGGGAAGCCGGAAATAAAGGTGGTTCGCAGAGCGATATCCGGGATCTCCCGGCGGAGCTTTGCCACCAGCTCCCGGATCTCCTTATTGCTGGTCCGCCGTCCCATGCGCTTAAGAATGGCGTCGCTGGCGTGCTGGATGGGAATATCCAGATAGCGGCAGACCTTCTCTTCATTCTTTATGGTCTCGATCAGCTCGTCGGTGATCTCCTCGGGATAACAGTACTGGAGACGGATCCACTGGATCCCCGGAATCGAAGAAAGCCGTCTTAAAAGCTCTGGAAGCTTCTTCTCCCCATACAGATCCTTTCCGTAAAGGGTCGTCTCCTGGGCCACCAGGATCAGCTCCTTTACCCCCTGGTCCGCCAGCTCCCTGGCCTCCTTTTCCAGCTGCTCCATGGGAACGCTCCTGTATCTTCCCCTTAAATAAGGAATGATGCAGTAGGTGCACCGCTTATCGCAGCCCTCAGCGATCTTTAAAAATGCGTAGTGGCCGCCGGTGGTCACCAGCCGCTTCGTTTCCTTGCCCACCGGTGCGTCGATGTCCTTAAATACCAGTGTTTTTTCACCCTTTAAAGCCTCTCTTATGGCTCCGGCGATCTCCTCATAGGATGTGGTGCCTAAAACGGCATCCACCTCCGGGATCTCCTCGGTAATCTCGTTTTTATACCGCTCCGCCAGACAGCCGGTGACGATCAGGGCCTTCAGACGGCCGCTCTTTTTAAGCTCTGCCATCTCCAGGATGGTGTTGACGCTCTCTTCCTTGGCATCCCCGATGAAGCAGCAGGTGTTGACGACGATCACATCGGCATCCGATTCATCGTCCACAAAGCTGTATCCCTCTCCGCCCAGGATCCCGAGCATTTTTTCCGTATCCACCAGGTTTTTATCACAGCCCAGTGATATGAAAAGCAGATTCATTCCAGTTTTTCCTTTCTTTTGAAAAAAAGGGGAAGCCAGCAGTAAATCCCTAGAGCTGTTCTCCCCCCTTTGTTCCTCTTATTCTTCCTTTTCAGCCTCTTCTGCGGCGTCTTTGGCACCGCACTCTGCTTCATCGTTCTCTGTCAGAGAAGCCTCCTCCGGCAGCTCCTCCTCTTCGGGAAGGATTGTCACCTTCTGCTCGTATAATTCCTGTACGGCTGTGGAAAGCGGCTTCTTTCTCGCTGCTCCGGCCACTAAGGGATCGGCTCCGGCGATCAGCTGTCTGGCGCGCTTGGCTGCCGCGATCACGATGGAATAACGGCTCTGGACCACCGGCTGCTCACCCGGCTCCACGCCGCTGTTTACTGCCTCGATCAGGTCTGTATAAGATGGATGTAACATAAAAGGTCTCCTTTCGCATTCTGCGTTCTTTAACAGCCGCCTTTTCCTCCGGCAGCTGCTCCCTGCTTCTATATATTACCGGCTGAGGCCCGGATCCGCCATGGATCAGAGGCTTTCCGCCAGTTCATGCAGCTCTGTTTTTATCCGGTCCATCAGCGTTCTGCTGTTTCCGGCCTTTAAGTGCTGGGACTGGATCAGATGGTGGAGCTCCTCCACGCACTGGTCCACGGTGTCGTTCACCAGGATGTAATCATAAGACTCCATTTCCTCGGATTCCTCCAGAGCCCGTTTTAAACGGCTGGCGATCACTTCCTCCGTCTCTGTTCCGCGGCTCACCAGCCTCCGCTTCAGCTCTGCGGCTGTGGGCGGCACCACGAAGATCAGGATGGCGTCCGGGTACTGCCTTTTCACATTCAGCGCACCCTGGATCTCGATCTCAAGGATCACGTCCTTCCCCTCGGCCATTTTGGATTCCACATAGGATCTGGGAGTCCCGTAATAATGGTTCACATACCGGGCGTGCTCGATGAGGCGGTCGTTCTGGATCAGCTCCTCAAACTGCCCGTCGGTCATAAAGAAATATTCCCGTCCGTCCTGCTCTCCGGGACGGGGCGCTCTCGTGGTGGCAGAAATGGAAAGCGCATAATTATCGTATTTCTCCAACAACGCCTTCATGACCGTTCCCTTGCCTGCCCCGGAAAAGCCCGAGACAACGGCCAGCATCCCTTGTCGTTTCATAGTCATCACTCCAGTATTATTCAATGTTCTGAATCTGCTCTCTTACTTTTTCGATCTCTGTCTTTAAAAGGATTCCCTGGTCCGAGATCTCCAGGTCATTGGATTTGGACAGGATCGTATTGGATTCCCGGTTCATCTCCTGGGCAATGAAATCCAGCTTCCTTCCCACACTGCCGCCGGCCAGAAGCTCCTTCTTCATTCCCTCGATATGGCTCCTTAAGCGGACCGTCTCCTCGTCCACACAGATCTTATCTGCAAAGACCGTCACCTCTGTGAGGATCCTGGACTCGTCGATGGTGGAGTTCTGGAGAAGCTCCCGTACCTTGTCTCCCAGCCGCTGCCGGTATTCCTCCAGGATCTTCGGGGAACGCTCCTCGATAAAGTCCACCATAGACAGCATATGGTCCAGCTTTCCGATCAGGTCGTTCTTCAGGTTCTCTCCCTCTCTGAGCCTTGTCTCCACAAAGTTTTCAGCGGCTCCCTTCAGGACCTCCTGAAGCATGGCCCACATGTGCTCCTCATCCTCCGGCACCTGCTCCATGGTAAGGACCTCCGGGCACCGGGAGAGCATGGAAACGGTCACATCGTCCTCCAGACCGAACTGCTCTGCCATCTTTTCAAAGTTTTTCATATATTCGGCGGCCAGTGTGCTGTTATATTTTAAGGAAACCTGGTCCTCCGTATAATCCTCGTAGGTAATAAACACATCGACCTTGCCCCTCTGGATATAATCCTTTAAGAGGGTCCGCATCGCCGCCTCGAAATAGTTGAATTTCTTGGGCATTTTGATGCTCAGGTCCAGATAGCGGTGGTTCACTGCCTTGATCTCAACAGATATCTTACATTCATCCGTCACAGCCTCGCACCGGCCGAAACCGGTCATGCTTTTTATCATTTTCAACCATGCCTCGCTTTCACATAGATAAAATTATTATAAGGCAAATGGAAAAGGTAGTCAACCAGTTTTGCCCATGAGATACCGCTTCCTATATTTTAACTGCACATAGGTCATGACCTGCTTCCAGCAGACCGGATTGGAAAGGCCGCCGAAGGCTCCCACCACCGGAAGGCCCTGGATAAATTTGGCGGCTAGCATGTCTATGGCAAAGGCGTTTCCCACCGCCTGGATCTGTGCCTCCAGATCCTCTTCGGATACGGTCAGTTCTTTCTTCTGGACCAGCGTATAGATCAACCTGTCTACCCGTGCGTTGTTCTCGGCCCACTGCTCCCCCCGGCTGACAGAAGCCTCCAGGAGACATAAGATAAAAAACCGTTCCTCCGGCGTATCATAGGAAAATCCAAAATACAGCGCCGTTTCATAAACGCCCCTTAAAAGCATAGCCGTAAATATGGCGATGTCCGGCAGGCCCACGCCTAAAAGCCCCAGCCCCAGGCCCTCCGCCGCGCTGACAGCCTGGTTTTTCAAATTTCTTCTGGCAGCCTCGGTCCGGAGCTTTTTGTACTCCTTCCGGCTTTCCTTTAAATCCAGGGAAAAATCCCGGACCTTAAAATCCTTTTCCAGTTCGTCTCTCCGGTAGGTTTTTTCGATCAGAGGATTCCCCTTTTCAAAAATCGTCCGGAAGGCCATGCAGAACGCCTTCTGAAGGTTTTCCGACATCTTTGGAGGGATCCTGGCCGTCAGCGCCTCCTTCCAGCCGGGCTCTGTACGGGACAAAGCCCTTTGCTCCAGCCGTTTCTCTTCCTTTTCGATCTTCTCCAGCTCCAGGGTCACTGGAGATTTTTTTATGAATTTCATATTCCCTTCCACCTCCTGCGGCTGTTTTCTACGGATTATAGCAGAAACAGAAGAAAATTAAAACAGGTGTAAGAAAAATGTCAGACTTTTCTTTTGCCCTTCTGGTATAATGAAATCAAAGAAATCCTTGAAAAACCGCTCTGAGGTCCGCTTGATCTCACTGGAAACAAGAGGATACCAGACACGAAACGAAAACAGAAAAGGAGGGGCCTATGAAGCTTAAAAACCGTATATTCCATATCATGACCATTTCTCTCCTCATACTGTCGGCGATCCTTCTTTCCGCCTGCGGGAAACAGGAGACGGCAGGATCCATGAAACTCACAAAAGCCGAGCTTTCCCACAAGGAAAAAGCGCTGGCAGACCTGCTGGCTCCCGTAGGTTCGTCCCGTTTATTTGACTTCACCGTGGATGAGACCATCCGGCAGGTTACGGTCACCACATATGAACTGAAAAACGGACAATGGGACCGGTTCACATCCAACAGCACTCCCCTGTCCGGCAGCCAGGGGCTTTTGTTTCTCGGATTTGAAAATATCCCCGATGGGATCCGGACCGGCATACAGATCGATGAAAAAAACAGCGTGAGCCAATGGGAGCCGTTTGAAAGCGCCGAAGAGTCCTCCGCCCCGTCCGCCTGTGTTACCAGACAGCTGGAGCAGCCTGCGGATATTATCCCGGAAGAAGAGATTCCTGTGATCCTCCAGATCCTGGATTCCGGAGGCACCATAGAGACCCTGGACCTGGACTTTTTCCACGACCCGTCCAGGGCAGAAGGCTATGGTTATGACCGGGTCTTCTGCATTACTGTTTCTTTCAGCCAGACACCTTTAAGATAAACAGGAGGTGGAACTCTATGAAAGGAAGACATGACCGATTTAAGATCTCAATATACCTGCTGCCGCTTTTCCTGGCTGTTTTTCTCACCGCCTGCGAGGTCAGGGACTCTTATATGAACGCTGAGGTGATTTCCGCAGATGAAACGTCCATCACGGTCCGGTCCATAAAGGCCGGGGACTCCCATGCCCCCAAGGGCGTGCTGAAGGCAGAGACCCTGATCCTTGACCTGACCGGCTATGACAGCGTATCCATCCCCGAAGGTCTGGCTCCCGGCGATGGGATCCGTGTCCTCTTTAATCCGGATTCCTTTAAAAAAGGAGAAGTTCCGGAAATCGGGATCGTGTTCCAGATCTACCGTCTGGATGAGAACGGGGAGGTGGTGATAAGCCATGAAGAAATATCCGCATCTGAAAGCAGCAAAGCTCCAGATCCGGGCCAGCCAGTCAAATGGTTTGACTGTCTCCATGGAGACGAAATGGTCTGGGATGATGTCAGAGAGTATGATCTGGAGGAATTTCCAGAAACCACCTTTCGCTGGAGCGCAGAGCAGCTGGAAGCTGTGAAGGGAAGCGAAATTACCCCTCTCTATAATGGAATGCCCATCTGGAGCGTTTATTTCTGTGATCTCACCGGAGACGGCAAACCAGAGCTTTGCTCCACCCTGAGTATTGGCTCAGGAATCGTCAACGACCAGATCCTGGTCTATGACTATGCGGAAGGCACCGGTTATGATCTTTCGGACCGGGGGAATTTTGATTATGTCCTTACTGTACAGGAGGATTCTCTTATTGCTGAAAAAAGGGCTTATCAGGAGGATGCGCTCATTGAGTCCGGCGAGCTGGTGCTCTCGGATGGTATTCTTCAGATAAAACCCCAATGATCGCTTCACCTTTATAAGACCATCGCCTAAGCAAAACCGGAATATGAAGTTATGAGGAGGTGCTTCCATGAAATTAGTCAGTCCGAAAAACCTGCTTGTATCTCTGCTTGGCTGTGCGTTTGTCGTTCTGAAAATAGTGACCTTTGATGGGGTCGCGGATCTGTTCTGGATCCTGTTCATTGGATACCTGTCCGTCAAGTGTCTGGCCGCGGGATTGTCCCAGGAAGCCTATGACAAAGATATAAAACAGGCACAGCAGGCAAAGGTCCTGTACCGCGACCTGTTTGGGAAATTTGCATACGTTGCGGCAGATATCCCGATCCTTCTTCTCCTTTTCACCGGCCTCCTGGCTGTGATCTGCCCCATAACAGCGTTTCTCCGAGCTGTCCTGATCACCCTTTTGCTGGCAGCGGCCGGGTATGCGGTCTGGTTATGCTGGTATGTTTCAAAGCATAAGCGGCAGCGTATATTTAAAGGCGAATGGGGAACCGGGGGCTTAAGTCCAGAGGAGGAGAAAGCATGGAAACGGTCCGGCCTGTGGCACGGCATTCTCCTGGGGATCTCTGCGGTATTTTGTGCTTTTTATTTCATTTTTGGAAATTCGTGGATTTCATGAATCGATCAGATATAAGACTGAAAAACGCTATCTGCGCCTGGGGAGGAACGTTTCCTTCTTTAAATTAATGCAGGATTTGCCAGACCGCAGGTCCCACACTCAGATTTTCTGAAGAACATCAGACCTAAACAGGAGAATATCATAAAATAAAGACCGCAACGCATCCGTTTGTCCGAGTGCTTTGCAGTCTTTTGCATTGTATGGTGAAAAGTGCGATCCATTTCGTATAAATTTTCGATTAAAATCATGTGATACTGTTCATATAGCCATTTATCAGAATCGCCGACTTTCACCGATTTCTGCGTTCATACCGTTCCTTAGATGAGATTGCTGGGGATAAAGCAGTTATCTGTATCAATCGGGATCGGCTCCTCGCACATACAAATAATTCCGCTCCTTCCATATCATGATCTTGTAAGAAAGACTGGAATAGGTGACCATCCTCTCCTCTTCGTAAATTTTCTTATTTCACGGAAAAAACAGGAAAAAAGAAAAAACAAACGTCAAAATGAATGTATAAAGATAAATGCGCAAGTCTATGTCCCCCTCCCTTACAGGTGCACTTTCTTTTCTTTCTGTCCCTACACCACATGGTTTTTCAGGTTTTCAGGGAATAGATAAAACTCAATATCATCTTTCCCGCCGATGGTTCTCCATATGATCAGTTCATATGTAAGGCTGGAATATATGGTCGTTCCTCCATCCTCATAAACCTTCTCACTCCATGGATAAAACAGAAAAAAGCCAAAAAACATCGTAACAGCAATAATACATAAGCATGCGGTTATTTTTTTCATTTTTGCTTCCTCGCTTTCGGAATACATGGTCCCGTTCTATCAAGTACGATTTTTATTTCTTATGACACCTGCTATGGTGAAACTCCGGCAGCTCCCAATATAACAGCCGATATGTTCCCGGCTCCAAAATCTCTCTCTTTATAGGAAAGGCCCATCCCGTACCGAAGCCAGGAGTTTGATGCTCTGGCAACATCGCTGTAATAATAAACCGGGAAGCTGGTTCCGCTGTCATTGCGGCCATCCTGTACCTCCAAAGATGGTACGGTACTCCTGTTTTCTGCCGCCGTCAGCCACTCTCCGGTAAATGCATGTGCCGTGGCTTTCTGGACTGGAATGATAAACTCGGGGGTTCCATCTGCACTGAATACGACTGCTGCGGGATATCGGATCCCGGGAAGTCCGGAAACGATCTCCTGGTACTCACTTTCCTCCAGTGGAAGCAGATGCTCGGATGCATAAGAATCGAAGCCGAATGCCAATGACAGGAACATACAAATAAAAGTAAGGATCGCTTTTCCCATGCCTGCCTCCTTCCATCGGTCCACGAAACCAGCCCTTTTCCATCCCAATTTCTTTGTCAATCCTATTTTATCAGATAAAAGGCCTGTCCTCAAGAAAGAACCGCATAATTAATCTGACATTTTTCTTGAAAAATCATTTTTTTCAAAAATTTCACCACAAAAAATGCCGTCCCCCGCGGAGCTGTGATCAGCCCGCAGGGAAACGGCGTTTTTCTTTCTAAGATTTTCAATTATAAGGGCATGATCCCGAACAGGACGGCAACGATCATGCAGATAAAGCTGAAGCCCCATACCCATAAAAAGCTGTTCTTGATATGGTCCTTGATGTCCACGTCTGCCAGGCCAACGCCCAGAAGGGTGGCCGGAACCATGGGGCTGATGAAGGTGGCGCAGTTTCTGCATACCACCATGGCAACGGCAATGGGAGTGGCGGCGATGCCGAAGCCCTCTCCGATCCCGATCATTACCGGAAGCATTCCGTAGAAATAGCTGTCCGTATCGAAGGCCAGGGCCAGAGGCACGCTTAAAATACCGATCACCAGCGGCAGGTGGCGTCCCAGCACAGCCGGTAAAAAGCCGCTGATCAGGCCGGACATACAGGTGATGACGCTTTCTGTGCCCTCCACGTTCTTTACAAGAACGCCCATGAGAACGGCTGCTCCCATGAGGGTGGAGCACATCATAAGGGCCGGACCGGCGTGGAGATTGATGATCTTCTTCTGCATTTTCGCCCCCGGATAATTTACCAGGATCGCCAGGGCCACGCCCATCATAAAGGGAACGTAGCTGGGGAAGATGTCCAGGATCAGAAGGGCAATGACCGCAATGGTAAGGAACACGTTAAAAAAGAACAATCTGGGACGGGCCAGCTCGCTGGCGGCTTCCGCTGCCGCTGCTTCTGCCGGGCTCACTGCTGCCTGGCCCTCAGTCTGGGCCAGGAGCCCGTTTAATCCGGCTCCCCGCTTCTTTTCAATGATGCCGTTGACAACGGCCACGGCCAGAGCCAGGATGATCCCGCAGGCCTGGATCGGCATGATGGTGCGCCATAAGGCTCCGGCCTCGATGCCCAGGACTGTGGCCGCCCGCATGGTGGGACCAGCCCAGGGCATCAGGTTCAGTACGCCCATGGAAAGCACCGCGATCCGCAGCATGGTAGTGGGACGCATATGCATCCTTTTATAGACTGGCAGCATGGCCGGGACCACGATACAGAAGGTGGAAGCGCCGCCGCCGTCCAGATGGCCGATGAGTGCGATGATGCAAGTCATGATACAGACGCCCACCACGCTGTCCTTCACCAGAAGCATCAGCTTCCCGATGATCACGTCGAACATCCCGGCGTCGGTCATGATACCGAAATACAGGACACTGAACACGAACAGGGCCGCTGTGGGACCGGTGCTGGAAAAGCCGCTCTTAATGAGGGATGCAATGTCCTCCCAGGTATAATATTTTCCCAGGACCAGCACAAGAGCCAGGATCATCGGAAAAACGATGAAGGCAATGCTGGGCAGGGTCTTACTTTTGAACAGTGTCACCACGATGGCGACGATACAGGCGAATCCAAGGATTCCTACAAGGGTACCCGACATACTTTTTCTCTCCTTTGAAACTTATTTTACGTTTTCTTTGTATATTTCCATGAAAGTTTCGCACTTTCTTAGCATTTTAGGCGGCAAAACGGCCCGGAAACTGACAGTGCCTCCGGACCGTCTGCCTTTCCCGGCCTGGCCGGGATCTGTATTTATGAAAAGGGGTTATGAGAACTCGTATTCCTTGATCTGGCGGACCACGTCGATGATGGTGCCGTCCCGGGCCTCGATGACGCCCACGATCCGGTCATCAAACTGCACCGGATCCGGTTCTCCCACCATGGCGTAGGCCTTATCCCGCAGTTCTTCAATGGTGCAGAATGGAAGGTCCACGTCCTTCATACATTCGATCAGGTCTTGCCGTCTGGGGTTGATGGCAATGCCGTAATCGGTGATGACCACGTCCACGGTCTCGCCGGGAGTCGTCACCGTAGTCACACGGGTGCAGATGGCCGGGATCCGTCCCTGCAGGAGCGGCGCGATGACGATGGTGCATTTTGCGCCGGCCGCCGTATCCGGATGACCGCCCTGGGCCCCTGTGATCATGCCGTCGGAGCCCACCACCACGTTGCAGTTAAAGTCCACGTCCACCTCCAGGGAAGCCAGGATCACGAAATCCAGCTTGTTGACGAAGGCTCCCTTATTGAACGGGTTGGCATACTCCGAGGCGGAGATCTCAATGTGGTCCGGGTTCCTCTTAATGGACTCGATGGCTCCCAGATCGAAATCCTGGGTATCCACGATCTTTTTGATCAGGCCCTTTTCCAGAAGCTCACACATGGGGGTGGTGATGCCTCCCAGGCCCAGGCCCATGTGGATCCCCCGCTCCTCCATGATCTTTCCCAGGGAAATGGTGGAGGCGATGGAGGCTCCGCCCACGCCGGTCTGGTAGGAAAAGCCCTCTTTAAAATACGGTGTGTGGATCACAAACTGGGTACAGTAGTCCGCCATCATGATCTTTCTCACATCGGTGGTGGGCTTTGCCGCTCCAGTGGCGATCTTTGCCGGATTTCCGATCTCGTCCACCACGCACACATAGTCCACATGGACCATGGAGATGCTGGCGGGAACATTGGGGAAGGGGACCAGGCAGTCGGTGAGGGCGACCACCTTGTCGGCATATTCCGCATCCACCATGGCGTAGGATAATACGCCGCAGTCGCTCTTTCCGCCGTTGGCCCGCATGTTTCCGTATTCATCGCAGGTGGGGGCCCCGATGAAGGCGATGTCGATATGGACCTCGCCGGATTCCACCGCGCGGACCCTTCCGCCGTGGGAGCGCATGATGGCCAGGTCCCTTAAACGCCCGGTGGAGATGGCCTCTCCGATCTTTCCGCGGACGCCGGAGGACTGGATCCCGGTGATGGTGCCGTCCTCGATGTAGGGCACGATGGGGTCGTTGGCCTTGCCCAGAGAGCTGGCGCAGATGGTCAGGTCCCTGATCCCCATTTTGTGGATCTCTTCCATGACCATGTTGACCACATAATCTCCCTCACGGAAATGGTGATGGAAGGAAAGGGTCATCCCGTCCCGGATGCCGCATTTTACCAGAGCCTCATGGATGTTTTCCACCATTTTGCTCCGGCCCGGGTCGCAGAGCGCGCGGACGGTGGGAGCCGCTTTTTTATATTCATGATTGTCATAGGCATAGGCTCCCTGAAAGGGTTCCTTGCCGGTCTTTTTTAAGATCTCCCCGGGGATCTCTCTTCCAACAGCATTGATCATATTACAGCTCCCCCTTATACACGCCGGCCGCCTTGGCCATGGCCAGCGTTCTCTTTGCTCCGTCGTAGAAGGCGATGTCGATCATCTTTCCATCCACGGTAAATACACCGATGCCCTTTGCCTTCTTGTCGTCGATCTCCCGCACCACCTTTTCGGCAAACACGATCTCCTTTTCAGCAGGGGTGAACACCTTATGTACCACGGCGATCTGACGGGGGTTCACCAGGGATTTTCCATCGAAGCCCATGAGCTTGATCATACGGGTCTCCTTTTCAAAGCCCTCCATGTCGTCCAGGTTGGTGAACACCGTATCCCAGCACTGGACGCCTGCCGCCCGGGCCGCCATGATCATATGCTGTCTGGCTCCCATGAGCTCCACGCCGGTGCCGGTGATGGTGGTCTGAAGGTCCTTTGTGTAGTCGCCGCCGGAAAGGGCGATGCCGATGAGCCGGTCTGAGGACTGGCACACCTCCAGGGCATTTAAAACGCCCTTGCAGGATTCCAGGGCCGCCATTAAAAGAGTGCTGCCCTCGGGCCGTCCAAACTCCCGCTCAGCCGCCAGCACATGCTCCTCCACAGTCCTCACATCCTGGGCCGTCTCGGTCTTTGCGATCCGGATGGTGTCAGCCCCTCCGGCCACGCAGACCCGGATATCCTCCTTCCAGTGAGGCGTGTCCAGGCCGTTGATCCGCACCACCCGTTCTACGCCATGGTAGTCGATCTCCTGCAAGGCGTGGAACAGGGAATACCTGGCCGCGTCCTTCTGGTTCTCCGCCACCGCGTCCTCCAGATCCAGCATGATGGAATCCGGCTTATAAATATAGGGGTCCTTGATAAGGCCCGGCTTCTGGCAGTTCAAAAACATCATGGAACGTCTTAATCGTTTTTTATTTGGATGCATTACCGGATCACACCTCCCCACGGAAGATTTTCACTGACGCCGTTGCTGCGGTAAACGGCGCATTCCACTCTGGCCTTTAAGGTACAGTCCAGGGCGCCCTTGTCAAAGATCGTCACCCTGGCGTTTTTCACATCCAGCCGTTCTAAGGTCTCCAGGGCCACCGCGCGGATCTGTCTCCCATACTGATGGATCACGCTGCTCTCGATCATCAGCTCGATGCCGTTGTCTCCCGGCTCCACGGTCACCTGGGCATCGCTGGACTCCAGGGTCCCGGCCATGGCTGTTTTTAAGATCTCCATCTGATCCCCTCCTTCTCATTCGGTCATTTTTTCTATACTCACTATACCATTTCCGGTATTTTTTATCCAATATATATATCTTTATGTGATATATAGGGCGTTTCTTATGCCCTTCTGCCAGAACAGGACGCCGCAGACCGCAGCGTCCCGTTAAGGAAAGGTACTATAAAACCGGAAGATATCCCAGAGCCAGCCCCATGACCATGAAGATCACGAAGATCCCCACGCACCATCTGAAGATATAGCCCTGGTACTGGGCCAGGGTGATCTCGGTCTGGTCCATGAGCAGGTAGATAAAGGGTACCAGCGGGCTTAAGAAATGGAAGGCCTGTCCCATGAGGGCCGCGAAGCCGATCTGGAGGCTGGTGAACCCGTAGGCCTCTGCCGTTGCCGCCAGGGGCGGGAGAACACCGTAGTAAAAGGCGTCGTTGTTTAAAAGGTAGGTACCCGGCGCGCTGATGACGGCGATGATCACCGCGAAGTACCGTCCCAGGGATTCGGGGATCACGGACACTAAGAACTGGGCGATGGCGTTTGACATGCCCGCGTCCTCGGGACCGTTTAAGATGCCCATGAGCACGCCTGCGCCCAGGACCATCATGACCACGTTGATCATATCAGGAGCCAGGGAGCTGATGACCTTTCTCTGGATCTTCTGGTCGGGATAGTTCACCACCAGGGCGATGGCCGTTCCCACGCCGAAGAGGATGGCAGAGGAAGCCAGGCCCATGATCAGGGATACGATGACAGCGGCGGTCAGGGCCAGGTTAAAGAAGATCAGCTTTGGCCGCTTCCACTCCTGCTCCTCCGGGGACACCTCCACCTTATGTGCCTCCGAGGCCGCGGCCTTTGCAACGCCCAGCCGCTTTCTCTCCTTAAGGCCCAGGTAATAGGATACGCCCACCACATAAATGGCCGAAAGCACCATTCCCGGCACCAGCGGAGCCAGGATCTCTCCCGCATCCAGCTTCATGACCGACATGACCCGGGCTGTGGGACCGCCCCAGGGAATCAGGTTCATGATACAGTTCTGTAAGATGATGAGGGTAGCCAGGTAGATCTTTTTGATCTTTAACCGGTTATAAATGGGGATCATGGCCGTACAGCAGATCATGACCGTGGTGGTGCCGTCGCCGTCTAAGGAAACGAAGGCCGCCAGGATGGCCGTTCCCACCAGTACCTTTAAGGGATCCCCCTTACACCATGCGACCACATGGTCCACCATGGGATCGAACATGCCAGCTGTCAGCATGACGCCGAAGTATAGGATCGCGAAGGTCATCATCGCGAAGGTAGAGGCCACGCTCTTGATGCCGTCCATGGCGTAGCCCAGGGTATCCCAGCCGTATCCGGCCAGCAGTCCGAAGGCCACCGGCACCAGGATCAGGGATGTGAACGGACTCAGTTTCTTTGCCATGATCAGCGCCATGAACACAATGATCATTGCAAAACCTAAAAATGCGAGATTCATAGGATTTCCCCCTTTAGCTTCTTTGTATTTTTATGAAAACATCATATCATCCCCTGGCCATTCCGTCTAATATATATACAATTATACCAATTATAAGGTTTATCCTATGGGATAATTTGTGCATTATGCTAAGTTCTTAGCGGTACTCCGGCCAGTGTGTTTAATTTCTGCTAAGTTTTGTGTATACAAAAGACAGTATACGGCCAGGACTGGCTATTCAGGCCTTCCGCAGACTGAGAAAGGAATCCACAGTGGAATTTCTCCTTTTGTTATGGTATGATAAAGGGAATCATAAAAGGATGGAGGTCCGCCATGAATGAGAAACATATGCAGTACGTATTGACAGTTCTGAAGGAAGGGAGCTTTACGGGAGCGGCGAAAAAGCTGTATGTGTCCCAGCCCTCCTTAAGCCAGATCATAAAGGCCGCCGAGGCCAACCTGGGAGCGCCGATCTTCAATCGGAACACGGACCCCATCACCCTGACCCCTGCCGGAGCCCTTTACGTGAAGGCGGCCAAGCAGATCAGCACCATCTCCACCAACCTGGCCAAGCAGGTTGAGGAACTGAGCAATGAGGAGTTTGGAAAGATCCGCCTGGGGATCTCGGTCCAGAGGGGCATGGAGCTGCTCCCCTACCTCTATCCCCGGTTCAAGAGCCGCTTCCCCCATGTGGAGCTGGAGCTTCACGAACAGGGCTCGGCCACCATGGAGGAAAGCGTCCTGGAGGGCTCTGTGGGCATCGCTCTTCTGACCACCTTTCCAAAGTACGACGAATTGGTCTACGATCTGATCCAGAAGGAAAATATGGTGCTGCTGGTCAATAAAGCCTGTGCCCTGGCGGAACGGATCCGGCCGGGAACTCCCATCGACATCCGGGAGGCGGCGGATGAGGTATTCATATGCAGCCGTCAGGGCCATTCGGCCCGGACCATTCTGGATGCCCTCTGTGCCGCCAGGAATATGAAGCCGGAGATCGGCCTGGAGACCATCAGCATTGAGGTGGGAAAGTACGTGGTTGCCACCAGTCCCGTGGTCATGGCCTGTCCCGACGCCTACGCGGATACGGAAAATTCCCTCCAGTCCCCCTATTATACCTACCCCATCCTGGGAGTGGAAAATCCCCGGCATTTTTTTGCCTGCTACCGGAAGGACCTGTATCTCACAAAATATATGCGGTATCTTCTGGAGCTGCTCCACGAGGTCCGGAACCTCCCCGCCGGCCGTCACGGCCAGACGCCGGGAGCAGAGGCCCAGTCCCTCATAGGGATCCCCACAGAGCTGCCCCAGATGCTAAACGCCAGGGAGCAGCGGGCGGCCCTCCAGAACAGTCTCCTTGTCTCCTGCCGCTGTCCCCTGGTCTCCTTTACCTTAAATATCCCCGGACCTGTGAAGGTCCTGCCCCTGGTCCCCGAGGCCTTTGACGCCGGGATCTCCAAGATCGAAGATGCCCTGGCGGATCAGGGACTTCCTGTGGTCCGCAGGGAGCAGGTGATCCAGGCCACGGGACTGGAGGCCATGTGGGCCGTGGAGACGGCCGGTGCGGTACGGCTGAAAACGCTCATGGCGGCCATTGAGGACGGCGGCGGCCTGGGACGGCTGTTTGACATCGACGTTCTGGACGCCGGAGGAAAAAAGCTGTCCCGGGAGGATCTGGGACTGCCTCCAAGGAAATGCCTCCTCTGTGAACAGCCGGCCCACGCCTGTGCCAGGAGCCGTACCCATACGGTCATGGAACTGACGGAACAGATCGAATCTATATTAAGAAAGGAATTTTCACACCATGGCATTTGACGGAATCACCATTGCAAATCTGGTATATGATCTAAACCAGAAGATCGTCTCCGGCCGGATCGCAAAGATCGCCCAGCCGGAAAAGGACGAGCTTCTGCTGACCATAAAGGGGAACCGGGAGAATTTCCGGCTGCTCATCTCAGCCAACGCCAGCCTCCCTCTCCTCTACTTCACTGAAACCAATAAGCCCAGCCCCATGACGGCCCCCAATTTCTGTATGCTCTTACGCAAGCACATCGCCAATGGGCGGATCCTTTCCGTGACCCAGCCAGGCTTTGAGCGCATCGTCCGCTTTGAGATCGAGCATCTGGATGAAATGGGGGATCTGCGGCGGAAGTATCTGATCGTGGAGCTCATGGGAAAGCACAGCAATATCATCTTCTGTGATGAAAACGACATGATCCTGGACAGCATCAAGCATATCTCCGCCCAGGTAAGCTCGGTCCGGGAGGTGCTGCCGGGACGCACCTATTTCATCCCCCACTCCGGGGAAAAGAAAAATCCCCTGGAGATCACAGAGGAGGAATTTATCCCTCTGATCCAGGGAACGCCCCAGCCCCTGTCCAAGGCCCTCTATATGGATCTTACCGGCTTAAGCCCCGTGGCGGCGTCAGAGATCTGCCATCTGGCCTCCCTGGACGGGGACGTTTCCGCCAAGGAATTTTCCGAGGGTGAGCTGACCCACCTGTACCATGCCCTTAACTGGATCATGGACGATGTGAGGAACGGGAATTTTTCGCCCAGCATCATTTATAAGGGCGAAAAGCCCGTGGAATTTTCTTCCATCCCTCTGACTATGATGGACGGCGGCGAATACCAGAAAACGGCCTTTGATTCCGTAAGCCAGGTACTGGAACGGTATTACGCCGAGAAAAACGCCGTATCCAGGATCCATCAGAAGTCCACAGATCTGAGAAAGATCATCTCCAACGCCTTAGAGCGCAGCTACCGGAAGCTGGACCTTCAGACGAAGCAGTTAAAGGATACGGAAAAGCGGGAAAAATTCCGGATCTACGGCGAGCTTTTGAATACCTACGGCTACGGCCTGGCTGGAGGCGAAAAAAGCTTCAAATGTTTAAATTATTACGATAATACAGAGATCACCATTCCCCTGGATCCCACCCTGACAGCCCGGGAAAACGCCCAGAAATTTTTTGATAAGTACAACAAGCAGAAACGGACCTTCGAGGCCGTAACGGAGCAGCTTTCCCAGACCCGGGCGGAGATCGACCACCTGGAGTCCATCAGCACCTCCATGGACATTGCCCGGCTGGAGGAGGACCTGGTGCAGATCAAGGAGGAGCTGACGGAATACGGCTACATCCGGCGGCACTATTCCGGCGGCAAAAAGGTGAAGATCACCAGCCGCCCCTACCACTACCTGTCCTCAGACGGCTTCCACATCTATGTGGGAAAGAACAACTACCAGAACGAGGAGCTGACCTTTAAGACGGCAAACGGCGGCGACTGGTGGTTCCACGCCAAGGGAATGCCAGGCTCCCATGTGATCGTAAAAACAGAGGGAAAGGAGCTGCCGGACCGGGTGTTCGAGGAGGCCGGAGCCCTGGCGGCCTACTATTCCAGAGGCCGGGAAAACGATAAGGTGGAGATCGACTACATCCAGAGAAAAAATCTGAAAAAAGTCCCCGGCGCGGCTCCGGGCTTCGTGGTATACCATACCAACTACTCCCTTCTGGCCACGCCGGGGATCCCGGTGAGCGAGGTGAAATAAACCGTCTCCTCTATTCTACTTTGATGGCGTTGGGATAGATCCGGGCCAGACGCTCATCGCCGAAGCGCTCGTCCATCACCTGCTGCCA
>ENA-ORVC01001506-ORVC01001506.1-human-gut-metagenome-genome-assembly--contig:-NODE-1506-length-18876-cov-3.476436_pt1 | contig 18876 bp, 13 predicted proteins | sample MGYA00242092_ERZ509234 | MGnify/ENA primary metagenome ERZ509234 (study PRJEB26280, sample SAMEA2338800) | human gut metagenome | biome: human gut; feature: human-associated habitat; material: faeces... | reverse complement strand
CGCCAGTGCCCGGGCGAGGCAAAGCCGCTGCTGCTGGCCGCCCGACATGGAGAGCGCGGACTTGTTCAGGCTGTCGCGCGTTTCGTCCCAGATGGCGGCGCGGCGCAGCGAGGTTTCGACGATCTCATCGAGCTGCACGCGGCTGCGGATGCCGTGGGTGCGCGGACCGTAGGCGATGTTGTCGTAGATGCTCATCGGGAACGGGGTCGGGCGCTGGAAGACCATGCCGACGCGGCTCCTGAGCGTGCAGTCGTCGATAGTGCCCGAGAGGATGTTGACGCCGTCGAGCATCAGCTCGCCTTCGGCGCGCTGGCCCGGATAGAGGGCGTACATGCGGTTGAAGGTGCGCAGGAGCGTCGACTTGCCGCAGCCCGACGGGCCGATGAAGGCCGTCACTCGGCCCTCGGGTATGGCGAGCGTGATGTGCTTGAGGGCATGGAACTTGCCGTACCATACGTTGAGGTCGTTCACCGCGATCTTCGTGGAAAGACCGTCAAGGTTCATCGCGGTCATGCTGTTCAGATCAATGCTGGTCATGTTCGTGTCTTTTCAAATTCGGTTCAATGTCGGCCGCATCCGTCTCAGCGGGAGCGGCGGCGTTCGCGCAGGATGATGGCGCCGAGGCTCATCAGGAAGACGAGCGCGACGAGGACGAGCGAGGTGCCGTACTGCAGGTGGCGGGTGCCCTCGATGTTCGTGCCGGAAGTGGCCATCACGTAGACGTGGTAGGGAAGCGCCATGACGGGCTCGAAGAGCGAGACGCCGTCCTTCTGGGTGAAGAAGACCGTGCCCGTGTACATCACGGCGGCGGTTTCACCTGCGGCTCGGGCGAGCGCGAGGATGGCACCCGTGAGGATGCCGGGGAGCGCGTTCGGCAGGATCACCTTCATGATCGTCTCGAAGCGCGTGGCGCCCAGGGCGAGCGAGGCCTCGCGCCAGTCCTGCGGGATCTGCTTGAGGGCCGTTTCCGTCGTATTGATGATGATCGGCAGGCTCAACACGGCAAGCGTGAGGATGCCGGAGAGAAGGCTCACGCCGAAGCCGCAGAAGACCACGAAGAACGTCAGGCCGAAGAGGCCGAATATGATCGACGGAACACCCGCGAGGTTCGCGATCGAGAGGCGGATCACGGTGATGACGGGCGAGTCGAGGTTGTACTCGTTGAGGAACACGGCGCTCATGACGCCGAGCGGCAGCGCGATCACGAGGGCGCCTGCGGCGAGGAGGAACGTGCCCACGATGCAGGGCCAGATGCCGCCTTCGCTCATCATGTTGCGCGGGGCTTCGGTGAAGAACTCCCAGGTCATGGCGGGCATGGCGTTCCAGAAGATGACGCCGAGCATCGAGACGAGCGAGAGCACGCACACGAGGGCGGCGCCGCGCATCACCGTGAAGCCTGCGAGGCCGGAGAGATTGCGCATCTTGAGATCTTTCATCATGCGCTCCTGAGGGAGAGACGGCGCGTGAAGTACCACGCGGCGAGGTTGAAGGCGAAGGTGATCAGGAAGAGGAGCAGACCCGCGGCGTAGAGCGCGTGGTAGTGCTCGCCGCCCACGGCGGCCTCAGCCATTTCGGCCGCAATGCCCGCCGTCATCGGACGGACCGGATCGAAGATGCTTTCGGGGATGATGCCCGCGCCGCCCGCCACCATCAGCACGACCATCGTTTCGCCGATGGCGCGCGAGAGGCCGAGCATGACGGAGGTGCCGATGCCGCCCATGGCCCAGCGAAGCTCGACGCGGCAGAGCGTCTCCCAGCGAGTGGCGCCAAGGGCGAGCGAGGCCTCGCGAAGCGCGCCCGGCACGTTCCTGAGCGCGTCCTCGGAAATCGAGGCGATCGTCGGGATGCACATGAAGGCGAGCATCAGGCCCGCATTGAAGAGGTTGAGGCCGGTCGGGAGGTTGAACGTCTCCTGAAGCCACGGGGCGACGATCACCATGCCGATGAAGCCGATGACCACCGAGGGCAGCGCCGCCATCAGCTCGATGACGGGCTTGAGGATTCGGGCGGCCCAGGCGGGGACCGCGCAGTGAAGGGCCGCGGCGGTGAGCACGCCGAGCGGCACGGCGATGACGGCGGTGAGTACGGCGGCCGCAAAGGAGCCGACGATCATGGCGCCGAGACCGAAGACCGGCGGTTCGTCCGTCGGGTACCAGTCGGTCGTGAAGAGGAAGTCCCCGATAGGAACGTCCTTGAAGATCGGAAGGCCCTGTGCGAGCAGGAAGAGCACGATGGCCGTGAGCGCAAGCACGCTCACGCACGCCACGGTGCCCGAGGCCCTTCTGAACAGCGTGTCTGCTGATCTGTAGTTGAGCATGAGGGATCCTTGGAAAGGCTGGATCTTTTCTGGAGCAAAAGAAACGCCGGCCGAATCGAGGGCGATCGGCCGGCGTGCTTCAATCGGTTTTTCTGACCGCTTGCATCTCGCCGGTCAGGCGATTACTTGAGCGGAACGAAGCCGGACTTGGAGACGAACTGCTGGCCTTCGGCGGAGAGCGTGTAGTCGACGAGCTTCTTGGCGTCGCCCTGCGGCTGGCCGGAGGTGAAGAGGTAGAGTTCGCGGGAGATCGGCCACGTGCCGTCCTGAGCGGTCTTGGCACCGGGCTGGACGCCGTTCACGACGAGGCCCTTGATCTGGCTGTCGAGGTAGCCCACGCCGATGTAGCCAATGGCGTTCGGATTGCCGGCAACGGCCTGAACGACGCCGCCGGAGGAGCTCTGGAGGAGAGCGCGCTGGGACACACGGGTCTTGCCCATGACGAGTTCCTGCCAGGATTCGAACGTGCCGGAGGAGGAGTCGCGGCCGACCACGACCACGGGAGCGTCGGCACCGCCGAGTTCCTTCCAGTTCTTGATCTTGCCGGCGAAGAGGTCGCGCAACTGCTCCATCGTAAGGGAGGCGACGGCGTTCTTCGGGGAGACGACAGGGATAATGGCGTCAAGGGCGACAGGGATCTTGACCGGATTGATGCCGTGGGCTTCGAAGTCCTTCTTTTCCTTGTCCTTGAGGTCGCGGCTCGACATGGCCACATCGGTCATCTTGTCGCGGAGCGCCTTGATGCCGTTGCCGGAACCCGTGCCGGAGATCGTCACGACAACGCCGGGGTTCTTCTGCATGAAGGCTTCGGAAACCTGCTGCATGACCGGAAGAACCGTCGTGGAGCCGTTGAGGTTGACCGTGCCGGCGGCAAACGTCGTACCGCAGGCGGCAAGGACGGAGGCGGCGCAGACGAAGGTCACGACGCGGCGGCGGGAAAAGATGGTGTTCTGCATGATGAATAAGTGTTCCATTCAGTTTTAAAAGTCGTGCAGGTGCTGTTCTCCTGTACGTGAACGCAGTATGAACACCCGGCTTGACGCCCCCGTGAACATTTCATGACGATTTCATGACACCCGAAACCCCGCCGCAAGCAAGGAGGAACGGGAAAGAGGTCTGCCGCAAACACTTTGTTCAATAGGTGACGTTCAGGCGGCATCGCCCACTGAAAAAGCCTTGAGATTGTCATAGTGAATCCCCTGTTATCAAACAGGGGAGCTTCAATGCACCCAAAGCGGATCAGCCGTCGATTGCGACAAATGTTGTCGCAATCTCCCTTAGGCTTCGAATTATTAACCTACATCCCGGAGGATATATGACACCCGCCCTTCTCTCATTTCTCGCTGACTCACTGAATGAAAGCTGGAACGGCTTTTGGGATCTCATCACCAAAGCCAACCGTCTCATCGACACAGACAAAGCCAATGCGGAAACCAATGCGGCGGTGAAAGCCGAACTCGAAGACCTCATTACGCTGTATCGGCAGAACCGCGTCTTTATCTTGAGTTCCCGCCCAAATGTTGTTACTACACGTTTGAGCGCATTTTTATAGGGAGCTCCTTGGGCGGCTTGATGCCAAGAAGCTTGTAGATGTCATTGTGCTCCTTCACTGGCTCAGCCGGGATGACCGTCTGCTCAAAGACCTTGGCCTTTTGAGTTCTCATTCGAGCGAGAATCCGATCCAAGCTAAACGTTGACTGTTTAATCTTATTCTGCAGCATTTGCAAGACGACTGTTGCAATGAAAGTCATCAGCAGATGCCCGCGGAACGTCTCCTCCTTTTCTACATTCAGCGGAAGAAGGGAAGCATAGTTTTTCGAGATATCGAACACCTGCTCAACGTCCTGCCGAACGTAGTAGTGCGACAAGATGAGATCGGCCCGAATTTGCCGGGTTGAAAGCAACACAAATACACCAAGTTCATTTAAACGTGAACTTCCTGTAGAAGGGTAACACGCAAACTTTAAAAATTCGTATCCCGCACCGATAAAAATTCTGGCGATCTCCTGTGTTTCAGGAAGATCGCCTTTTTATTGTTTTGTTGAAATATCGTGTAGAACATGCTACTACAAATAACCAAAATGATAACGCCAGAATTTTGAATTTTTATGGGTTATATTTACTGGGAACTCCCTGAGATTCCGATCCCGCCGCAGGCATACGTCAACAAGAACGACGGACGCGTCTTCCTTATGTCACGTGACAGTCGAAACGTGCGTCGCCGCAAGTCCATCGGACACGCTACCGGTAACGGGAACATGCATCCCAACGATACCTTCCTCTTCTTGTTCCCAAATCTTTGGAAGGAACACTACGGTGAGAAGCAGTCCCTGCCGCCTCATATGCTCTCGCTTGGCCCGTATGCAACCTTCCTTGCAATCGCTGAACGCAACGGCCTTTATGACTTGCTGCATAAACACTTCGGGCCGCTCTATGGCAACGCCGTCATGGACTACGCCATGTTTTCCGCGGCCGATCGTTCCAACAGCGCGCATCTCTTTGAGGACGCCATGCGCATGCGCGTGTGCTTCTCCAAGGATCGACACGCTGACTCCTGGTACTCTGAGCTCTTCAGCAAGAACCTCCCGCTTGATGCCCTGCACCAGTTCAAGATCGACTGGATCAAACAATGCGCCAAGCAAGGCTGTAGCAAGGTTTGGCTCTGCATTGATGGCTCGAATAACAACTGCGAGTCGGAAGCAGGAGAAATCAATGAGTTCGGGAAAGCCAAGTCACTCAAGGACGTGCCTATCGTCAGCTACATGTGGGCTGTCGATGCCACTACCGGACGGCCCATCACTTGGTTCGTTAACCCTGGCAACATGATCGATGCCAAGGCTTTTCGAGGCATCGCCCAGTTCCTCGCTGCTTCGTCCATTAGTGTCGAAGGCCTCATCTCTGATCGCGGCTTCTGCACGCAGGATGTCATCGACCTGGCAGAGGAGTGCGGACTTCGCTACATCATCATGCTTAAGGGCTCCACCAACGGAGCACAGACACTCTTCGAGCGCCACGGCGCAGAGGTGCGTTGGAACGTTCGCAATATTCTCAACAAGAACGGCATCTTCGGCACGACGGACAAGGCCAAGATCTTTGCCAACAGTTCTAAGGAAAACTGCATCGGGCTCTTCTTCGACGGCTTGAGCAGTGCGCCGCGTGCCGTGCGTTTCATCAACAAAGTGCTCGACTGCTCCATGGCGCTACGCGCCGAGATTGCCGCCGGCAAGCCCAAAGTTAATGTCCCTGTGGCAATGAAGAAATTCATTGAGATTGCAGAAATCAACGGCAAGAAGGAAGTACTCTTTCGCTACGAGGCCTGGCAGCAAGAGGCAGACCGCAAGGGCTTCTACGCCATTGCGTCCTCCGATGAGCTTTCAGCTGCCGAGATCCACAGTCTTTACGGCCTGCGTGATGCCTCGGAAAAGCAGTTCTCCATGCTAAAGTCTCAGCTCGGCTCGCACGTTACCCGTGTACAAAGTCGCCAGAGCATCGAAAGCAAGCTCGCCGTGGCTTTCATTGCGAGCGTCATCCGCACTGAGATCCTGATTGCCTGCAGAAAGCTGGAACTCGATGTCAACCAGATGATCCGGCATTGCGATCGCTGTCAGCTCATGCTCCTGCCCGATGGCGTCTATGCCTTTGTGGACAATCTGTCGGCTCGACTGAAGCGCTTCCTCGAAGAGTTTGGAGTGACGCCCGAGATTCTGAAGCGCCTGAGCGAGGAAATGAATGCTCGCCTGAGCAATCCGATGCAGAGCCAAATTCGTCGGCTCCCGCAGGGAGCCGACGCTCCCAAGCCTCCCAGGGGCAGACCTCGCAAAGAGAAGTCGGCAGAGGACGATGACAAGCCAAGGCGCAAGCCGGGGCGACCCAAGGGCAGTAAAAATAAAAAAACGCTCGAGCGTGAACGCCTGGCGGCGGAAGCTGCGGCAAAAGGTGTACTGCCGCCTGAAAAAGTAAAGCGCAAGCCCGGTCGTCCCAAAGGCAGCAAGAACAAGAAGACGCTGGAACGGGAGGCGCGTGAACGCGCGCTGCTTGAACAAGCTGGGCAAAAGCGAGGCCGCGGCAGACCGAAAGGGAGCAAGAACAAGGCGACCTTGGAACGCGAAGCCAAGGAAGCAGCAGAGGCTATGAAAAAGGCTCGAGACGGTCTGGATGAAGGCTGAATATTTCCTCTGAAGCTGTAGCTGTTGTTACCGTTCTAGAGGAAATTCACGTTAGGTACTACGATAATGACAAAACCGAGGCAATTGATCGCCTCGGTTTTGCTTGTGCCTGTTGAGAAACGCCGCTTTTCTTCACCCTTATTCAAAGCAAGCCCCAACAGGAACGTTACAGATTAAGCAACCTCAATATCCATCAGGCTCTTATCCATCTCGTCGAACAGCGGACTCGGTTCGCCATCCGTACCGTCAGTAGTGTACATATAGAGCCAAGTTCTGGCTCTCGTCATCCCGACGAAAAGAAGGTTGCGGGCCTTGTTCATTTCATCCTCCATATCCTCCTCAGAGACATCTCTGTTCGGGAAAAAACCATCATCGACCATCGGAAGAATAACTCGGTCAAACTCGAGTCCCTTGGATGAATGGTAGGTTACAACCTTGACGCCGGGCGTCGTAACCAGGCCTTTCTGTTCACGATCAACAACGTCAAAAGCAATATCAGCATCGGTCAACCATTTTTTCACATCACCGATCTGCTTGCCGTTTCTGCCAAGTACGGCCACCGTATCCTCAGGAGCCCTGCTTCTGATCGCCCGGATGAGATCAATGATGGCGTTGCGCTGCATCAAATGGCTTCTCTTATAAAAGAGCATGGGCTTCGGCCCTTCTCTCGTGGGGAACACCTTGGGAGGCGTGATGTAGTCCTCGTCCTTCTCCTCTGTGTTTCGGCTCGAGAGCCCGGCTGCCAACTTGGCGATCTGTAGCGTATTTCTGAACGTTTCTCCCAATTTCTGCGACGCATTGCCTCGGATTTCCAAGCCCAGCTCCTTCCACGTAAAGCCGGTCGAATAGATTTTCTGAGCAAAGTCTGCGGCAATCGTCATGGAACGTTTGGCAAGAGCCTTTGCAACGAGCAACTTGATGAGCGAAAGATCCTGAGCTTCGTCAATCATGACGAAGTCATAACGAAGATCCTCCGGGATCCTTTCCTTATTGGCAAGGATTTTATTCGCGGCCAATTCAACCGTCAGAATGCCCTTCTGATCAAGTCTCTTATAAAAAGCCTCGTAAGTCTGAAAAATCGCCGGTCGCTCGTTTCGTCGAATCACAACCGTGCCTCGCCCTTTTCGAACACAGGTCACATACTGTTCCTGTTCATTAAAGGAGTGCTCCTTCATCCACTTGAGCTCGTCAAGCAGATATTCCCTCCTGGACGGATCGAAAAACCTGAAATCGGAATCAATTTCCTTCCTTTCCTTCAACAAGGCCTCGATCGCACCCTCCAACTCAGGGAGAAGAATCTTATCGCTGTAGGTAAAGCTTTTGTATCGAAACATCGCCTTATGCATTTGGAAAATCACGCTGTCGATGTTCGAAATCTTGATTGCCTCCTGATAATCTGCACCGCACGACCCAATGAATTCATTGGTAAAACCAACAAGCGTCTTTGCAAAGGTCAGAAAAGCAACAGTCGGATTCTTGCCCATCTCCCTTCCCTTTCGCACCAAATGCACGGCTCGATTGGCAAGAACCAAGCTCTTGCCGGAACCGGCGATGCCTCTCACGACAAGATCCTTTTCTTCAGAAAAATTCACGCAGTTTTCTTGCTGTTGAGTAAGTGTGACTTGCTTCATTACTGTTTCTCTCTCTTTCAATCAGCTCATAAAAGGGCTAGATCTTCATCAAGATCGCAACCACTTTGTTCTTCGACTTCCTGTTCGGTCATATTTAAAGATATGGTCGCCCATTCCGTTGAACTTCCTACCAGATCTCGGGCCGACGTTGCCTCAGGCTCTTCACGAACCGCTCCGGCTCGCCAATAAACAATGCAGCGGTTGAAAAAATCCTCGATTTTTACTGAATCAATCCTTGCTTCGTTCATCTTCCAACGCCTCAATATGATTTCTTGCAATGCAGTATTCGACGTAAGGACAATAGGTGCATTTGATGCGTCCTCCCTTCTGAAGTATGGCCATTGTCCCTCGACGATCGAGGAAATGCAGATACAAGCGACGAAGCGGGCTTCCGTCGCTCATTTCGTGAACCCCGATATTTCCGTCCTTAGCCTTCAGGTGCCTATAGGCAAACGCCAAGACCTCTGCCTTCTCGACATCTCTGAACGACGGGTAGATTGAATCCAACCACGCCTTGCAGACATGCAACGGCTTTTCAGCACCATCCGCCAAAACGAAAGTCATCATCGTCAGCAGGAACTGAATGTGATATTCACTAGTAAATGACGGATGATCCCCCAAGCCATAGTCGTACAGAAGACGCCATGAGGCCGGACAGGCCTTCCTGTCGGCATAAACCTCGATTGGAGATCCCGAAGAAGGCAGGTGTTTTTCCAAAGCCTTCGGCAAATCCCATTCAACAGTCTTCCAAGTCTCCTCGCCTCCCGCGCCCTGAAGGAGGTCGTACCTTTCAACAGGCTTGACATTCCATTTCTTCATTTCCGTCAACAGGAGAATGGACGGATTGACTTCCTTGTCACCACGAATTGAGGTCCACGACACCTCAAGATTCGGCAGATTCAAAGCAAGATGCCACAAATATCGACCGCTGAGAGCCGTGCTGTCGAGAAAGTAAACATAATGGCGAAGACGTTCAGCAACCTCCGGTCCGACCGTAATGTAATCAAGCAGCTCTCTGCTGAGCGGCCACGGAGGAGAAATGGGGCGCCCCGGCAAGGAGTCCTCATGGCAAAAACAAAGGCGAGCAAGCTTTTCGGGTTCAAACAAATAGGCGGCCTCGACCTCCGTCAACCCACAGACATAGCCGATAGGCCCCTCAAGTCCCGGATCCTCCTCATCACGGCAACCGCCGAGATAATAGGACATTGCCGTAGCGAGGTCCTCACGATGACAATTGACGACTTCATCATCTGTCACAGCCATCCTAGCCTTGATTTTTTCAACGATTTGCTCTTCCTCATGGCGAATCTGAATGCCATCAGCCTTGCACTTCAACAATTTCTGAATTTTTTGGAAATGCCTTTTAAGGTCTATGCCGTCATTGCCCTTCGGGAAGATGGCTTCAGCATCGTCCATCATCGATTCAAGAACGGAGACCAGACGATCCACCAGATCAGGTGCGAGATTGAAGGCCCCTAACCTCTGCAGGGGCGAACCAACGACACGTCTCCAACGCTCCCCCGGCAAATCTGCGTCATCCGGTTCAAACTTATCAACCACATTCTCGACGACGCTCTTGAGAAGTTGTGCTCGAGCACGCCACTCATCAATCGCACGGCAATCCTTGAAATAATCATTAGCCGCATCATAGGCGGCGAGAAGATCAGCTTTACCGCTCCATTTCCGTCCGGCCCATCCAGTCGAAAGGCATGTTCTAACCGACTCAGGCTTCAGTACCAATCCCTCTCTATCGTCCCACATTTCGTAGAGACTCATGAGATAGCGACCAAGCGGATATGCCAGAAGGCTTTCCTTTTCATCAGTTTGAGAAAAGAAGGTCTCTAGAATGTCCTTGACGGGCTTGGTCATCGGAGCAAACAGCTTGAGTTCACCGTCCTCCTTGAGTTCACCGTCTTCCGACAGTTCTCTGAGATATCGGACAAAGGAAAAGTTGTCCCTGAACTTGAGAAAGGAAGGAGCCTTCGCCGCCGGAGCCGCCGGCTCGGACACGACGCGCATCGGCACTCCCTTTTCGAGCATCGGATTCTTCCGCCAGATTTCATACTCATCCGGCGACGCCTCATCAAAGGCGACCAGGAAATACACGGGAACGCCGCAGTTGCAGGCAGCATCCAGGAACCGCTTCTGCATCGGACGAATGTAGAAGAATCCTTGAAAACAAAACGCTCGATGCGCACCAATTTTGATCTTGTCTCGACCGATGCTACAACCTTCGAGCTTTTTCTTGAACGTCTGCGGCTTATTCCAGTCGGCAAACTCCTTTTTCAAGGAGCGCACCCCCGAATTCTGTGAATTCAGAAAATCCTTGTAGAGTTTTTTGAAATAGGATAGTTCTTCGCCAGCGTTGTCCGGCAGATCCTTAGGCTCAATTCCGATTTCAACAAGCAAACGACAGCAACTTACAAGACCGCTCCTATTGCAGGAAAAGGCGCGCTGAACTCTTTCGTCTTCAGAAGGGTGATTCCGCAAAAAATTGGAAACACAAACGGTCTGTCTCAACTTTCGATGCGACGAGAACCAATCCGGTAGCATCCCTTGAACAATGTTGTTGATGTCCCAAGCTGGCCTGCCGTTTCTGCGGCAAACCCTGGCCATCATCTGTTGAGCCGTAATCAGAAGCCCCTCATTGCCGATCGTACCGTTGACAATCGATTCAGGCCTTGCATACCTAATGAAAATCGGATCAGCCATCAAGCAACTCCCTCGCCAATATCCAACAGTTCAGCCCATGTATCTCGCTTGGAACATTCAGGCACAAAGATAAGCAGTCTCCGGCGCGCACGAGTCATGGCGACATACAACAGCCTTGCTTCGTCGCGACGAATTGCCATGGACTCATCATCACGCTGCTTCTCGTACTGGTCGTTCATATACCGACCCAATCTCCACCCCAACCTGAAACTTCCATCCGGTCCGCAATCCACAATGCAGTCCTTCCTGCCCACCTTGGGATTTTCATAAAAGAAATCCATGTTGGTATTGGGAATGATCACGCTGTCGAATTCAAGTCCCTTCGCCTTGTGCACGGTCATCGTTTCAATGATCGACCGTCCGTCGATACTTTGGATTTCGGGATACACCAAAGTCTCACCCTTATCGGTCTGCATCTTGATGTTCAGGAATGAATAAACGCTCAGGAGAGTCGGATAGTCCCCAGTAAACTTGTCGTAAAGGATGCCGAGAAGCTTATTCAGATTGTCCCTGTACATCTCAACGTCAATCAGTTCCTCATTCTCGACATACGGACGGAAACCTGCATTGCGGCGTGCCGCGTATTGTTCAACTGGACGGCTCCGGTTGAGAACCGTCTCCAAAAAACGGAAGAAGCTGAATTTTTTCGACTCCTCCTGCATCTCGAGCCACGAGAATTTTGCCAACTGCATCGTCAAAACATTGCTGATCTCAACATCATTTCCCTGAAGAGAAAGGACGGCTTGAAGGTCCGGCACTTCACCGAAATACGGCGTCATCAATGCGTTGAAAAGCCTGCGCGCATCTTCCGGATAAAGCAGCGCACCCAAAACGGCATGAAGATGCCTGACAGGAGCACTCTGATAAAAGCCGCCGTCCAGCTTCGCAATACAAGGCAATCCGTTTGATCGGCAAAGCGCTGCAACTCTGGCGGCCTCGGAGTTCGTTCTCGTAAGAACGCAGGTGTGTCCATCCCCCTTCAAAGCGTCAACAAGCATCTGCTTGGATTCCTTCCAGCCGCAGGCTCGGATTTCGAAGGTTCCTCTTCCCTTGATCCCGGCTTCCGCATCCGCATCCCAAATCAGGAGCTTGTCAGAAGATGCTCCCCATCGAGAAAAGATCTTATTGAACTCTCTTATCAGTTCAGGAGACGTTCTGTAGTTCTTTTTCAGAACATACTCCTTGACGTCAGGCCGTAGCTTCTTCTGCCCGCTCTTGAGACGACCAACCAACTCCACAAAAGCCGATTCTTCAGCCCCACGGAAGCGATAAATGCTTTGCTTGACATCCCCCACCACAAAAAGCTGACAGCCAAAACGACGTCTCAGCCAATCAAGGGCGGCAATCTGACTGTTGTCCGTATCCTGAAACTCGTCTACAAACAGATATCGGAAGGACCTCCGGTGCAGAGGCAATTCCTCAGCTCGGCTCAGCTCGTCAAACTCCCCCTTGATGTCGTCGACACCGTAGGCATTCTCACGATGCTTGAGCTCCTGATATCGACCCTCAGCCTCAACGAGAATTTTCTGAAAACTGCCGATGATCTGCGCGCCCCATTCATCACTAGATTCTTCGTTCCTCTCCTTTAGAATCGACCCGAAATCCAAGGTCTTGAAGTCTTCTCGGAAATAGCCCAATGAATGGAGCTTGTCCCACACGTACATGACGACGTCCACAACTTCATGGATCGTCAGTCGGCTTCGATCCGGATTGTGGTCGGCTGGCGACTCCAGGAAGAACTCGTTAATGACATCGCGTACGATCTGAAGCTTTTCCTGCCTGAAGCTGCGAAGCCTGGCATTCACGCCATAGCCGACCGCCCCTCCCTCCGAAGACAGAATGCCGTGGAAAAAGCTGTCTATGGTAGACACGGTCAACCCGCCGGAATTCTCCAATACTTCGCGCCAACGTCGGGACTTTACAAGACCAGCCGTGTCAACCAACTGTTCCTGAATCTTAGCCGCCATGCTCGCCGCGGCCTTATTGGTAAAGGTGACCATGCACACGTCCGACGGCATGAGATCCGGCACCATGGCGAACAAATGCATGATTCTGTCTATCATGACCGTCGTCTTTCCGGTGCCGGCACTCGCCTTGACGACAATTGCCGTATCCGGACCTATGGGTGCGTGCTCAACAAAATACTGTTCAATATTGAACGAAGGCGCCTTGACGGCCAAGTCCTGAAGCAACCTTCTCTGATCTTCAGTCATTACGCCGTCAACAATTCTTAAGCACGGTGACACCCCGGATACTGGGTGAAAGGAAAAATGGCGGCGCCCGTACTTCTCAAGAGACTGCCAGACGGGAAGCGTCGACGCCTTTCCAAACACCATGACGCGGACGCCTGCGCAAACAAGTCTTTCCGCCTCGACAGGACTCATCGAAGCAACTTCGCTTCCGGACAAAAGCAGAGAATAGCGGGGCAGATCCGAAGCAGCCTCATTGGACGGAACCGGACCGAATGGAACATCAACTGTCTTGACACCAGGAGCCCTGTATGAATCCATATTAAACGGCTGATCGTTCAGAAGTCTGTCAACCAAACCGTTCCAGTCAACATCAAGATCGTCGAACGGAACGCAGAAGCTTTTGGCCGTCATCTCCGTATGAGTACCAGGGATGAAATCTCCCGCCTCGAGCGTTTTAACGGAAGCATTCTCTTCCACCAGAAGACGGGAATCAATAAAACCGCAAAGCTCGACATCAACGCCCATGGGCAAATCATCGGCCTCCGGATCCATGAAGTCGTCCTTGAGTCTGGTCATCAGGAAATAGTGAGGAACCTGATGCGCATCAGCTCTAAACTGCAGTTTCGACCACTCAATGAGAAAGTTTTTGCCGAAATGCTTCGTCGTCTTGATATCGAACGACCATCCCTTGAAGTCAACGTCAAAATCGTCCCAACGGCCTCTTGGATAAATTGCAAAGTCAAGCTTGATGTCGATGCCGTGCTTCTGGAGAAACAACTGAACCGCTGCCTCACCGAGCTTGCCGATCATGTTATCGCGGGCTATCTCAGCCACATCTCTCGGTCTGCTGTTTTTCTGACCGTACTCCACGGCCTGCTGCGTACCGGCACTGTCCGTCGAAAACTGCCAACACTTTTCAATCATGTTTCTGTCGATATGGATTAGCGGCATTTGAACTCCTTTTGCCTCTTCGCATTGTTACGTGCTAAGTGCACCCCTTAAGTGGTAGCGGTCGTCTCCTTGGCTTGGCCCTTTTTACGCGGTCGAGGAGGACCGTCGCATACAGCTGATGAAAAGCCAGCTGCTGCGCTCCCGTCCCGCCCGCGCGAAGCGCTCCCTAAGCGCTGCCCGGCTACCGTCGCCTGACGGGTCAAGGGGGCGAGGCATTTAATGGGGTGGCCGTTCGTAGAACGGACGGGGCTCCCCGTTCATTGCCGAAGAACCCTTGACGCGCTATCTGTTGCGCCATAATCGCGGGCTTGCCCACCCACAGCATGTGGGCGGGTTGCCAAGCGGCGAGCGCAAGAATATACGTTGATCAGACATACCTCTTTAGGGGTACATTAACACGTAAATTTACGAAGTGCCCTCCTTTTCGGTCGTTTGGAGACCTTCTGCCGCCATCACCTACAGGGGGCAACGAGGCCTGCCAATACCATATTGGCATTTTACAGATTCAGATTTTAATATGCCGTTTTTACATTTCATCATTCCGCAGATTTGCGATTTCGATCGGGAACTAATAAAAAGGCAGTTGCACCATGTGCGGCCGCCCTTTCAGCCTCCCTGCAGACTTCCTCAAATCATTCCATCTCAGTAGCACTAATAATGGACTCGGCAGATGCATAATATCGGCCTTTTTTAAATGCCGAAGCCAACTGCTCGGGGGTAGGCCGGCACTCAAGCTGTGCAAGATGAACAAGTGCATCAACCGTCAGCGCCGAAACGGGACGCCCATACATGACGGAACACTCCTTGAGATTTCTGCAGACAGTATCCACAGACTTGTCAAAGCCACCGGCAATGTAGATGAAATACTCTGACGGGCTCTTGTCCTCGAATTCGTTCCAGCAATTCTTATAGTAGGTCTGAAGCTTGAGCGTGTCGCTGATCCCCATCCCGTATCTGGCCGTTGCCTTGGTGTCGGCAAAGCCGCAGGCAACCATGGACGAAGCCTTTATCCTGATGTCCGGATAACCGCCCTTTCTCGGAGCCTTCCTCTGACCGATGTGTTCAGCCTGATCAAAACCAAGGCGCACCATGATCGCCGTCACTGCTTTCTCAAGAACTCTAGCTTCCTTGCCGCCAGAGACGGCAGCCTGATAAATCACGTCGCGCTCAATGCTGGAAACAGACGGACGGATCGGCGCAACCATAAGCGAAATCTCGGTCTCCGAGCGTCCCCATCTTGCTGCCTCCTTCTTGATGAATTCATCAGCATTAAAGCCGAAAGGATTATCGGCATGCCCCTGAATGAACCCCGCCTGAACGCAGGAGGTCAGACCGTCCGCGCACCTCATGGAATCAACGCGTCTGACGGCCTTCGTTCGATCGTACCTGCCGTATCTCTGCTGCCAGGCTGCCTGATGATCCGCATCGAGCGATTCTATCTTGTCGCCCTCAGCCATCCACGGCTTGATCTCATCAAGAATGGCTTGACTGTCCGTGAGTTCGATGGCTCTCTTAACGGTCGGGCTCAATACGGCAAGCTGAGAGGCAATCAGATAGTTCCGAGCCGTATTGCCAATCTGAACGGCATCCTCGAGTCCCTTTTCCCAATCCAGCTCCTCATTGTCCTCATGATGACGCTTGGGAGTCCGAAGATCCTCGACCGAATCAATGACGTCGCGCAGAGATTTGCCGGCTCTCAGTTCAAGAATCTTCCGAACGCAAAGCTCGAAGTCATCCATGCGGCGTCCGTAAACTACGGGAACGGCTAGATCCTCCGAACCAAGATAGCCGCCAAGTCTCTCGTCCTGCAAAAGGCGAACCAGGAAAACAAAGGGCTTCACCTTCATGCCGGGATCAATTCGCACCTGACTTCCAAGTCCGTAGACGGAGGGATACTGCATTCTCAGGACCTGACACCGAACAATGCTTCCGGGCGCCTCGCCCTTGATCAGGAGCTCGCCTGCCCGAGTGGTATAAAATTGCCTGCTCGCAGGGTCCCTCCAGAAGAGCCCGAGACACGAAAGCTGTGCAAGATAGGTGCGAAAGCCTCCACTGTCCTTAACTCCGTTTGAGTTGGCGGCCGACTTCACGTTCGCCTTGTTCAAGGCGGCATACAGAGCGTCCTGCACCTTCTGATCGGTCAGATCGCCCGTAGCAGCATCTACGATCTTGGCCGTCTGAACAAGTTTCCAAGGATCTATCCGTCGGATATTTCTCGGAATCATCCACATTGTTCGATACTCTTTCATGACGAACGACCTACCTCTTAATCAGCTAATACGCTAAAATCACGCGTGGTTGCCAAATTCAGGGCAGCAAAGCTTGCAACGGGAAAAGACCATGCGCGATAAAGAATTCAAAGTAAGGTTATCAGAAAACGAATACAAGGACTTTTCCAAGGCCTGCGACCTCGAAAAGGTCAACCCTTCCGCCAAGATCCGTGAATTTCTTTCTGATTTTTCCCTGCGCACCCTCGGCTTCCTGTCCCAGCCCGCACCAGATTGTGAACCTGCGCCCATTCCAAGCCTGATTCCTGGACGCCCGCTCACTGTCGGCGAAATGTTTTCCGGTCCAGGCGGAATCGGCATTGCCCTGAACCGCGCTCGCTCCAAGGATTTTTCCTTCGTTCACCGTTGGGCCACGGACTGGGATCCGGACACCTGCCGCACATACCGCGACAATGTTTTAAAGGACACGCCGTCCGCTCAATCTATCTGCGCCGACGTGCGCCAACTTGAAATCGACGATCTTCCTACCGTTGACGGCTTCCTGTATGGCTTCCCGTGTAATGACTTTTCGCTTGTAGGTGAGTCCAAGGGACTCGATGGAAATTACGGCGGCCTCTACTCATACGGTGTCAAGTACATCAACCGCGCAAATCCTCTCTTCTTTCTTGCAGAAAACGTGAGCGGCCTTTCCTCGGCCAATGACGGCAAAGCCTTCAAGGTCATCATGGACGCCCTCAACCATGCTGGCAAGTACGGCTACACTATCACGGCCAATCTCTACAAATTTGAGGAGTATGGCGTACCTCAGGCTCGCCACCGCTACATTCTGATCGGCATCCGCGGAGACCTCGGCCTTGAATTCAAGGTTCCGAAGCCTTCAGGCAAAATCAAATCATGCGCCGAGGCGCTTGCCAACATTCCAGCTAACGCGGCCAATCAGGAAATGACTGCGCAGAGCAAGACGGTCAAGGCCCGACTCGATCTCATCCCCGAAGGCATGAATGTTTGGCAGGCTGAGGAAGCTGGTCTTTTGCCGCCTGAACTCTGCCTAAATGTCAAAGGGGCACGCCTTTCGCAGATTTATCGCCGTCTCGACTCCACTAAGCCCGCCTATACGATTACTGGCTCGGGCGGTGGCGGTACGCACGTATACCATTGGAAGGAATCTCGCGCCCTTACGAATCGCGAAAGAGCAAGGCTACAAACTTTTCCTGACGACTTCGTCTTCCGCGGAAACAAAGAATCTGTCCGCAAGCAGATCGGCATGGCAGTTCCCTGTGACGGAGCCCAGATCATTCTCGAAGCCCTACTCAAAACTTTCGAAGGCGTTGAATACGAATCCGTCGAACCAAGCGTAGGCGTTTTCAAGGCGAACACCTTCGTCGCTTAACTGCTTTCTAGTATAACGTTTGCTAAATAAGACTATTAATTAGCTCGTGGACCTCGTCAAGTTTCCATCGCCAACGGAAAGGTACGGGGTCTACGTTGGTTTCTTCGATCCATTTTGCAATGTGATCTCTCAGCGCCTCCTTCGAATTGACACGAAGACCGCGCAAGCTTTGGCGTGCCATCTTACTGAAGAAGACCTCAATGAGATTGAGCCACGATGCATGCTTCGGTGTGAAGATGAACTGAAAGCGGTCTTTCCTCGTGTCAAGGTAAGCGCGTGTCTCTTTCGACGTGTGGATCGAATGATTGTCCAACACAATGAAGATCTTGCATTCTTTGGCATACGTTTCATCAATCATTTTGAGGAAGTCGACAAAGTCTGAGCTCTTGTGACGTTCGCGGATCAGACTGTGTACTTTGCCCGTGATCAGATCGATGCCGGCAAGCAGAGAAAGCGTTTGACTTCGCCGCAGGGCCTTTTTTTGCTTAAATGCACTTAAGAAACGTTCTCATTTATTGAGCAAGATCAAATCCCGAGTGATTTGGTCGGATTCTTATTCGGGGCTTAACCACCCCCGGTCCGAGTCGGGTTAGCATGTGTCACATGGAAAGGGACATCAGGGGTTCCAATCTCCTCCCCTTCGCTCTGCCAGAGGCCGGCAGCGCGATTGTTCCTCTTCCGGTCCTTTAGCGGAATCTGGTAGTTCCGCGCCCCTTCAACGCCCGACCGGCATTTGGTCGGGCGCTTTTTTTTGCGGTCCGCGCGGCGAAGACACACCTTCAGAAACTTCTGCCCGTCAAATCTCCTGTACAAGAAGCCGCTAGTTCGTTGTCTGACAAAATGGCCTGAGCTAAGGCCCCCCGAGATAAAAAAGGGAGGACTCCCTGCGGAATCCTCCCCTTGTCATCCTGTCGGCCCGTCAGGCTGCAGGAGCGTCAGCGGACGAAGGCCTTCTGCGCATCGATCGGCAGTGCGCGATAGCCCATACCGCCCTTGAGGTGCATCTCGAAAGCAGGCTTCGTTTCGCCCCAGCGGAATTCCGTCAGGACGGGCGCGGGGCCGGTCTTGCTGCCCGTGCCGATGCTCGCCCAGTAGACGACGACCGAATTCTTGTCGGCCTGATACTCGACGGAGGACGTGATCGGCGAGTAGAGCTCATGGCCGCGTTCCTTGCCGTACTCCCAGACCTGCTCGACGGTCATAGCCTTCTGGTCGATCTTGTAGACGACGGCACGGCTGTACTTCTCGTTCTGGTCCTCGGGCTGCACGAAGGCGCGGCCGTCGCCGTT
>ENA-ORVC01001499-ORVC01001499.1-human-gut-metagenome-genome-assembly--contig:-NODE-1499-length-18941-cov-3.162978_pt1 | contig 18941 bp, 11 predicted proteins | sample MGYA00242092_ERZ509234 | MGnify/ENA primary metagenome ERZ509234 (study PRJEB26280, sample SAMEA2338800) | human gut metagenome | biome: human gut; feature: human-associated habitat; material: faeces... | reverse complement strand
GGCCTGCCATGACGTCGAGGCGCTCGCCGGCTCAGATGCCGTTGAAGCGCTCGCCGCGGATCCGGAGACGGATGCCGTACTGCAGGCGATTGTGGGTGCTGCCGGGGTGGCGCCCACCTTTGCTGCTGCTCGTACGGGCAAACGGCTGATGCTTGCTAATAAGGAAAGCGTGGTCTGCGGCGGGGCGCTGCTCATGAAGACGGTTACCGAGTGCGGCGCAGAGCTCTTTCCGGTTGACAGCGAACACAGTGCGGTTTTTCAGTGTCTTGCGGCAGCTGACCCCAATGCGCGCAGCCGCGCAAGGATCATTCTCACCGCTTCGGGCGGCCCGTTTCGCGGGCGAAAGACGCTCGAAGGCATCACGCCTGCCATGGCGGTCAAACATCCGAAATGGAGCATGGGCCGCAAGATCAGTGTTGACAGCGCGACTCTGATGAATAAGGGACTTGAGGTGATTGAAGCCTCGTGGCTCTTTGACTTTCCAGAAGACCGCATTGACGTTGTGGTGCATCCGGAATCGGTGATCCATTCGATGGTGGCCTTTGAGGATGGAGCGGTGATGGCGGAGTTAGGCGACCCGGACATGCGCACGCCCATTGCTGCGGCGCTGTCGTGGCCGCAGCGCGTGAGTTCCGGCGTGGGTGCTCTCGACTTAACGCGTGTCGGGAGGCTCACTTTTGAGGCGCCGGATCTTGAAACATTTCCGCTCCTGGAACTTGCCCGAGAAACACTTCGCCGCCGCGACGGATCCTCTATTGTGATGAATGCGGCCAATGAAGTTGCGGTCGCGGCATTTCTTGATGAAAGAATTTCATTCACGGGCATCATGAAACTGGTTGAAATGACGACAGAGCGCTTCAGCGCGCCGGCGCCGCAGTCCGTTGAAGAAATTTTTGCAATTGATGTAGAAGCGCGTACACGTGCCGCTGAAATATTGTCGGCATCCGAATTCTTTAATTGAGTTTTTTGTTACTTCTTTTTTAGTCGTAGCCAGCCATCCGAATGACGCTTTCTGTACTCCTGAGCCTTGTGGGCTTTCTTCTCACCATCGGCATCGTGGTCATGATTCACGAGGGCGGTCACTATTTGGCCGCCAAGTGGCTCGGCTTCGGTGTCAAGCGCTTTTCAATCGGCATGGGCCGCGTCCTTTGGCGTCGGCGTGCCTGGGATACGGAGTTTGCCGTGTCGCTGCTGCCGATCGGCGGGTATGTGGCTTTTGAAGAGGCTGATGAGCTTCGCGAGCAGGGCCGCGAGCCGACCGGCGTGTTGTTTGATTCAGGGCCGCGCTGGAAAAAGGCGATCGTTGTGACGGCAGGGCCGCTCATGAATTTCGTGCTGGCCGTCATGCTGTTTACCGCCTCGGGTGCTATCGGCGTGCGGGACATTGCGCCTTATGTGGAGCCGGCACCGGCCTCGCAGGCCCAAACGCAGGGAGTGGGCGCGATGGATCTGGTGACGGCGGTCGACGGCCGACGCATCGTGGGCGTCATGGACTTCAATTCCGCGCTTCTCGAGCATACGGGCAAGGCTGATGTGCCGGTAACGTTCTCGCGGGCAAAGACAGGCGAATCCTATGTGCGGCACTTTGATTTGTCAGGTTTGTCGCTCGACGAGGCAGCCAAGACTAATGGGTTTGTGCTGCAGAAACTGGGGTTTCTCCTCGCCGGCCGCGGCGTCACGATTCTCAAGGTTGAGGCTGACGGACCGGCCGCCGCTGCGGGCCTCAAGTCGGGCGACGTCGTTGAAAAGATCAACGGCAGCCGCGCCGACATGCAGGGATTTGCAGACGCTATCCGAACGTCGCCCGAAAAAACAGTTCAGCTTTCAGTCAATCGTGCCGGGGCCCCAGTTGAGATTTCGCTCGTGCCAAAGCGTATCCTCGACGAGAAGACTCAGTCTGCGGTCGGCCGTGCAGAACTGCGGTTCGGACCGGGCATTGAGTTTGTGACCGTTCGTCTCACGCCGCTGCAGTCGCTTGAAACTGCGTTTGACAAGGTGGTGGGGCTCACGCGTTTCCAAGCGGCGGCCGTTGGGGGCATGGCTAAGGGTGAGGTGAGCACCGAGAATCTCTCGGGGCCTGTCGGCATTGCCGGCATGGCCGGCAGCGCACTGACGGCGGGCGTCAGCGCCTTTTTGGAATTTGTGGCGCTTATTTCGATCGCCATCGGCTTCATGAACCTCATTCCGATTCCGGCTTTGGACGGCGGACAGCTCGTCATTTTGGGCATCGAGGGCTTGATGGGACGGAGTCTTGCCAGAGGACTGAAGGAAAAACTCGGTGCCGTCAGCATGGCGCTCCTTCTGCTTCTAGCCGTTTACGTAACCATGAATGATATCGGCCGACTCGGCGGATGAAAGGGCCGCACCAATGGAGAAGCGTTTCGGAGGTTTTCAGCACGCCGCGGCGGCTCGAACGGTCCGTTCCTTGTGCTAACCTTACAACAATTTTTTTCGGGCGCTGCCGGCTGACGCTTTTGTCGTTGATGCGCCCGGGGAGCCGTGCTCCCAAGCGGCCGGATACAGAATTCAGTGTTGAGAGAGAAATCGTCTTGCAGCTCCCCACTATTACCCGCCTGACGGCCGCGCTTGCCGCCGCATTCGTACTTGCCGGCTCTGCTTCGGCGTTCACGATTTCCGACATCCGCGTCGAGGGTCTCACGCGTACGGAGCCCGGTACGGTCTTTTCGCATCTTCCTTTCCGCGCCGGTGATGAATACACGGCCGAAAAGGGTGTCCGCGCCATCCGTTCCCTTTATCAGTCCGGACTTTTCCGCGATGTGTCGCTCACTCAGGACGGCGATGTTGTGGTTGTTCACGTGATGGAGCGTCCGGCCGTAGCAACCATTGAAACGCACGGCATTAAGGCGTTTGACAAGGATGCGGTCGAAAAGAGTCTTCGTGACGTGGGGCTTGCCGAAGGCCGCATTTTCGACAATGCGACGCTCACCCGCGCCGATCAGGAACTGCGCCGTCAGTACCTAGCCCGAGGCTATTACGGGGCTTCTGTCAAAACGACGGTGACGCCGCTTGAACGCAACCGCGTGCGCATTACGGTCAATGTTGACGAAGGCAGCGCCTCGTCCATTGCTTCGATCCGCATTACCGGCAACCACCTTTACGATTCGGATGATCTGCTCGATCTGATGCAGCTCGGAACGCCGAACTGGTTCTCTTGGTACACCAAGCGCGACCTCTACTCGCGCGAAAAACTCGCCGCCGACCTTGAAACCATCCGCTCGTTCTACATGAATCAGGGCTATCTGGACTTCAAGATCGATTCCGTGCAGGTGTCGGTGGCGCCGGATAAGTCAAACGTTTACATTACGATCAACCTGACGGAAGGCGAAAAGTACACGATCCGCAGCGCTAAGCTTCAGGGCGATCTGCTCGGGCTTGATGATCAGCTCAACGCGCTCGTCACGCTCAAGGCCGGTGAGATCTACAACGCGCAGGCGGTGAAAGACGTTTCCACCGCGCTGACCGATAAGCTTTCAACGCTCGGTTATGCCTTTGCGTCAGCCAACGCCAATCCGATTTCCAATGCGGAAGACCGTACGGTCGATATCGTTTATACGATCGATCCGGGACGCCGCGCTTATGTCCGCCGCGTGAATATCACCGGCAACAACCGCACGCATGACGAAGTCATCCGCCGTGAAGTCCGTCAGTACGAATCCGCCTGGTTCGACAGCGACAAAGTCAAGCTCTCGCGCGACCGTATTGACCGTCTCGGCTACTTCGAGAGTGTGACTGCAGAACCTAAGCCTGTGCCGGGCACGCGCGATCAGGTCGACCTTGAAGTGAATGTGAAGGAGCGTCCGACTGGCTCCATTTCGCTCGGCGCCGGCTACTCCACGTCTGAAGGCATCATTTTGTCGGCAGGCTTCGCGCAGAACAATGTTTTCGGCACCGGCAATTCGGTGTCGGTCGATGTCAATACGTCTAAGTCGCAGCGTACGTATGCGCTTTCCGTGACGGAACCCTATGTGACGCCCGAAGGCATCAGCCGCACTTATGACCTCTATGACCGCAAAGTCGACTTGGAAGAGCTCGACGTTGCCGATGTGAAGTATGAAACCCGCGGTGCGGGCGTGTCTTGGGGCATTCCTTTCACTGAACTGGACCGCGTGTTCCTCGGCACCCGCGTGGAGTCGACGCACGTTGATGCGAATCCCAGATCGCCGCGGCGATATCAAAACTACGTTGAGAAGTTCGGTGATAATCCGGTGAGTGTGGCGCTCACGCTCGGCTGGTCCCGCGACAGCCGCGACAATTCGCTCGCGCCGACCCGCGGCGTCTATCAGCGCCTGTCCGGTGAATTAGGGCTCCCCGGTCTTGACATTCAGTACTACAAAGCCACTTACCAGTACCAGCACTACATTCCGCTCTCGCGTACCTGGACTTTGGCTCTTAACGGCGAGGTCGGCTGGGGCGACGTCTACGGCAGTACGGATCAGTTCCCCTTCTTCAAAAACTTCTACGTGGGTGGCATTGGCTCGGTGCGCGGCTATGATTCGGGCACGCTCGGTCCGAAGGATTATTCGGCCAATTCGGACGGCGACAATCTTGGCGGTGACCGCATGATTACCGGCAATATCGAAATCCTTGCTCCGCTCCCGGGCGGCGACCGCACGCTGCGAATCTTCGGCTTCCTGGATGCCGGCTACGCGTGGGGTTACGAAGGTGATCAGCACGGCAACTACACTCGTCAGAAGATCGACTTTGCTGATCTGCGCTATTCGACGGGCTTCGGCATTGCCTGGATTTCGCCCTTGGGCCCGCTCAAGTTCTCCATTGCATTCCCGCTCAATGACAAGGAAGGCGACGATACTCAGCGCTTCCAATTCCAGATCGGTACGGGTTTCTAAACCGTTCCCGTTCGTCGGCTGACTTTAAGCCTTTTCAGACCGCTGCACCTCTTTTGGAGCTGCAGCGGTTTTGCGTCCTGTTCCGATCAAAAAGGAAGCCTCCCCCAATAATAGGAGAAGGCTTACAACCTTCCGGCTTTCCTCTCGGAAGGACGCGTCGCCGGGTGCTTAGAGCCCGGCAGACCGCGGCAGAAAATCTTCCCCGCAGGAAAGAATGACGACATTCTATAAACGAATAGCGGCAGGGGTGAATTCACGTCCTGGGCGAATACAATGTTATACAAAAGAACTAGTCCTTAAGGCACTGATTTACAGGATTTGGACTTTATTGGTACAAACCCTAATTATGCAAACACGGCTACGGCTGAATCGGCTCTCAGATAAGATGAGGATCGGAAATAGGCAGGATCTAAAGCCATAAGGAAAAGGTCAAAGACGGACGGCGGCCGGGTCGTTTTGTTAATATGACCGATTCCGTTCGAGGCACCCGATAAGGTGCTGAAAACAACAAAAATGATTCGATAAGGAACATCCTCGCCGTGGAACTTCTCAACACGCTCGTCTCTGCCGTCAATAATGTCCTCTGGTCATACGTCCTGATCGTCATGCTGGTGGGATTGGGACTTTGGTTTTCTTTCCGCACAGGTTTTGTGCAGATCCGCCATCTGCGTGAGATGGTGCGTCTTGTTGCAGAGGGCGCAACAGCCAAGACAAAGAAAGGGCATATCTCTACCTTTCAGGCCTTCTGCGTTTCCACGGCGTCGCGTGTCGGCGTGGGCAATATTGCGGGCATTGCCATTGCCGTTGTAGTCGGCGGTCCGGGTGCCGTCTTCTGGATGTGGGTCATAGCGCTCTTAGGCGCGGCAACGGGGTTTGTGGAATCGACCCTTGCGCAGATCTACAAAGTTCCGCGCCGCGGCGGCGGCTTCGTGGGCGGTCCGGCTTACTACATCGGGAATGCCCTGGGCTCTCGGTGGGGCGCCTGGCTCTTTGCCGTGCTGATATCCATCACTTACGGCCTCATTTTTAATTCAGTGCAGGCCAACACGATGGCGCTCTCGCTCAAGGCATCCTTTGATGTGGATCCGGCTTGGACAGGGTTAGGCATCGCAGTTCTGACGGGGCTGGTGATCTTCGGCGGCTTGAACCGCATCGCACGAGTGGTGGGATGGATGGTGCCGCTGATGGCAGGGGCTTACCTGCTCCTTGCTGCGGTGGTCACCGTGATGAACATCACGCTCGTTCCGGAAGTTCTGCTCTTGATCGTCAAGAGTGCTTTCGGAGTGGACGCAGTAACCGGGGCTGCTTTCGGCATGGCGCTCATGACGGGTATTAAGCGCGGTCTCTTTTCCAACGAAGCCGGTATGGGTTCCGTGCCTAATGCTGCGGCGACGGCGGATGCGTCCCACCCCGTCAAACAGGGTTTGGTGCAGGCCTTGGGCGTCTTTGTCGACACCATGTTCGTCTGCACGGCCTCGGCTATGATTGTTCTCCTCTCGCCGGATTGGCACGGCGCTCAGCTCACTGGGATCGAACTCACCCAGCATGTGCTTACGGGGCAGCTCGGCGCTTGGACCAACACCTTTATGACGGTGATCGTTCTCTTCTTTGCTTTCAGTTCGATCATCGGCAACTATTTTTACGGCGAGGTGAACATGGACTTCATCAGCCGTCGGCCGATAGCCAGCTGGATTTTCCGCGGCTGCGTGCTGGTGATGGTGTATTTCGGCAGCGTCGCGAGTCTCAATATTGTTTGGAATCTGGCCGATCTCTTTATGGCCTTGATGGCGATGCTCAACCTCGCAGCCATCGCTCTCCTTGGCCGCTATGCGTTTGCGGCAATGAAGGACTATTTCAAGCAGCGCTCAGAGGGGGTGGAGAACCCCGAGTTTGATCCGTCTGTGCTGCCGGCCACCCGCGGCATCGTCTGCTGGCCTCGCAAGAAGGATGAAGAAGTGAATTAGTTCGGTGGAAGCATTTCGTAATATTTGCTTCACAACTTTCATGATTTGCGGCCGTCGAATGTGTTTGCATTCGGCGGCCGTTCGTTTGTACTCCGTCGACAGGGGGAGTCGGGTTAACCCCTGAGAAAACTCCTTACATACCTAGTAATTGGTAAATAGAACTCAGCTATCGCCTTTAAATGGTTGTTGCAGTAGGTAATAACAGAGTTGAGAGTGGTTCTCAAATAGAACTAGACCTCTCCCATCAGAGATCTTTAAGGATGCTGTAAGGAAAAATACAATTTCACACGAATAAAAAAATTCCGCCGAGATGGAAGCCCATCAGACACCCGTTGAAGGGCTGCGGCGGCAGAGCATTCAAATGCTCTGGAAGGAGACCTCTTATGAACACGAAGCCTATGTTGACGGCTGTTGCCGCCGCGCTCTTTTCGCTGGGCGCATGCGTTTCCGCTCAGGCCGCTGATCTGTCGACCTGCACGACCTGCCACTCCAATATCACCAAGGCCCACGCCGGCGCCGCGCACAAGGACATTGCCTGCACGTCCTGCCACTCGGGCGTTGATCAGCACTTGAAGAAGGTGACGGATCGTCCGACGGTCAACATGGATCCGGCTACCTGCGGCGGCTGCCATCAGGCGCAGTACAAGTCCCTCTATAAGGATGACGGCCGTGCTGCTCGTCAGTCGAAGAAGGCGCCTAATGGCCCGGCTCCCGATCCGTTCTTTGACCGCGCGCTCGGCGCCCATGGCTTCACGGTAGAACATGATCTGCCGCGCGCCCATGTTTGGATGGCCATCGACCAGTTCATCGTTGACCGTGCATTCGGCGGCCGCTTCGAACCCAAGGACGGCTGGCTCTATGCCACGCTCGACGGCGGCAAGTCCTACAAGGTTTGGGATGTTCTGAAGGACAACTATCCGGACAACAACGCGCAGAAGGTCCACAAGCCCGGCACCGCGGCCGCTGCCAATGCCGTCTGCTGGTCGTGCAAGTCCACCGACGTCATGATGGACTGGGCCTACCTTGGCGACAAGGTGGAAGGCGCTCAGTTCAGCCGTTCTTCGAATCCGGTTGATGTGGTCCGCAAGGTCAATCACGCCATCAACTGCAACTTCTGCCATGATCCGCATACTGCTCAGCCGCGTGTTGTCCGCGATGCGCTGATCGATGCCGTGACGCGTGACGACAAGTCCGTGCCGAACGTCTACCGCGATGTTGCTGCACATCCGACGAAGCTCGATGTGAAGGATGTGGGCGTTCGCGGCTTCACCCGCAAGGTCGCCTATATGGACAAGGCGGACTCCAACCTCATGTGCGCTCAGTGCCACGTCGAATACATCTGCAACCCGGGCTTTGATGCCAAGACGGGCGCCAAGATCGGCTTCGACAGCCGCCTGACCAACCACTTCCCGTTTGTCAATGCCGACGAGATCGAGCAGTACTACGACAAGATCGGTTTCCGTGACTTCAAGCACAACCTTACGGGCGCAGCGCTCGTGAAGATGCAGCATCCGGACACTGAAACGTACTTCGGCTCTACGCACGACAAGGCCGGCGCTACCTGCGCTACCTGCCATATGCCTAAGGTCAAGGACGAAAAGACCGGCAAGATGTACACGGTTCACTGGGCTACCTCGCCGCGCCACTACATGCAGGAAACCTGCTTGACCTGCCACAAGGACAAGACCGCCGAACAGATGAACAAGGCGATCGATGCCATGAAGGGTCACTATGACGGCAAGGTTCGCGAAGCTGAAGCCCGCATGAACGACATGTTCAATGCCTTTGAACTCGCGATTGCCTCGGGCGTTGATGAAAAGACGCTGGATGAAGCTCGTAAGCTCCACTCTTCAGCTCACATCAATTGGGAATACTGGACGGCCGTCAACGGTGCGTACTTCCACAATCCCGAAGAAGCTCAGCGCAGCCTCGCCAAGAGTGCCAAGGCCGCTTCTGATGCGACCGCTCTGCTCCGCAAGGCCATCGCTGCCAAGGCTTCCGCCAAGGCCGGCAAGTAATAAGGCCTTTGAAGGCTGAGTCAAGTGAGAGTGTCGATTGAAAACGACGCTCTCACTTAGAGAAAGAAAAGCGGCACCGCACCGGTGCCGCTTTTTTTCGCTACAGTAGCGTTTCCACTGATCTTTCCGCCAACACCATGACCTCCACCTGGCTTCTCTACGTTATCTGCGCTTTGATGCTGCTTGCCGCCATCGTTGCGGTGCTCCCAACGGTTCTGCGCACTAAGAACGATGTGAACGGCGAAGCGCTTGATCGCGAAGCGACCGCTTTGGCCACCAAAGCGCTGCAGGCAGAAAAAGCCAAGCTTGATGCTGACCGATCGCTCGGGCGCATCTCAGAGGCTGAGTACGAGTCGCTTTTAACAGACCTGCGCCGCCGCGTGATTGAGGAGCAAAAGCCCGCTGCGGATCCGACCGGAGCGCCGTCGTCCTCAGCGAATGCCCAGCCCTCGACGCGGCTTTCCCGCGTGCAGCTGGCTGTTTCGGTAGCTGTGCTCATCACCGTCGTTGCGGGGGGCTCCTACGCGTTTCTCGGGTCTCCCGAGATGCTCGAATTGACCAATGCCCAAAAGGTGATGGAGGGCAACGCCTCAGCAGAGTCCATCGAAGCGTATCTGAAGACTGCGCCCAAAGACGGCCGTGCCTGGGTGCTCTTCGCACACAAGAAAATTGAGGCGGGCGACTTCCGTGCTGCGGCACGTGCGCTTCGCACGGCCAGAGAAGTCGAACCGAAGATTGCTCGTGACCGTGACGTGATGCTCGAATACGGCGCTGCAGTGCTCACAGCTCAGGAGTCCGATTGGTATGCCGACGCCAACCGCGTGGTTAAGGAAGCGTACGGACTGATGGCAGATGATCCGCGCGCAGAACGTCTCGCGGTGATGGCGGCTATTGCTGCCGAGGATTGGGCATGGGCCGTTGACGTGGTTCGTGCGATGCTCCCGCGAATTCCGCCCGACAGCGGAGAATATATGCAGGCGCGTGAAACGCTGGTGATGCTTGAGGCGCGTGCCAAGGCGGCGGCTGACCAGAAAAAAACGGAAGTGAAGCCTTAAATCCGGCTCTGCGGCGATTGAGCATCTTCGGGAAGCTCATCGCTGCGGTCAAGTCCAAAAAAACGGCGCTCTGAGGGAGCGCCGTTTTGTTTTGGGAGGGATTTATAGGAATTCTTAGAGCTCAGCCCAGAAGATCAGAAGCAGTGCCTGACCGGTCAGAATGCGCAGGAACATCGCGAGCGGATAGACCGTTGAGTACGCCACAGCGGAGCTGTTCTTTTCTGACAGGGTCGCAGCGTAGGCGAGTGCCGGAGGATCAGTGGTGGTGCCGGCCATCATGCCGACGATCGAAAGGTAGTTGAGCGAGAAGAACCTGCGTGCAACATAGCCTACGACCAGCAGCGGAAGCATTGTGATGCAGAGGCCCAGCGCCATGTAGGCAAATCCCTCGCCGGAGGCAAACGCCTGCAGGAAGCCGTCGCCGGCGGCAAGCCCCACGCTTGCCAAAAAGAATGCAATGCCGAGTTCGCGGAGCATCAGGCTCGCCGAATTGGTGGTGTAGGTAGCGAGCCGCAGATTCGGTCCGTAACGGCCGAGCAGAATGGCCACGATCAGCGGACCGCCCGCCAAGCCGAGCTTCACCGGCACCGGAATGCCGGGGATGGCAACCGGCAGAATGCCGGCAAGGATGCCCAGTGCGATGCCCACGAAGATCGAGATGATGTTCGGATGGTCGAGTTTGTGCGACTGGTTGCCTACATGAGCCGTAAAACGCATGATGGCGCGCTCCGGCCCCACAACGCGCAGGCGGTCGCCGAGCTGCAGATGGATGCTGCGGTAGGGAAAGAGTTCCATGCCGGCGCGGAAAAGGCGCGTAATGTTGAGGCCGTCGTAGTGCGACAGGTGCAGATCGCTGATCTTGAGGCCGTTCACCTTGGGGTCGGTGACGAGCACGGTTTCGGAGTGGATCGGCGAGTGCTGAATCTGCAGGTCAACGCCGAGCGCCTCTTTGCCGAAGAAAGCGACGATGCCGGCTTTGTGTTCGCTCTCCGAGACGATGCGGAGGATGTCGCCCTTAAAGACTTCCGTATCGGGGCCGGGACTGCGGATTGGGCCGCCGGGAGACTGAATGCGGGCGCAGACAAACGGACGGTTGATGAACTGACGAATCGACTGAATCGTCTGGCCGTGGAGAAAGTCGTTGACGACTTCAACATAAAAGGAGCTGGGGGCTTCATTTTTGTCCGCTTCGTCGGCTTCCCAGGCTTTGTCTTCTTCTGCGAGATTCACGCGGAAGATGATGCGGATAATGATGGCGGAAACAATAATGCCGACGACGCCGAGCGGATAAGCGCAGGCATAAGCCACCGCAATGTCCGCTCCCTGCCAGCCCATAACGGCGAGCGCCTCCTGCGTGGCACCCAAGCCGGGGGTGTTGGTGACGGCGCCAAAATGCACGCCGAGCATCGTCGGCAGGTCAATCAGGCCCGCCGTGAGTGCCCAGAGCAAAATCGTCACCAAGATGGAGAGCACAATGGCACCGGCAGCAAGCCCATTGAGGATGATGCCGCCCGACTTAAAACTCGAAAAAAACGAAGGGCCGACCTGCAGGCCGATGAAGAAAATGAAAAGTATCAGACCGAAGTCGCGCAGGAAGGTTAAAACGTGCGGTTCGATCGCCATGCCGAAGTGTCCGGCGGCAAGTCCGACAAAAAGCACAAATGTGACGCCCAGAGAGACGCCGAAGACTTTTATTCTCCCGAGTGCAAGCCCGACGGAGATGACGAGTGCGTACACCAAGACGATGTGCGCGATCGACGTGGGGGAGGTGAGAACGGATTCCATGGTGGCGGGTGCGGCTCAAGTGCTTCGCGAGGGCAAGCCTTGGACGCTTTAGATTTGTGATGAACCCGCACAGTCTAATCCGTTGTAGGTATTTCTTAATGAGGAGTCTGGGGACGCCTCAAAGTTTGAATGTGTCTTTACGCGATTACAGGACCAAAAAGGCAATAGGGCTTGTGCGCCTTATACGTAAACTGTCGGCGGATCGGCATCCGCTTTTTGCTGCACCCACGGCGTCCTCCCCCAAACGCCTTCGGGCGAGAGCAGCGAGTCGAGCGCCTGCTCGGCCTGCCGGAGTCCTTCGGCAGCCTGCTGTTCGCCCACTTCGAGCGTTGTCCAGAAGGTGCCGAGCAGCATTGCGCGGGCGAGCGCTTGTCGGGAAGTCATGCGTAAAAGCAGCTCTCCGGCGATTCGGCGGAAATAGTCAAGCGCTTCTTCGTCGGTGAGCATATCCGCAGCCTGAGCTTTGGTGATCAGCGCCGCACCGAGCGCCAGATCCCAGCCGCGAAGCGCCGTCCAGTCGAATTTGCCGCGGAAATGGTCAGCCGTCATTCGCTTGCGGCGCATGCGCTCGAGGAGTTCAGTATTTTTAGGCACCACTTCAAAGCCGCTCCAGCCGAGACCGGCTTCGTTGCGCACGAGGTGCTTCACTGACGGTGCAGCCATAATGCGGCGGAAATCTGCGCTTGCGCGAGCCCCTTCCACCAAAAGCAAAAACCGTTCGTGCAGATCCTCGGCGCTCATGATGTCAAGGTCCGAGGACAATTCATGCAGCAGATCGCCCGCAGAATATTCGGTTGCGGGAATAGCACCTTCGGCCCAGCCTTCAAAAAGCAGCGGAAATGCCGCTGCCGTACGCGCAACTTCAGCAAACGGGATCTCTTCCCAAGCAAATTCCCGCGGAGGCTGCGGATCCGGACCGGTATGCACGGCAAGGGCGGCATCCAGCGCCTTGAGAATGGGCGACATGGCTGCATTGGGTTCGAGAATTTCGAGCGTTTCTTCTTCAAACTGCATGTCTCAGAGCCTCAAGGCAGGAAAATAAACCGCTTGTGAGCGATGATTTCGGCGGGCAAACGGAGAAGTCAGAGCGATCATCGTCCGCGCGTGTGTCCGCTCTTGCGGTGTTTGTTGTCAAACTTGGCGAAAGCGCCGGAACGTCTTGACGACTGATTGTCGCGGGTAAAACGCTTTTCAGGCAAGCTTTGCTTGCTGGCGCTCCTTTTCTCCGAGCAGCGGCGGCGTTCGTCAGGATGGGTGTCCGTGCTGCGGCCGGCCGCTTCGGCGGAGGGAGCGGTCTTTATCATCGTTCGGGGCGCACGGGCGCGTACGAAGTCGCCTTCGGGCGTGATGGTCATTTCGCAGGGACTGGCCTTGCAGTGGAAATACGCCTTAAAGCGTTCGCCGGCCGAGTTGACCAGAACGAGCGGTTCAGGCCGAAGCAGCGCTCGGTCCGTGGTCTGAAGGATTTCGGGGAACGCCTTGAGCATTTTGGGACAAAGCTTCAGGGAAGCGCGCACGCAGTGCCGGCAGGTCATCAGGTCGGCTTTGGGCGCCGGTTTGATTTCAAAGGCCGGCATGGTTACCCGAGCGCCGTGAGCAGCATAAAAGGCTGCAGCCCGATCGTTGGCAGTATTGGCTTTGAAGCCCAGAATACGTTCGGGGTAAGGCGAAGCATCATCCCAGGGAGCTCGGCGGGGTTTTTCGCGTTCCGCTTCCCGAAGCGCTAGCAGGTCGTCTGCAGCGGCGCGGCGCAGCTGATTGGCAACGCTTGCCGGCACAAATACATCCAGATCTTCTGGAATGAATATGTTGGCGGCCGCAAAGGGCGTATCGCCCAAACGTGAGAGCTGCGCGCGCAGATTGGCACGGTTTTTGACCAAATCCGAGGGCGTCTGCAGGTCGAGTGCAACGCTTGCAGCGGCGCATCGGACGCCGTCCGAGGCGACCAGATCCAGGCCGTCTTCGTGCGTCGTAAAGATGAGATCAATGGGGATTTTGCGTTCGGCCGTTTTGCCTTCCATCATGCGCAGAAAAGCATGATCTCGATTGCGTTTCAATACTAAGCCCGGACGCAGGCCGTCCATGCGGCGCCGCTCGAGCGTATGGAGCATCCACAGACGGGGGATGGGCTTGCCGGCCTTATTGAGGACGGGTTCCGCACGATTGACCGCAATGCCTCGAATTTCTTCATCGTCGGCCAGGTATGTGAGACCGTCGCCGTTGGCGAAGGTGACACCTGGGAGGCTTTTGACGATGATGCGCCCGGGCAGCACCTCTTCGGCCACTGCAGCGGGTTCGCCCGCATGCTTAGGACTTTCAAGTTCGGCGAGCTCGTAAGGCTGGTCGTATTGGCGGCCGTGCACGAAATAGTCCGTCTGCCCGCGGTTGAAAACTTTCTCAAACGTGAAGGCGGAGTCGCCCTGCGACGTGCGGGAGAGTTCCGGGCGGCGAGCAATGATTTCGTCGAGCTTGCGGCGGTAGAACGCCGTGACGTTTTTCACGTAAGCCGCACCTTTAAGCCGTCCTTCGATTTTGAAGGAGGAAACGCCCGCATCGATCAAAGCTTCCAGATTCGCACTCTGATCGTTGTCCTTAAGCGAGAGCACGTGCTTAGATTTGGCGAGCTCGGTGCCGGCTTCGGTATAAACATCGTAGGGCAGACGGCAGAGCTGAGAGCATTCGCCGCGGTTGGCCGACCGCCCGGTAAGCGCCTGACTCATCCAGCATTGACCCGAATAGCTCACGCAGAGCGCCCCATGCACGAAGAATTCAATGCGGGCGTGCTGAAGCTTGGCGCGGACGACGGCAATTTCCGGGAGCGAAAGTTCGCGCGCGAGCACGAGCTGAGAGAACCCGACGGATTCAAGAAACGCTGCTTTTTCGGGCGTCCGAATGTCGCACTGCGTTGAGGCATGCAGTTCAATGTCGGGAAGCGGGCCTTCGAGCAGTCCCATGTCCTGAAGAATGAGAACGTCTGCGCCGGCATCGGCGAGCTCGAAGGCTAGTTTGCGCGCAAGCGGGAGCTCCTCATTCGTAAAGAGCGTGTTGAGCGCAAGAAATACCCGAGCGTTGAAGCGGTGGGCATAAGCGGTCAGTCGGGCAATGTCGTCGAGTGAATTGCCGGCCGCTGCCCGAGCGCCAAAAGCCGGACCGCCGATATAAACCGCATCAGCGCCGTGATCGATGGCGGCTATGCCGGCATCGGCGTCGCGAGCAGGCGCAAGCAGCTCGAGCGCAGTCGGCGCCGGAGCAGTCCAAATGCCGGCGTGAAGGGTCACTTGGCCGCTCCCTGTGTGATGCGGCCCTTCACGGCACATTTCGGAATGGCCAGATACTCGGCGAGTTCTTTGTCGCCTGCGCGGCGGGCAAAGTCTGCCGGCGACTGACCGGTATCCGTACAGTAGTCACGATAGGCGCCCGCCTTCAAAAGCATCGTGACGGCAGCCCGGGAGGGTTTTCTTGCCGCCATGATCAGCGGCGTTACCCCCGACGACGTCTGGATATTCGCAGAGGCTCCCGCCTTCAGCAGCCGTTCAATGAATTCCGTGCGGCCTTCCGTAGCGGCATAGTGCAGCGGCGTCCAGTTGCCGCCGCGCTGAGGATCGGCTCCGGCAGCGATAAGCTCATCAAAGAGCTCGTCCTGCCCCTTGAAAACGGCGAGCATCAGCGGGGTTTCGCCGAACTTATTGAGGTCGTTGACATTGAGTCTGCCGCTCTTTAAAAGCGCTTCGGCGACGTCGTAGTTCTCCGCTCGGACGGCATAAGTAAAGCCCGTGTCACCGTTTTCCATGCGGAAGTTGGGTGATAGTCCCTTTTGCAGAAGCTGCTTCAGTGTTCTCGTATTTGCGCTGCGGACAGCCTGACGAATGGCTTCAAGCTGTGCCGAAGTCAAAGGGTTTTCCGCTTCATTCTTGGAAGCGATATCGTCCCATCCAAGGCCGGAACTGCCGGCTGCGGATGCCGCATGAACGGGCTCCGTAAAAAGGGAAGAAGCCGAAGAAGCCAGAAGGAGCGAGCCGCACAGAAGCGTGGCGGCGAATTGTCGAAGAGCCATAGCGCAGACGGATTCACGATAGAAAACGTCCCAAAGGATAACACTAGAACCGGATGACGCTTGGTCATCGGGATTCCAGGTTTCTGTTAAGACTGGTAGCCGCTCACTTGAGCGGCGGTTTGGCCAAACGAAATCTTTTAATGATTTTGGCTGTCCGAAGTCTTTGATGACGGCTTCGTATCTGACTCTTCGGCTCGCCAGTGGTCTGCGGCATATGCCCAGAAACTTTCCGCAGTGCGCGAAAGCAGACGGTTTTTCTTTCGCACGAGCCGGTGCCGAGCCAGTCGAACGGGCGAGACGGGGATGAAGACAAAACCGGGTGTTTCACGAATGGTCCACGAGCCTTCAACGCAGAGCAAATTGCCCAGTCCTGCTTTCACCAATGTGAGCGCGTTTGTCATAAGGTTGTGGAAGCCCGCAATTTTGAGTGGTTCCGGCCCGCCGTTAAACCATTGATGCAGTGTATCGATGACAATATGCCGCCGAGGCAGAATGAGCGGAAGTTTCACAAGTTCATCTTGCGTGAGCGCGGGAAGCTGGGCTTCTGGGGAGTCACTGCGAACCACGACACCCCATCGGTCCGCTGAAGAGAGCGGCAAGGAATCGTATTTGGCAGTCTCGACAGGTTCAAGCAGAATGCCGACGTCCAGACGTTCTTCATCGAGACTGCTGCGAATATCGTCGCCATCGGCGGAATAAAGCTCAAATTCCGCTTTCCTGACGCCGGGTGTTGATTGCTGCCACTTCGCGAGGAGCTGTGAAAGTTCCTGCGCAGCAGAAGATTCAACGCAGCCGATCCGGACGATGCCGCCGGTGAAGCCGCCGGCTTCTCTGAGTTCGCGCTGCGTGCGCTCAGCAAGCGCAAGCATTTCTTCAGCACGGCCTTGGAACAGTTCGCCTTCATCGGTGAGAACAATGCCGTGACGCGTACGCTCGAAAAGCTTGCATCCGCAATAGGACTCGAGTTCCTGAATCTGACGCGTGAGTGCAGGCTGCGAGAGATGAATGAGTTCCGAGGCGCGCGTAATGCTGCCGGTTCGACAGACGGCTTGGAAGGCTTTGAGTTGACGCAGGTTCATCAAGGCGCTCCGTAAAGTGCTGCTTAGCGGTCAGAAAGATATCCCGAAAGAAATGGCGGCCCAGATCTCATCACAAGCTCTGGAAAAGACTCCAAATCTTCCTTGAATGCTAAGGCAAAGCGGCCAAGACAATTCTGGCAATTAATTGCCCGTTTATAGCGTCGTACTGCTGCGGCCGATGCTTGGAGTTCGGGTCATCGCATCACGAGTATTGCCATGCCGAGGCGCGTTCGCATCGTCCTCAAAGAGCGGTTCACGTCAATTTCACTGCGGAGCAGATGAAAGAACCGCATCCGGCAGCCCGAAAAACTTCACCGTATTGCGGCAGGTCTGCGCGAGCACTTCGTCAAAGTCCAAATGCTTGGCGAGGGCAACGGCACGGGCGACTTCCATGCTGTGCCAGGGTTCACAGCGCTTTCCGCGATAGGGCACCGGTGCCATGTAAGGGGCATCGGTTTCGATCATGAGTCTCTCGAGCGGCAGCGCTGCGGCAATGGCGCGCAGTTGGGCATTCTTCTTGAAAGTAAGGTTGCCCGTAAAACTGACATGTCCGCCTGCGTTGACAACGCCTCGAGCGGTTTCAAGTGTTCCGCAGAAGCAGTGCATTACAAAGCCGACTTCGCCGGCATCTTCGCTTTTGAGAATTTCGAGCGCTGCGGCTTCTGCATCGCGGGCATGGACGATAAGCGGTTTTTGCGCGCGGCGTGCAGCTTCAATGTGCCGGCGAAAACGATCGCGCTGCCAGTCCAAAGGTTCCTTGCACCAATAGAAATCGAGCCCGGTTTCACCGACCGCTGCCATGCCGGGTTCAGAGGCGCGTTCGGCGATTTCATCCGCATCGGCTTCGCGGGCATCCGGATATTCCGGATGAACTGCCCAGGCGCCGAAGAGAAAGCCGGGGAAACGATCCAGCAGTGCGCGAAGCGGTTCGATATCTCGATCTTCGCAGCCGATTGTCACAGCCGCCGTCATGCCGGCATTTTTCATGCGGCCGATAACTGCGTCGAGATCTTGCGCAAATGCGGGATCGGTAAGGTGACAGTGCGAATCAATGAAAGGCGTCATGAGTGTTGCAAGGCAGTCAAACGACATCGTTGGCGGCCAGTTCGCGCGGGTTCTCGGGAATGACCTTCAGATTGAGGAGTCCAAAGAGACCATACACGACCGAGAGCACCAAGAGGAACAGGCAGTGCGGAAGAATATCGGCAAAGAGTGCTCCGTCCTGAGCCGCCGCAACGGAGGCACGGATGGCGTGGGTTGACGGAATCAGTTCTGCAAGGGCGACAACGGCAGGATGAAGGTTGGCCGTTGGCCATACTGCGCCGGAGATGAAGAGTGCGGGGGCTGACATGACCACGGTAACCGGCGCCGTCCAGCAGTTCGAACGGATGAGCGTAACAATCATGAAGCCGAAACCGACGACAGCTGCGGCATAGCACGCCCCGGTCAGAACGACGCCCCAGGGGGTGGCCATGGCACCGTATTGGCCAAACCAGAAGCCGAAGCCCTCCATGTAGAGGAACCAGCCAAAAGCAATCAGCCAAAGTCCGAAGGCTATGCCGAGGCCTTCGTTCCAGGGGCGGTCAACGGCATCGCACACAAATTTGCGCCGCGGATGACGCCAGAGCCAGCCCCCGAGCGACATGCCGATGCCCATGAGCATAACGGCCTGAAGGATGATCGGGCCGACAGCCGGCACGGTGTAGTTGCCGTAGCCCGAAATTTCGTTGAAGCGGTACTGGAACTGCATCTGCGGCGCAGTATTGGCCGATGCCAAGAGCGAGGCGGGCGGAATGCCCGGCGTCTGCGACGAGGCCTGATCGATTTTGAGTTCTGCGTCGGCTGCGGCGGCAGATACGGCAGCCTGAATAGCGCGAGTCTTCACGGGATATGCAGCGCTGCCCAAAATATGGAGGGTGGTGTTTTCGCCTCGGGCGAGATGCTCGGCATAGCCGTGCGGAATCGTTACTACGACGGTTTGTCCCTTGCTGCGGAAGGTCTCCATTGCCGGACCCGGGTCGCTCGATACGCTTAGGAGCGCCGCGGCCGGCGCTGCGTCAATGGCTTCAATCAGCCGGCGCGACGCCGAAGACCCGTCAAGGTCCACGATCTCTACGG
>ENA-ORVC01001490-ORVC01001490.1-human-gut-metagenome-genome-assembly--contig:-NODE-1490-length-19077-cov-2.634581_pt1 | contig 19077 bp, 12 predicted proteins | sample MGYA00242092_ERZ509234 | MGnify/ENA primary metagenome ERZ509234 (study PRJEB26280, sample SAMEA2338800) | human gut metagenome | biome: human gut; feature: human-associated habitat; material: faeces... | reverse complement strand
TTTTTTGCGGCCTGCGTCAGTGAATGACGTGGCCTGCGTGCGTCTCAGGCATCGCGTGAGCGCCGTGCGTCATGTGCATGTCGTCCGAAGCCCGCCAGCCGAACTGCACGGGATCGAACATCCCGAAGACCATGGCGGCGTGGGAGAGGACGAGATAGACGACCATCGCCGCGACGGCCGAGCGTCCCTTCCAGACGGCCGTCCTGCTGCGGGCGACGAGGCCGCCTCGAGAAGGCCGACGTAGATGAACGGAAGGCCCGCGGCCACGTAGGCGAGGGCCGAAACGGCGTCGACCCAGGTGCGCCATGCGACGACCGACGAGAACTGAAGGGCCACGTAGCCCGAGAGGAGCGCGATGCCGAGCGCGGCTGCATAGGCCGAGGCCTTGTTGAAGGCGGCGAGGGCGTCGCCCTGACGCGGCTTGATGAGCAGAAGGATTTCGCTCACGACGTAGCACTCCGCGAGCAGCATCGGTGCGGCCATGAAGAGGACGAGCATGTGCCAGGAGCCCATCATGAGCTCCATATAGTGGGTCATTTCCATTTTGTGTGTCTCCGAAAAAAGAAGCTTGAGTGACGCGGACGGACGGCTGTCCGTCCGGAAGGCGTGCGGGCGCAGGGCCCGAAGCTTCAGGCTTTCGGAGGCGGAGAGTCCCTGCCGAGGATGACGCTCGTGTCGGCGGGACGGGAACCTGTGGCGGGCGGGAGGACGGAGGCGGAGTACGCAGTCCGGCACTCGGGCGCGGGCGCCGCGGGCGGCGTCACGCAGCAGAGGCGATCGGTGCAGGGCGCTTCGGGCGCCGCTGCGGAACATTCGGCCCGAACGGCCGCCTCGTGACGCGAGGCGTGTGACCCGACTGAGGCGGGTTCTCCCTGCCATGAGGCGGAGACCGCCTGCACGACGGCGGCATGATCCGGACAGGCGTGCGCACCGCAAGGCAGCGCAAGGAGCGCGGCTGCAGCGAATACGAAGGCCATTAAGCGGATCAATATTGTGAAAACGCCTCTGAAAGAATTGAAGACGGAATGCATTGTAGCTCCGATTCATTCGAGCGGCATAGGGCGAACGCAGTAGGCGGTGCGGGCGGCGGATAAAAAAAAGCGCCGTGCCCGAAGGCGCGGCGCGAGAAGGGGGGAGGCGCCTGATGACGGTGCGCCTCCTGAGGAGGCCTGCGGTTCCAAAGAGAAGAGAGACCGCAGGACTGAATCCGCCGATGCTTATCGGCTGAAGGCCTTGTCGAGCGAGATCGGAAGCGCGCGGTAGCCCATGGTGGACTTGAGCACGATTTCGACGGACGGTTCCGTGGAACCCCACTTGAACTCGTTGATGACGGGGTTCGGGCTCACGCTCTTAAACTGCTTCATGTTGAGCGAGGCGGTGGCCGAGTAGACGAAGACGGAGTTCTTGTCGGCCTGGTATTCGGTCACGGAGGTAATCGGGCTGTACCATTCGAAGCCGCGTTCCTTGCCGTATTCCCAGACCTGCTCGATGGTCATCTTCTTCTGGTCGATCCTGTAGATCACGGCGCGGGAGTACTTCATTTCAGGCAGCGCCGGCTGTTCCATGCCGCGTGCATCACCGTTGTCGAAGACGGAGAGGTAGAAGACGTCCTTGTCGGACTTGGAGTCGATGCGCCAGCCGGTGTGCTGCGTCCAGGTCCAGTCGAAGCCGCCCTCGCACTTGCCGATGCGGCACGAGAGGGGCCTGCCGTCCTTGCCGACGGGCGTGAGGACCTTGTCCTTCAGACCGTCGCGCCAGCCGTTCGGGGCGGCGAGGATCCACTTCACCTGCTTGTCACGGCCGATCTTGACGACGGCGGACTGATGGCGCGACGAGATGATGATGGAATCATCGGTCGGGTCATAGTCGACGGAGTTGACGTGTGCCCAGTTGCGGCCCGGGCCGACGCCGGGGATGTCGCCGAACGTATCATTCTTGTCCATGGCGGCAAGTTCTTCCGCCGAAAGCGTCTTGCCGGCCTGAGAAGCGTCGATGTTCAGGCACACCGCACCCTGGTCAAGCGTCTTAATGACAACGTCGCGATATGGATCGAGAATTTCGAAGAGGCGGAAATCATCAACCACGTTGCCGTTCTGATCGACTTCAGCGATCACGTCGCGGACCGTGTGGACACGCTTGCCGTCGGGACGACGGTAGTCGGAAGAGGAGACGCGCAGGAAGAGGTGGCCGTTCTGAGCCGGATCAAGCGCGTGCGAGAAGTCGGCATAACCCGTCGGCAGACGGCGGTTAAAGACTTCGCGGCCCATCAGGTCGTACTTGGCATAGCGCTGGCCGTAGCCGAACGTGAGGAAGCCGTCCTGATTCATGTGGAAGCCCATCATGATGCCGGAGTGATAAATCGTTTCCGGATCATAGATAGGATCGACGAACATGTACCAGCGGACTTCGCCCGTCGTATCAATGATGGCGTTCTGAGGATAGTAATTCCATTCAAGTGCGCCGCCGGTGGGGTTGTTCCACACCACGCGGGCCTGCTTCGGAGCCGTCGAAAGGAAGTTGTTGATCAGATAGAGGCGGTCTTTGAATTCCGGATCAACCTTGACCACTTCCGTTTCAAACATGTTGTGGTGCTGAGCCATCGAACCGTTGACCGGCGTATAAACGGCCGGCGCGTAGATGCGGTACTGCTCTTTCTCAACGCGGCGTTCCTGACCCTGGTCAACGATCGTATAGCTCACTTCGACCGTGTTGTTGTAGTCAGGGTAAAGACCGAACACCGGAATGCCGGCGTGCGTGCGCAGAAGCGTGTCTGTGACCTTGTAGCTGATTTCCTGCCCGCCCTGCTTCGGAACCACGCGGACCGTGGCGTCTTTAAGCTGATAGCCGCCGTTCTTAATGACAGCGGTGAGCGGAGCGATCTTATAGGGGTTGACGACAATTTCACCAATCTGCCCCGGGGCAACGTAGGTCACGGCCGGGCCGGATCCGCCGCCGGATGCCTGAACGGCGGCCGGGAGACCAAAACCTGCGGCAAGCGCAATGGCGAGGGCGACCGGGGTAATCTTTGCTTTAATATTCATAGTGAAACAACTCCTTTGAAGTGTCATGGTTCAGCTGGCTGTACCTTTTTGGCACATCTCCTGCCGACCCCGAAAGAGTAGGTCTTAAGGAGTAGACATGCTATTCTGAGGTTCCCGCCGGCAAGTTGGGCTGAGTGGAAACACAGAATTCCGAAAAAATGAAAACCACCCTTGATAGATCTGCATTGCTGTTTTTAAAGACGCTTTACGAGACCAAAAATCTCGTCAATGCCGCCAATCAGCTGGGCATCCCGCCGGCCACAGCTTCGCGCATGCTCGGCAAGCTTCGTGAGGTTTTCAATGACGAACTCTTCACGCGCTGCTCGGGCGGGCTCGCTGCAACCTGGCGAACGACTCAGGCTATGCCCGACGTCATTCGGCTTCTGGCGGATTACGATCAGCTGCTCGAACCAAAGCTCTTCGATCCGAAGACGCTCAAGCGTGAATTCAAGATTGCCGGCGTCGATCACGGCGTTATTTTTCTCGCCCCGGCAATTGCCAAAATCTCAGAACTTGCGCCCGGCGTGTCGGTCGACATGACCGAGCTCACGAACGACTGGCCCGTGCAGCTTCGCACGGGCGAACTCGATCTGCTGATCAGTCCGATGGAAACCGTTCCCGAGGGGTTCCCGTGGCTGCCGCTCTGGGAAGGCCGAACGACCGGCATTGTCGTGCGTCCGGGGCACCCGCTTGAAGCGCTTTACGAAAAGACGGGACGGGTGACGGAAAGCGACGTGATCCGGTACGGTTTTGTGGAGGTCACTTGGCGGCCTACAACGTACTACCGGCTGACTCAAAGCCGGCTTTCACCGCTCTTGAGCGAGAGAAACATCGTTATTAAAACGCCTTACTTTATGGGGGCGGCGAAGATTATTTCCGAAAGCAATCTTGTGATGCTGCTCTCGGACATCATGGCGGACTGGTTCATCAGTTTGGGAGCGCTGCGGCGCATTCCGGTCGTTTCCGAAGAGCTCGAGCATGTCCAGAGCAAGGGGTTCGTCACTAAGCTCATTTGGCATGAAAGAAGTCACCTGGATCCGGCTATGCAGTGGATGCGCGGCATGATCTCTTATGCTGTTAAAGAAACGCTGAGCGGCGGACATGTTGTTCACCCCGAGGGAGGCCGCTAGGGCATTATTCAGCGCATTTCGAAAGATGCGTGCATAAAAGAAAAGCGGTTAATGCTATGGCGATTTTCCCAAGCATTAACTGCCGTAACTCAATGGGCGCGGGAGGCTAGGCAGAACGCTTTCCCCAAGTACATGCTCAACCCCAAAAACTCCGGATGACGAACGGCCCGCGCTGCAGTGCGGAAGAGCTCGAGAGGCCAATTCGCTCCGTTATGCCAATGCCCGGGAGCCGCAGTGAGAAAGCTGCGTTTTGAGGCGAAAACAGTGAAATAACGTAATCCCGCTACAATGGGAATAGCCCCGTTCGTTCTCTTGCTGAAATGCAGTCCGCACGTGAAGGAAGAAGCCGCTATGAGCTCAGCCCAAGATGCCTCGATTTTTCAATCCGTCTGGCTGGCTCCCTTTCCGCGGCTCACCTCTATTGCGGCGGCGGTGCTCACGCTCCTCACGGCCCCCGTCGCCAATGCTTCCGTTATTGCTGCGGTGAAGAATGCTCAAGGCAATGACGTCATGCTTTTTGAGCTGCTTTCGGGTGCGGAGTCAGGGACCGGAGAAGATGTGTCTGCTGCCGATCAAGGCGCTTTGCTCGAAGCCGGGGCGTGGCTCGGCGAACTTCTTGGAACGCCGGCAGCCGCTCCGACGGTCATTGCTGCAGCAGATCCTTTCGTTACGTACGCCTCCGGCGGTGCCAGGTTTGACGACAATGGAAGGCCGGCCATGGCTTTGTCTTGGACTGAAGGACTCTCGAGTTCTCAGCCTTCGGGAAGCGTCTATCTGGGGCCGGCACCCGGGGCGTCATACGATTACAGCCCTCTTGCAGTCTTGCCCGCGCACGCTTTAGGTTCTTCGCGAATCAGCGCTATTCTTCATGAGCTCGCGCACAGCGCGGGCATGGCGAGTATAGAGACGGGTGACTATCTGGGTTTCGAATGTCCGAACGGCTGGGGTCATACCGCGTTCACAGAGAAACTCACCTTCAATGGAAAACCGATTAAAGCGGGATCCTCTTTGAGCAAGCTGATTTCCTTGGACAGCATGCCGGAGAACCTTCAGACCGACTTAAACAAAGTGCGCTGGTATTTAGGATATTCCGGGATCGGTTTTCAGGGAAAAAACGTCAGGGAAGTCATTGGTGAGGAAACCGTAATGTATTTTCCTGACGAGGTCACGGACAGCGAAGAGGCCGTTCAAAAGGCCATTTCTGTGACTGGAGCGATTCCGGTCTTAGGCGCTGAGATGGGCAACCTCGACTTCAGCCACTTAGAACTTCAAAACGGTTTGCTCTCGCATCAGTCATGGCGAAATTGGGGAACGTTCATGGAAGCCGAGCTCGCCATGCTGCAGGATCTGGGCTACCAATTGGACCGCAAGCGCTTTTTCGGCACCTCCATCTATGCCTCGGGCACCGAATATACGGTCGGACAGGCCTTTTGGGCTCGCAACGACAGAGAAGAGTGGATTAAAGATCAGCCCTCGCAGCAGACGAATGCAGTCGGCGTGCATGTCTACGGCAGCCGCACCAAGGTAACGGTGGCAGCTGACCAGCTTGCTGATGGGGCAGGCTCCATCGGCGTACGCGTGGACGGATCGGCTAATCAGCTCTCTGTGAATGAGAATGTTCTTATTTCTGCCAACGGCACGGGCGGCATCGGCATGGCCTTTACTTATGGCCGCAGCCATACGCTTTTATTAGAGGGAAAGGTCCAGGCACTCGGCAGCGGCGGCTCTGCCCTGGTGTTTGATTTTGGCGGCAGCATTCTCGGTGATGAGAATCAGGTTCGAGGATCCTGGACAGCCGGTGCGGCGACGGAGTACGGGTGGTTGACCTTCCATCCGGAGGAATTGAATTTCCCGCAGGTCCTGCAAGGCTCTTTGATTAAGTCTGCCGTTATTGCCGGAACGCTGCAGGGTTCTGATGCCGCTATTCGTATTGGACCGACAGCTCATGTGGCGCAGATTCGCCTTGCCGACGGAGCCCATATTGAAGGCGATATTGTCTCTTCGTGGTCCGCAGTGGGAACGGCTGAAGATTTTTTTGATGGCTGGTACAGCGTTATTCTTGCTGACTCGGTTAACCGTGCCGCAGCTTTCGTCCCATTGGGAACGGATGTTACGACCAATCTCATCTTCGGCGGGACGGAAGACGGCGCTGCGGCGCAAGCATCTGACTTGAAGCCTTTTGTTTATGCCGGCAATGTCATTGGCCCCTGGTCGATCCGCATGCAGGCTGCCGATGGAACGGATCTTCGTCTGCAAAACACCGTCAATCAGGTAGTCGGCATGACGGTGAACAGAAGGGCCAAGCTTTCCGGCTCAGCCGTTTTTGATTTCACCGGCCTGAACGCTCGAATGGCCGAAGTGGACGGAACACTCATCACGGGCAATGCTGAAATACCGAACTTTCAGGCCGGAGCCCTCGTGAATGCCGGAACCTTGGTTTCAACGCCTTCATCCGGTTCTATCGTGATTTTGGGGGATTACGTTCAGTCAGGAAAGCTCGTTTTGGGGATGCGGCCTTCGGGCGAACTGATGCCGCTCTCAGTCTCGGGTACGACAGAGGTGAAAGATGGTGCTTCTCTGGCAGTGGTTCCGGGCGGCGGCTGGTTTGAGGGCGAACTCGCAAAAGATCCCCATCCTTACGGTGCAGTGAGCACGTCCGGAGCAAACACTGGTGCTTCGGCATCGCTGCTCGAAGAGGCTGCGTGGGATCTGGATCTTATGACAGCAAAGGACTTTTCGCCTGCAGTTGATTTCACCTATTCGGAGGGTGTGCTCAAAGCTTCGCATCAAAAGAACGCATATTCAAAATTTTTAACTTCATCGGCGCCTGCCTGGCAATGGGGCTTAGCCAAACAGCTCGATCAGGCGGGTTCGCAGGCCCCGGAAGTGCTTCAGGCACTTTATGGCGACCTCGATTTTTCGGCGTCGGACGGCTCTGACATCGTGCGGGCACTGGGCAATCTCGGCAATTTTTCCCGCGATGATTCGCTGCGGGCGCTTTTTTCCTGGGAGCGCCTGTTAAATCGTCAGCTCTTTGCTCATCACGCCGCCGCACAGGAAGGTGAGCGTCAGGTGTGGGCGGTGCCGCTCGCAGCGCATTTTTCGGACGGCGGAGCGGGAACAAATGTGACCGGAGCGGTCTTAGGCGTCGATTTTCTGTGGGGCGAGACGCAGACTGCGGTCTATGCCGCAATGGGACACATGGAGACGTCTGGCGGCCCCGAGCACGGCACGAGCCGCGGGGAGGGCATTTGGCTGGGCGGAAAGCTCGGACGCACTTTTGATTCTGGGCTGCGGCTAGAGGGTCAGCTTCGCGGCGGCGTCTATTCGGCTGAGCGCAGCCGCACGGTCGAATTAGCGCAAAGCCTCAGCAGGATTGAATCCGATGAAACGGTCTATGCGCTCTCCGGGGCTTTGCGTTCGGGGTGGATGGGCACTCTTGGTGAATCAGACATCGAGTTTTTCCCGCACGTTCTTCTGACCGGTGCGGTGCTTCGCACGCCGACCCTGACGGAGTCCGGGACGGGAGCACTTACTATTCGCCGCTCTTCCCTGCATTCGGCAGCTGCCGGCGCGGGGCTGACCGTGAATGTGCCGGCTCCCTCGCAGTTTTCGGACTATGCCTGGAATTGGAGCGTCAGCATCGAATGGACGCGGGAGCTTACTGAGCGCGCCGGCAATGTTCCCTTTGGCTTAGCCGGGGCAGCGGGTGAAACCGCTCGTTCCATGGATTGGCCGGAACGCAATCGTCTGGCCGGCAGTGTTTCGCTTGAGCTCCTCCGAAAGAGCGGTTTTTCTGCCGCGCTGCGGCTCGACGGCGAAACGATGGGGAGCGCGCATTCGGCTGGTGCGGCCTCAGCTGAGCTTCGCTGGACTTGGTGACAATGTCGTTGACGCCTCGGGCAGCGCAATGGGATTGCGCGTACGGCGGGAAATGGTCTTCAGGCTCAAAATAACAGAGGCTGCATTCGCCTGACGAACGAATGCAGCCTCTATTTTGATGTTTCAAAAGAACGGTTTACTTGAGAAGTTCCGGGTCAGCCGGGATGCCGAACCACTTTTCATGGAGCTTGTCGAAGGTCCCTTCGGCCTTCAGCTGCTTCAGAGCGGCATTGATATCCTGCTGGAGCTTCGTGTTGTTCTTCGCAACGACCATGGCGAAGTAGTCGGCGGTAGCGATTGGCGCGAGATGCGTCGTGCCCTCAGCGATGGACTTATTGGTGTGGAGCATGTAGTCGGTGACGGGCTTGTCATTGATCACCGCATCGGCGTTCCCCGCCATCATGTTGAGCACGGCGTCACCCACATGATCGAAGGTCGTGATTTCAGCGTCAGGAATCTTCTTTGCAAACTGCATTGAAGTTGTGCCGATCTGAACAGAAATGCGCTTGCCCTTGAGGCTTTCGAAATCCGTAATGCCGGCTTTGTTGGCTTTCGGCACCAGAATGGTGAGACCGGATTTATAGAAGGGGAGCGAGAAGAGCACTTTCTTGCCGCGCTCGGGGGTCACGGAAAAGCCCGATGCGCCGAGATCAACCGAACCCGAGAGAATGGCCGGAATGATGCCGTCAAAGGTGATCTTGTCAATTTTCACCGTATCGCCGAGTTTCTTGGCAATTTCAGCGACAAGATCCATTTCGAAGCCTTGAATGGTGCCGGTGTTGGAATCCTGGAACTCAAACGGGGGGAAGGTCGGATTGGTCGCAACTCGCAGCTCCGCAGCGGAGACGGAACCGCACAGTGAGAGCGTGCAGAGGCCGGCGGCGGCAAGAAGCGACAAGGATTTGAAATTCATTTTGGGTTCCTTTTGTTTGAGTTGCATTGGATGAAAGATCTGCTTTAAGCCCTTCAGGGAAGCGGCATTAAAGCGGCGCTTTCTTCATCCGTGATTTGACTATAGCGATCTTTAAACAGATGAATGGATCAATTGCACAAAGTTTTGAGGTACTCTAAGAAAACCTGGGCGGTATGCCTTATATATTGATTTTCAGGAAAATATGACGAGTTTATGTCGACTGGCAGAAGGCATTGGTCGACGATTGAAGACTGTTGAGCTTTAATATTTTTTCCTGCGACAGGCGGAAAGTATTAAGACAAAAAAACGGACAGCTTAAGGAGGCTGTCCGTTTTTAATCCGCTTCTGAAGAGATTTAGAAGTTTGGATGTTAAATTAAGGCAGTTCCGGATCGGCCGGGACGCCGAACCACTTTTCATGGAGCTTATTGAAGGTGCCGTCAGCCTTAAGCTGCTTCAAAGCCTTATCCATCTCGGCCTTGAGCTTGGTGTTCTGCTTGGAGGTGACCATGGCGAAAAGGTCAGCGGTAGCAATAGGCTTCAAGTGCAGGCAGCTTTCAGCGATCTGCTTATTCTGCGTCATGATGTAGTCGGTGACGGGTTTATCGTTAATCACCGCGTCGGCATTGCCGGCAATCATGTTGAGAAGGGCATCTCCAGCACCGTTGAAAGTCGTGACTTGAGCGTCCTGAATTTTCTTAGCGAAGGACATTGAAGTCGTGCCGAGCTGAACGGAGATCTTCTTCCCCTTGAGGTCGTCAAAGGACTGAATGTTCTTGGGGTTGCCTTTGGGAACGACAATCGTCAGTCCGGATTTGTAAAACGGAATGGTGAAGAGAACACGCTTGGCACGTTCCGGCGTGATGGAGAAGCCGGCAGCGCCGGTGTCGATCGTTCCCGAGAGAATAGCCGGAATGATGGCATCGAACCCCATCGTTTCGAGCTTCAGATCTTTTTTCATGACCTTAGCCATTTCACGGACAATATCGACCTCGAAACCCTGAATCTCACCAGTGGTGGAGTTGTAGAACTCAAACGGCGGGAAGGTGCCTTCCGTTGCGACGCGCCAGGTGTCGGCGACGGCGGATCCGCAGAGAACAAGTGCGGCAATGCCGGCAGCAGCCGTGCGCACAAAGAAGTTCTTGGTCATTTCAAGATGCTCCTAGAGGAATATAGCGATGAAGTTATGAAACTGAACCGCAGACCTGGCAGGCAGAAAACGCTGCGGGATGAGGGAAATATAGGGTTGAGTCTGAAACTCGTGCGTGAATCGGATGATTTAAATACTCAGAAACTGAGGAGAATTTGTCCGTTGCCGCAGAGGACTAAGCGGAGGGGACTAGTTGATGAAGTAATGCAGTGAAATGACCGTTTTTGATGGTGAAAATGCAGTAATTTGTCGACCATATCCGCTACGGATAAAATGTGTAGACTGAAATCGCCCGAAAGGCAGGCCATGACAGGACAGACAAGGTATTGAAAGGAGCTTGGCAAACGATGAAGCAGCGCATCACCATTTCGCTTGACGAAGATCAGGCGGCTAAATTTGATCAGCTGATCGCTGAACGCGGGTATGAAAATCGTTCGGAAGCTTTTCGCGATTTAATTCGCGCTGCGGAAGCCTCTCAAACCTTGTCCGATCCGCCCTCGGGCGCGACCTGCGTGGCCGTAGTGAGTTACGTCTACAACCATCACGAAAGACAGCTCTCCATGCGTCTGACTCAAGAGCAGCATGAACACGGCGATCTAGTCATCAGCCAGATGCATGCACACATCGGACATGAGGACTGCATGGAAGCGGTTTTTCTTAAGGGCACCGTGGCAGAAGTTCGGGCTTTTGCAGACAAACTGATTGCCGAACCTGGGATTCGGCACGGGAGCATCAACATCATTCCGGCGCATGTTCACAGGCATTGAGCGAGGTACTGTGCAAAACAAAAAAAGTCCGGCACAGACGCATGCTGGCGGACTAGCGGGGAATTGACGTCGGACAAACAAATGAGGGGCGGTCTGACCCGGGCAGCCCCGATTGGGTCACCTTGCGGTTAACCCACCGCCCGGATCAGGCCGTAATTATGTCCTGTTCCTTCTGCGTATACAAGATCTGTCATACATTTCTTTGCACTATCATTCCGAAGAATTTTGAGTGTAAATGTAAACTGTTAGCGCCGCAGGCAAGAAGAGGCCGTTACTGATCTCTCAGTGTTTGTATCATATTTGATACAAGCCGATATTGCGACGAATTCCGTCTAAACAATTGCGTCTGTCTTCGACATTCAAGTGTTATGTCGAACACTTTAGCTGCTGAAGACAAAAATAGTCTGTACGGTTAGTCTCTCAAGGGAAAGCTCCTGAGACGGTCAAGCCGCGCTCTAATGCGGAAGGCGTTCAAGAGCTTTCACCATTTCAGTTTATCGATGGCTTTCTTTATTTTTTGCTCGGCAGATCAGCGGTATATACAATTTTTCGATTGAAAGATTTTTTAGCGATGTCTTGTACGGCAAACGTTCCGCCCATCATTGCGCTGGCTGAGGCATAACCGGTTGCGACGTTGTACACATACGATGGTCCGTATTTGCCGCCTGCCATCGCACCGGAAGCATAAAGACCAGGAATCGGATCTCCGTTTTTACCGATAACCTGAGCATCTTCGTTGACCAGCAAGCCGCCGGCGGTATCACAAATCGTGTGCTGTCCCTTGACGATGTAGAAAGGACCTTTGCGGACAGGTCGAAGATAACGGCGATCTTTGTTGAAATCGGAGTCGACGCCTTCATCGCAGAATTTGTTGTAGCGATCGACCGTAGAACGGACGGTCTTGGGATCCAGACCGGCTTTCTTGGCAACTTCTTCAATGGTGCTGCCGACAAAGGCAACTTCAGCCATTCGCCCCTTGCCGGAAAAAAGATTGCTGAGGCCCGTCATCTTATCGCCGGGTAGGGCATGACCAAAGTAGCCGAACACTGCGCCGGAACCGGTCTCCAAATCGCGCTTTTCGTCATCATCGACGAGCGTGTAAAGATAATTTCCGTTGATGCGCAAAGCATTGCCGCTCACTGAGAAGTCGCCGCTAAGGCCTTCATTGAAGAAGCGCCGGCCGTTTTTATTAAGCTGCAGACTCGGACCTTTGTTCAAAACATTAGCTGCGATCCAGGTCTTTTGGTTGATAACCTCACGATAGTCAACCTTATAAGGCAATGCGCCTTCGGAGATAAAGGCCTCGCCGCCGGCAGTCTTTGCGCCGATGTCGATGCCCATTTGAATCCCGTCGCCCGTGCTGTTCTTGCGGCCGGTAATAGGCGTGTCTGCCGGCATGTCAGGGTTGAGAAGCTTCAAAAGTTTAGGATTTGCGCCGTATCCGCCAGCGGTGAGAATGACGCCGCCCTTGGCATGAACGATTACATCTTCATTCAAATAGTTCTTGGCATGGAGGCCCACGACTCGGCCGTCAGCATTTTGAATGAGCTTGTCGGCCCGGGTTTCAACAATGATTTGCCCGCCATTGTCCAAGATAATTTTCCGCATGGCTTCGATGAAATTGCGGTGCGGGAAAACGTTTTTATAGATATGTCCGACGCGCCGGCCGTTCAGTTCTGTGGCCGTGTTGCCAACAATCTCTACGCCGCGGTTGGTGAGCCATTTGATATTTTCGCCGGAACGTTCAATAAAACGCCGGACCATAATGGGGTTCACCATGTAATGGCTGTATGCCAAGAAATCTGCAATCAGTTCATCGGACGGGTAATAAACCTGATCCTGATCCGTGAATCTTGTCCTCTGGCCAAAGGTAATTTCAAGCATCATGAGGTTGCCCCCGACACCGGGAAGCTTTTCAACGAGTATCGGCTTTAGACCGTTTTCGGCTGCATAGGCCGCCGCTACCATACCGGCAGGGCCGCCGCCGACGATTGCAACGTCAGCTTCGTATTTGACTTCTTTGGCCTGTACGGTGAATGCTGCCGCGGCCATCGAAAGGCAGAGAGCCGCAATTTTAAAAGTCTTCATTCTCGTATTCCTCGTTATTTCGCATTCAAAATGAAGTTTTGGTGGCACTCATAGCACGCCGTTTTAGGACTGGCTTGATGTTCCTTGTGGCAGAGCGTGCAGCGGACATTGCCCAGGTGAGAGTCATGCGGATTGACCTCAACGACCGGACGGCGGGGGTTGCGGTCCGGGTTGTAGTCGGCATTGGGTACTGCCTTGCCTTTATATTGACCGTGACAGCCGATACAGGCGTCCTGAGCGGCCGGCTGCGCGGGGGTCTGCGTTTTGTGGCAAGCCGCGCAGTCAACCCCCTTGTGTTTAAGTGAAAACGCTGTGCCGGCATGGATCGGAGCGGTGACGCCCATGACCAATGCGACGGCAGCACAAGCTGCGAATATCTGCTTCAAGATAGTCTCCTGCTTTTTGTAATAGGTTGGGTCAGGGAAAATGAGCAACGTGGTAAGTTTTGCTCTTTTTTAAAATATAGAAGCAGGAAATAAATTGATTCTAAATTATGTTAATTTAATGATAAACAGAATATAAACTGAAGCAATAATTTTTGATATCAATCAGTTAAGGTGAGGGTAGTTCTTTGATTCGGCTGTCGTAGAAATGAACAAGAATTATGCTTGAATTGGCATATATAAAATAAATACTTTACAAGGTTGAATTTATTAAACTTAAAAAGGCAGAAATTCTAGAGACTTTTATTTTCATTTACCGAATGAAAGTCTCGATCGTTATTGGCTGGGGTATGCAGCCGATATCCAATACCGTGAACGGTAAGGATGGGATCGTATCCTAAAGCCTGCTTCATTTTTCCGCGGAGTTTGCCTACTGTTACCCTAAGCGTAGCTATATCGCCTCGGTCATCCTCCCAAAGCGACGAAAGAAGGTAATTGTAGGAAAGCACCCGTTCTCCCGCTTTCACGAGGCAAATGAGCAGTTGGTACTCCAGATTTTGCAGCGGCAGCTCAATACCGTTGGCACTTGCCGAATGCTGAGCCAAGTTGCATTTCAGCGAAGCGAAGGCAAGGGTTTCCTCGGGTTCTTTGAGTGCGGGCTGGCTGGGCCTGCTGCGGCGCAGGACAGCTTCGATGCGTGCGGTCAGTTCGTCAATCGCAAAGGGTTTGCCCAAATAATCGTCCGCACCAAGCGTCAAGCCTCGGATGCGGTCGTCCACACGATTTTTGGCCGTCAGCAGAATGACGGGTATTGAAGAGGCATGCCGCAGATGTTCGAGCACTTCGAACCCGTCCATGCCAGGCATCATCACGTCCAATACCACCAAGTCGGGCGAAAACCGGCCTAATTTATCGATAGCCTCAATGCCCGAATATGCCGATTCAGTCTCATAACCCTCAAATTTGAGATTGGTTGCAATCAATTGATTGAGGTTTCGTTCATCATCGACCAAAAGTATGCGCTTATTCATGACTATCTCATTCAATTTATTAATTTTCTGAAAGAAGCGGCAGAGTCACTCTGAAGGTTGATCCAATATCAAGAGCTGTATCTTTTATCGTTAGTGTTCCGCCAAATCTTTCAACAATCGCACGACAGATAGCTAAACCGAGCCCGGATCCTTGCTGAGTTTGCTGCCGAGCTTGTTCACTTCTATAAAACCGCTCAAATATTTTTTCCAGATCTTCCGCAGCGATACCCATGCCATTGTCTTGAACGTCCACAATAATATCTGTATTCATCGTTTTGACAGATACTGAAATTTTGGGGCGTGTTTTATTGTTATACTTCAATGCGTTATCTAACAGATTTCTTAATACTTGACGAAGACGGGCGGCATCGCCGATCGTATAAAGCGGGAAGGACTTGTAAAGCCGCTGAACGGTCATTTCAGTTTGTTTTTCCCATTCATCTATTTGCTGCGAAATTAATCCAACAACATCCAATCTTTCCATTTTGCAGGATAAAACGCCGCTGTTTAATCTAGAAATATTAAGCCATTCCGTTATTAAATTTTGCAGCCGAAGGGCATCACTGGCCATATTTTCTGTGATCTGGAGACGAAGCGCAGGACTCAGCTGACTGCTGCGTTTAATGAGTGTTTCCAAACCGATGCGGATAGTGGCTACTGGATTATTCAGCTCATGCGCAACAAGTCCGATGACATCATCCTTGAGTCGGCTGACCTCATATTCATTGGTGATGTCGCGGACAAGGACCGCCAGTCCGTCGAACACATGATGGTCATAGCCGCAAAGATGAACTGTCAATCGTGAGAGATGGAAATGTCTGCGTTTAGCGTCTTTGTCTATCAGCTCTAATACGTCATTCTGAGCTGAAGACGGGCTTTCATGCGCAGCTGAAGAAGGACTTAAATGATTCAAGAAATCAAAGATTTCGCGCGATGACTTGTCAAGATTGAGCTGCAGTGAATCAGCCGTAAATCTGCGGAATTTCTCATTGGAAAAAATGACGTTGGCGTCTTTATCAAACAGCACGAATCCTTCCTCCATGCCCCCCAGCGCCGCGGTCAATGCAGCGTGCTGTTTACTGATGTCAATATAGAGGCGCTTATTGTCGAGCACAATGTCAATGAATCGAGCAAACCGCACAAGGGCTTCCTGAAGCTCAAGGTTCATTGGATATGAGGAGCGGACCGCAAGCACTTTTTCGTGTTTAAGCGGAGTAACCGTTTGATAGTTTTGTCTCACTTCACGATTCGAACAATGATGCTCACCATCCGCAATAACAATTTGATCTAAATCCCAGGCCTGCCCAAATTGTTCTAAAGCCATGGAAAATACGCGGGCGTCATTGTCTTTTGGATTTTGCGCTATAGGGGAAAGCAGAAGATTGATGGCAGAGAGTTCCCGATTGCGCCGCTCTAAATCTGCTGTGCGCTGTTTAACCCGACTCTCTAAGTGCGCATTGGCTTCACGCAGGGCAAGGTCACTTTTAACGATATGATCTGCCATTTCTCGGAACTGTGTGAGCAGGCCTTTTGCTTCAGACACGCGTTCGAGATTGCCGACAGCTGCAGGGAGCGGCTTCCCTTGACTTAATATGCCGATGGATGCAGAGAGTTCGTCAAAAAAAGTCTTCAGCGTCTTGATGTAGGCACGGCCGAAAAGAAAGGATATCGCTGAGACGAAAATGACAACGAGCGTGCCCAAGAGTGAGATTAAATTCGGGCGAGTCAAAATATCGGTTTGTTCAGCCGTTATTTCAATTTTCCATGGGAAATTTGTCATTGCTGCAGAAAGTGCAATGGCATTCGCGTGAGGCTTGCGGCCCAGCGAAGCGAGCTCGCTGCGGCTGCTTTCGAGCGTAATGGAAGCATTCGCCGGCATATAAGCATCGGCTGCAGTCTCCAGCAGTTTCTGCAAGTCGACTTTGGCAATCAAAACCGCATCAATACGCGGATAAATACTGCGGCTGAAAACGGGCGTTCCAATGAAGACATGAGCACCCGAATTCGATTCGTTTGCCTCCCCTAAAGTTGTCCGGCCGCTTCGGATCGTTTGCCGGAAAAACCAATGCTCGGACGGATTCGTGATGATGCTTTCGGCCTGATCCGGTGTAAGCGCAGAAGAATAGGCGAGCAATTGGCCGCTGACGTTCACTGCGATGCTGGAGCAGTATCGGCCAGACGTAATATAAAGAATTTGCTCAAAAGCCCTGATGTCAGCGTTATCAGGGGAGCTAAAGAGCAGGCCTGCGGCTACGGCAGCTTCTTCAAGCCGTTCTTTCTGACGATCCAATTCCTTTTCAAGAGCGATGGCAATGGTATCGGCATAGCCTTGATAAGTCTGAACGGCTTGCTCCTTGCTGTTTTGGGCTTGCATCCACATCGAGGCAGTGAGTGCGAAGAGCGGCGTCAGGGCGACAAGCACCAAAGCGATCAGCTGCTTGTGCTTCAGGCTGCGGATTCTCATTACTGGCCTCGCTTTGGCAGCGCAGCGGCAATGCGGCCGACGTGACGCCCAAATACCAGACATTCAGAAAGATGTCCGCCTCGGTCATGAACGAATTGACTGACCGGCGCAGTTTCCCCCGCGGCGTAGAGCCCCTCAATCGGTGTATTGTCCCAGCGCAGAACCTGTTTGTTGCGGTCGGTTTTTAGGCCCGCCCCCATATGAGGCACATCAATGGATACAGGCATCGCATAAAACGGAGCCTGAGCAATAGGTTCCAAAGTACTGGGATCACGGTCGAACTCTTCATCAAATCCCGATTGGGCGGCGCGGTTGAAGTGAGTGATGCTTTTTTGGAGCAGCTCAGCTGAAAGTCTGGATGCATTGTCGGGATGCCGGGCAATTCTTTGGGCCAGTTCCGTTATGGTTTCGCCCGTCAAAATCCATCCCTTGCGCACGGCCTCCAGATTGTCTTCTGACCAGGTCGTCAGGCCGCTGACGGTCGAACCTTCGCCGAGCGTGGCGAGCGGGCCGTTTAGCATCAGAGCGTGATCAAAAATCAGCCAGACCGGAGCGCGTGGGAATGAGAGCGTCGCAGGATCGAATTGCAGCAGTTCCTGATAGAACCCGTAGTGCTGCTCCTGATCGCGAAGCTCCGATTCGCTGGTGAAGCGTCTTCCAAAATTGTCGACGAGGATGGAGTGAGGGTTTCCGATACAGCTGAGCGGTACGCCCAGACGGATGCCGTTGTACTTTTGGGGCAGGAGCGCACAGAATCGATCAAAGTAACTGCAGGACGCAATGAGTGCTGCACCGGCGCGAAGTCCCATACCGATGCCGTCGCCCGTATTTTCCGGGGCGCTCGAAGCTGCCCAAAATTGATTTCCGCTTGCTGGGAGAAGCGAAGCGCGCATTGTGCGGTTAAAAGCAAAGCCGCCGCACGTGAGGATAACGGCTTGCCGAGCCAGAAACTGATGTTCGATGTTCTCTGAAACTGCACGCACGCCGATGACGGCATCGCCGTCGGCAACCAACTCCGTTGCCTGAAAGGCATAGCGAATCGAAATGCCTGGCACGGATCGGATGCCTTCATTCACCGCCGCTGGTTTCCAATTTAGGGGAGCCGAACGTGCTGTGCTGAAAACCTTTCCATCTGCCGTAAGTCGCGATGAGCCCTTGAAGGTGAGGGCGGTAGCCCTCCCAAAGGCGCATAAACCGCGGTGTTGTGAAAAGCGCTGAAGTCGCCTGCCGAAAGTCCGGATCCAGACTGTGGAGCCATTCATAGGTTTGCGGCCCCAGCTTGGCCCAAATGCGAGCAAGCGCGCTCAAATCCGGATCCATCTTTCCTTCCCGGTAGGAAACGCCTCCGTCGGGCAGGTAGGTTGACGCTATATATTGAGCAAGGACTTCTTCGTTAATGCCTCGGTCGGGACAAAGGTAAATGCCCGAGGACATTCGGGTAGAGGAACAGTGAGACTTCTGGGGTGATTTTTCGAGAATTAAAACACTTGATCCAGCTCGTGCGGCCTCAATGGCAGCTGATGCGCCGGCTGCGCCAAAACCGATGACGATGATGTCGGCCGCGTAAGTTTTGTTCTGCAGGCGTTCATGCCCCGACGAGGCTGCTGCAGGCCGCAGCAATGCGCATCCGGCAGCCGTGAGCAGACTGCGGCGTGCAATGGCAGGATGATTCATCGAGGATCTCCAGACTGCAGCAGCCGGCTTTTGACTTCAAACTGCCGGCAGCCGCTGAAATGTGTGTTCAGTGTTCTTTTAATTCATGCAGTCCGGTCAGCAGCAGGATCGCGGGCACTCACGAGGCTCTCCAATGCGAATCGATTTCTTCAGATCGAATTACGCATTTCCACAGTAGAGAAATCTTCTGATGCAGGTTGAAGCGCGGCAAAGAGTTTTTCCCGTTGACGGTGAAGTCGGATGCACGAAAGATTGGGCTGAGTAGAATCTGCGTCATCATAGCGGACGCCTCTGTGCGTTCGCCGCCAACATTCATAAAGCGGGCAGGGAAGCGTTTCCCCAGACCATCAGTCATGTCGCGAATTCACTACAAGAACCTTTGTGCCTTTCCGGGTCGTACCGGTGAACCGTTTCTCACGGAATTCACGGTTGAAGACGGTATTTTTATTGCCGACGACTCACCAGCGCCTGACGGCACTGAAATCGTCACGATCGATATGCGCGGCGCTTTTGTCATGCCGGCCTTCATTGATGCACATGCGCATCCCGATGGTC
>ENA-ORVC01001480-ORVC01001480.1-human-gut-metagenome-genome-assembly--contig:-NODE-1480-length-19187-cov-4.113736_pt1 | contig 19187 bp, 19 predicted proteins | sample MGYA00242092_ERZ509234 | MGnify/ENA primary metagenome ERZ509234 (study PRJEB26280, sample SAMEA2338800) | human gut metagenome | biome: human gut; feature: human-associated habitat; material: faeces... | reverse complement strand
TGACGCTGACGCCCGGCAGCGATGACTGGCAGGCAGCCTGGACGGCGTTACAGCCCGTCTGGGAAATGTGCTGGAAACAGTCACGATCCCGGATCATCCGGAGATCGGCGCCATTAAGCGGATCATGCTGGAGCACGGGGCGGAGGGGGCGCTCATGAGCGGCAGCGGCCCCACGGTATTTGGGATCTTTAAGGACAGGGAAGAGGCAGACGCGGTCTGCGGGATTCTCAGAGAGACAGACAACGGACGGTTGACCCGACAGGTCTATTTGACCAGATTTTTTAACAAAAAACCAGCCAGATAGAAGGAGAAGGCCAATGACAAGCAACTTTGATGTGAAGATGGATGAATATCTGCCCCTGCGGGATGTGGTGTTCAAGACGCTGCGCCAGGCGATCCTAAAGGGAGAGCTGGAGCCGGGAGAGCGGCTCATGGAGATCCAGCTGGCGGAGCGCTTAGGCGTCAGCAGGACTCCGATCCGGGAGGCGATCCGGAAGCTGGAGCTGGAGGGCCTGGTCCTTATGATCCCCCGGAAGGGAGCCGAGGTGGCCAGGATCTCTGAAAACAATCTGCGGGACGTGCTGGAGGTGCGCCGGACCCTGGAGGAGCTGGCGGTGGATCTGGCCTGCCAGAGGATGACGGAGGACGAGCTGGAGGAGCTGAAAAAAACACAGGAATTGTTTGCCCAGGCCATCCGGGAGGGAGACGCCATGCGGATCGCCCAGACCGATGAAAGGTATCATGAGATCATTTACGGCAGTACAAAAAATGAAAAGCTGGTGCAGATCCTAAACAACCTGCGGGAGCAGATGTACCGCTACCGCCTGGAATATATTAAGGATGAGGACAAGCGGCATATTCTCCTGGTGGAGCATGACCAGATCCTAAAGGCCCTGAGCCTGCGCCATGTCCACGAGGCGAAGATCGCGATCCGGGAGCATATTGATAATCAGGAGATCACCATCCTGAAGAACCTGAAGGAGCAGGAAAATGACGTTCAAAGAAAAGTATCTGGCCGGAGAAATCCGGTTTGAGGAGATCGACGATTACATTGAGATATGGAACAACAGCGACGACGAGCGGACGCTGGCACAGTTTCTGGGGCTTAGCGCAGACGAGGAAGACGTCTGGATCGATGACAGCGACGAGGCCTTAAAGGCCATGCTGGACCAGGAGCGCTGCCAGTCTTAGTCCGCAGGCAAAGGAAAAGAAAGGGGTATGGGAAAATGAAGACAGTAACACTGGGAAGAACAGGGATCACAGTCAGCAAGAACGGGTTCGGTGCGCTGCCGATCCAGAGGATCACAAGGGATGAGGCTGCAAAGCTCTTAAGGAAGGCATATGACGGCGGCATCACGCTGTTTGATACAGCCAGGGCTTACTCTGACAGTGAGGAGAAGATCGGCTATGCCATGAGCGATATCCGGAACCATATCTACATCACCACCAAGACCGCAGCCCAGAACGCAGAGGAATTCTGGAAGGACCTGGAGACCAGCCTGACGCTCCTTAAAACGGATCATGTGGACGTGTACCAGTTCCATAACCCGTCCTTCTGCCCGAAGCCGGGGGATGAAAGCGGCCTTTATGAGGCGGCCTTAAAGGCCAGGGAGCAGGGAAAGATCCGCTTCATCGGCATCACTAACCACCGGCTGGCTGTGGCTCATGAGGCCATTGACAGCGGCCTTTATGATACCCTCCAGTTCCCGTTCTGCTATCTGTGCAGCGAAAAGGATGTGGAGCTGGTGGAGGACTGTAAGAAGAACAACATCGGCTTCATCGCCATGAAGGCCCTGTCCGGCGGACTGATCACCAACTCTGCCGCCGCCTACGCCTTTGAGGACCAGTACGACAATGTGCTTCCCATCTGGGGCGTCCAGAGAGAGAATGAGCTGGATGAATTTTTAAGCTATATGGAGCATCCGCCGATGATGAACGACGAGATCCGGGCTCTCATCGAGGCGGACAGAAAACAGCTGTACGGAAGCTTCTGCCGGGGCTGCGGCTACTGTATGCCGTGTCCGGTGGGGATCGAGATCAATAACTGTGCCCGGATGTCCCTGCTGCTGCGCCGTTCTCCGTCCGAAGGCCATCTGTCCCCCGAGGGCCAGGCAAAGATGATGAAGATCAAGGACTGCCTCCACTGTAACCAGTGCATGAGCAAATGTCCCTATGGCCTCAATACGCCGGAGCTTTTACAGAGGAACCTGAAGGACTATGAGGAGGTCCTGGCCGGGAAGGTCATGACTCCCACCAACTTCTAAACAGGCAGAGAGCCGGGAAAAACGCTGGGAACAGCCTTTTCCGGCTCCTGGTCATATAGAAAGAGGGCCGCTGCCAGTCTGCAGCGGCCCTCTGGGCTTTCCGCCCTTCATCATCCTTCAATGGCGATGTAATTGGGTGTTTCCACCTTCTTCTGCTCCTCCTCTTTGGGAACAGACAGGGAAAGGATCCCGTTTTCAAATCTGGCTGTGATATCCTCCTGCTTTACGTTCTCACCCACGTAGAAGCTCCGGCTCATGGCTCCGGCGTACCGTTCACGGCGGATGTAGCGGCCTTCCTTATCCTTTTCGTCCTTATCCAGGCCCTTGGAGGCGCTTATGGTCAGACAGCCGTCCTTCAACTCAGCATGGATCTCATCCTTCTTAAAGCCCGGAAGATCAATGTCGATCACATACCGGCCATCCGCTTCTTTAATATCGGTCTTCATGACTCTGGAGGCGTTCTTTCCGTACAGCGGATTGCGTTTTCCAAAGAATTCATCGTTAAAGGAATCCATCATTTCATCAAATAAGTTTTCACCAAAGATACTGGGCATCAGCATAAATCATTCCTCCATTCTATATGTCAATTTACTGCTGGTCACAAATAAGTTTCTGGAACCGGAGGCGGCAGGAACCAGGCCGGACGTTTGAAGTCCTTTTTCTGTTTTGCCCTCCTCTTTTGTTCTATCTGTAATATAGCACACATTATTAGCACTGTCAAGAGGCGAGTGCTAATTATTTTGTGAAAAAAGTATGAAGTCAGCTGACCATGACGGCCCGTGATCCTTCCGGCATTTGACATCCCGCTTCCGGGACCGTATAATATTTCCATAAGAAAAGAGGAGGACCGATTATGCCAGATATAAGAGAGATCACAGATCTGTCGGCTCCGGAGCTGGACATTTATGCCAGGCTCTCTGAGGGCCAGCTGCTTCACTATTACGAACCGGATACGGGCCTTTTTATTGCTGAAAGCCCCAAGGTCATCAGCCGGGCCCTGGATGCCGGATATGAGCCGGTGTCCCTTTTAATGGAGCCGGAGCATGTGGAGGGAGAAGCCAGAGAGGTGGTCTCCCGGTGCGGCGGTATCCCCGTCTATACGGCAGAGGCCAGGATCCTTACGGAGCTTACGGGCTTTCAGCTGACCAGGGGCGTCCTCTGCGCCATGCGGCGGCGGAGGCTGCCGGATGCGGCTTCCCTCTGCGCCGGGGCCAGACGGGTGGCGGTCCTGGAAAACGTCATGAATCCCACCAATGTGGGGGCCATTTTCCGGTCTGCGGCCGCCCTGGGCATGGACGCGGTGCTCCTGACGCCGGGATGCAGCGATCCTCTGTACCGGCGGGCCGCACGGGTCAGCATGGGCACAGTGTTCCAGGTGCCCTGGACTTTTTTTGACCGGCAGCAGTGTCCGTGGCCGGAGAGGGGGATGGAGGTCTTAAGGGAGCTGGGGTTTAAGACGGCCGCCATGGCCTTAAAAAAAGATTCGGTGAGCATCGGCGATCCGGCCCTCCTGACGGAGGAGCGGCTGGCGGTGGTGCTGGGGACCGAGGGAGACGGTCTGGCGGCGGAGACCATTGCAGACTGCGACTATACGGTGATGATCCCCATGGCCCACGGGGGGGATTCTCTCAATGTGGCGGCGGCGTCAGCCGTGGCCTTCTGGGAGCTGGGGAAAAGATAAGGAGGTGGGGCGATGACCGAAATGGAGCTGAGAGAGAAGATCCGTCGTTATGAGCCCTTCAATGAACAGGAACGGGAGGATAAGAAGGAGATCCTGCGGCAGATGGAACAGGCAGACCATATCCTGACCAGGGACAACCGGAACGCCCATATCACGGTCTCTGCATGGATCATGGACAGGGACCGGAAAAAGGTTCTGATGGCATACCACAATCTTTACCAGTCGTGGGCATGGCTTGGGGGCCATGCAGACGGGGACGCCGATCTGAAGGCGGTGGCGCTGAAGGAGATCCGGGAGGAAAGCGGGCTGGAATCCATCCGGTTCGTGACAGAGGATATTTTCTCCCTGGAGATCCTTACGGTTGACGGCCACGAAAAACGGGGAAGCTATGTGCCGTCGCATCTGCATCTGAACGTGACCTATCTGCTGGAGGCGGACCCAGAGCTTCCGCTGCGGATTAAGGAGGACGAAAACAGTGAGATCGGATGGATCGGTGTGGAGGAAATCCAAAGAAGATCCACGGAAAAATGGTTTGTGGAACGGATCTACTCCAAATTGTGCAAGAAGGCCCAGAGCCTGAGGAATGGAAAGCTGGCGATTCCGGAATGAACGATTAAGAGGGAACGCCTGAAAAAATTTCAGCTTTGTGACAAGATCACGGAAAATTTCCGGAAAAACGGTTATGATAAGAACATAAAGAAAAACATCAACCCAGGGAGGGCGGATATATGAGATTAAAGGATAAGGTTGCTATCATAACCGGCGGAAGCCGCGGGATCGGCTTTGCCACAGCAGAAAGATTTTTACAGGAGGGCGCCAAGGTCATTATCACAGCCAGCTCCGAGGAGAATGCGAAGAAAAGCGCAGCCCGCTTAAAGGAGCTGTATCCGGATTCCGTAGTGGACGGGATCAGTCCCAACCTTTCCAGCCTGGAATCGGTACGGAAGGAATTTAAGAAGGTAACAGAAAAATACGGCTGCGTGGATATCCTGGTGAACAATGCAGGAGTCTCCGAAAGCACGCCCTTTACGGAATACACGGAAGAGACATACGACCGTGTTATGGATCTGAACGTGAAGGGGATCTTCACAGCCACCCGGGCGGCCAGCGAATGTATGATCGACAAGGGAAGCGGAGTGATCCTTTCCACCTCGTCCATGGTCAGCATTTCCGGCCAGGCCAGCGGTCTGGCATACCCCACCTCCAAGTTTGCCGTCAACGGACTTACCGTATCCCTGGCCCGGGAGCTGGGCCCCAGGGGGATCCGCGTCAACGCGGTGGCCCCGGGGATCACGGAAACGGATATGATGAAGGCGGTGCCAAAAGAGGTGATGGATCCGCTGGTGCGGCAGATCCCCCTGCGCCGTCTGGGTAAGCCCGAGGACATTGCCAACGCCTTTGTGTTCCTGGCTTCAGAGGAAGCGTCCTACATCACAGGCGTGGTCTTAAGCGTGGACGGAATGGCAAGATCATAAGCAAAATGAAAAAGGCCGGTCCCGGTCCGGAAACCCTGATCTGTGGTTTCCAGAGCCGGAACCGGCTTCTTTTATGTATGTTTATGAAGCGGCGGCCGGAGCCGTCTTTTCGGAATTATGCCTGGAGGCGAAGTAGGCCCGCAGGGAGTTTACGACGATGATCAGGCCTAAGAGCATTAAAAGGATGGCGATGATCAGCTGAAGTCCCTCTACCATGAAGGTGGCGGAGCCGGAGGCAAAGGCAGTTACCAGCGCTTTTGTCCTCTGTACCAGGGCAGTGGTGGTGACGCAGAGCATGATGGCCAGCGGCGGGAACAGCATCTTGTTGCTGCGGCCAGTGACCTTCATGAATACGCACAGAGTCACCAGGACCAGGGCAGATAATAACTGGTTGGCAGATCCGAACAGCGGCCAGATATTGGAATATCCGATCCGGGTCAGGACGAAGCCGAAGAACAGGGTCAGCAGGGTGGAAACGTATTTATTGCAGATGAACTTTCTCCAGCCTTCGGCATGCTCCATGTCATCCACAGAGAACAGCTCCTGTAAGCTCATACGGCCGATCCTGGCAACGGCGTCCAGGCTTGTGAGGGCCAGGGCGGAAACACACATGGTCATGAAGCACTGGGCAATGTACATGGGAACGCCAAACATCTGGAAGAAGCCTGCCACGCCGCTTGAAAAGATCTGGAACGGAGTTCCGGCAGCGGGAGTTCCGTCGGCTCCGGCGGCAGCGCCTGCCACGCAGAGGGCCAGTACGGCTAAAAGGCTTTCCAGGACCATGGCTCCGTAGCCCACCTTTAACATATCCTTTTCGTTGGCCACGGTCTTTGAGGACGTACCGGAGGACACCAGGCTGTGGAAGCCGGAAACAGCTCCGCACGCAACGGTGACGAACAGGATCGGGAACATGTCTCCCAGCTTTTCATTATGGAAGCCGGTGTACATGGGCAGGTTCATGGTCGGGTGGGCCACAAAAAGTCCCAGCACAGCTCCGGCGATCATGCCGATGAACATATAGGTGGTCATGATGTCACGGGGCTGCTTTAAAAGCCACATGGGAAGGACTGCTGCAAAAAAGATGTAAATAAAGGTAATGTAGGTCCAGGCCTCTTTTCCTGCGGTGATGGGTGCCATCATTCCAAGAGCCAGGGCAGCCACGGTGCAGGCAAGGCCCAGGACCGTCTCCTTCCAGCCGGTAAAATGGAGGCGTGTCTGCAATACGCCGAACAGCATGGCGAAGGCGATAAATAATAAGGAAATGGTCCCGGCCGCGCCGTTGGTCTCTGCCGCTGCGGACAGGCTGGTAACGCCGTCTACGGTCTGGTAGGCGTTGAAGGTCCCGGCCACCATGTCGGCAAAGGCTGCGATCACCAGCCAGGTGAAGAGCCAGCAGAATACCAGAAACAGCTTACGGCCCAGTTTTCCGATATATTTTTCAATCAGAAGTCCCATGGACTTACCATCATTTTTTACGCTCACATAAAGAGCACCGAAGTCTGTGACGGCTCCAAAGAAGACGCCGCCGATGAGGATCCATAAAAGAACGGGGACCCATCCGAAAACGGCCGCCTGGATGGCTCCGGTCACAGGGCCGGCTCCGGCGATGGAGGAAAACTGATGGCTGAAAACGGTCCAGCCGTCTGTGGGGACGTAGTCCTGTCCGTCCGCGTGAACGACTGCCGGTGTTTTGGCTTTCGGGTCGATGCCCCATTTCTTTGCAAGAAAGCGGCCATACAGCACATAGGCGGAGGCCAGGCAGATCGCGGAGATGAGGACGATTACAAGTGTGTTCATAATTATTCTCTCCTTGTTAGTATTTATAAGTACATACTATAATCCTGTAAAGAGATAAAGTCAATAAATCTGGTGAAAAACATGAGAAAATCGTCGTTTTTATGGTAAAATGATGAAAAACAGTTGGAAATTTATATAAATTTAATAATGTTTATAAAAAAGATATAATGTATAAATATACTAGACATAACCAAAGAGAATAGTAATAACAAAAGAAAAAACCAGTCCGCAGAATCCATATAAATCATAGAATAATTTTTGGTTTTTTGTGCATAATATTCAAGTATATAAAATTTTAACAAATTCGTTTGGAATTTAACAAGAACTGTGCTATAATGCATTTCGTTGCACAAATACAAAAAAGAAAAGGAAGGTTACACAATGGAAAATTCTAAGAAAATGACCTGGTATACCTTAGCCTTTATGGCGTTTTCCACAGTTTGGGGATTCGGAAACGTTCTGAATGGCTTCGTATACTTTAACGGTATCCAGGTTATCTTCAGCTGGGTAATGATGTTTGCCCTTTACTTTGTTCCCTACGCGCTCATGGTTGGTGAGCTGGGCTCCGCTTTCAAGAACTCCGGCGGCGGCGTAAGCTCCTGGATCCACGAAACCATCAGCCCGAAATTTGCATATTATGCCGGCTGGACCTACTGGGCATGCCACGTTACTTATATCGCAAGTAAGGGCAGCGGCGGATTAAAGGCTTTAAGCTGGATGGTATTCCAGAACGGAACTACCTACGATACATTCCCGACGATTGCTGTACAGTTAGCGACTCTGGCAGTTCTCCTGTTCTTCAGCTGGGTAGCAAGCCGCGGCTTAAACCCGCTTAAGAAGCTGGCTACCATTGCCGGAACCAGTATGTTCGTAATGTCCATCCTGTACATCCTTATGATGTTTGCCGCTCCGGTGATCAATCCCAACGCAGAGTATGTGACAATGGAATTCACCAAAGAGGCACTGATCCCGAAGTTCAACGTGGGTTACTTCACTTCCCTGTCCATCCTGGTATTCGCAGTGGGCGGATGTGAGAAGATCTCCCCGTATGTAAATAAGGTAAAGGATCCGTCCAAGGGATTCCCGAAGGGTATGATCGCTCTGGCCGTTATGGTCATGGTATGTGCGATCCTGGGAACCATCGCCATGGGCAAGATGTTCGATCCGACCATCATCAACGAGAGCAAGGAAAGCTTCAACTCCTACGTTTCCAACGGCTCCTACTGGGCATTCCAGAAGTTAGGTGAGTACTACGGCGTAGGCAACGCTCTGCTGATCATCTACGCAGCCTGCAACGCCATCGGACAGTTCTCCACTCTTGTTTTAAGTATCGACGCTCCGCTTCGTATGCTTCTTGACAACGAGGATGCAAGACAGTTCGTTCCCACCAAGCTGTTAAAGAAGAACGACAAGGGCGCATACATCAACGGTATCTGGATGGTTGTGGCTCTTTCCGGAAGTATCATCCTGATCCAGTCCTTCGTACCGGGCGCAGCTGCTGTATTAACACAGTTAAATAAGCTGAACTCCGTAACCATGCCGCTCCGTTACCTGTGGGTATTTGCCGCTTACATTGCCTTAAGAAAGGCTGCCGGCAAGTTCCATCCGGAGTACCGCTTCGTGAAGAACCAGGGCATCGCTCTGACCGCAGGCGTATGGTGCTTCTTCGTAACGGCTGCATGCTGTCTCCTTGGCATGTATGTGGAAGGCGATATGGCCTCCACAGCCTTAAACGTGATCACTCCCTTCGTTCTTACTGCTCTGGGACTGATCCTTCCGGAGATCAAGAAGAGAGAAAAAACAAACGCTTAACTGGAAATAAAATAACTTGTATTGTGCGTATCCGGCAGCTGGCCCATCCTGGACTGGCTGCCGGTTTTTCCTATATATTTTTGGGGATAGATATGATAAAATAGGGTCCATGGAAACAGCTGCGGCAGTCAGAAAAAGGAGGGGAGCCTGTGGATATACAGAAGGATGACCGAAAGGCGTGTGGAAAGGAGCAGACCGGGGACAAAGACTGGAAGGTGACCTTTGAAGGGGGCTTTTACGGCCAGAGGGGCCGTCGGGGGATCGAGATCCCGGTGGGAAAGACGTTTTCCTGGGGGAAGGAGATCTGGCATGTTCCGGCGGTGTACCGGTGCGGAAAGGGGCTGGTGGCAGATATCTTTGCGGAGATCGATCCGGAACGGGTAAGGGCCTTTTTAGAACGGTACCGGGATCTGGAGGAGGACAGGCTGACGGAGGAGGAACAGGAGCGGATCCAGCAGGAAAGTCCTCTGGAAACGGGCTTCCAGCCGGAGATCGTACTGAACGGAAGGAAGCTTCGGGGAGTGGAGGGAAACGGGCTCTGCTGGCTCCCGGAATCTTGCCGGGAAATGGATGCCGGGGCTCTGAACGATGGGCCGGCAGAAGAATATCCGGAACTGGATAATGACGGGGATCCAGTGGAGGATCCGGCAGCGGAGGAGTACCCGGCGGCAGACCCGTATGAAGAGGAGCGGAGGCTCCTGGAGCATTACGGACTGGATCCGGCGAAGGCCTGGTCCATGAACCGCTGGAGCTTTTCCTGGGCTACAAAGCGGCCGTCAAAGCTCCGGTCCCTGAGCCTTACCATGAAGCGGGACCGGGTCTGTATTCCAGGCATCCGCTTTACAGTCCGGGGGCCGGGAGACCAGATCCCCTTTATCCATCCCTCCACAGGAGAGCGTCATGTGCTGACGGTCCTGGAATACCAGGAGGAGGAGATGGACCGGAAGGCCTTTGAAGCGCCGGAGGATATGGAACAGGAAGAGAGGCGGAGGCTTCTCCGGCGTATGGGGGAGTGGGAGTATCCCACCCACCTGACGGCCATGACCTACGCCGTAAGCCCAGAGATTTCCAGGAGAGAGCTGCAGATCCAGGACTGCGGCGGCGACCGTCCCCGGAGGATCCTGCCCAGGGACCCGGAGGACCGGTTCCTTCCGGAGGCGAAGAATGATGTGTGTGTCATGGCAGGAGCCAGCGCCATCGGGATCATCGGCGGAGCCGACGGGCCCACGGCTATTTTCATGGCGGGGAAGGGAGAGCCGTGCGGCACCTTTTCCTCCCTGTATTTTGAACCGGGAAAGCCGGTGGAATGGCGGATGCGGTTTTATGAGCAGCGGGTGGAGGATCTGGAAGTGAAGCTTTTATAAAAGAAGGGCGGGGAACAGTCAGTGCTGTTTCCCGCTCTTTCTGCTGTCAAAGTATGGAAAGCTGTCGATGGCGTCTAAGATATCCTTAAAATCATCCCTGGGAGCCAGGCGGATGTAGGCCTTTAAGATCTCCTGCTCCCGGGACCGGAAGGGGCCGTAAAAGATATCGTACAGGTTGTGGCCCCGCAGGTGGATGCGGATCTCCTCCATATGGTCCTTCATATCCTCCGGGGAAGTGAAGTCCCGGCCCAGGGCCTTTATGAGCTTCTGGCCGCTGGTGAGCCGGTGGAGATATTCACGCCATTTTTTGTACAGGGTCTCGTAAAAGGCTTCCTCGCTTTCCACAATGCCCAGCTGTGCCATGATCTCCGGGTTAAAGAAGTAGTTTTCAAAGGAATAATATTTCAGGATCAGCACGTTCCTTCTGGTGACTCTGGGGAGCCGGTCCACGTCCTCGGCATTCCGCGCGTCATAATACCGGCAGAGCTGCCCCGCCAGCTCCTCCGGATCCTTTCCGTCCCCGTCCCGGATCATCAGGAACTGGTCCCGGATATAGACCTGGTTCATATATTTTAAATTGGCGTAGGTCTTGATGTTGGTACAGCTGTTGGTGGTGATGATGGAAATGCGGGAGAGCCGTCCCTCCTGGTCCCGGATCTCAGAGTAGTAGTTTTCCAGCAGCAGGGGAAGCCGGGACTTATCCTGCTTTCCTTCCACAATAAAAACGAAGCTCACGTTCATCAGATCGCTGGCCCCGTAGCCCAGATCGTCCAGGATCCGGCCCAGATCGGTCTTTTCCCGGATCACGGAATACATGTCGTCGTCTAAGACCACCTGGCGGATCTGGCGGGCCGTGAAATTGAACAGAAGATCCGGCGAATGGGTCTGGAAGATCACCTGGTTTTTTAAGGAAAGGCGGTACAGGATCTCACAGCACATTTTCTGGAGCTGGGGATGGAGAAAGATCTCCGGGTCCTCCACCAGGATGATGCTGGGGATCCGGTCCGGCTCGGCCACATACGTTTCCAGGAGAGACAGCATGTAGATGCTCCGCATGCCTTTGCCCAGGTATTCCACCGGAGTCTCTGTCCCCCTTTTTTCATTGCAGGCCGTGACCGTAACGGAAAACATCTGGTCCGTGTCACAGTTTATGGAGCAGCGGATCTCTTCATAGCCGCCGTTTTTTAGGAAGTTTTCACTGAGCTTTTTGGAAAAGCTGCTGAAATTCAGCTGATAGATCTTATATTCCAGGAGCCTGGCAGTCTCCACGGCAGAGAGCTCCGCCGGCTTTTTCTGATCGATGAGGCCAATACAGCGGAAGCAGTGGCCGCAGGCCTTGGCAGGATCGAAGATACAGGAGCCGGAGCGGAGCTTTCTGAGCTGCCGGTCTTCCTGGAACATGAGGAGGTCGTTCTGGAGCTGTCTTAAGTCCCGGTCGGCAGTGATCCGGTAGATCCTGGGGAGGATCATGGGGATATAGGGGTTATTTTTCCGGGAAATATCCTCGTAACGGACCTTTCCGTCTTTATTTACATGGAAGGTAAAGCAAAGCTCTCCCTGGGAGAAGGAGGGAAGCCGCTCGCCGAAGACCCGCCTCCACACCTCATACCGCCGGTACTGGCTGACGATGCCCATACGGTGGAACAGGGCCAGATCCTCGCTGCTGATGGAAAAGGAGGCGTCGATGCGGATGGCCTGCTCCCTTTCGTTAAAATCGGCCTCCTGGACCTGGTAGCAGCCGCAGACGGCACAGACGGCATCCAGGATCGAGGTCTTCCCTGTATTATTTTTTCCCACCAGGATCAGGGCCCGGTCAATGTCCCGGATCTCCATGTCCCGGATGGACTTGAAATTGTGGATGTGAAGATAAGTCAGCTGCATGCTCCGCCCTCCCTGTAAAAATTCTTCCTTTTGCCCCTAGTATAATCCAGCCGGAGGCATGTGGCAATAGAAAACGTCTGCGCCGTAGGGCAGTCTGCCAGATAATTTGGAAAAAATCAAAAAAAGGGTTGACATTTGCTTTAAAGTGGCATAGAATACAGACACAGAAATAAGAGAAACCGATGAGAAAGAGGAGTAAGCCTTCTTCTGATATCACAGAGAGCTGCAGGCGGTGGGATTGCAGTATGGAAGGGATCGCTGAATGGACTTTCGAGGGCGGCCTGAAATGAAAAGAGTAGGAGCTGCCGGGAACCAAACCCGTTATCAATGAGGGATGCATGGTAGTGCATTGAAAGTGGACATTTATGTCAATTTGAGTGGTACCGCGATTATAAACGATTATAACCGTCTCAAGCGAAAGGGCTTGAGGCGGTTTTTGTGTTATAGGAACATGGGTTCCATGACATAAAAACGTTCCGCGAGGATCGTCATGGGGCGGAAGAGGATTCTGCCGCAGACGCGTACCGCCGCTGGTTTCCCGTTTCTGAAATGCGAAAAAAATTTAAGAGCATGGAGGAGAAAGACTATGAAGAAAAAAATGATGAGCGCAGTGATGGCAGCAGCAGTGACAGCGGCACTTTTAGGAGGCTGTGGAGGGAAGGAAACGTCAGGCAGCCCAGAGGCCAGTGGGACGAAGGAAGAGGAAACAACGGCCCAGGGCTCAAAGGAGACAAAAGAGGAGAAAACCGGCGGGGCCGGAGAAAATACAGAGGCTGGAAACGCAGACGGCGGGGAATATACCGTGGCCGTTGTAAAGCAGATGGACCACGCGTCCCTGGACGAGATCGCCGCCGCTGTCTGTGAGGAGCTGGATGCCCTGGCAGAAAAGAACGGGGTCTCCATCCAGTATGAGGTATATTCCGGCCAGGGAGACCAGTCGGTGCTGACCCAGATCGGGACCCAGGTGATCTCCGAGCAGGTGGATGCGGTGATCCCCATTGCCACCCTGGCAGCCCAGGTCATGGCCACCTGTGCTGAGGATACGAAGACCCCGGTGGTCTATGCGGCCATCTCCGATCCGGAGGCAGCGGAAATGACGGACATTGATTATGTGACCGGAACCTCAGACGCCTTGAATACAAAGTTCATCCTGGATATGATGCTGGCCCAGGATCCGGAGGTGAAAAAGGTCGGACTCCTTTATTCCTTATCGGAGGATAACTCCAAAACGCCCATCGCTGAGGCAAAGGCGTATCTGGAGGAAAAGGGGATCGGATACACAGAGAAAACGGCCAACACCAACGACGAGGTGATCACAGCGGCCAGCGCCCTGATCGCAGAGGACGTGGACGCCATCTTTACACCCACCGACAACGTGATCATGTCCGCAGAGTTGGCGATCTATGAGAGCCTGGCCGAGGCAGGGATCCCCCACTACACCGGGGCCGACTCCTTCGTAAGGAACGGCGCCTTTGCCACCTGCGGCGTCAACTACACAGACCTGGGCCATGAGACGGCGGACCTGGCTTATACGGCCATGACAGAGGGCATGGATTCCCTGGAGGACTTTTATCTGGCCGAGGGCGGGATCATCACTGTGAACACCGAAACAGCCCAGGTCCTGGGAGTCGATTATTCCGTATTTAAGGACATGGGAACTCTGGTGGAGGTAGGCACCACAGAGGATTAAAGAAAGCGGCTGCCGGGGGCCTGTACAGAATGGGCGCAGGCTCCCAGGCAGAAAATAAAGAGTATGGAAGGATGGGAAAGATATGCTTTATGTGGTTCAGACAGCCCTGGAGCTGGGATTTATGTATGCCCTGGTGGCCATGGCCCTGTTTTTAAGCTACCGGATCCTGGATATCGCAGATATGACCACAGACAGTGGATTCGTTTTGGGAGCAGCCGTATCGGTGACCTGCGCGGCGGCCGGCCATCCGGTGCTGGCGGTTTTTGCAGCCATGGCGGCGGGAGCCTGCGCCGGTTATGTGACAGCGTTTTTGCAGACCAGGATGGGCGTACCGTCGATCCTGGCCGGGATCATCACCAATACGGGGCTCTACACCGTGAATCTTATGGTCATGGGCTGGAGCTCCAATGTGAGCCTCTTAAAGCAGGATACCATGTTCACACTGTTCCGGGACCTGGGGATCGGAGGCGGATTTTATAAGCTGCTCCTGGCGGGCGGCATCACCATATTTGCCGGAGCCGCCCTGGTATGGTTTCTGGGTACCCGGCTGGGCTTAAGCATCCGCGCCACCGGAGACAACCGGGATATGGTGCGGGCGTCGTCGGTGAACCCGGTGTTTACCATTACTGTGGGACTCTGTATCTCCAACGCCTTAACGGCCCTTTCGGGAGCTGTGGTCGGCCAGTACCAGAAGTCGGCGGATATCAACAGCGGAGCCGGGATCGTGGTCATCGGCCTGGCCTGCCTCATCATCGGAGAGACTGTACTGGGGCGCCGTTCCATGGGAAGAAACGTGGCGGCCAGCCGTGACCGGCAGTATTCTGTACCGCTTCCTTTATGCCATGATCCTTAAGACCTCCATCGTTCCCATCGAGTGCCTGAAGCTGGTGACAGCGGTGGTGGTGGCCCTGGCCATTGCCTCCCCATCCTTAAGAGAGTGGGCGGGACTTCAGAAAAAGAAAGCGGAAGCGAAGAAAAGGAGGGGACAGTCATGCTAAAGCTGGACCATATCAGAAAGACCTTTAATCCGGGGACGGTCAACGAAAAGGCGGCCATCCGGGATCTGTCCCTCCATCTGGAGCCGGGAGATTTTGCCACGGTCATCGGCTCCAACGGCGCGGGCAAGTCCACCATGTTCGCAGCCATTGCCGGAAGCTTTATTACGGATTCCGGTTCCATTACCTTAAACGGAAAGGACATTACCTTTGCGCCCGAGTACCAGAGGAGCCGCGTCATCGGCCGTCTCTTCCAGGACCCCTTAAAGGGAACGGCTCCCCATATGACCATTGAGGAAAACCTGTCCCTGGCGTATCTGCGGGCGTCCAGAGGAAGCATTCCCTTCAGCCGGATCTCAAAAAAGGATAAAGAATTTTTCAGAGAGCAGCTTTCCATGCTGGACATGGGGCTGGAGGACCGGATGAAGCAGCCGGTGGGCCTTTTATCCGGCGGCCAGCGCCAGGCCCTGACCCTTCTTATGGCCACCATGGTGCCCCCGCTTTTACTGCTGTTGGATGAGCACACGGCAGCCCTGGATCCGGCCACGGCGGAAAAGGTGCTGGAGCTGACGAAAAAGATCGTGGCAAAAAACCATACCACCTGTCTGATGGTCACCCACAATATGCAGCAGGCCCTGACCATGGGAAACAGGACACTGATGATGGACGATGGCCGGATCGTGTTCGATGTGAAGGGAGAGGAGCGGTCCCGCATGACCGTGCCGGATCTTCTGGAGAAGTTCCGTATCGGAGCCGGGAAGGAGCTTGATAACGACCGGATCCTTTTGTCGGCGGAGGACTGATCCTGCCGGATTGCATTGGGATCCACAAAGGTCAGAAAAAAGGTTGACACCATATATGACACCACATATAATATAAGCAGGAGGTATAAGGAATGTCAAAATGGGATAAATTGATAACACGTATATGCAATTTATCGAAAGACCTCCGGTTTGATGAGCTGCGGAAGGTATTGGAAAGCTATGGATATGAAATGAATGCACCAAGAAGCGGAAGCAGCCATTATACCTTTAGGAAACAGGGCTGTACACCGATCACAATACCAAAGCATGAACCGATCAAGAAGGTATATGTGGAAATGGTAAGACAGATTGTGGAAAGTGAGGCGGAGAATGATGAAGACGCTGAATGATTATATGGCAATGTCCTATCGTATGGAAATTGTGGAAGATAAGGATGAAGGCGGATTTGTGGTTTCTTATCCGGATCTGCCTGGCTGTATTACTTGTGGAGAGACTGTGGAACGTGCGGTAGCAAATGCGTTGGATGCGAAAAAAGCGTGGCTGGAGGCAGCATTGGAAGAAGGGGTGGAGATCCATGAGCCGGACAGTCTGGAAGATTATTCCGGACAGTTTAAATTGAGGCTTCCAAAAAGCCTGCACCGGTCACTGGCAGAACATTCACAGAGAGAAGGTGTCAGTATGAACCAGTATTGCGTATATCTTCTTTCCAGAAATGATGCGGTATTTTCAAAATAACGACCAAATCCTTTTGCAGGCGGAGGACTGATCCTGCCGGAATGCATTGGGATCCACATGCGGGTCTGCATTGGAGTCCACAAAACCCTTGCAATCTCCAGGAATATAAGATAAAATATTGTATAGATCCAGATATGCATCTTCTTGTCCGCAGCAGGCGGGCAGGAAGCGCCGGGCATCTGCCCGATGGAGATCCAGACAGAAAAGCTCTTATGAAAGCAGGCGTTCAGCGCGCTTTCCTGGCCGGATCTCCGCGTGGATGAACGGTGTGGAAATATTACATAAAATGCAGAAAAGGGGTTGACAGGGAGTATGGAAAAGCGCAGCATTAAGCAAGCAAGCAAGCAAGCAAGCAAGCAAGCAAGCAAGCAAGCAAGCAAGCAGCTGACACTGGGAGCAGAGACCTGATCCCGGCGCTTTGTCATGGTCTCAGTCTGCCGGGAAAATTGTATACAGAATATAAACAGGCACGTTTATTGCGTATATTTATGTAATAAGCGTGTCTTTTTATATAGAAAAATATAGGTATGGAGGAAAGGAGAGAGTATGAAAAGGAAGGAATTAAAACGCGCGGCAGCGGGGCTTATGGCAGTGTCCTTATGTATGGGGCTTACGGCCTTCCCGGTATTTGCAGGCGGAACGGAGATCGGCCGTTCAGTCACAGTGGTGGAGGACGGCGGAAAAAGGACCGTCCTTGGGCTGGATGAAAAGGGAGAAGGCAGCGGCTGGAGCTATGGAGGAAACATGGTGCTGACCCTGGACGGCTTTACCGGGGAACAGATCCGCTTAAACGGAGGCTCTCCCGATGGAAAGGACCTGTTCATTGAGCTGGTGGGAGACAATACGATTACAGGCACAGACAGTCTGTCGGGGGTACACTCTGACTATAACAGCTTTTATGATGAAAACAGGATTATTTTTACGGGAAGCGGGGATCTGGAGATCACAAACACGACCTCATCCCTGGGAAGTCCGGGAAAATATATTTTTGGACAGGACGGTGTCGTTACCCTGAATCATGGAGGGTTCAATAGCCAGACGGCTCTGGTGGTACAGAGCAATGCGACTGTGAACATCAATGAAAATACATCGGGAAGCTCCCTGCCCTCCTTGACGCTTACCATCAACGGCGGAACGGTGAACCTGTATAATAAGCAGCAGATCGGTCTGTCTTATGGGCTGGATCAGAATAAGGAGTTCGGCAACATATGCAGGATCACCGAGGACGGGCTTTTGACCGTTAAGACCGGCTTTACCGGGGAGGCGCCGCTGCTCTGCGGCGTAGGGAATGATCCGCGTCCTGCGTTTTATAGTCATTTTCATGTGACTACTGTGGACGGAGGGGAGACGCGTATCGACGATAAGGTACCGGATTTGGGCGGTTTCCCCAGCTGCGCCCTGGTGGATGCGGATGGGACTAAGCTTTTGGAGGCTCATATTCGAGGAAATGGCAGTTACGTGTATGACGGAAAAGACGATTTCCAGGTTCCGGAGCCGAAGCCAGAGACACCGGGAGCCGGAGAGCAGGGAACAGGTTCTGAGACACCTGGCACCGGAGAGGGCGGAGCGGATCCGAGCGTACCGGGAACCGGAGGAGCAGAGCCGAAGCCGGAGCTACCGGGAGCTGGAGAGAATGATACTGTTGCGTCTGATTCCAACGGCCATAAGGTCACAGATTCCAATGCCCATTCCTCCTCTGGAAGCAGCGGCGGATATGGCCCGGGAAGGGGCTACGGTTACTATTCGGTAAGGAATGAGGCTGGTCCGGGCCAGCCGGTGGGGGATTCCCGCTGGAATGGCGGTCAGTGGAGGCAGGACGCCAACGGCTGGTGGTTTGCCGGGACCGACGGCAGCTATCCAAAGGCAGGCTGGGCACAGCTGGAGTGGAATGGACAGAAGCTCTGGTACCACTTTGACACCAATGGGTATATGAGCACAGGCTGGATCCAGGATGGTGGAAACTGGTACTACCTCCATGCAGCGGGCGATGGAAACCGCGGCTTTATGCACACAGGCTGGCAGGAGATCGGCGGTAAATGGTATTATTTCCATAAGGATACCGACGGGGCGGCCCTGCCGGGGGGAGCCATGCTGTCCAATACGGTGACGCCCGACGGCTATACGGTCGGAAGCGACGGGGCATGGATCTAAACAGATGAAAATATAGGAAACCGGCGCGGGGGCTGCGGCCTTTCGCGCCGGTTCCTGCTTACAGGTTTAGGTGGCGGAGCGGACGGGGCTGTGGTATACTTTTATCATGGAATAGATAAAAGGGAGGAATTGCCTATGACAGAACAGGAAATGAAAGCGCGTATGAAAAGAAGCAGGGAACTGATCTACTGGTCCAGGGAGGAATACCAGTCGGATCAGACCTTAAAAAAGCCCCAGCCGCCTCTGGTGAAGGCGCCCATGACGGAAAATACCATGGAGCTTCCGAAAAACTTCGGGGATCTGCCCATGGACAAGAGCTTTTTACGGATCCTCCACGACCGGAGGAGCAACCGGGTATTTACCGGCGGCTCCATGGATCTTCTGACCCTGTCCTTTCTTTTGTGGGCCCAGCAGGGGATCCGGGGCATCCGCGGGAACAATTATGCCACTCTGCGGACCGTGCCCAGCGCCGGTTCCAGGCATCCCTTTGAGTGCTATCCGCTGATCCTCAATGTGGAGGGCTTGGAGCCAGGGCTTTATCATTACCTTCCCATGGCGCACAGGCTGGCGTTTTTAAA